>Ga0265301_10000006_pt1 | contig 344020 bp, 282 predicted proteins | sample AusTroGonzalo_MG_2_FD_193488 | JGI IMG/M metagenome (GOLD analysis project Ga0265301, IMG submission 193488) | Bovine rumen microbial communities from tropical cattle in Woodstock, Queensland, Australia - Gonzalo_04 | ecosystem: Host-associated > Mammals > Digestive system > Stomach > Rumen ... | reverse complement strand
GGAGCGCCTTTATCTCGCCCCATATGGGCGCCATTGCGCACTTATTTTTCCGATAAAATGCATTCTAACCCACTTATTCAAGTCGCAAAATTAACCATTCCGCCCCGCATATCCAAAGAATATTCGAGCAAATTTTTCAACAATTTCCGCAAATCATTGTTCATTATTGAACCGTTCCACTGGAAATAGCCACCCCATACAGCTATAAGCCTTATTCCGAAGACTATAAAGGATGGTCATAATTGTTTTTCGCAGGGTTTCGATTCCGCTTGTTTTCATCCCTATGTTCAAAAACAGAAAAACTTTCATTCAAATTTGGAAAAACTTGCTTTTCTGGCCGGAAGTTGGGCTGTTTTATGGGAAAATTATTAATAAAATTGTGGTCATAATTATTGTTTAACTTTAAAACGATGCATTATGGCTAAAATCTCACAAAGCCAAAAGCGACAGTACATCGCCGAGGGCAACAAGAACCCAGACTTCAATATTTACGCAATATTTGATGGACTCAGATATCATCACGAGGATGAGGTAGTAGAGTTTAAGAAGGCTGAGAACAGCTTCGACTTCGATGACTTGGGTAAGTATTTCTCTGCCTTGAGCAACGAGACAAACCTGCGAGAGAAGGAGTTTGGCTGGTTGGTGTTCGGGGTGGAGAATAAGTCGCGCGAAATCATTGGAACGACGTACAAGAACGGGATGAAGAGTCTGCAGAAGCTGAAATATGACACAAGTCAGCACACGACTGACCACGGCACGTTCCGAGATATCCACGAACTGACGGTGGAGGGGAAGCGGGTGCTGATGTTCCAAGTGCCGGCTGCGCCCCGGGGAATTCCCATCGCTTGGAAGGGCCACTTCTACGCCCGAAAAGGCGAGAGCCTGGATGCGCTGGATATGGGCAAGTATGAGGAGATAAGGCGGCAGACTGTGGATAACGATTGGTCAAAGTGGATTGTTGAAGGGGCCACGATTGCAGACCTGGACGAGAAAGCCATCAAGGATGCTCGTGAGGGATCATTGATTACATTGGAGAGATTGTTTGGCGTCTGGCGGAGAAAGATAATGTGGGACAAGTGTTTACGATTCCTTTTTTGCGGACAACAACTGATGTGATGCACAAGATTAGGAACTACCCGTTTAAGCTTTTCCCCAACAATAGTTTCTTGCCTGGTGAGGGGATGAAGTATGATCAAGAGGCGATACTGGAAGCGATGCATAACTGCATTGCTCATCAGGATTACAGCCAGAATGCACGGATCGTTGTGATAGAACGTGAAAACGAACTGGAGTTCAGGAATAAGGGCAACTTCTATGATGGAACATACGAGGATTATATTTCGGGTGAGCGAATACCTGACAAGTATCGAAACCCCTTTTTGGCACAGGCGATGGCCAATATCAAAATGATTGACACGGAGGGCTTCGGTATTCACAAGATGTTCGTGTCGCAGAAGAAACGCTATCTGCCTATGCCGGACTACGATAAGAGTGATAGCGAGAATGTGGTGCTGACGATTCCGGGCAATGTGATTGACGAGAACTACAGTCTGCTGCTGCTAGAAAATGCTGACATAGACCTAACAACAGCTGTTCTTCTGGATAGGGTGCAGAAGGGAAAGCCCATTAGCGAGAGCGCCGTGAAGATGCTGCGAAAGGAAGGGCTGGTTGAAGGAAGGAAGCCGCATTTGTATGTTGCGAAGCATATAGCTAAGGCCACAAATCGAGAGGTGGAGTACACACTGAAGAAGGGCTTTGACGATACCGAGTGTCAAGAATGGATCAAGAAAGCGTTGAAAGACCATATGGTATTAACTCGGAAGCAGATTAACCAGTTGTTATGGAGCAAGTTGCCATTGGATTATACAAACGAGCAGAAACTGTCGAAAATTAGAAATCTGCTGTATAAGATGCGTATGCAACAAACCATCTATCCTGATAAAGATAGAAACTGGCATCTGACAGAATCGAAGACGAATAATTTAGACGAGTTTAGACGGGAATAAGACGGGATAAGCGATATATAAAAAAACATTTAAAAAAGATAATAAAAACAAGTATCGTCATAACGATTTGATTATCAATAAAATTATATTGATTTTTTTGTTTGGTTTTAGTTGAATAAATAACGAAATATTTTGAAAAAATAGACGAGTTTAGACGAAATAAAGACTGTTTTAAGCGAGATTGAATGGGGCTCCGCTCAGGGCGAAAAAACGAGCAACTACGAGCGATTTTCCGAGCAAAGCGATGTGAGAATGATTACGTGGAGAGCTGGTTGCTTCTCTCAAAGCAGAATGCAGGTAGGGGTCCAGTATCTGGACCCCTACCTGCATTTTAAGGCGTTTTTGCTTGCGGGGGTCCAGACAGTGGACCTTTACCCGCGCCCCGGCGCTTAATCCCAGTACTTCAGCACCGGATTGCGGGCCGCGGTGGTTTCATCCGGGCGGGAGATCGGCGCGTTGTGCGGGGCTTCGTGGAGAATCATCGGATCCTCGGCGGCCTCGAGCGCAATCTTCCGCATCACGTCGATGAACGCATCGAGCGTCTCCTTCGACTCCGTTTCCGTCGGCTCGATCATCAGGGCCTGGTGGAACAGCAGCGGGAAGTAGATCGTCGGCGCGTGGTAACCGTAGTCGAGCAGGCGTTTCGCCACATCCAGCGTCGTCGCCCCCGGCACACCGGCACCCGACGCACCAGCCCCCGGCACCTCGGAACCCGGAACAGCCCCGTCGTTGATCAGCCCGTCAAACACGAACTCGTGCTTGCAGACGCCCTCGATCGGCAGCTTGTACAGGTCCTTCAGGCACTCCTTGATATAATTCGCGCCGAGCACCGAATACTGTCCGACTTCCCGGAGATGTTCCCAGCCGATCGACAGGATATAGGCATAGGCCCGCAGGATCACGCCGAAGTTGCCGTGGAAGCCCGAAACCTTGATCTCCGGCAGCCCCTCGGCGACCTTCGCCGTCATACCGACCGGACCGCTGCCCGGACCGCCACCGCCGTGCGGCGTCGAGAAGGTCTTATGGAGGTTCAGGTGCATAATGTCAAAGCCCATATCGCCGGGACGCACGACCCCGAGCATCGGGTTCATATTGGCGCCGTCATAGTAGAGCAGGCCGCCAACCCCGTGCACGAGCGCCGCGATCTCGAGGATCTGCGTCTCGAAAAGGCCGAGGGTATTCGGATTCGTCATCATCATACCCGCGACGGTCTCGTCGAGCAGCGGCTTGAGCGCCTCGACGTCGATCCGTCCGTTCTCGAGCGACTTGACCTCCACGACCTCCAGGCCGCAGACCGCCGCCGAAGCGGGGTTCGTGCCGTGCGCGCTGTCCGGGACGATGACCCGGGTGCGGGCCGTATCGCCGCGGCGCATATGGTACGCGCGCATCAGCATCAGGCCCGTCAGCTCGCCGTGGGCACCGGCGCAGGGATCGAAGGTGAAGGTGTGCATACCCGTAATCTCGGCGAGCGCCTTGTTCATCTCTGCATAGACCTCACAGGCCCCGGGCGTCAGGCGCTCCGGCAGGAGCGGATGGAGCCCCGCAAAGCCCGGCAGGGCGCAGACCTCCTCGTTGATCTTCGGATTGTACTTCATCGTACAGGAGCCGAGCGGGTAGAGGCCCGTATCGACGCCGAAGTTCATCTGCGAGAGGTTGTTGTAGTGGCGGACCACCTCGGGTTCGGACACCTCCGGAAGCCGGGGTGCGGCGCTGCGGCTAAGCCCTGTAGGAAGCGCCTCAGCGGCAGGGAAAGCGTTGGCAGGCAGGGAGTAACCCTTCCGGCCCTCCTTCGAAAGTTCGAAGATGAGTTTATCGTAGTACTTCATCGCTTATCCCTCCTTTACGGCTGCGACCAGGCGGTCGGTTTCTTCCTTCGTACGCTTCTCCGTAACGCAGAAGCTCACATAGCCCTCCTCGGTCGGCAGGGCGGCGAAAAAGCCCGCCTTCTCGAGGCGCTCCTGGAGCGCGGCGGGGCTCTCCCCTACCGGCTTCAGGACGAATTCCTTGAGGAACGGTTTTTCCGGGAACGGATCCTCGAAACGGCCCGTACCCATCAGCTGCGTCTTGAGATAATGGGCCCCGTCCGTGCTGATCCGGTTGACCTCGCGAAGGCCTTCCGGACCCATCAGGCTGAGATAGATCGTCACCCAGAGCGCCATCAGCGACTCGTTCGAGCAGATATTCGAGGTCGCCTTTTCGCGCTTGATGTGCTGCTCGCGGGCCTGGAGCGTCAGGACGAAGGCGCGGCGGCCTTCCTTATCGGCGGTCTGCCCGACGATGCGGCCGGGCATCTTGCGCATATGGTCCTTCTTGACGGCCATAAAGCCGACATACGGGCCGCCATAGCTCAGCGGCAGGCCGAGGGACTGGCCCTCTCCGACCGCGATATCGGCATCCCACTCGCCCGGGGTCTTGACGACGGCGAGGGCAGAAGGATCAGAGTAAACCACCAGGAGCGCCTTTTCGGCGTGTATCGCCTCAGCAAAGCCGCTGAGATCCTCGACGATGCCGAAACGGTTGACCGACGGAACGATCACCCCGGCGACATCGCCCTTCGCGAGCTCAGCCTGAACGGCCGTCAGCGGGGTTACGCCGCCCTCGGCGGGAACTACCGTGATATCGACACCGTGGAAGCGCGCATAGGTCTCGGCGACCTTTCGCACCTGCGGAAGCAGGGTCCCGGAGAGGAGCACGCGCGTCTTTTTCCGCGCGATCGCCGTGCACATCATCATCGCTTCGGCCGCGGCGGTCGGGCCGTCGTACATCGAGGCGTTCGCGACATCGAGGCCCGTCAGCTCGCAGATCAGGCTCTGATACTCAAAGATATAGCGGAGCGTACCCTGCGAGATCTCGCACTGGTAAGGCGTATAGGCCGTGATGAATTCGCTGCGCTGCGTCAGGTAAGGGATCACCGACGGGGTGTAGTGGTCGTAGGCCCCCTGGCCCACGAAAACGCTCAGGCGGGCGTTCTCCGCCTCGAGGGCGGCAAAGCGCGCACGGATCTCCTGCTCGGAGAGGGCGTCCGGGAGCGCGTACGCGCCCTTTTTCCGGCAGCCTTCCGGGACGTCAGCGTACAGGTCGTCGAGCGTTTTCACGCCGATCCGATCCAGCATCGCCCGGATATCCGCCTCAGTATGGGGAAGATACGGATGGGCCATCGCCTATTCCCCGATGAAAGCCTTGTAGCCGGCGGCGTCGAGCAATCCTTCGAGCTCGGACGGGTCGGACATCTCGACCTTGATGATCCAGGAGGCGTAGGCATCCTCGTTGATCGCCTCGGGGGCGTCCTCAAGGGCCTCGTTGACCTCGACGACCTTTCCGCTGACCGGGCTGATCAGGTCGGAAGCGGCCTTGACGCTTTCGAGCGCGCCGAATTCCTCGCCGGCAGCGACCTCATCGTCCACATCCGGAACATCGACGTAGGTGATGTCCCCCATTTCCTTCTGTGCGAAATCGGAAACGCCGATGACGGCAATGTTTCCTTCGACCTTAACCCATTCGTGCGACTCACTGTACTTGAGTCCTTCCATAATCTTGCTCATATGCTCTTATTTTTTATAATTGGTCTGATAAAAACGTTTCTTGACAACCTTCCCGGGGAAGACTTTCTTGCGGATACGGATCCATAGCGGCGTATCCAGGGCGGCGTACGCCTTATCGACGAGGGCGAAGCAGATGCTCTTGTCGAGGGAGATGGAGTGGTAACCCGTCGTCACCACGCCGACGACCGTCTCGTCTTCGAGCTCGACCGGATAGCCGGCGCGCGGGATGGCCTTGTCCTCGATCTCGATGCCGACGAGCTTCTTCTCGAGGGCACCGGCCTTCTGCGCGAGGAGCGCCTCCTTGCCGATGAAATCTTTCTCGTACTTGCAGAACATCCCGAGGCCCGCCATAACGGGGCTGATCTCCGGGCTGAGTTCGTCGCCATACAGCGGCAGGCCCGCCTCGAAGCGCAGGGTGTCCCGGCAGCCGAGGCCGCAGGGCTGCACGCCCGCTTTCAGGAGGATGTCCCAGATCTTCACCGTATTCTCCGGGGTCGTATAGATCTCGAAGCCATCCTCGCCCGTGTAGCCGGTGCGGCTCAGGATGAGGCGACTGCCTTCGTATTCGAGGTTGCAGTAGGTATAGAACTCCAGGTTCGCGGCTTCCTTCCAGCCGAAGACCTCGAGGATCGTTTTTTCGGCCTCGGGGCCCTGGACCGCGATCTGTCCCCAGGCGTCGGAGGCGTTCTCCACCTTCACGTTAAACGCCTTGGCCTGCTGAAGGATCCATTCGAAGTCCTTGTCGATGTTCGCGGCGTTGACCACGAGCAGGAAGTGGTCCGGCTCCCATTCGCGGTACACGAGGAGGTCATCCACGACTCCGCCCTCCGGATAGCACATCATCCCATAGAGGACCTTGCCGGGCGCGAAGCCGCGGATCTCATTGGTGAAAATCGTATTGACAAAGGCTTCCGCCTCGGGGCCTTCGACGAAGATCTCGCCCATATGCGAGACGTCGAACATACCCGCGTGCTGGCGGACGGCCAGGTGCTCGGCCGTGATGCCGCCTTCCGGGTACTGGATCGGCATCATAAAGCCGGCGAAGGGGCTCATTTTGGCGCCGAGGGCAAGATGGGCCTCATAGAGACAGGTCTGCTTCAGCTCCTGATTGGGTTGAATGGCTTCTGACATAGTTCTAGTGTGTGTTGATGTGGCTTGAGAAAAAGGATTGGAGGGCGAGGTCGGTCGCGAGGTTGATCCGCTGGTCTTCGCCGCGGCTGCCCTTGGCCTCGGAGAGCTCGCCGCAGATATCGACGGCGACCACCTCCGCACTCCGGCGGAAGATTTCTTCGAGGATGGTTTCGAGATCCGAAAGGGAGAGGCTCCCCTGGCTCCAGTCGGTGCGGGCCCATTCGGGGCTGAGCACGTCCTTGTCGAGGGAAATATAGACCCTGCGCCCGTCCAGGGCCGACAGCGAGGCGGGAAAGACCCCGTCCGGGCCGATGCTGACCACCTCCTGCAGGAGGGCGTTTTCCTCCCGGAGGGCCCGGACCCAGGAGCCGCAACTGAGCAGGCCCGCAAATTCCGGAGCCTGGTCGTCAGGATGGTTATCCAGCAGGACGAGGGTAAAGGGCTCGCGCTGCTGCTCGGCGAGGAGTTTGGTCAGGTAGTGATAATCGCCGCTGTCAATCCAGCGGACCGGTTCGGTAACGGAAGAGACGGCCTCCCGGATTGCTTGCGCCGCATCGGGGTCGCAGTAACAGTTGGAGCCTTCCAAGCCCGTCAGGCGGATCTCCCTCACAGGGCCGGCAGTCCCGGCTCGCAGGAGTGCGGAGGCCAGGCCGATCTCCGGGTAAACCCCGGAAAAATCAAGCAGGAGGGTGGGCAGGGCGGTCATCTCGTTTTAGCGCTTGCATTCCCTTCGGGAAAGCAGTCTCAAATATAAGGATAATCCGCGAAAAAACCACCCCTTTGGCTTCAACTATTTCAGAAAAACGAAGAAAACGGCCAGGACAAGGCAGGCGAAGGCGGCCAGATGGTTCCAATGCAGGGCTTCACCCTTGAACAGGAAGAGGATCACGATCGTAAAGACCGTCAGCGAGAGCACTTCCTGGATCACCTTGAGCTGCAACAGGCTGAAGGGCCCGCCGTTGCCGGCAAAACCGATGCGGTTCGCGGGTACCGTGAGGCAGTACTCGAAGAAGGCGATCCCCCAGGAAAAGAGGATAACGAGGATGAGCGGCCATCCGGTCGAAATCTTCATCTCCTGCAGTTTGAGATGCCCGTACCAGGCAAATGTCATAAAGACGTTGGAAAACACCAGCATCAGAACGGTCCAGAATCCTTGCATTGTCTTACCTTGCTAAATTTCAGGCGGCAAAGTTAGTCAAATTCCCGGATTTTTTACGAACTTTGACTCCGGAATGCCGCACACCCAAGACCCCTATTTCACCGAAAGCCTGCTCCGCTGGTTTGCCGAGTATGGCCGGGACCTTCCCTGGCGAAGGACCCGGGATCCGTATGCAGTCTGGCTGAGCGAGGTGATCCTGCAGCAGACGCGCGTCGTGCAGGGGCGGGCCTACTGGGAGCGCTTCCGGGAGCGTTTCCCGACGGTGGAGTCCCTGGCCGCGGCATCGGAGGATGAGGTGCTCCGTCTCTGGCAGGGTCTCGGCTACTACAGCCGCGCCCGGAATCTGCACGCGGCCGCGAAGGCGATCGCCGCCCAGGGGCATTTCCCGGACACCTTTGAGCAGATCCGCCGCCTTCCGGGTGTCGGCGACTACACTGCCGCCGCGATCGCTTCGATCGCTTTCGGCGAGGGGGTTGCCGTTGTGGATGGCAACGTGTACCGGGTGCTGGCGCGCTATGGCGGGATCGCGACGCCGGTCGGAACGGGTGCGGCGAAGAAGGAATTCACCGCCCTCGCGCAGGCACTGCTGCCGCCGGAGGAGGCTTCGGCCTACAACCAGGCGATGATGGATCTCGGCGCGACGGTCTGCACACCCCGTTCGCCCCGCTGCGAGGCCTGTCCCCTCGCTGCCCGCTGCACGGCCCTTCGCGAGGGTCGCATCGAGCTGCTGCCCGTCAAAAAGCCTTCCGCTCCCCCGCAGGAGCGCCGACTCCTTTATATATATATACGTTGCCAGGGCTATACCGCCATCCGCCGTCGCGGCCCGGGAGACATCTGGCAGGGCCTGTACGAACCGCTGGTGCTCTCCGAAGGCGACGCCCTTCCCGACGGAGCCGTTCTGCTCGCCCAGGGCATTCGTCACGCACTCACCCACCGGCTCATCCTCGCCGACTTCTACCTCCTCGACGCCCCCACCCGTCCCGACCTCCCCGACGGCTTCCTCTGGGTCCCCGAATCCGATCTCGGCCCCCGCTACCCCAAATCCCGCCTCTTCCTCCGCCTCCTCGAGCTTCTCTAGGAGAAGCTTGCGGTATTATATCTCCGCAAAAAAGAAAGCAAGCGAAATGCTTGCTTTCTTTTTTGTGGAGATGGGCGGAGTCGAACCGCCGTCCAAACGTCGTACCCTGCAGCTTTCTACACGCTTATTCTTCCTTTGCTTGTCGGGAAAGGGCTGCCGAAAGACGGGCCACCCGATCCGTAGCCTTTAGGACTTGACCGGCTTTAAAGGCGTCCGCCGGGGCATCCCGTTCTGAATGATACCCCTGGGCCGGAAGATAACGGGCGGAAGTTCCGAGGGATACTCGTCGGCGTCGCAGCCTTGGCGACGCGGATTAAGCCATCTACCTTAGGTAAGATTAAGCAGCGAGTGCGTAGTTGTTATTGGCAACTGTTTTTCGGGATCTGAGATTAACGGGCAAGGTCCCCACGCCCGACGTGCTTGCACCGCCTGATATCAGCGCTGTCAAAACCAGTACATCCCCAGTTTTTGCGCGTCCTGATCGGAGGAGCGGCTGCAAAATTACGGCAAAAAACGGGATTCTCCAAATCCGACGTGCATTCCGGGGGCCTTCGGCACTCTTAGAAGAGAGGCCGTTTTTGTTCAATTTTGGAAAAAATCCACTATAAATAAATTTTAACACGGCTGTTTTTTCTGAATTTGAACACGATCTTCCAAACCGCCGTTCTACTTTTGCCGCCGGTTCAGCGCCGCGCTCCCCTGCCGGGATCCGGCCGCCCACGACCCCAATGCGAACCTTATGTTTCACACTTTAATCCTTTGTTTTATGTATCACACAAACAAAAACCTAAACATCTTTTCACGGGCCGCCGGAGCTGCCCTGCTCCTGCTTTCCACCCTTTCCGCCTGTAACAAGTTATCAGAGCAGACGCCCCTTTCCGAGCCGGAGGCACTCTCCCCTGAAGCCGTTGGGGAGCTAACGGGCAGCATCCGGCTGGACATCGCGCTCGAAGAAGACGCGCCGGTCGAGACCCGCGCCGTCACCGCTTATCAGTCGGTCGAGAACTATGAGAAAGCCGTGAACCGGCTCGACATTTTTATCTTCGACAAGTCGAGCAAGAAGCTGAATGCGCACTACACCGCCGCGTCTCCCACCGTCAGCTCCGACGGAAAGGTCATCGCCGAAGCCATCCCCTGCACGCAGGGCATCAAGCACGTTTTCGCCGTGATCAACGGCGCAGCGATTACGGGGCTGGATTCGATCGCTGATGAAGACGCCTTCTGTGCGCTAACGGCCGACCTGGACTACAACTCGACCGCCGACGGCGGCAATTTCCTAATGCTGGCCCGCTCGGCAGACGTCTCCGTCTCGGGTAACGACGTCGCCTGTACGCTTACCGCACGCCGCCCCGTCTACCGCGTCGTCCTACAGCGCGTGCGCAACAACACGCAGATCGGAACGATTACGGTAAAGGGCGTGTTCCTGATCAATGTCGGCAAGACCACCCTCGCTTCACAGTTCGATCCGACTACCCTGCCGAAAGCCGCCTCGGTCGCTTACAACATCGCCGGCAAGAAAACGGGCTCCTCGGCCTATGTCACAGGGCCCGAATCCAGCGACCTTCCCGCCTTGCTGTACAAAGATCTCGGCAACGTATCGATCGACAAAAATGGGAGCCTCGGATCCAATGACGTACCGCTGTGCCGTCTGTACGGCATTCCGCACGCCGCGCACGGGACGTCTCCTGAGCGGCTTGTTCTCCTGGCCAATGTAGCCGGCAATGACTATTACTATCCGATGACCCTTCCCGAGACGGTGGGCAACAACAGTTACACCGTCGAGCTGACGATTCGGAACATCGGCTCGCAGAATCCGAACCTTCCCGTTGCCGTCGGCGACATCGATGCGACCGTCACCCTCGCCCCCTGGATCACCACGAACAATCTCGACATATCCATCTAATTCTGCACTATGAAAGGCTTCCCCACGATCCTTTCCCTTGTCCTTCCGACGCTGCTCGCCTTCGGCGCGTGCAGCGTCCTGGAGGACCGGGATCCCTGTCCCTGCCGGCTCAGCCTCGTATGGGTCCGTTCCGGCGTGCTGTCCGCCCTGCCGGAAAAGACCCTTGTCCTGAGCCTTCGGAATACGGAAGAGGAACTGATCAGTCGGGAAAGCCTTCCGCTTTCAGCCTTTACCGATGCGGGGGTCTTTGCACTGACGGTACCGAAGGAAGAGCGGCTCTCGGTCTGTGGCATTTGCGGGTTGAGCCGAAGCCAGTCGCCTCAGGACTGGGACATCCGCATCCCGGAAGGCCGTCCCGCCGATAGCCTTTGGCTCTTCAGCCTGCAGACGGACAGCCGCTGCGAAAGCCTCACCCTGCCGGTGCGAATCCGGAAAGAGTACGCCGGTCTGGAAATCTCCTTTGCCGAAGCCCTCGAAAATCCTGAAGCGGAATTCCCCTACTTCCTGCGCCTGATCGGTGAGAGTTGCGGGCTGGACCTGACCACCGGCGACCCCATCCCCGGGACCTTCGACTGCCGGATGACGGAAGTCTCTCCCGGCGTTTTCCGCAGCACGCTCCCCCGCCAGCGCCCCTCCGATGCCCTCGTTGTCGAGCTCTGGTCGAAGGAAAGCGGGAAGGCGGAGGCGGATGGACCGGCCAACCGGATTTCCCTGGACGAGCTGATCGCCGATACCCGGGCCTTTTCCTGGCTGGACGAAGATCTGAAGGACCTGCGGATCCGGATCGATTACGCGCAGGCGGCCCTGCAGATTACCGTCCTGAGCTGGGAAGGCAGCTCGGACCCTTACCACTATAGCATTTGAGCCTGACGTTATGAAAGTAAGATGTCTTCTTCACCTGATGGTTTTCCTCCCGCTGCTTTTCGCCTGCTCCCGGGAAGAAGAAATGCCGGACGGGACTTCCGCCCTCCCCTTTACCCTCACGGCCAGCTGCAATCCCCTGACGCGAAGCGATGCCCTTTCCGCTTCGGATGAGGACACCGCCCGCGGCATCGTCATCGCCGGTTACGTCGGCGGGCGGAGAGTCTTTTCCGGTACGGCGCCGCTTCGGGTCAGCCTGGTCAGCACGAACCGCTACAACCTCTACGCCTGGACCGGCAGTGCCCTTGGGCATACAACGGCTCCCGAAGCGGAGAGCGAGCTCGTCGGCTGGGAGGCCCTCTATCCCGGCCTGCAAAGCGCGGGGGGCGACGACGGCGGAGCGAGCCTGCGCACGTATATCTCCGCGAACGGAATGCCGATGGCGGGCTGTCTGCTCGGGATCACGCCGGAGCAGAGCGTCTTTGCCGGCAGCAAGAAGATTGAGATCCCCCTGCAGCGGCTCTTTACAAAGATCCGGCTCCGGATCGATTACGACGCGTCGTTGCAGGCGCTGCTCCCGCAGCGGAGCTTTCTCGGGCTGCGCGCTTGCAACTGGGCCTACGCCTGTTACCCCTTCGATGGCAGCCGCTTCAGCGCGAATAAGGTAAATGGCGGCGCTGCGCTCGATTTTGCCTCGACACCGGAAAGCGACGGCTCCTACCTGATCTATATGCCGGAAAACCTGCAAGGAAGCCTTTCGGAGGGCAATCCGCAGCGCTGCACCTACCTCGAGGCGGAGCTGCACTTTGGCGATCTTGGGAGCGACGGGGTCAGCGGAGCCGGCGGCGGGATCGGGAGTGGAATATACCGCTTCTATCCCCGCGCCTGCGACGAAGACGCGGAGCCCTTCAACCTTAGGCGCAACACCCTCTACAACGTCAGCCTGCACCTGAGCTACGACGGCCGTTTCATCACCGGGGAATGGCGGTGCGACGGGGATACGCAGGAGCTGCGCAGCCTCGCTTTTGACGCTACGCTCTCGCAGCCCCTCTCTCCGCCGGGGAGCGACGCCTACTGCACACTCGCCTACCGCTATGATGACGGCGAGGATGTCCTCGAAGCATATTTCGGACGCTTTAACGGGATAGCTGTCGGTACAGAGAACGAAATCGAGGAGTGGATTGCAAGCGGCACCGCTCCTTCCGGCACGCAGATCCGCCGGGTCGGACGCCTGCGCTGCACCCATTGCGGCAGCAGCTGGTGGGGTTATCCGGAAGACGCTTCGCAGCGGCTCGCCTGGGCCGAAAGTACCCTGGATCACGGCTCGGGGCAGATGCTTCTGTGCACAGGCTGCGGAGCGACCATCCTCGGCGGAACCGGCTCCGAGCGCTATCGCTTCCGGGAAGGCGGCGCGGGCGCAACGGCCTACGAAATCGCGATGCCGGCCCCGCGCATCGTCTATCGCGTCCCCTCTTCCGCACAGGTCGGCGATATCGTCCGGCTCACGGCTGCAACCCGCGACGGCCGCATCCGGAGCAGCTACAGCTTTACCGTCGGCGACGATACGGTGCTGCTGTTCGATCAGCCTGTCAGCGGCACGCAATACGTGGCGCAGCAGAGTGATGTCCGGGTGGTCAGTCAGCCCGCCGACATCAGTTCCCTGAGCTGGAGCGTCACGCAAGGCGCCGATTGTGTGCAGCTCGTCACGCTGGCCGATACGCCAAGAGGCCGCCGCATCCGCTTTCTGCGCCCCGGCGATGTCACCATCCAGGTCCGGGACCAGAACGGCGCCCTCCGGCAAACCCTCACCCGGACCATCCTCCTGCCCAGCCTGGGCTTCCTCGAAACAGACAGCGACAGCCCGGCCACCGAATACCGGCTTCATCCCGACGGAACGCCCCTTACGCCCCGCCCGGTCTACCTCAAGGCAGACGGCAATCCCTACACCGAGTACAACGCATCGCTCTACGCGACCTGGCTCGGCGGCCCGACCCTATCCACCAGCGGCGGGCCCTGGACAAGCTGCAGCGAGGGTAGCATCTATATCTCGAAGATCAAAGACGTCTCCCTCGGGGAGATCCCCTACCGGAGCGCCTCGATCGGGACCCTCACGGCGAGCAGTCCCCGGCAAAGCAGCATCGCGGCCGCGAGCGTCAACCTCAGGGCGGTCGATCCCTTCTCCGGCTGGCCCAATCCGCCGCTTTCCGTGAGCATTGAGTACGCCTGGAACGAGGACCTGAAAAAGAGCAACCTGCTCCCCTGCTACTACAACGCCGGGATGCAACTGATCCCGGCCATTTCGCCGACGCATACCCTTCACGGGCGCGGCATCAGCGGGATTGCGGGGCTCAGCTACTCCGAGCAGGAAGCCCGGGCCGGCGTCCCCTGCACCCCGACGGTCAACAAGTACCCGGGCCGCACCGCCTACTACGGCAGCGTCCGGAACCGCCATTCGGGCGAAGACCTCGAGTGTACCCTCTTCTACCTGACGGTCAACGTCGAGATGCGCCTCCGCCTGATTTTCTACCTTTTCAATGAAACGGCCAGCCAGAAACGCTTTCGGGCCAGCCTGGAGCGCAGCTACGCGGCCGGCGGCGTGCCTCAGGCAACAGACATTGGGAAAGTCTTCCCCACCACGGGTAATTACCCCGTCTACCCCACGAACGCGAAGTTGACCTCGGGCGGCAAGGTCCTCTGGTACCGCGCCGTGTACGATTACAGTCCGCCGGGCGGCAACTACGACGTCGTGATGGACCTCTACCCGGCGACGGGAAGCGGAACGCGGGCGACGGCGGACACGGCCTTTTTCAAGCAATACAACCATCCGCAGTTCACCCGCCCCTATCAGCTCGACGACGGTTACAGCTACATCCGGCCCGGCGAGGAGCCCCTGACCGAACCCGCCTCGGACGGGGTATGGAAATTCGCGATCGAGCGCCTGGCCTGGTAACGCCGGGTAAAGACAAAAAAGGCTGCAGAGCAGATTCTGCAGCCTTTTTAGCTTGATTGGGGTTTCCCTTATGCCTGAGGACCCTGCGGGCCTTCGGGACCGGGACCGCCGGCCGCCTGACCGGCCTGGTACATCTTCGAGAAGGCGGCGTTGAGCGCCTCGCTGTAGCGGTCGATGTCCGGGATGTTCTGCGCCTTGACGGCTTCCTTGAGGAGGTTCACATTGCTCTCGACCTCACCCTTGATGTCGGCCGGGACCTTGTCGCCGTTCTCGCGGAGGAACTTCTCAGCCTGGAAGCAGAGACCGTCGGCGTTGTTGATCTTGTCGATCCGCTCCTTCTCCGCCTGGTCCGCGGCCTCGTTCGCCTTCGCCTCGTCGCGCATCCGCTTGATCTCGTCATCGGACAGGCCGGAGGAGGCTTCGATGCGAATGTGCTGCTCCTTGCCGGTCGCCTTGTCCATCGCGGACACGTTCAGGATACCGTTCGCGTCGATATCGAAGGTCACCTCGATCTGCGGAACGCCACGCGGGGCCGGGGCAATGCCGTCGAGGTGGAAGACGCCGATCTGCTTGTTGTCCTTGGCCATCGGACGCTCGCCCTGCAGGACGCGGATCTCGACGGAAGGCTGGTTGTCGGCCGCCGTGGAGAAGATCTGCGACTTCTTGGCCGGGATCGTGGTGTTCGCATCAATGAGCTTGGTCATCACGCCGCCGAGGGTCTCGATACCGAGGCTCAGCGGGGTCACGTCGAGCAGGAGGACATCCTTGACGTCACCGGCGAGGACACCGCCCTGGATCGAAGCGCCGATTGCGACGACCTCGTCCGGGTTCACGCTCTTGTTCGGCTCCTTGCCGAAGAAGTTCTTCACGAGCTGCTGCACGTAAGGGATACGGGTCGAACCGCCGACGAGCAGGACCTCGTCAATGTCGGAAGGATTGAGGTGCGCATCGGAAAGGGCCTTACGGCACGGCTCGATGCTGCGCTGGAAGAGCGCGTCGGAGAGCTGCTCGAACTTCGCGCGGGTCAGGGTCTTCACGAGGTGCTTCGGAATACCGTCCACCGGCATAATGTACGGGAGGTTGATCTCCGTGGAGGTCTGATTGGAGAGCTCGATCTTCGCCTTCTCGGCCGCCTCTTTCAGGCGCTGGAGGGCCATCGGGTCCTTCTTCAGGTCGATGCCGCCGTTCTCGGCCGCGAATTCGCCGGCGAGCCAGTCGATGATCACCTGATCGAAATCGTCACCGCCCAGGTGCGTGTCGCCGTTGGTCGAGAGTACCTCGAAAACGCCGTCGCCGAGCTGCAGGATCGAGATATCAAAGGTACCGCCACCGAGGTCGTACACCGCCACCTTCATATCCTTGTCCTTTTTGTCGAGGCCATAGGCCAGGGCCGCAGCCGTCGGCTCATTGATGATACGCTTGACATCAAGACCCGCGATCCGGCCGGCCTCCTTGGTCGCCTGACGCTGCGAATCGGAGAAGTAAGCCGGCACGGTGATGACCGCCTCGGTCACTTCCTGACGGAGATAATCCTCCGCCGTCTTTTTCATCTTCTGCAGGATCATCGCGGAGATCTCCTGCGGCGTGTAGAGCTTGCCGCCGATATCCACGCGCGGGGTGTTGTTCTCACCGCGGACCACCTTGTAGGGGACGCGGGCCGTTTCAGCGCCGACCTGGTCGAAAGTCTCGCCCATAAAGCGCTTGATCGAGAAGACGGTGTTGTTCGGGTTGGTAATCGCCTGCCGTTTGGCCGGGTTACCGATCTTGCGCTCACCACCGTCGGTGAACGCTACGACGGAAGGCGTGGTGCGCTGTCCCTCATTGTTGATGATGACAGTCGGCTGGTTACCTTCCATAACGGCGACGCAGGAGTTCGTCGTACCGAGGTCAATTCCAATAATTTTTCCCATAGCTTTTATCTTTTTTGTTTTTTACTTTCATTTCCGGCCCCCTTTCGGGCCGCCGGGGATTTCACGAACTTCGTGCCACTGTCTTTTTTCTGCCAAATTGTCACTATCTTTGTCAAAAATTTGACAGCAGATGCCTTACCGGACACTCAGCGAGGCGGAATATGCCGACATTGCGGCCCGCATTCTCTACGAGGACAACCACCTCCTCATCTTCTATAAACGCGTGGGTGAGATCGCCCAGGGCGACAAGACCGGCGACGAGCCGCTCGCCGAGACCCTCAAGGCCTTCATCGCCCGCCGCGACGCCAAACCCGGCGAAGTCTTCCTCGGCGTGCCGCACCGGCTGGACCGTCCGGTCGAAGGAATCCTCCTGCTTGCGAAGACCTCGAAGGCCCTTGAGCGCCTCAGCGCCCTCTTCCGCGACGGCGGCGTGCATAAGACCTACTGGGCCCTCTGCTGCGCGGCGCCCGAGCCGAAGGAAGCCACCCTTGAGGACTGGCTCCTCCGCAATGAAAAGCAGAACAAATCCTATGTCTGCGCCGCCGAACGGCATCCCGATGCAGCCCGTCTGGCCCGCCTGCATTACCGCCTGCTCGCCCATACAGAGCGCTATCACCTCGTCGAGGTCGAACTCTTCACCGGACGGCACCACCAGATCCGCTGCCAACTCGCACACATCGGCTGCCCGATCAAGGGCGACCTGAAATACGGCGCCCCGCGGTCCAATCCCGACGGAGGGATCTGCCTGCAGGCGCACCACATCAGCCTGATCCATCCCGTCCGGAAGACCCCGCTCGAGGTCACCGTTCCACCGCCCGGCTCCTGGAAGGGAATTCCGGCATTACCGGAAGCCGCTCCCCTTCCCTGAGGAGGGCGAAGTATTCCCCGGGGGTAAATCCCGTCTCGAACTTGAAAGCCGTATTGAACGTGACCGGGGAATTGAATCCGGCCCGATCCGACAGGTCGTGCACGCGGAGGGTCCGGTTCCCCCGGAACAGGGAAATGGCGTACTGCACCCGAAAGAAATTCACGAACGAGGGAAAGGCCCGGCCCGATCGGGTATTGATCGTCCGGGAAAGGTAGGCCTTGTTTGTCCCGAGCCGGTTGCACAGATCCTGCAGCTTGAAGTTCGGATCCAGGAAGGGTTTCATATCACGCATATAGTGTACGCAGCGAAAATAGAGCTGCCGCTGCGCCTCCTCCGATTCAGTCAGGCCCGACAGGACGGGGTCGACTTCCCCCGGGCCGATGCCGAAGGGATGGTCGCCGGAGGGCACATCCCGGCCGCAGAGCTGCTGGTAGATGCCGTGGAGCCTTCCGCGGAATAGGACAGGGAGGCGGCCGCTGCGGGCCGAACGGCAGAGGATGAGATAGACCGCCGAATCGAAAGCCAGCAGGCCGATCCCGAAGGCGCCAAGCGCCCCGTCTTTCCCGCCGGATCCCGGCCGGAGGGAGAGAAATAGCGGGATGGCGAGCAAAAAGAGTACGGCCGAGCGGTTCTGCTCCTGGATGTAATCAAGGAAGATCCGGTTCCGTTTGGAAAAGAGCATACGGCGGGCCCGGCGGAGGTAGCCGCTCAGGCTCAGCCACAGGGCATAAATTAGATATAGGACTGGGTGCATCCAGGGGCTGACGCCGAACAGCGCAGGGAAAAAACTATGCCGCAGGAGGGCTTCCGTAAGGAGCAGGGCGCACAGGATACGACTGCCCAGCCGGCGATCCCGGACGGCCGCTTCGCCCAGCCCCTCGCCGCAGGGAAGCAGCAGCAGCGCGGCGAGAATCACATCGTCCGGAAGGGCGCCGGAATGCCCGTTCAGCAGATCGGTAACACCCAGGGAGACGAGACACACAAGCGACAGAATCAGGGATTCGAGGAACAGCTTTTTCATTGCATTAAACGATTTAGGGTTAAAAATTACACAAAAAAGCCTCTGCTACGGATTGTGGCAGAGGCAAATCAGTCGATTTTTTCTAAATCTTTAATAAAATGATCTGTTTCTTTACACCGCGATAAAATAAATCTTTATTCAAAAACGGAAAAAACGGATTAAGATTTATCTTTCGTCAGGATCCGGTCGAAGCCGTTTCCATATACGCCGTTGACCGAAGAGATCGACAGGAAGGCGTGCGGATCGATCGTCTTGATGTAGCGGAGCAGGAGGTTCTGGTCCGTCTTCCGGGTGATCACGAGGAGCACTTTCGACTCCTCTTTCGTGTACCAGCCCATCCCGTTCAGGACCGTCACGCCGCGGTGCATCTCCCGCGTCACGGCGTCGGCGATCTCATCCGCCTTCTTCGACAGGATGAACAGCTGCACGCTCTGCTTCGATCCGGATAGATAGAGGTCAATCACCGATCCGCAGATCGTTACGAGCAGGATGCCGAACACCGCGTTCAGTACCTTAACCGAGGTCTCCAGTTCCACGCCGTTCGCGTCATAGGACGGAACGAAGAGCGAGGAGCCGATGATCGCGACATCGATCCAGAGAATGACCTTTCCGGGCGATACGTTGTGGAATTTCGTCCAGATCAGCGCGACGATGTCGGTGCCACCCGTACTGCCGCCCTGCGAGATCGACATTCCGATGCCGACGCCGGCGAGCATACCGCCGATGATGACCGCGATGAGCGGTTCCTCCCGGACAATACCCGCCGCGAAGGTTTCTACCCCGGGAATCGCGCCCAGGAAGCGGAAGGAGAGCGTGGTCAAGATGATGGCGTAGATCGTCTTGGCCCCGAAGCCCTTCCCGAGGATGAAGAAGGAGGCGATCAGCAGGAGGACATTCAAGATGAAGTAGGTGTAGCTCACCGGGAAGCCGGTCGCGTACTCAATGATGACGCCGATACCGGTCACCCCGCCGCCGACGAGATTCTTCGGCATCAGGAAGAAGGTCCAGCTGGAGGTGTAGATCAGTACGCCGAGGGTTACCAGCAGATACTCCTTGATGGTGGAGAGAGTGGTCTGTTTCAGGATGGTGGGTGCACGCATAAATAGGTGGGATTATTTGATGACGATATTGACGATACGGCCCGGGACGACGATGACCTTGACGATCGACTGTCCCTCAGCGAGATAGCGGGCCGTCTGCGGATTCGCCCGGACCTCGGCCTCGACGGCCTCGCGGGAAGCATCCTTCGGCAGATCCATCGTAAAGCGGGTCTTGCCGTTGAACGACACCGGATAGGTCACGGAATTCTCGACGGTCAGCTCCGGCCGGTACTCCGGGAAAGCCGCATAGGTGATCGAATCCTCGTGCCCGAGCTGGTGCCAGAGCTCTTCCGTGATGTGCGGAGCGAAGGGGCTCAGCAGGATCAGCATCGGCTCCAGGATGGCCCGTTTCGAGCAGCCCTGCAGTTCGCCGAGGGCAATCATAAAGGCGGAGACGGTCGTATTGAAGGAGAAAGCTTCGATATCCTCCTGCTCCTTTCCGATCAGGCGGTGCAGGGCGCGGAGCTCGGCCGGGGTCGGCTCCTCGTCGGTGACAAGCCAGCGGTCGCGGTCCCAGAAGAGGCGCCAGAACTTCTTCAGGAAGCGGTTCACGCCGTCGATGCCGTCGGTGGACCAGGGTTTCGCCTGCTCGATCGGACCGAGGAACATCTCATAGAGGCGCAGCGTATCGGCGCCATAGCTGTCGCAGACATAATCCGGATTGACGACGTTGTACATCGACTTGGACATCTTCTCGATCGCCCAGCCGCAGATGTATTCGCCATCCTCCAGCTCGAACTCGGCGTTCGCATACTCCGGCCGCCAGGCGCGGAATGCCTCGAGGTCGAGCCGGTCGTTGTGCACGATGTTGACATCGACGTGGACTGGAATCGTCTCGTAGCGGTCCTTCAGGCCGAGGGAAACGAACTTCGAGGTACCGGGGATCATATAGACGAAGTTCGAGCGGCCCTGGATCATACCCTGATTGATCAGCTTGCGGAAAGGCTCGTCCTCGCAGACATAGCCGAGATCGAAGAGGAACTTGTTCCAGAAGCGGCTGTAGATCAGGTGACCCGTCGCGTGCTCCGTGCCGCCGAGGTAGAGGTCGACGTTCCGCCAGTAGCGGTTCGCTTCCTCCCCGACGAGGGCCTTATCGTTGTGCGGATCCATATACCGTAAATAGTAGGCGCTCGATCCGGCAAAGCCCGGCATCGTCGAAGTTTCGAGCGGCGCCCCGTTGTAGCTCCATTCCTTCGCCCGCGCGAGCGGCGGCTGGCCGTCCTCGGTCGGCTTGTACTGGTCGACCTCCGGCAGGGTCAGCGGCAGCGCTTCGAAAGGCAGCGGCGTCGCCACCCCGTCCGGGAAGCAGACCGGGAAGGGCTCGCCCCAGTAGCGCTGGCGCGAGAAAATCGCATCGCGGAGGCGGTAATTCACCTTCCGGTGGCCGATGCCCTTCGCCTCGACGTAATCGATCGCAGCCGGGATCGCCTCCTTCACGGAAAGGCCATTGAGGAAGCCCGAGTTAATCATCGTGCCTTCCTTTGCGTCAAAGCTGCCCTCCGACACGTCTGCGCCTTCGATCAGCGGGATGACCGGCAGACCGAACTTATGGGCGAAGGCCCAGTCGCGGCTGTCGTGGGCCGGCACCGCCATAATCGCGCCCGTGCCGTAGCCGGAGAGGACATATTCGGAGATCCAGACGGGGACCTTCTCCCCCGTCAGCGGGTTGATGCCATAGGAGCCGCTGAACACGCCCGTGACCGCCTTGCCGGCGATGCGCTCGCGCTCGTTCTTCTTTTTCGCCTGCTCGAGATAGGCCTCCACGGCCTCTTTCTGCGCGGCCGACGTCAGCTTCGGCACCCATTCGCTCTCCGGCGCAAGCACCATAAAGGTGACGCCGAAGACCGTGTCCGCGCGCGTAGTGAAGATCGTCACGTCGTGCCGGACGCCGTCGCATTCGACCGGGAAGACCATCTCGGCGCCTTCGCTGCGGCCGATCCAGTTGCGCTGCATCTCCTTGAGCGAAGGGGTCCAGTCGAGGCGGTCCAGCCCTTCGAGCAGCCGGCCGGCATAGGCCGACACGCGGAGCTGCCACTGCGTCATCTTCTTCTGGAAGACCGGATAGCCGCCACGCTCCGAGAAGCCGTCCTTGACCTCGTCATTGGCGAGCACCGTCCCGAGGGCCGGGCACCAGTTCACCGTCGATTCGCCCTGATAGGCAATGCGGTAGCGCATCAGCACCTCCGCCTTTTCCTTCGCGGAGAAAGCCTTCCACTGCGCCGCCGTAAACGCAGGCCCCTCGGTGCAGGCGGCCTGCACGGCGGAGGATCCGCCCTCGGCGAAAGCAGCCTCGAGTTCCTCGATCGGCCGGGCCTTGTCGGCAGCCGTATCATACCAGCTCCCGAACATCTTCAGGAAAGCCCACTGCGTCCACTTGAAATAATCGGGGTCGCAGGTGCGGAATTCGCGGTCCCAGTCATAGGAGAAGCCGATTCGGTCGAGCTGCTGCCGGTAGCGGGCGACATTCTCGCGCGTCGTCTTCTCCGGATGCTGTCCCGTCTGGATGGCATACTGCTCGGCCGGCAGGCCGAAGGCGTCGTAGCCCATCGGATGCAGGACGTTGAAGCCCTTCAGGCGCTTGTAGCGGGCGAAGATATCACTCGCGATGTAGCCCAGCGGATGGCCCACGTGCAGGCCCGCTCCGGAGGGATACGGGAACATATCGAGGACGTAGTATTTCGGCTTCGACGGATCGGTCTCCGCCTTAAAGGTCTTGTGCTCAGCCCACCACTGCTGCCACTTCTTCTCAATCTCAATAAAATTGTAATCCATATCGTTATTTACGTTTTTGCAATCTGAATTCCACGGTCACCGACAGGCCGACCGGCACCTTCTTCCCGTTCTTGCGGCCGGGCTTCCAGGCGGGCGAGGCCGAAATGACCCGGACTGCCTCCGCATCGAGACGCTCATCCACTCCCCGGACGACCTTGACCTTGGTGACCTTCCCCTTTTCGTCAATCACGAAATCGACGATGACGTTACCCTGCACCCCTTCCGCGACGGCATCGGCCGGATAGCGGAGATAGCGGTACACGAACTTGGTCATAAAGTACTCCGGCGAGCTGCTCCCGAGAAAGACGGGACGCGCATCGCAGTCGTAGAAGGACACCACCGCGGCATCCCGGTCTCCCTTCTTCTTCCCCTCTTCGGAGGGACGGAAAACGGGCTTCGGGCCGCCGACCAGGGCCATCGCGTAGTTATAGATGTATTCGAGCTCGCGCTCCATATCGGGATAGTCGAGGATCTCGGGGCGGTCGTTCCAGGTCCGCTGCTCAGGGTACGTCCCGCTCGTAAAGAGGATGGACGGGATCTCGGCCGCATAGAAGCTGCGGTGATCGGAAGGGAAAGGCTCGGCTGTCGTGATCTCCGGGAAGACCGGCTGCAGGGTCCCTTTCAGCTGCGCGGCGACGCTCGTGAGGTCCGCATTCGAGCTCGCATAGCCCCAGAAACCCGCATAGCCCGTGCCGAGGCAGTCCAGGTTGATCATCGCATCGATCGCTCCGACGCCGCTCGCAAAGGATCGGTTCAGGAAATACCACGAGCCCGCAAAGTCCATCTCCCCCGCCCCGAAGGCGACAAAGAGCACGGAGCGCTGGCACAGGAAAGCGTGCGAAGCGAAGCGCCGCGACAGCTCGAGCAGCATCGCCAGGCCCGACGCATTGCCGTTCGCCCCGCGATATATCATCTGCTGCTCAAGGGAATCCCGGCGCAGGATCACCGTCCCCGGCGCATCCATCCGGGCCCCGATCAGGATGAAACGGTCGCGGAGGGTCTTGTCATAGCCCTGCACGTAGCCGACGACATTGCGCGAAACGAGGGTATCCCCGTTATCGGGCCGCCGCAGGCCGAACACGTCGTCCGCCATCAGCATCTCAACCCCGTAGGAGGCCATCTCGTCGGCGATGTAGCGGGCCGCCAGGCTTTCGCCCCGGGATCCCGCCGCACGGCCTTCCAGCGAATCGGCGCAGAACTGCGCCACGTGCCCTTTCAGCGCGCTGACGGTCTCGCTGTCGTAGAGGTCGTCATACGCGGAAAGCTGCGCTCCCGCGACGCGGGCGAGGCAGAGTAAAAGCCAGATGACGGTCCATTTTTTCATAACCTGCAAATTTAATAAATCTTTCGTATCTTTGCGCATTATGAAGCGAGCTTTCCACATCTTACGCCCCTGGATCTTCCCGCTGCTGACCCTGCTGGCCCTTCCCGCCTCCTGTGCGGGCGGCCGTTCCCGCACGGTCACGGCAGAGGAACTCCCCCCGGCTCGGCCGGATACCCTGAGCATCTACGTCGTCGGTGACATTATGTGCCACGGCCTGCAACTGAAAAGCGCCCACGCCCTCTGGTGCGAAAAGGCCGACACGACGGCCTCGGTGGATGATCCCTACGCCTACGACTGGAGCACGGAGTTCGCCCCCTTGCAGGATCGGATCGAGGGAGCCGACCTCGCCGTCGGCAACGTCGAATTCCCCTTCGCCGGCGCGCCGTTTACCGGTTTCCCGGATTTCTCCGCGCCCGAATCCTACCTGGATTACCTGACCGATGTCGCGGGCTTTGACGTGCTGCTCGCCGCGAACAACCACATCCTCGACAAGGGGCGTCGGGGGCTGGAACGCACGCTGGAAGTCTATCGCGCTATGGAAGCGGCCGGCAAGGCGCAATTCGCCGGCATCTCCGGCGACCCGGAAGAAGACGCCGCGCACTATCCCCTCCCCGTCGAGGTCGGCGGCGTCCGTCTCGGCATCATCAACTTCACCTACGGAACGAACTACGACATCCCCGAAGCCTGGCCGAAGGTCAACCGTGAGACCGAGCGCGAAGAGATTCTCGCCGCCATCCAGACCGCCCGGGAGCGCGACTCGGTGGACCTTGTCCTCGTCTTCCCGCACTGGGGCGAAGAGTATGACCTGCACCACAACGCCGCTCAGGAAGCCCTGGCCGACGAAATGATTGCCGCGGGCGCCGACGCGATCGTCGGGCACCATCCGCACCGGATCCAGGATATGGAGCTTCGCAGCGTCCCCGTCGACGACCCGGCCGATTCGAGCGCGACCCGCCTTGTTCCCCTTTTCTACTCCGTCGGCAACGCCGTCTCGAACCAGAACGACCCCGAAGGCCGCATCGAGCTCGCCGTCACCCTCCGCATCGAACGCAGCCCCGAAGGCGAAGTCCGTATGCTGGAGCCCCTCTGGGAGTACATCTGGTGCACCAAGGCGGGGATGATCCTCCCCGGCGGCTATGCCGTCATCCCGGTGCGCGAATACCTCGGCCGCCCCGAAGCCTGGCTCGACCGTCCCGAAGATTACGAAAAAATGGTCGCGACCTACCGCTACGCCAAACAATACACTGCCATCCCCGATGAAGAAGACGATCTCCCTCGATGCGATTGACCCCGTGGACCTTTACGGTCCCGCCAACCGCAACCTCAATACCCTCTGCAAGCATTTTCCTACCCTGAAGGTCGTCGCCCGCGGCCGTGACGTCATCCTCGAAGGCACCGCCGCCGAGATCGCCGACTTCTCCGGCAAGCTCGCCCGCCTGATCGAAAGGCGCAGCCACAAGATGAACCTCACGCCCTACGACGTGGAAGACCTCTTCGAAGACGAAACCCCGGCTGAACGCTTCCGCAACGACGGGAACGCCGTGATTGTTTACAACACCGACGGCAAGCCCATCCAGGCGCGGAACAAGACGCAGGAAGCGATGGTGAAGGCCTATTTCGAGAACGACCTCATCTTCGCCCTCGGACCGGCCGGTACCGGCAAGACCTACATCGCGATCGCCCTCGCCGTCCGGGCCCTGAAGAACCGGGAAGTGCGCCGCATCATCCTGACCCGCCCGGCCGTCGAAGCCGGCGAGCGCCTGGGCTTCCTCCCGGGCGACCTGAAGGACAAGCTTGACCCCTATCTCCAGCCCCTCTACGACGCCCTCGAGGATATGATCCCCTCGAAGAAACTGCAGGAATTCCTCTCCGAAGGGACGATCCAGATCGCCCCGCTCGCCTATATGCGCGGCCGTACGCTCGACCGGGCCTGCGTCATCCTCGACGAAGCGCAGAACACCAACCTCGGGCAGCTGAAGATGTTCCTCACCCGTATGGGCTCGAGTGCGAAATTCATCGTCACGGGCGACGCGACGCAGGTGGACCTCCCCCGCCGCGAAGACTCCGGCCTCGTGCGCGGCATCCATCTGCTCGAAGGCATCAAGGGCATCGCCACCATCTCTTTCACGAAAGAAGACATCGTCCGGCACCCGCTCGTCACCCGGATCGTCCGGGCCTTCGACGAGAACGAGGTCTGACAAAAAAACCGGTTGCAATCGCTTGCAACCGGTTTTTCTTTGTATTTCAGGGAAGCTTATTCGGCGTTGGTCTCTACGTAAGTCTTGTAGAAAGCGGCCTTCTCCTCATAACCCTCGTGATCGTTGCGGAGGGAGAAGTAGCAGCGGCGGAGCACATCGGCGGCAGCCACTTTGTACTGCACATCCTCAGCCTTTTCGAAGCAGAGCTCCATTGCGGGGATCGCCTTCTCGAGGCAACCGGTCAGGTCGGCGTCAAGCTTGTTGATCTGCGAAGCCGGAGCGTTCCAAGGAAGCTCGTCGATCTGCGCCTGAATCTCGACGGCGTAGTCGTACCACATCTTGCCTTCAGCATAGTAGGCGTAGAGATAGTTCGGATCGACGGCGATGCTCTCGTGGAAAGCGGCCACCGCTTCGTCGTAGCGCTTCATCTGTGCATAGAGGTTACCCTCGACGCTGTAGATGGAGGCATTGCCCGGATCGTTCTCCTTCGCCTTGGCGAGCAGGGAGAGGATGTAGTTCGGATCTTCGCCCGCCTGGTCGGCGTAGTTGATCAGGCTGACCAGAATGGACTGGTTCTCCGGGAACTTCGCGAAGCCTTCCTCGAGATAGCTCTTACGGGAGGCCTGGTCGCCGAGAACGTCGAAGATTTCGCCGAGCTTGGCGTAAACCTCACCGTTGTTCTCAAAACCTTCAGCGATGGAACGGAGGTAGATGTCGCGCGAACGCTCGAAATCCTTTCCGAGCCAGGCGGTCAGACCGGCATTGTAGAGCGCATCGAAATCCTTCTCAACGGCAGCGATGGCGCTCACCTCAAAGGCCTGCTCGAAATACTTCGAGGAAAGCTCCTGATTGCCCAGCAGGTTCCAAGTGATGCCGAGCTGGTTCAGACGGTTCTCGATCTGGTCGAAAGCCAGAAGGATGTCCTTCTCCTTCTTCGGGTCGATCTCCCGAGCCTTGTCATAAGCCTTGGCGGCTTCGAGAAGGCCGTCCGGATAGGCCCAGTCGGTCGGTTCGATACCGGCTACGACGCCGCCCTGATAGTACAGGTTGACCGTTGCGTAGATTACCTTGAGGGTCTGTACGCCATCGAGGGCGATCTGCTCGGTAGCAACCGGCTTGGCCTGAATCAGGAAGTTGACGTTCATTTCATCCTGTCCGAGCTGGATACCGCCGGTGACATCCGTATAGGACTTGAAGTAGCTATCACCGACCTTCATCCAGGTCGCGGCCTTTGCGGCATTCTTCGGGACCTCAGCTTTGAGCTTTGCGGTCTCGACATACTTTTGCTGGTCAGCCGAGCCTTTCAGCTGAGCAGAAGCAACGGGGGCCGCTGCGACGAGGAGGGCGCCCAATGCAAGGAATAAAATACGCTTCATAGTTTTCATTGCGTGTTTATTAATTATTGTTGTTCATTTCCTTCGGTTTCCGGAGTCTCCGCTGCGGAGGCCGGTGTCTCTTCTTCGCTCTTCGCCACGACCGAAACCGCAGCAATCGCGTCTCCCTCCTTGATGTTGATCAGGCGGACGCCCTGCGTGGCGCGGCCGGCGACGCGGATCGAAGAGACCGCCATCCGGATCGTCAGGCCGGAACGGTTGATGATCATCAGGTCATCCTCGTCCGTGACGTTCTTCAGCGCAACCAGCGGGCCGGTCTTGTCCGTAATGTTCAGCGTCCGGACACCCTTGGCGCCGCGGGCCGTCTGGCGGTATTCATCCGGGTCGGAGCGTTTGCCGTAGCCGTTCTCACTGATGGCGAGCACCTGATGCTGCAGGGCGTCATCCGCGTTCGGATCCTGGCAGACGATACCGACAACCTCGTCATCATCTTCAATATTGATGCCACGCACGCCGGCGGCGGTACGGCCGAGCGGCCGGGCATCCCGCTCGTCGAAGCGGACGCAACGTCCACCGCGGGCCGCCATCATAATGTTGCAGGCGCCGTTGGTCATCACCGCTTCGAGCAGTTCGTCGCCTTCCTTGATCGTGACGGCGTTGACGCCATTGGTCCTCGGACGGGAATAGGCTTCGAGGCTGGTCTTCTTGATGATACCGCGCTTGGTCGCGAGGACGATGTAGTTGTTGTTGATGAACTGCTCGTCCTTGAGGTCGCGTACGTTGATGTAGGCCTTGACCTTGTCGTCGGCGTCGATCATCAGGATATTCTGGATCGCGCGGCCCTTCGAGGCACGGGAGCCTTCGGGGATCTCATAGACCTTCAGCCAGTAGCAACGGCCGTTCTGGGTGAACAGAAGCAGGGTCGAGTGCATATTGGCGACGTAGATGTGCTCGATGAAATCTTCGTCGCGGGTGGTACTGCCCTTGATGCCGACACCGCCGCGGTGCTGCGTGCGGAATTCGGTCAGCGCGGTGCGCTTGATGTAGCCGAGGTGCGAGATCGTGATCACGACATCTTCGTCGGCGTAGAAGTCTTCGGGGTTGAACTCGTCGGCGGCGAGGGTAATCTCGCTGCGGCGCGCGTCGCCGAACTTGGCCTTCATCTGCTGCGTTTCCTCCTTGACGATGCCGAGCTGGAGATCGACGCTCGCGAGAATTTCGTTGCAGCGGGCGATGAAGCGCTCGAGCTCGTCGTATTCGGCCTGCAGCTTGTCGCGCTCGAGGCCGGTGAGCTGACGCAGACGCATATCCACGATTGCCTGGGCCTGTACCTCCGTGAATTCGAAGCGGGAGATGAGCTCGGCCTTCGCCTCATCGACGTTGGCGCTGTGGCGGATGATGTGGACGATATCGTCGATCACATCAATCGCCTTCAGCAGACCTTCGAGGATGTGCGCGCGCTTCTGTGCCTTGTCGAGCTCGAAGCGGGTGCGGCGGACGACGACCTCGTGGCGGAAATCGACGAAACTCGCCAGCATTTCCTTGAGGCTGAGGGTGCGCGGACGCCCCTTGACGAGGGCGACGTTGTTGATCGAGAAGCTGCTCTGCAGCGGCGTGTACTTGAACAGGGTGTTCAGCACGACGTTCGAGTTGACGCCCATCTTCAGGCGGATGATGATGCGCACGCCTTCGCGGGAGGTCTCGTCGTTGATGTAGGAGATGCCATCGATGCGCTTGTCTTCGACCATCTGCGCGATCTTTTCGATCATCTCCTTCTTGTTGACCATATAGGGGATCTCGGTCACGACGATCGTCTCGCGGCCCTTGTCGTCGACTTCGATCTCAGTGCGGGAGCGGATCACGACGCGGCCGCGGCCGGTCTCATACGCATCGCGGATGCCCTGCCGGCCCATAATGATGCCGCCGGTCGGGAAGTCCGGACCCTTGATGTACTGCATCAGCTCATCGGTCGTAATATCCGGATTATCAATATATGCGCAGATTGCATCGCAAGTCTCGCCCAGGTTGTGCGGCGCCATATTCGTCGCCATACCGACGGCGATACCGGCGGAGCCGTTCAGCAGCAGCAGCGGCAGCTTGGTCGGGAGGACCGTCGGCTCCTCGATCGTGTCGTCGAAGTTCAGGGTGAAATCGACGGTGTCCTTATCGAGGTCGGCGAGCACTTCTTCGCTCAGCTTGTCCAGCTTCGCTTCGGTGTAACGCATTGCCGCGACGGGGTCGCCGTCCATCGAACCGAAGTTACCCTGTCCCCAGACGAGGGGATAGCGCTGGTTCCAGTTCTGTGCGAGGCGGGCCATCGCGTCGTAAACGCTCGAGTCGCCGTGCGGGTGGAATTTACCGAGGACTTCGCCCACGATACGGGCGCTCTTCTTGGTCTGCCCATTGTAGCTCAGGCCCAGGCCGTCCATTCCGAAGAGGACGCGGCGCTGCACCGGCTTGAGGCCGTCGCGCACGTCCGGGAGGGCGCGGGAGACGATCACCGACATCGAATAATCGATGTAGGCTGTACGCATTTCCTGATCGATTTCGACCTGCTCGATCGTGCCGCGGGGCTCGGCGGGAATCTCAGGATTCTTGATTTCGTTTTCGTTCGTATCCATTCTGTATTAGCTCACGTGTTAACGGTCTTTTGACCGCATTCCTTAAACACGCAAATATACAAAATCGGCTCGAGAAATCAAAGCCTTTTTCCCCGTAAAGGGCCTTTTTAAGCCCGTATTTGCATTTTAGCGTTTTTCGCGCCCCGAACGGCGGTGATGATCGCGCAGGCGATAGGCCGATTCGAGGATGATCTGGTCCCGGAAAATGCCGCGGAGCGCCAGACCGTCGAGCACGGCGCACACGAGCGGGAAAACCGCCGTGATGCCGAACACCAGTCCCTCAGGAGCGCGGAGATAATCGATAGCCAGCACGATCCCGAAGCCGAGGGTCGCCAGGAGGGTCACCGTCGTGACCCGGAGCTGGAGCACCAGAAGCTTGTAGGTATTGACGGCGATCAGATGGCCCAGCAGCGTCGCCAGCAGGAGAACCCAATAGACGGTTTTATCCCAGTAGGAAATGCTGTCGGCGGCCTGTCCGCCTTCATAGATGACGGCCGCATCGCAAAAACACATCGCTGCAAGGAGGCCGGTTGCAATCAGGAGATAAAGGGTCTGGATTCTCTGCCACATAGATAATTCTTTTTTTCGCCTGCAAAAATAGGAATTTCCCAAAACAAAACCTATATTTGTTTTTTGAATCACAGAAACGATAACACACACCGACTATGCGTATTCCTGAATCCGAACTCATCATCAACGGCGACGGCTCCGTATTCCACATTCACCTCAAACCGGAGCAGCTGGCCGACAACGTCATTATGGTCGGCGACCCGGGTCGCGTCGATATGATTGCCGAGTACCTGACCGACATCGAGTGCCGCAACGCTTCCCGCGAATTCGTATCCGTTACCGGTAAATACAAGGGAACGCGCATTACCGCCCTTTCGCACGGCATCGGCCCCGACAACATCGATATCGTGATGACCGAGCTCGACGCCCTCGCAAACGTTGACTTCAAGACCCGCGAGGTCAAGCCCGAGCACCGGGCCCTGAATATCCTCCGAATCGGCACCTCCGGCGCCCTGCACGCCGACATTCCCCTCGGAAGCTACGTCCTCGCGCACATCAGCGTCGGTTTCGACGGCGTGATGAACTGGTACGCGAACCGGGAGAAGGTGACCATCCCCGCTGTGGAGGAAGCTTTCAAGAAGCATATGAAGTGGGAGCCGACCCTCCCCTCCCCGTATTTCGTCAAGGCGTCCCCGAAGATCATCGACCTGATGAAGGACGTCACCGTCAAGGGCGTGACGATCTCCGCCCCCGGCTTCTACGGTCCGCAGGGCCGCGTCGTCCGCATTCCGCTCGCGATGCCGGATATGCTCGAGAACGTCGAGAGCTTCCGCTTCAGCGAAGCCGGCGAGGACTACCGGATCACGAACTTCGAGATGGAGAGTTCCCCGCTCGCCGGCCTGGCCGCCCACCTCGGACACAATGCCTCGACGGTCTGCTGCATCATCGCGAACCGCTACCTGCAGAGCTCCAACCCCGATTACAAGCCCGCCATCCGGCGCCTCGTCGAGATCTGCCTTGACAAGATGGCGACCCTGTAAGCCATTTTGTCAGCCGGACCTGCAGCGGAATGATTCTTGCCTTTAGCGGCCGGAATTTTCACAGAACATCTATATGCAGTTACAGGTTTCAGGCGAACTGAACAATATTATCAGTTACGCGCGCGAGGAAGCGATGCGTACCGGTAGCTATGGCATCGGTACGGACCATCTCTTCCTGGGTATTTTGCGCGATGCAGAGAACAAGGCTTTCCAGGCGATGCGCGCCCTGGGCATCGATACCGCCGAGATGAAATCCTTCATCGACGGGCGGATCTTTACGAACGAAACGATTCCGTACTCCGAACTGGACAAGATCTCCTTCTCCCGACAGGCGCAGAACGTGCTGAGCATCACGGTGATGGAGGCGTCCCGGATGCGTTCTCCCGAGGCGGGGGCGCAGCATCTGCTGCTCGCTCTGACCCGGATGACCGAGAGTTACGGACAGGTCTATCTCCGGCAGAACGGGGTCGATTACGGACGCCTGCTCGCCTATATGAAAGAGGAAGGGATGCTGACCCCGCCCGAACCGCAGGCGTCGGAAAAGGAAGAATCGGAGGAAGAAGACGGCACGCCGCGGCAGAAAAAAGGCCGCGAGGAAAGCGCCATTGATATCGAAGAGTTCGGCTATGACTTGACAAAGGCCGCCCGCGAGGGCAAACTGGATCCGGTCGTAGGACGCGACGAAGAGATTGCGCGCGTGATCGAGATCCTCGGCCGGCGGAAAAAGAACAATCCTATGCTCATCGGCGAGCCGGGCGTTGGCAAGAGCGCCATCGTCGAGGGCATCGCCCTCCGGATCGCTTCGGGCGACATCTCCGCGGCCCTGGCGAAAAAGCGCCTCATCTCGCTGGACATCGCTTCGGTGGTCGCCGGCACAAAATTCCGCGGCGACTTCGAGAAGCGACTCAAGGCGATCATCAAGGAGGCCAGCGAAAATCCCGACCTCATCCTCTTTATCGACGAGTTCCATACGATCGTCGGTGCGGGCGGCGCACAGGGCAGCCTCGATGCCGCCAATATGCTCAAGCCGGCCCTCGCCCGCGGCGAGATCCAGTGCATCGGCGCGACGACGATGGACGAATTCACTAAGATCGTCGAAAAGGACGGCGCCCTCGACCGGCGCTTCCAAAAGATTGTCGTCGAGGCGACCGACGTGCGGCAGAGCATCGAAATCCTGCACCACCTGCGCCCGAATTACGAAGAATTCCACCACCTCAAATACAGCGACGAGGCCGTCGAGGCCGCCGTGCGCCTGACCGACCGCTATATGACGGACCGCTCCCTCCCCGACAAGGCGATCGACGCCTTTGACGAGGCCGGTTCGATGGTCCGCCTGCGGCTGGCGAAAAAGCGGAGCAAGGCCGGCGAAGTGACGGCGGAAGACATCGCGACCGTCGTATCGAAGATGACGGGCATCCCGGTGAACCGCGTCGCCGAATCCGAGGGCAACCGCCTGATGAAGATGGACCGCATCCTCAAGGAGCAGATCATCGGCCAGGACGAGGCCATCGATACGGTCGTCCGGGCAATCCAGCGGGGCCGGGCCGGTCTCAAGGACCCGCACCGCCCGATCGGCACCTTCCTCTTCTTCGGCCCGACCGGCGTCGGCAAGACGCAGCTCGCCCGCTCCCTGGCGGACTATCTCTTCGACTCGGAGGAGAATCTCGTCCGCATCGATATGAGCGAATATATGGAAAAGTTCAGCGTGTCGCGCCTGATTGGCGCCCCTCCAGGCTATGTCGGTTACGAAGAGGGCGGACAGCTGAGCGAACGCGTCCGGCGCAAGCCCTACTGCGTGGTGCTGCTCGACGAGATCGAGAAGGCCCATCCCGACATCTTCAACCTGCTCCTGCAGGTGATGGACGAGGGTCGGCTGACCGACAGCAACGGCCGTACGGTCAGTTTCAAGAACACCATCATCATTATGACCTCCAACATCGGCTCCCGTGAGGTCGAGGAATTCGGCAGCGGCGTGGGCTTTGCCACCGCCGGCAAGAACGTCGAAGCCGACCGCAAGGCCGTCGTCGCGAAAGCGGTCCGGAAGGCCTTCCCGCCAGAATTCACGGGCCGCGTGGACGAACAGATCTTCTTCAATTCGCTGACCCGGGAGCACATCGAGGGCATCATCGACATCCAGCTGCGCGACCTGAAGGTCCGTGCCGCGGAGGCCGGATACCGTCTGCAGGTGACCCCTTCGGCGAAGCGTTTCGTCGCCGAAGCCGGCTACGATCCCGCCTACGGTGCCCGTCCGCTCAAGCGGGCCGTCACGAAGCTGATCGAGGACCCGGTTTCCGAATTCATCATCTCCGACCGCATCCTGCAAGGAAAAAAGGGTGCGGCTTCCGAAGAATTCCGCACCCTGAAGATTGCGCTGAGCTCCGACAAGGAGCACATCGAAGTAACCGCCTAGCCTATTCCTGCTTCGGAATGAGGGCGAGGGTGAGGCGGCCGCGGACGCAGAGTTTCCCGTCGACCTCGAGCTTGACCGAGCAGAAATACAGGCCCGCCTTCTTTTCATCGAGCGTGCAGGTGATCTCGCACAGATCGCCGGGGCGGACCATATTCTTGAACTTCACCTCGTCGATGCCGCGATAGAGGGTCTGCTTGCCGGGCACGTCCTCGAGAACGAGAATCGTGCAGCTCTGCGCCATAATCTCGCAGAGGATTACGCCCGGAACGACCGGATTGCCCGGGAAGTGACCTCGAGTAAAGAATTCATCCTCGCGGATGCGGTAGGTAGCGTGGCCGACCCCGTTTTCATCGAGGTGCATCTCATCGACCAGGAGCATCGGCTCGCGGTGCGGCAGGTAATTCTTGATTTCTTCTCTGAGCATAGCAGGAGGGCGTTTTAGGCGTTGTACTTACGGAAAGCGACGCAGGCGTTGTGACCGCCGAAGCCGAGGGAGTCGGAGATACCGAGGGTGATGATGCTCTCTAAGGCGACATTCGGCGTGTAGTCGAGGTCACACTCCGGATCCGGGGTGTCGAGGTTGATCGTCGGGGCGATGATCCCGTCGCGCAGGGTCAGCACCGTAGCGATGGCCTCGGCGGCACCGGCGGCACCGAACATATGGCCGGTCATCGACTTCGTGGAGGAGATGTGGGCCTTGTAGGCGAAATCACCGAGGGCGGCCTTGTAGGCGATCGTCTCCGCGATATCGTTCAGGTGCGTACCCGTACCGTGTGCGTTGATGTAGAGGTTGTCCTTATCGGCGTTGAAGCCGGCCTGGGTCAGGGCGTCGGTGATCGCACGGGCCTGCGTGCTGCCGTCCGGGCGCGGGGCCGTGGCGTGGTAGGCGTCGCAGGTGTTGCCATAGCCGACCATTTCGGCGTAGATCTTCGCGCCGCGGGCCTTGGCGTGCTCATACTCCTCGAGGACGAGGATGGCGGCGCCGTCGCCCATCACGAAGCCCTTGCGGTTCAGGTTGAACGGGAGGCAGGCGTACTTCGGATCCTCGGCGCGGGAAAGCGCCTTGGCGTTGGCGAAGCCGGCGATGCCGAGCGGAATGGTGGCGTTCTCGCAGCCGCCCGCGATGATCGCGTCGGCATAGCCGTGACGGATGGCGCGGAAAGCCTCGCCGAGGCAGTGCGAAGAGGTCGCACAGGCCGTAACGATGTCAAGGCACGGGCCCTGCGCGTGGTGCTTGATCGCGATCTGACCGGCCGCGATGTTCGAGATCATCGTCGGGATGAACAGCGGGGAGACCCACTGGCCCGAAGGATCGTCAACGAGCTTCATCGTTTCCTTGTACTGCGTTTCGAAGCCGCCGATACCCGATCCGACATAGACGCCGAGGCGCGAAGGATCGATGTTCTGCTCCTCGCCCTCCGCGTGGAGGCCGCAGTCAAGCATCGCCTGCCAGGCAGCGGCGACGCCGAACTGGCAGAAGCGGTCCTGCTTGCGGACGAAAGCCTTGTCCATACCGAACTGCTCGCCGTCGAATTCCTTGATCTGCGCGGCGATCTTGACGGGAAGGACCTCCGGCGGGTAGCCGCTGATGAAGTCGATACCACAAACACCGTTTTTCAGGTTGGTCCAGAAAGTGTCGATGTCCTGGCCGATGGCGGAAACGACGCCCAGGCCGGTAACTACGACGCGACGATTTTTGTTTTCTTCCATAGCTATATCTGTTTTTTCTTATTATTCTTTACCATTCCACGACGGCGGCTGCGCTCAGCAGTCCGGCGCCGAAAGCGCTGAACACCAGGATGTCCCCGGACTTGAACAGCCCCTTGCGGTTGCATTCGTCCAGCAGGATCGTACACGAAGCGGAGGAACTGTTGCCGTGGTTCTCGATATTGGTCGGGAACTTCTCCTCCGGCTCATCGAGGTACTCCTTGATCGCATCGATGATGCGGAGGTTGGCCTGATGGACCATATAATAATTCACCTGATCCTTGCTCATCCCGAGGCTGCCGAGGAGGGCCTCCACCTCCGTGGTGGATGCGTTCACGGCGAAGCGGAACACCTCGCGGCCCTTCATCTGGAGCCCGGTGCTCTCTTCTTCCTTGGTAACGAACGGAGTCGGCATCAGGGTGCGCTTCTGCCGGATCTTCGTCGGATCGGGCTGGCCGTGGAGCTTGATCCCCTTGATCCCGTCACCGGCGCCGAGAACGACGGCACCGGCCCCGTCTCCGAAGAGGACGCAGGTCGAACGGTCCGTCCAGTCGCACATCCGGCTCGGCTCTTCGGCGCAGATGATGAGCACCTTGCCGACCTGGCCGGCCTTGTATTTCGCTTCGGCGATGTCGAGGGCATAGACGAAGCCCGGGCAGGCGCAGTTGATGTCCATACAGGGGCACTGCAGGCCGATCATCGAGCCGACCACGCAGCCGAGGCCCGGGGTCATATACTCGGTCACGACGTTCGAGCAGATGCAAAAATCAATTTCCGAGGCTTTCACGCCGGCCATTTCGAGGGCCTTGCGGGCAGCATCGGCAGCCAGGTCCTCGATCTGCTCATCGCTGATCAGGTGCCGGGAGCGGATACCCGTACGGGGAAAAATCCACGCGTCACTCGTGTCGAGGAACTGGGACAGGTCATCGTTGGTGACCACTTTATGCGGAAGGGAACTTCCGGTTCCTAAAATCTTCATTCGTTCAAATCTTTATTCGTGGCGGGCAAAACGCTCGGCGGCCAGGGTCTCCCACTTCGTACCCGGACGGCCGTAGTTGGCGTAGGGGTAGATCGAGATGCCGCCGCGGGGCGTGAAAAAGCCCGTGACTTCGATGTACTTCGGATCCATCAGCTTGATGAGGTCCTTCATTATGGTATTGACACAGTCTTCGTGGAAATCGCCGTTCGAGCGGAAGCTGAAAAGATAGAGCTTCAGCGACTTGGATTCCACCATCCGCCGGTCGGGGACGTAGGAGATCCGGATCTCGGCGAAATCCGGCTGGCCCGTAATCGGACAGAGGGTCGTGAATTCCGGGCAGTTGAAACGCACCCAGTAATCGTTGTCGGGATGCTGGTTCTCAAAGCATTCCAGCACCTCCGGCGCATAGGTCTGGCTGTAGACGCTCTCGCGTCCCAGGGCCTGGAGTTCTTCGCGCTTGCGTGCCATTATGCTTCCTCCCCTGCTTCTTTGAGCCGCTCGGCGTTCTCCGCGATCTGCAGCTGGTCAATGCATTCCTGGATATTGCCGTCCATAAACACCGGCAGGTTGTACATCGACCATCCGATGCGGTGGTCGGTCACACGGCCCTGCGGGTAGTTGTAGGTACGGATCTTCGCGCTGCGGTCGCCGGTCGAGACCATCGTCTTGCGCTTCGCGGCGATCGAGTCGAGGTATTTCTGGTGTTCCATATTGTAGACGCGGCTACGGAGCTCTTCCATCGCGCGGTCGAGGTTCTTCAGCTGCGAACGCTCTTCCTGGCACTGGACGACGATCCCGGTCGGGATGTGCGTCAGGCGGACGGCGGAATAGGTCGTGTTGACGCCCTGACCGCCCGGGCCGGAGGCGCAGAAGAGGTCCTTGCGGATGTCGGCCGGATTCAGCTCGATGTCGAACTCGCCCGCTTCAGGGAACACGGCCACGGAGGCGGCGGAGGTCTGGATGCGGCCCTGCGTCTCGGTCTGCGGCACGCGCTGCACGCGGTGCACGCCGGATTCGTACTTCATCACGCCGTAAACGCCGTCGGTCGAGGAGGAGAGCTTGAAGACGATCTGCTTAAAGCCGCCGGCCGTACCGGGAGCCTGGTCGGAGACCTCGAGCTTCCAGCCGCGGCTTTCGGCATAGTGCTGATACATACGGAAGAGGTCGCCGGCGAAGATGGCGGCTTCGTCGCCGCCGGTGCCGCCGCGGATTTCGACCATCGCGTTCTTGCCGTCGTCCGGATCGGCCGGGATCAGCAGGAGCTTGATATTCTGCTCAATCTCGGGGATCTTCGGCTCGATCTCGGCGATCTCTTCGCGGGCCATTTCCTTCAGGTCGTCATCCTTCTCGTTGATCAGGATGTCCTTGGCCTGCGCCAGTTCGTCGACGAGGCGCTTGTACTCGAGGCCGGCTTCGATGATCGGCTGCAGCTGCTTGTAATCCTTGTTCAGCTGCACGAACTTCTTCATATCGGCGATCACTTCCGGGTCGCCGAGCTGCTGCTCGAGCTTTTTATATTTGTCCTGAAGACTCAGGACCTTTTCGAGGAGGGTATTCTCAGCCATACGGGTTAAGCTATGGTTTTTACGTAGCAGCGGCGGCGCATATGGAGCTCGTGATCATAGCTGGCCCATACGTTGACGGCGCTGTTGGTTTCAATCTGGGGGTTCGCCAGGGTAAAGTGCGTGTGCGCAGCCTGGTACTTGTCGGACATCGCGCAGTGGTAGATCGCGGAGACGCCCTTGTTCTGCCAGGCCGGAACGGCTCCGTTCAGGAGCATATCGCAGAGCGAATAATCGCGCTTGGCCTTGAGGAGGTGGTACCAGCCGAAGGGGAAAAGATGCCCTTTGGCCTTCTGCAGGCCCTTCGAGATGTCCGGGATCGAGATGCCGAAGCCGACCAGGTCGTCGTTCTCGTCGAGCACGACCGAGCTCACCTTGTCGTCCAGGAAGGGAACGAACTGGCGGGCTTCCTCCTCGATCTCCTCGTCGGTGAAGGGGATGAAATTATAGACGGAGGAGGCAAAGGCCTCGTTGTAGGCGTCGAAGAACTGGCGGATCTTCTTCGGATCCTTTTTCAGCTGGTCGATATTCCCTTCGTGGAGGTGATAGCGCTCTTTGAGCATCCGGGCGATGCGGGTCATCTTCTCCGGAACGCCGTGGTCCGAGACCATCTTGTACTCGAGCCAGTCGCATTCCTTCTCATAACCGAGCGCGGCCATAAAGTCGTTGTAATACGGGAAGTTGTAGTAGGTGTTGAACACCGGGATCCGCTCGTAGCCTTCCACAAGCATCCCCTGCTTGCCGCTGGTGTTGTAGTAGAGCGGGCCGTGGATTTCGGTCATCCCTTCGCTTTTCGCCCAGGCCTCCGCGGTGGAAAGCAGCAGGCGGGCCACCTCGAGGTCCTCGATCGTGTCGAACCAGCCGAAGCGGGCGCGTTTTTTATCGTAGCGCTCGTTGTAGCGCGGGTTGATCATTCCGCAGATCCGGCCGACGATCCGTCCTTTCTCATCATAGGCGAGCCACAGTTTCCGGGTGCAGTAGCGAAGCGGCGCGCAGGAGGTCAGGGAACGCATCTGGTCCCCGTGCAGGGCCGGGACATACTGCGGGCAGTCCTTGTAGAGGCGATCCGGGAAAGCGATGAACTTCCGGATGTCGCATTTTCGGGTAATCTCTTTTATCGTGTAAGAGGCCATACTCTTCTTGCAAGCTATATATAATAACTTGCAAATATAATAATAAATAAAAGATTTTACAAACTTACGCTTCCGCGGCCTCCTCGACGATTTCGAGTTCGGAAGGCGGGATGTAGGTCGTGGCCACAGCGACGACCCCGGCGATGGCAACGAGCAGCCTCCGGTCCTTCTTGATGCGCTTGATATAGCCCTCGGCCCCTTTGAGCGGGCCGTCCTTGACGCGGACCCGGGCGCCGGCCTTGAAGCGCGTAATCGGATCTTCGCTGAAGAACTCCAGGCCGCTTGCGCCGGAATCGGCCACGAGGCGGAAGGCCGCCATCTCCTTCTCGGAGATCCGGGCCGGTGCCGTCCAGTCGGCGTTCATATAGACAAAGCCCTTCCCTTCGATGTCTTCACGGACACCCTTCAGCTCCGCCTTCTCGCAATGGATGAATAGCAGCGAGCTGACCAGCGGGATGCGTTTATAGAGATGCGGTTCTTCGAAGATGTACCGGCTTCCGAGGACATCCTCGCCGGGAGAGAGGGCCATTTCGCGGCGGAAACGGAGATAGGCCTCGCCTTTAACCTCTTCGCGCCGCACCGGGAAGTAAGATTCAATCCCGCGGCGGCGCATCTGTTCTTCGAAATCGAAGACCTTGTTGTAAAACACCTTTAAGGCGTACCAGTCCATCGGAGCGGAATGCGAGGTTCGAACTCGTGACCTGCGGCTTGGGAAGCCGCCGCTCTACCAACTGAGCTAATTCCGCAATCGTGTCCGCAAAGATACGACAAAAACTCGAATCAGCAAATAATATCGCTACTCATCGAGCAGATACTTCTTCCAGAAGTTGTAATCGGCCAGGGTCGAATGCACCCCCTGTTCTCCGAGGTATCCGTGCTTCGCGTCAGGGTAGATCATCAGCTCGAAACCCTTTCCGGAACGCTGCAGGGCATCGATCAGTTGGAGGGTATTCTGGAAATGCACATTGTCATCCCCGGTGCCGTGGGTGATCTTCAGCATCACCTTCCCGTCCGAGCAACAAGGCGGGACCGGATAGGCCTCCACATACCCGATCACTCGGGAATCCCGATAGCCTTCCGGATTGTCTTCCGGGGTGGACATAAAGCGCTCGGTGTAGTGCGAGTCGTAGAGCATCCAGTCGTAAACGCCGCCGCCCGCGATGCCGTAATGATAGCAGTCGGAGGCCGTCAGCAGGAGGGTCGTGGTCATCGTGCCGCCGAAGGAGAAGCCCTCGACCCCGATCTTGTCGGCCCGGACATAGGGCAGCGACTGCAGGTAGTGCGCCCATTCGATAAAGTCACTGACCTCTATGGTATTCAGATGCTTGTAGATCCGGTCGAGACCCGCCCGGCCGTTGTGTCCCGCGGCCCGGCAGTCGGCGATCAGTTCGATGATCCCGTTCGAGGTGAAGAAGCGCTGGCGGTTCGGGGACATCCAGCGGCCGTTGACCATCGGCGTATCCGGGCCGCCGTAGATATCCACGTGGACCGGGTACTGCTTCCCGGGATCAAAATCATCCGGGTAAAAGACGATGCCCGGCAGTTCCAGACCGTCCCGGGTCGTCATCGTAATGAGTTGTCCGACGCACTCGGGAGCCGTGCGCCAGTCTTCGAAGGTCTCGGCGGCGACGGTCAGGGGCGCTTTCTGCGGCCGGGCTGTCTCGTCGAGCAGCAGCTGCGGCGGGGTATCGAGGGCCGAGCGCCAATAGACAAAGTGCTTCATATCCGGAGCGAAGGACACCCGGGAGACATCGTAACGGGGATCCGTCATCGCCGTGATCTTTCCTTTTTTCGACACGCGGTACAGGGCGCGGCTCACCCGGGAATCCCGTTCGGCGAGGAAATAGACCGAGCCGTCGGGGCCGAGTTTCTGCAGGCTGATGCGCCAGTTCGGGCCGTCGGTCAGGCGGCGGAAGACCGTCCCGTCATACGACAGGAAATAGATCTGCTGCCAGCCTGTCTCGAAATCCCGGACCATATAGAGGCCATCGGAAGCGAAAAGCATCTCCTCCGGCCAGTTCAGCCAGGTTTCCACGTTTTCCTGATAAATCTGCGCGGCGGCTCCGCTCACGGGATCGACGCCGAAAAGCTTGAGGGTTTGCTGGATACGCGGCTCCCAGGGCACATAGAAAGTCCGGGAATCATCGCTCCAGAAAGGAATGCCGAAATACTGGTCCTCCGCAGGATCGAAATCCGCCCAGGTCAGCGCACCGGTCCCGATCTCGGCAAAGCCGATCCGTACTTCCGGGTTCCGCTCCCCTGCCTTCGGATAATGCGTTTCCCGAAGGGTTCCGTCCTGTCCGAAGGGCGAATAAATCGGGAACATCGGTACCTCCGTATCGTCGAAACGATAGAAAGCCAGTCTCTTGCTGTCCGGCGACCACCAGAAGGCCCGATATTTCGACGGACGGCCGAAAATCTCCTCAAAATACACCCAGGACGCATAGCCGTTATAGACGGTCTTCGAGCCGTCGAAGGTCAGGCGCGTCTCCTTCCCATCCGCAATGCGCACGATCCAAAGGTCGTTGTCGCGCGTAAAGGCGAGCATCGTGGAGTCCGGCGAATAGCTCAGGTTGACCGCGCCCTCCGGCTCGATCGGGAAGCTCGCATAGCGCTCGGGCGCCTGAATGCCTCGGGTCACGGCTTTGCGCTTGAGGTCAAGGCGGAAGCAGGTCGAATCGGTAAAGGAGCCGTCTTCGGAGAAGGCGACGGCCCCGCTGCTGAGCCATTTGCAGGCCTGCGGGAAGGTATCGTCAACGAGCTGGGCCCGGGCCGGAACGGCGACAAGGCCGGCAGCCATCAGGGCAAGGGTCAGAATGCTTCTTTTCATCGGAATAATTCGTCCTTGAAGTTAATCAGATATACTTTTTCCACACCGCGGGTTACGGCGGTGTAGAGCCATTTCAAATCGTCGGTCGTCAGGGGGTCCTGCCAGAAGGGATTGTCGATGAATACGCATTTCCACTGACCGCCCTGCGACTTGTGGGCCGTGATCGCCGCGGCGTATTTGAGCTGCACGGCATTGTAATAGGGGTCCTCCCGCACGGCGTCATAGCGCTTTTTCTTCGCGCGGATATGTCCATAATCGGCATCGACCCCGTGGTAGAGGGCATTCGACTGCTCCCAGGTCAGCGACGGGCTTTCCGACTCGAGCGTGTCGAGGATCACCTTCGCGGTGAATTCCTGGTCTCCGTAATCAGGAAGGCGGAGCGTCGCATCGGCGAAATGGAGGCCGTAACGGTCTTCGAAGCCCTTGATCCTGACGAGCTTGACGATGTCCCCGTTCGCGAGGAAATCGAGCCCTTCGACCCCGTCGAGGAACTGGTAGCAGTTCTTCACGACCATCAGCTTGTCATCGCGCAGGAGGCGTTCCTCGCGGAAGAGCACCTGCGCCCGGATGCCGGCGTTGTAGCGGATCGCCCGCTTATTCGAGCGGCAGAGCACCACCGTCTCGTCCTCCCCGTAGTGTCCATACGCATCGGAAAGGGTCTCCAGCAGCTCTCCCCCACCGATCCGGATAAAATCCGGGAAGCCCTTCCCGGGCAGGCGAAGCTGATCCATCGGCAATTCGGGCGCCCCGGAGACAATCTCTTCGCGGAGGCGGGTCGCCGCGGTGAGGATTCCGCTCCCCTGCTGCTGCCGGACCACCTCGGTGAGGGTCGAAAAGCGCACGCCCCCGAACTGGGCCATATACTCCCTCGAGAGGGCGGGCGATGCGTCGAGGCCCACGGGCGGAAGCTGCGCCGCGTCTCCGACCAGGATCAGCCGGCAGTCGATGCCGCTGCGGACAAAGGCCACGAGGTCTTCGAGCAGGTTGCCCGAACCGAAGAGCGTGGAGCTCTGCCGCTCGGCCGCATCGATGCCGATGAGCGAGACTTCATCGACGACATAGAGCGTGGAGCGGGACTTGTTCGGGCTGAGCGCGAACTGGCCGAAACCGTCGTCGCCGTGCGATTGCTGGCGGTAAATGTGCTTGTGGATCGTATAAGCGGGCATTCCGGCATAGGCGGAGAGCACTTTCGCGCTCCGACCCGTCGGTGCAAGCAGGACGCTGTGCATTTCAAACGCGCGAAGGGTCCCGATGACGGCAGCGAGCGAGCTCGTCTTGCCGGTGCCCGCATAGCCGTTTACGACGAGGATATCCCCGTCATCACCGGTCAGGAACTGGGCAATATCGCGGTAAAGGACGTCCTGGTCCGCCGTAGGGGCGAAAGGCGTCCGCTTCAGGAATTCTTTGTAAAAGAAGGTGCTCCGGCTGTCCATCCCCTACCTCCCCGACGGCTTGAAGATCAGGGAGACGGCGGCGAGCAGCGGATAGATCTCCACGCGGCCGAGGAACATATCGAGGGTGAACATCAGCTTCGTCGTGCCGGTCAGGGCGTTGAAATTGCCCATCGAGCCGATATCTCCGATCGCCGGGCCCACGTTGCCGAGACAGGAAAGCGTTCCGGCCAAGGCGTCGGAGCTGCTGTCCCCGACGATGAGGCAGACCACCACGGAAACGATCATCACGAGGAAGTACATCGCGATGTAGAGGATTGAAGGATAGAGGTCCTCGTCGCGGATGATCGCCCCGCCGATGCGGATCTCGCGGACGGAGGTCGGATGCAGGGACTGCTTGATATGGCGGCCGATCGACTTCCAGAGCATCAGGAAGCGGTCGCACTTGATGCCGCCGGTGGTGGAACCCGCGCAGCCGCACTGCACGCTCATAATCACGAGCAGGAAGCAGGGCAGGATCGGCCAGGCGGAGTTGTCGGCCGTGGCGAAGCCGCTCGTGGTCGCGTAACTGACAATCTGGAACGTGCCGTCCATCACGGCGCGGCCCCAGCTGTCGGCGGCGCCTTCGAACTTGAGGGAAAGCACCGTCATTACGATCATAATCGACAGGGTCGCAAGGTAGTATTTCAGAACGGCATTGCGCAGCGGACGGAGGCTCCGGCCGACGATGACGGCGAAGATAATCCCGAAATGAATCGAGCCGAGGAGCATAAACACGATCGTGATCCCGCTGATCCAGTCCGAGCCGAAGGCCCCGATCGAGGCGGTCCGGGTGCTGAATCCGCCGGTCGCCGCGACGCTGAAGGCGTGGCAGATCGCATCGAAGGGCGACATTCCGGCCAGCAGGTAGGAAACGAAAGCCGTGATCATCAGGCCGAAATAGACGGAGGCGAAGATGAAGACCGTCTTGTTGGCGCGGGAGTTATAGCCGTCGCGAGAGAGCGAGGACAGCTCCATATGGGTCAGACGCAACCGCACCGGAGACGAGTTCGGAATCACCATCAGGAGGAAGACCACGACTCCCAAGCCGCCGATAAAGTGCGTCGAGGAGCGCCAGAACAGGAGGCTCTTCGGGAGCATTTCGACATTCTCGAGGATGGTCGCACCGGTAGTCGTGAAACCCGACACACTTTCAAACCAGGCGTTGACGACCGTGAAGGGCCCGCCCCAGAGGGCATAGGGCAGCATACCGAAGACGAAGGACAGGAGCCAGGATAGGAAGATCGTCATATAGCCGTCCTTCATCGTCAGGGTCTCGGTGCTGCGGACGAAGATGAAGGGGAAAGCGCCGGAAATCGCGGTGATCAGGAAACTGATGATCAGGGCCGCCAGGGCGCTGTCGTTGCCATTGAGCACCGATACGCCGATCGACATCAGCATAAAGAGGGCACTCACCAGCAAGGCGTAGCCGACGTTTCGCGATATGGCCTTGAAATTCACGGGAATGCGCTTATTTGTTCTTGTCTTCGGAGAGCTGTGTCTTCAGGTTGGAGACCCGCTTTTTCAGGAGCATATTCTCCGCGACGATGTCGGTGATGCCGCTGTTGAGACGCTGCAGCTCGTCATCGCCTTCGAAGGTGTTGGTATAGCGCTTCCCCTGCAGGTTGTACGCCTCAAGGGAGCGGAGCATCCGGCGCAGCGGCCGGATGTAGTAGGCCATAGAGAAGAAGAGCAGCATCAGGATCAGGAGCAGGCCGACGGCGATCGCGACGGCGCTCGGGATGACGCTGCGGTAATACCCGCGGTCAAAAGTGGCGGAGTTGGTCTTCAGCTCTTCGTAGATCAGGTCGTTCAGGGCGAACACCCGCTCGCGGAAATCGTCGTAGAGGGGCTTGAGCTCCCAATTATACCAGTCGAGGGTACTCTCGGTCGAGGCCACCACGTCCGGCAGCAGGCGGGAACGCTCCGCGAAGGCGTCGAAAGAGATCTTCAGCGAATCGGCCTGTGCGCGGACTTCGGGCATCCCGGCGTGGGCCCGGAGGGAATCGCAGTAGGCGCGGTCCTGTTCGATGTTGAGCTCCGGGGCTTCGGTCAGGTATTCGTCCCAGAGGACGGACATCACTTGCGTATTGTAACCGTGGATATCGTCAGAGAGTTTTTCGAGGTAGTCGATGTTGCGGACACTGTCGGCGATCAGCGAGGAGACGTAATTGCTCATACTGCTGTACTCCAGCACCGAAATGACGCTCGACAGGAGCAGTACGGCCGCGATCGAAAGCAAACTCAGGGTGAGCTTCAGGCCGATCGACAGGTGCAGCGATTTCAACTTCCGTTTTACTTTTCGAAACATAGCGCGCGCGTTTGTTCAAAAGGCAAAGATAAGCTTTTTTTGGGTATTGTCAATGATGATTCGTATATTTGCTGCTGTGATGCGAATTCTGGTCATCGTCGTGACATACAACGGCCTCGCCTTCGTGGACCGTTGCCTTGGAAGTGTGCGTTCGAGCACGCTTCCGGCCGATCTGTATGTCCTCGACAACGCCTCCTCCGACGGCACGGCCGATGCGGTGGCGGAGCGATTCCCGGAGGCGTTCCTCGTGCGCAGCCCGGAGAATCTCGGCTTCGCCCGGGGCAACAATGAAGGCCTGCGCTATGCCCTCGAGAAGGGCTACGACGCGGTCTATCTGCTGAACCAGGATGCCTGGCTGGAGCCGGAAACGCTGGGCTGCCTCGCGGAGGCGCTCCGGGGCGACTGGGCCCTGCTCAGCCCGATCCAGAAGAGCGCTTCGGGTGCGCTGGATCCCCGCTTTGAAAAAAGCGTCCTGCCGAAGGCGGGGCCGCTGGAGAATGGTGTCCAGCCCGTTCCGCAGGTGATGGCTGCGCACTGGCTGATCAGCCGCGAGGCGCTCGAGAAGGTCGGTCTTTTCGCGCCCATCTTCCCGCTCTACGGCGAAGACGACAACTGGTGCGACCGGGCGCGTTTCCACGGCTTCCGCTGCGGCATCGTTCCCGCCGCCTCTGCCGTCCACGACCGGGCCCTCCGGGTCGAAGCGCTCGGCAAGCGGATGCATCGCGATTACTATATGGGCTCGCTCCGGCGCCTTTGCGACATCTCCCGCTGCTATGCCGGTCGTTGGGCCTTCACCCTGCTCTTCACCTTGGTCAAGGCCGTCAAGTACGGCTCCTTCCAACCCTTCGTTTACCTCGGCCGACTCTTCGGGATGCGGGTGGAAATCCGCCGGACCCGCGCCCTGACCCGTCAGCCCCACGCCTTTTTGTAGCCGCCTATGTCCGAAGTGCTCGAACCGATGACCGTTATCTCCGACCTGGCGCTGATCCTGATCTGCGCCGGCCTGATGACCCTGATATTCAAAAAGCTCAAACAGCCCCTCGTGCTGGGCTACATCGTGGCGGGCTTTCTCGCCAGCCCCGAGTTTTCCTTCATCCCCTCGGTGACGAGCGGTGCCTTCGTCCACGTCTGGTCCGAGCTCGGCGTCATCTTCCTCCTCTTCGCCCTCGGTCTGGAGTTCAGTTTCAAGAAGATCCTGAAGGTCGGCGGTCCGGCGATCATCGCGGCCCTGACGATCATCATCGGGATGATCTTCCTCGGGGTCGTCGTCGGGAAGTCCTTCGGCTGGTCGCGGATGGATGCGCTCTTTCTCGGCGGTATGATCGCGATGTCCTCGACGACCATTATCTATAAGGCTTTCGAGGACCTGGGGTTGCGGCAGAAACGCTTCGCGGGCCTGGTGATGAGCATCCTTATCCTGGAGGATATTCTGGCCGTCGTGCTGATGGTGCTCCTGTCGACGATGGCCCTGAGCAATACGATCGAGGGCGGGCAGATGCTCCGGAGCATTCTCAAGCTGGCCTTCTTCCTGACGCTCTGGTTCGTCGTCGGCCTCTTCCTGATCCCGCTGATCCTGAAAAAGGTCAAGAAACTGATGAACGACGAGACCCTGCTGGTGGTCGCGCTGGGGCTTTGCTTCGGGATGGTCGTCCTCGCGGAGAAGACCGGTTTTTCCGCGGCGTTCGGCGCCTTCATTATGGGCTCGATCCTCGCGGAAACAATTGAAGCAGAGCGTATTGACCACCTCGTCAAGCCGGTCAAGGATCTGTTCGGCGCCGTATTCTTCGTGTCCGTCGGTATGATGGTCAGCCCTTCGATTATCGTGCAGAACTGGCTCCCGATCCTGGTGATCACCCTGACGGTCATTATCGGGCAGTCGACCTTCGCGACCCTCGGCGTCCTGCTTTCCGGCCAGCCGCTCAAAACCGCCGTCCAGTGCGGCTTCTCCCTGACGCAGATCGGCGAATTCGCCTTCATCATCGCGGCGCTCCGCGAAAGTGTTCTCGGCATCCACGACTCCCTCTATCCAATCGTGGTCGCCGTCTCGGTCATCACCATCTTCCTGACCCCGTATATGATCCGCCTCTCCGGACCGGCCTATCTCTATCTGGAGACGCACCTGCCGGCGAAATGGCTTTCCTACCTGAGCCGTTACAACACGGGCGCGACGCCGCTGCAGAACGATGAGAACCACTGGAAGACCTACCTGCTCGACATCATCCGCAGCACCCTGATCAACGGGATCATCACCTTTGCCATCCTGAGCCTGTCCTACAGTTTCCTGGTGCCGCTTCTCGAGCGGATTCCCTGGCTCGGCGGTACGGTATGGATGAAGATCATCTCTGCGGCGCTGCTCCTGCTGATGACCGCGCCTTTCCTCCGGAGTATGATGATCCGCGGGCTGCGCAGCGAGGCATTTATGCGCCTGTGGACGCAGGAAGGAAAGACAAACCGCGCTCCGCTCGTTGCGACCGTCGTGATCCGGATCCTGGTTGCACTCGGATTCATCGTCTCGATTCTCGCGCATTTCTTCCACTTCTCGGTCTTCCTCGTTTCGGTGCTGGCCCTCGGGCTGATCGCCCTGATCCTGACGAACCGCCTCCTGAAGCGGCAGTCGCAGCGGATCGAGGATACCTTCAACCTGAACCTCCGCTCCCGGGAAATCGCGGCGGAGCACCGGGGCGAGCAGCGTCCGGCCTATGCGACGCGCCTGATGTCGAAGGACCTGCACCTGGCGGACTTTGTCGTGCCGGCGGATACGCCCTGGGCCGGGAAGTCACTGATGGAGCTCTCTTTCGGCAAGGAATTCGGCGTCCACGTGGTCTCGATCCTGCGCGGGGAACGGCGGATCAACATCCCTTCGGCGATGGACCGGATTTATCCGCAGGATCAGATCCAGGTAATCGGCACGGATCACGACCTGGACGCCTTCGGGAAGGTGATCGCCTCACAGGCGGTCCCGGAAGGCGATGTCAGCCTCGCCCCGCAGGAGATGATCCTCTCGCTCGTCAAGATTTCGGAGCGCTCTCCCTTCCTCGGTGTCAACATCAAGAACAGCGGTATCCGCAGCCAGCATCACTGTCTGATCGCAGGTGTCGAAAAGGCGGACGGTGAGCTCCACACCCCGGACCCGGAAGCCCCCCTCGAGGAGGGCGACATCCTCTGGGTCGTCGGCGAGAAAAAAGACGTCTCCGGCCTCCTCGCCCGATAAATTCCTCGCCTCCGGAGAAGGCCGACCGCTTTGCTCCAAGGGTGCTACCTACTGCGGAACTCACTCGCTTCGCTCGTTCGCCCCTCCCCCTCTACGATGTCGGGGGCGGCACGCCCGCCGTAGGCAGCACCCTTCTCCACTGCGCTTTCGACCTTCTCCCTCTGGCGGCTTGCGGCAGTTTGCTATTGTGAATCAACGAGTTGAGTGCTTTACTTCCCTTGATTTTAGGGGAAGTAAAGTATGTAAGTGTCTGATTATCAATTCTAAGTTGCCGCAGCGTCCGACCGTCAGCCGATGATCCACTTGCCGAGTTTGGGGATGCGTTGGAGGATGACTGAGAGGTGGGCGGTGGGTTAACAAGTCGCCCGCAGGCGACCGGCCGGGCCCGTGACTTTGCGCCAGCAAAGTTGGAAAGGGCGAATAGGCCGCAGGGGGTTCGGGGGAATCGTATTCCCCCGTGTAAAGCCGAAGGCGGAGGGGCCGGAGCGAACGAAGTGAGCGGAGTTCCGCTGCAGGCATTACCTTTGGAGCGGAGCTGCGTCGTTAGCCGATAATCCAGCGGCCGAGCTTGGGAATGCGTTGGAGGAGGATGGACAGGAGGGCGGTGGAAAGGAAGGTCGCGAGGGCGGTGCTGAAGATCACGGCGGCGGTGGTCCAACCGAAGGGGGCAGCCGGATCGTAGAGCAGCGAGCGGAATGTCGCGGCGAACCAGGCCAGATGGGCCAGGTGCATCAGGTACATTCCGTAGCTGGCCTTGGAAATGGGCAGGACGATATGGCGGTAGAACGCGCCGGATGCGTGGATGCGACGGAAAAGCAGGAGGGCGCCGATGGTCATCAGGGCAACGCCGATCGAGTCGTAGCACCACATCGTTTCCCAGCCGACGGCCCGATCCAACGTCGCTCCGTAGGGGAAAACGCCCACGCTGTCGGCGAAAACGCGGCGGAGGAAATCGCCCGCCGTGATGGCGAAGCCGCCGAAAAAGCAGGGCAGCGCCACGCAGAGGGTCTTTCTCCGCGACCAGCCTTCCGGAGCGAACTTGCGGAAATAGAGCCCGAGCAGCAGGTAGCCCGCCACGCCGCTGATGTAGTAGAAGGTGCCGTAGGCGTTCCAGCTGGCTTCGCCCCAGAGCGGATAGCGCGCCACCTGCGGAATGCCGGAGGGACCTTCGATCATCGTCACGCCGCCGGCGGCAAGGTCCCGGACCAGCGGCAGCAGCGTGGTCACCAGCCAGAGCCCGATCCAGCCGCGCAGCTCCTTCTTCCCGACCTTTTCGGCCCAAGGCGAAAGCAGCGGCATCAGCAGGTAGAGCCCGAGGAGCATATACACGAACCAGAGATGGCCCGCGGCATAGTTGAAATTCAGCAGCAGGTCCCGGAAATTCTCCACCGGGTCGCCCCACCAGAAGGCGTAGAAGACGCTCCAGAGCACAAATGGCGGCAGGATGCGCAGCGCCCGGCGACGGATGAATTCGCCCGCTGCGTAGTGAATCGGGAACTGCAAGTAGCTCGAGGCTACGATAAAAAGCGGGACGCAGCAGCGGACGAGCGAATCAATGATGGCGCACCACCAGGCGTCCGCGCGGGAAAGCACCTGCGACCCGCCTTCGCCGCCGAGGTAGAAGGGCTCGGTTGAATGGACCAGCATCACCATCGCGCAGGCCGCGATCCGCAGCCAGTCAACCCAGACTTCGCGCTCCGCCTTCATAATATATTACAGAATATTCATTGACTGCTCGCGGATCTTCTCGAGCTCATCCTTCATCCGGACGACAAGCTGCTGGATGCCGGCGTGGTTGGCCTTCGAGCCGGTCGTATTGATTTCGCGGCCCATTTCCTGGATGATGAAGCCGAGCTTCTTTCCGGGGAAGGGCTCGCCAGAGAGGGTCTCCAGGAAATAGCGGCAATGCTGACGGAGCCGGACCTTTTCCTCGTTGATGTCGTACTTTTCGAGGTAGAAGATCAGTTCCTGTTCAAAACGGCTCGGATCCGGTTTCTGCTGCAATTCTTCCAGATTCTTGAGCAGACGTTCGCGCACCGTGGCGATGCGCTCCGGCTCGAGCTGTTCGACCTCGTCGTAAAGGGAAAGGATCAGTTCCACCCGGGAGCGGACATCCTTTTCCAGCGCTTCGCCTTCGGTGATGCGGTAGCGGTCCAGCGCCTCGATGGCGCCGTCGAAAGCGGCTTCCACGAGGGGCCAGTTCTCCTCCGTAATGATGTCGGCCTTTTTCATATCGGTTACGTCCGGGAAGCGGAGGATGGCTCCGAGCAGGGCGGCCTCGACGGCTTCGCTTTGTACGGATGTAACTTCTTTAAGCTGATCGAGATAGCTGCGTATCAGTTGCGTCGGAATGGTACGGGCGGCAGCGCCTTCAGACGCTTCCCAGCTCAGGAATACATCGATCGTCCCGCGCTGCAGGCGCTCGGCGATCTTGCGGCGAACGAGCAGGTCTTTATCCTTCGGAAGAAGGGTTGTTTTCAGGGAAATGTCAGCGCTCTTGGCGTTGAGCGAACGGATTTCGACGGTAAGTTTTCCGCCGGGCAGCTGGGCTTCGGCTTTGCCGTAGCCGGTCATAGAACGGATCATTGCGTTGTCTTTGCTTTTGGCTGGCAAAGATACAAAATGTTAATTAAAAAAATTAGGAATATTTTTAAAAATTTTTCTAAATTTGCCCCGAATTTGAAAACGAATTGATTATGAGGGGCTCTTTTCTTACCCGAAATGGCGGGAAGAACATCGCATTAAAGAAAAAAATCCTTAGCCTGTGCGTCGAAAACGGCAATTATAGCATTGCACAGCTGAGCGCGAATACGGGTACGAGTGTGCCGACGGTGACCAAACTGGTCGGTGAACTGATCCAGGACGGCTTCCTGGAGGACCTCGGCAAGCAGGGTACCAGCGGCGGCCGCCGGCCGAGCATCTACGGCCTGAACCCGATGGCGGGATACTTCATCGGCCTGGATGTCGGTCCGCATTACGCGCATATGATCGTTACGGATTTTAAGGGCGAGGAGATCGCCTATTATCCGGACATTCCCTTCACGATGGCGGCCAAGGAGGAGAACTACCACCGCATCGCCGAATCGATCCGCCGGCTCTTTCTGCAGAGCAATCTCGAATGGGGCAAAGTGCTCGGCTGCGGGGTCAGCTTCACGGGCCGCGTGAATCCGTCCCGGGGCTACAGCAATTCGTATTCATTCGACGACGACACGCCGGTGGACAAGATCCTTTCCGACGATCTCGGCGTTCCGGTCTTCATCGAAAACGACTCCCGTGCGATGACCTACGGCGAGTACGTCGTCAGCCGGAAGGATGAGCGGAATATGCTCTTTATCAACATCAGCTGGGGTCTCGGTATGGGCCTGGTGCTGGACAAGAAACTCTATTACGGAAAATCGGGTTACTCCGGCGAGGTCGGTCACTTCCCGTATATGGACAACGACATCATCTGCCGCTGCGGCAAGGTCGGCTGTCTCGAGACCGGCGCATCGGGTTCCGCCCTGTACCGTATGGTCGGTGAGCGCCTGAAGGAGGGCCGCTCCTCCTCGCTGAGCAAGAAATACAAAAGCGGCGAGAGCATCACCCTGAACGACATTCTCGACGCCATCCACGAAGAGGATGTGCTCGTAATCGAGGTCGTCGAAGAGATCGGCGCCACGCTGGGCCGCGCCGTTGCCGGCTTGATCAACATCTTCAATCCGGAAGAGGTCGTTATCGGCGGCCGTCTGGCGATCGGCGGCGACTACCTGATGCTCCCGATCCAGAGTGCGGTGCGCCGCTTTGCGCAAAACTTCGTCGCGAAGGACTCGGCCATCGTGTTCTCCAAACTCGGTCCCAAGGCCGGTCCGCTCGGCGACTGCCTCATCTGCCGCAGTAAACTCCTCGGCATTCTCTAATAGCCGCAGCTCCGCTCCAAAGGACACTGTCCGAGGAGGTCCACAGTCTGGACCCCCTCGAGCAAAAACGGCCATTTTTGCCGGAGGAGGTCCATCGCTTGTACCCCCTCCGACGGTGCGCAGTGCGAGAAGGTCGATCGCCCCGGCGGCAGCTACAGGCCGAAGGCACAACTCGGTCAGCTGTCGGAAAAGGGGACCGGCATCGTCGGCTTGACGTCGAACTCCTCCTTTTAGCCGCGCGCTTCGCTTTGCGTCTAACGTCGTCAGACAGTCTCCGTCATCGCTTCCGCTGTAGATCTCGTCATCTCCTGCAAGCAGGAGCTGCCGCTTCTCCATCGTCGCGACCGCCTCCTGCACAAGGCCACCGCACATTCCCCTTTTCCTCCATTCCCTCGTCTGCGCCTCCGCCCTGATTCGCTTTGCCGCCGTCAGCGTAGCCGGCGGGAGAAGGTCGGAGAAAGCCGTGCCGTCTGCAAAGACTGCGTGTGAGGACGAAGTCCGAATAGCAATTCGGCTTTCGACGGCCTTCTCCCGAAGGCACGCGAAGTCGAAAAAAACAGCAAGATCGGGGAAAAAGCGTAACAAGTCGGTAAAAATTCGTATATTTGAAGGATTAACCGGAATTATACGCAATACCAAGATATGGAAGAGAACAAGACCGCCCCGGCTGAAGAGCCCCGCAAACTCAATTTCCTGGAAGAAATCATCGAAAAAGACCTTGCCGAAGGGAAGTACGACTCGATTATGACCCGCTTCCCGCCCGAGCCGAACGGCTACCTGCACCTCGGGCACGCCAAGAGCATCTGCCTGAACTTCGGCCTCGCGCAGAAATATGGCGGCAAGACCAACCTCCGCTACGACGACACCAACCCCACCAAGGAAGACACCGAATACGTGGATTCGATCAAGGAAGACATCGCCTGGCTCGGCTTCAAGTGGGACAAGGAGCTTTACGCCTCCGACTACTTCGACCAGCTGTATGAATGGGCCGAAGACCTGATCAAGCGCGGCCTCGCCTATGTCGACGACCAGACGCAGGAGCAGATTCGCGAAGGCCGCGGCACCGTCGACAAGCCCGGCACCCCGAGCCCCTGGCGCGACCGCTCCGTCGAAGAGAACCTCCGCCTCTTCCGTGAAATGAAGGCCGGAAAATACGCCGAAGGCGAAAAGACCCTCCGCGCGAAGATCGATATGGCACATCCGAATATGATGTTCCGCGATCCCCTCCTCTACCGGATCAAGTTCGCCCACCATCACCGCACCGGCGACAAGTGGTGCATCTACCCGATGTACGACTACACGCACGGCCAGTGCGACTCGATCGAGCACATCACGCACTCGATCTGCACCCTCGAATTCGACGTCCACCGTCCCCTCTACGACTGGTTCATCGAGACCCTCGGCATCTTCCCGAGCCACCAGTACGAATTCGCCCGCCTGAACCTGACCTACACGCTGATGAGCAAGCGCAAACTGCTCGAGCTCGTGCAGAAGGGCCTCGTCAGCGGCTGGGACGATCCGCGGATGCCGACCCTCTGCGGCGTACGCAGAAGAGGTTACACCGCGAAAGCCCTCCGGATGTTCTGCGACAAGATCGGCGTCAGCAAGCGCGACCAGCTGATGGACATCCAGCTCCTCGAATGGTGCGTCCGTCAGGACCTGAACGAGCGCGCGAACCGCTATATGGTCGTCCAAGACCCGATCAAGGTTACGCTGACGAACTATCCCGAAGACCAGGTCGAATGGTTCGACTGCCCGCTGAATCCCGCCGAGCCGGAAGGCGCGACCCGCAAGGTCCCCTTCTCCCGCGAGCTTTGGATCGACCGCGCCGACTTTATGGAAGATGCCCCGAAGAAATTCTTCCGCCTCAAACCCGGCGGCGAGGTCCGTCTGAAATACACCTACATCATCCAGTGCAACGAGGTGATCAAGAACGAAGCCGGCGAGATCGTCGAACTCCGCTGCACCTATGATCCCACGACCCGCCCCGGCGGCGAAGGCGCGTGGCGCTCCGTCAAGGGCACCATCCACTGGGTCAGCACGGCCCACGCGAAAAAGATCGCCCTGCGCAACTATGACCGGCTCTTCACCCTCGCCGATATGTCGCAGGTGCCCGAAGACAAGGACTACAAGGACTTCCTCAATCCGGAATCCCTCGTGCTCGGTGAAGGCCTCGCCGAACCGGCCCTGCTGGAAGATAAGTCCGGCATCGCCGTCCAGTTCGAACGCACCGGCTACTACATCCTTGACAAGGACAGCACGCCGGAGCAGCCGGTCTTCAACAAGACTACGGCCCTGAAGGATTCCTACAAGCCCGAATGATCGCTAACGGCAGCATATCCGAAAGCAGCAAAAGGATCGCACGCAATACGGTCCTTTTGTATTTCCGGATGCTGCTGATGCTCGGCATCGGGCTCTTTGCTTCCCGCATTGTCCTCAAAAGCCTCGGCGTCGAAGACTACGGCACCTATGACGCGGTCAGTGGCGTCGTCACGATGTTCAACCTCGTCTGCGCGACCCTGACAACGGCGATCAGCCGCTACATCACCGTCGCGCTCGGCAAGGGCGACCCCGAACGCCTGAGGCGCGTCTTCGCGACGAGCCTCCTGATCCAGCTCGGTCTCTGCGCCCTGCTCCTGGTGCTCACCGAAACGGCCGGACTGGCGTACCTGCACGGCTGGATGCACATCCCCGAAGGCCGGATGGGCGCCGCTGACGTCGTCCTGCAATGCTCGATGCTCCTGCTGATGGTGCAGCTGCTCGCCGTTCCCTACAACGCCGTCATCACCGCCCACGAACATATGGGGGCCTACGCCTACATCAGCATCCTCGAAGCGGTGCTCAAGCTCGCCGTCGCCCTCCTCCTCTTCTACTCCGGCGGCGACCGGCTCATCCTGTACGCCGTGCTGATGCTCGGGGTCGGGGTGCTCGTCCGCGGGGCCTTCGCCGGCTACGCCAAGCGCCATTTTCCCGAGACCCGCGGCCCCAAGAAGCTGTTTGACAAAGGGCTGCTGAAAGAAATGAGCGCCTTCGCCGGATGGAACTTCCTCGGATCGGGGAGCTATATGGTCAATACGCAGGGCGTCAACCAGCTCGTCAACCTCTTTTTCGGTGTCCGGTTGAACGCCGCCCGCGGCATCGCCGGACAGGTGGAGCGGGTCCTGCGGCAGGCCGCGACGAACATCGCCCTCGCGATGAACCCGCAGATGACCAAGTCCTACGCCGCCGGAGACCGCACCTACAGTTTCGAGATCGCCCGGAAAGGCTCGAAGTACTACTTCCTCGTGCTCTTTACCCTGACCCTCCCCTTCCTCTTCGAATCGGAGACGATCCTGCAGCTCTGGCTCGGCCACGTCCCGGAGAGCGCCGCCCTCTTTACGAGCCTCGGCCTCCTCTGCTTCATTATGGACTTTACGCCCAACCCGCTGATCACCCTGGAGCTCGCGAACGGTAAGGTGCGCCGCTACTACATCTGGACGAGCGCCCTCGCCGTGCTGGTCTTCCCGCTGACGCTGCTGCTGTTTTATTTCGGCGCCAAGCCCTGGGTCCCCTATGGCCTCTTCCTCGGCATCTATGCGCTGAAATGGGCGCTGATGCTCCAGATTGTCCATCGCGACACGGGCTTTCCCGTCGGAGCCTATCTCCGGCAGGCGGTGCTTCCGATGCTGCTGACGAGCATTCCTTCGGCCTTCGTAACGGCCGCCGCCTGGCAGCTCCTGCATCCGGCCGACAGCTGGATCCGCCTCGTGGGAGTCTGCGCCGCCGCGCTCCTGTCGATGGGCGCGACCGCCTGGGCCTTCGGCCTGACCCCGGGCGAACGGGCTTTTGTCAAACAAAAAATCTTCCGCAGCCGATGAAAACGCAGCTTCTCTACGTGCTGGTCAGCCGCCCCAACGACCCTTACTACGAGCAGGCCCTCCTCTCCGCGACGACGGCCCGGCGCCATAACCCCGATGCGACGCTCCTCCTGCTGACCGACCCCGAGACGCAGGGAGGCCTCGCCGCAAGGCCGCAGGGCGACGAGTTCATCCGCCTATTCACGCGCATCATCGCCGTACCATTCGACGCGGGGCTTTCCCCGATGCTGCGCTCGCGCCTGCTGAAAACCGGAATGCGCTCCCTCGTGGAGGGCGATTTCCTCTACATCGACACCGACACCCTGATTACGGCGCCCCTCGATCCGATCGACGACATCCCGGCGGATATCGCCGCCTGCACCGATCTCCACGCCCCAAGCCTGATGGAGCATCCGCACCGCAGCGCCATCCTGAACCAGTGCAAAAAACTCGGCTACGACGCCTCCGGGGATCCCCTCTATTTCAACGGCGGGGTGATGCTCGCGCGGGACACCGAAGCGGCCCGGGACTTTTTCGCCCAGTGGCGGGAGAACTACCTCCGCGGGGTGGAAAAAGGCATCCGCTCCGACCAGCTTTCCCTCGCGCAGACGGGGCACGGCCGTCTCCCCTACCGCCTTCCGGACGAATGGAACTGCGAAATCCAGAGCGGCGTCCGCTTCCTTCGCGACGCCCGGATCGTCCACTATATGTGCACCTACGTCGCCTCCGGAGAGGAAGGGAAACTCTTCCGGCTCAACGATCCCGCCTTCCTGAAATCCCTTAGCCCCGAAGTCTGGGCCATCGCCGAAGACCCCTTCCGCGGACTCGCTCCGATGACCCGCCTCTTTGCCGGCGAAGACCTCCATTTTTTCCAGACCCGCCGCTACCGCTTCTTCCGGAGCCGTTTCCGCCGCGGGAAATGGAGCCTGACCGAATGGCTCCTCAAGCTGAGGGCCCATCTTTTCCACACCCGCTGACGCCTATGCCGACCGTATCCGTACTCATCCCCTGCTTCAACCAGGGCCGCTATCTGCCCGAGACGCTCGAAAGCCTGATCGCGCAGACCTTCTCCGACTGGGAGGCCCTCATTGTTGATGACGGCTCGACCGACGATTCGGCCGCCATTGCTGAGCGTTTCTGCGCCCGGGACAAGCGCTTCCGCCTCATCCGGCAGGATAACGCCGGGGTCGCCGCCGCCCGGAATCGGGCGATTGCCGAAAGCCGGGGGCAGTACCTGCTCCCCCTCGATGCCGACGACCGGATCGCGCCGGCGTACCTGGAAAAGGCCGTCGCCGAGCTGGACAGAGATCCCGAAATCCGTATCGTTTACGGCGGGGCCGAGCGTTTCGGCGGGGCGCGGCAATGGGAGCTTCCGTCCTATTCGATGGAGCGGATGCTCGCCCGTAACTGCATCTATGTCAGCGCACTCTTCCGGAAAGAAGACGCCGGCGAAGGCTTCGATCCGGCCTTCCGGGACGGCTATGAGGACTGGGACTTCTGGCTCAGCGTGCTCGAGCGCCATCCGGGGCGGGTGGTCAAGCTGCCGGAAACCGTCTTTTACTACCGCACGCACCGCGACTCGCGGAATTTCGGGGTCAGCGACGAGCGCCTCGCCGGGATCCGGAAGCTGCTTTGGGAAAAACACCGCGGACTCTATGGGTCCTACTTTTTCGATCCCAAAGAGTCCGTGGAATATCTGCGCTTGGAGCGCGCCTTTAAGAAGGCTTCGCGCTTTTCGCTCGTATGGAAACTCCGGCTACTGGCCCGGCGCCTAACCGGAAACAGCCGTTAATCCCGCTGCCGGATCCATTTCATCAGGTCCTTGAAGCTGGATTTCTTTCCGAACATCAGCACGCCGACCTTGTAAATCTTCGCTGATAGCCAGGCGAAGAGCACGAAGGTGAGCACCAGAGCCACCAGCGAGATGACGACATCCGTCACCGGCGGATTGAACGGGATGCGGGAGAGCATCACGATCGGGCTGGTGAAAGGAATCATCGAGCCCCAATAAACAATCGAGCTCTCCGGCGCCTTCATCGTATAGATCGAGATGAACATACCGATCATCAGCGGTAGGGTCACCGGGATCTGCAGCTGCTGCGTGTCGGCCTCGTTCTCGACGGCGGAGCCAATGGCGGCAAACACCGAGGCATAGAGCAGGTAGCCGAAGATGAAATAGAGGAAGAAGCAGAGCAGCAGGCCGCCGAAGTCAATCTGTCCGAGGGTCGAAACGATGCTCGCGATCGCGGAGGTATCCGCCACCATCCCCGTCGGATCGGCCGCGACCGCACCCGCGCCCATCAGGGCATCGAATCCGAGCGCCAGACCCGCCACGGCGAGAATCGCCACGGTCAGCAGGATCCACAGGAGGAACTGCGTCATCGCAACGAGCGCGACGCCGATGATCTTGCCGAACATCAGCTCGGTCGCCTTGACCGAAGAGACGAGAACCTCGACGACGCGGCTGGACTTCTCCTCGATGACGCTCGACATCACCATTCCGCAGAACATCATAATGAACATATACAGGGCCAGGCCGAGAATCATCGACAGGATCGACTTGATGCCCGATTCCGAGATCGCGATCGAATCGTCCTTCCCGATCAGCAGCGGGATGAGCGCGATATCGGCCCGCACTTCCTGCATCGCCTGCGAGAGGTCGACGCCCGGATGGAGGCTGTTGAAGCGGTCGATCCGGTACTGCTCGACCGCCCGGCTGATCGCCCCCTGGATGACCTGTCCGGTCTCCATTCCGAGATCCTTCACGGAATAGGCAATCGCCTGGACGTCAATGGAATCCACAGGCGTAAGCTCAATGATCGCATCAACGCCATACCGGGAGAGGACAGCACGGAGCGTATCGGCCGAAGGGGTCGCTTCGCCCTCGGCCGTCAGATCCAGCGTACCGAGGTCCTGGTAAACGATATTGTCGCTGCTGACCAGCTGCGGGACGATGTAGGCCGTATGGTCCACGATACCGATCTGCCGGGGTTCCTCTTTTGCGAGGACCATAATCAGCGAGGGCAGCAGGCACAGGCCGGCGAAGAGCACCGGCGCGAGGAAGGTAATCAGCAGGAAACTTTTCTTCTTGACCTTATTGAGGTATTCCCGCGCAATGATGATGCGGATTTTCGAAAGATTCATATCAGTTGCCCTCCTCCGTTACCAGTTTGATAAATATGTCGTTCATACGCGGGATCACTTCTTCCAGCCGGTGGATGGACGCGCCCGCAGCGATCAGCTCGCTGAGCTTGGCATTGACCTCCGTACGGGGTACCACGCAGCGGCTGCGCTCCAGGGCACCCTCCGCCGTGAATTCGATCTCGGTATTGTCCTCGCCGTGCCGCCGGCGGATCTCGTCGGTCCCGCCCGTCACCACGAGCCGGGACTTGTTAATCAGGGCGATCTCATCGCAGAGCTCCTCGACGGATTCCATATTGTGCGTCGAAAGGATGACGGTCGCGCCCTCGGCCTTGAGCCGGAGGATTTCCTGCCGGATCAGCTCGGCGTTCACCGGGTCGAAGCCCGAGAACGGCTCGTCCAGGATCATCAGCGAGGGCTTATGGACCACCGTCGTGATGAACTGGAACTTCTGCGCCATACCCTTGGAGAGTTCCTCCACCTTCTTGCCCCACCAGTCGAGGATGCCGAAGCGCTCGAACCAGGCGCGGAGTTCCCGCTGCGCATCCGCGCGGCGCATTCCCTTGAGCTGCGCGAGGTACATCGCCTGGTCCCCTACCTTCATCTTGCGGTAGAGGCCGCGCTCCTCCGGCAGATAGCCAATCTTCGCGACATCTGCGTCGGTAATCGGGCGGCCCTGGAAGAGGACCGTTCCGCCGGTCGGGATCGTAATGCGGTTGATAATGCGGATCAGGGTCGTCTTGCCGGCGCCGTTCGGGCCCAGCAGGCCGAAGATCCGTCCTTCGGGAATCGACAGGCTCACATCCGAGAGCGCCGTCTTCGGCCCGAATTTTTTCGATACGTTCTGAATTTCAATAATGGCCATTTCAGCAATTTAAGATCTTGGCTACCAGCTCGGTAAGCAGCTGCCCGGGCGTCGAAGAGTCCGTCGCGTCGCCGCCTTTGCCGCGGTAGTCGTATTCGTTGAGCAGGGCGATGATTGCCATCGTGCGGGGCAGCGGATAATTCGCCGCCGCCTGCTCGTATTCGCGGAAGAAATAGGGATTGCCCAGAATGCGGGCCTTCTCCGCCGGATCCGGATTCGGGTTCGAACGGAGCAGGGCCTCGTACTTGAGGATGCGGTAGAAATAGAGGAAGAGCGCGCTGACCGCCATCGGCATCGCAAAGCGCGGCGCCTCGCCGATCCGGGCCGCAATCTGCAAGGCCCGCTTGGCGTTCCGGGATGAGAGCTCACGCGTCAGCTCGAAGACGCTGTAGGCGCGGCTGATCCCGACATTGCGCTCGACGTCCGTGGCCGTGATGCGGGTCGTGCCCTCGGGGAGGTTCTTGCGCATCTTCTCCGTCTCGAGGACGATCTTCGACAGGTCCGTACCCGCCGATTCGGTCAGCAGGGCCGCCGCATCGGGATCGATCGACAGGCCGAGCTCCTTATAGTAATCCGCCATCCAGCGGGGCACTTCGTAATCGCGCAGCTGCATCGATTCGACGACGGCGCCGATCTTCAAGGCGCTCTTGTACAAGGCCTTGCGCTTATCCGCAGACGCCCCGCGCAGCAGCAGCACGAGGATCGTCGAGTCGAGCGGCTTCTCACAGTAGAGAGCGAGCTGCTCGAGATCCTTCATCGCCTGCGCTTCCTTCACGACGACCAACTGCCGGTCCGCCATCATCGGGAAGCGCCGCGCCGCAGTAATCACCCAGTCGGCATCGACGTCCGCACCGTAGCAGATCGTCTCATTGAAATCGCGCTCCCATTCCTGCAGGGACCGGGCGATGATCTCGTCGCAGATCCGGTCCGTGAAGTAGGGCTCATCCCCCATCAGCAGATACACCGGCTTGAAGTCGCCCCGTCGGACGTCTTCGAGAATCCCGCGGACCTGCCGGTCCAATTCGGTATAGCCAGCGCTCTTTGCCATAAAAAAGGGAGGCTTGAAGCCTCCCGCAAAGATACGATTATTTGTCGAATTTCTTTTCCTTGGCCCGGACTATTTTCTCCTTCATCGCGTCGGCCGCATCCGTCACGGCCTCTTCGAAAGTCTTGGCGTTCCGTTCGATGACCAGGTCTTCACCCGGGAAATGCGTCTTGATCTGTACGCTCTTGTTGTCAGGCTCGGGCAGCAGGGACAGGGTCACGTCGATGTCACCGAGGTTGTCGAAGAATTTCTCGAGCTTCACGACTTTCTTCTCAACGAAGGCGAGCAGCTTCTCGTCGGCGTTGAATTTCAGGGACTTAATCTTAATCGCCATAGTCTTTACCTCCTTTTTTACGGGCCCGGGGATGGGCCGCATTATACACTTGTCTCAGTCGGGCGATGGACGTGTGGGTATAAACCTGCGTCGCGGCGAGCGAGGAATGTCCGAGCATTTCCTTGATCGCACTCAGGGGCGCGCCGTCGTCGAGCAGCTCCGTTGCCAGGGTATGGCGCAGCACGTGGGGCGAACGGCGCCCCGTAATGCCTTCAACGCCGGAAAGCTCTTGCTTGACGATCCGGTCGACCCGAACGGGATACAGCGGACGGAAATGTTCCGTAACCAGCAATGCATCCTGACGCGGTCTCTCCCCTCCAGCCATTGCTTCAACCGAGTGTAAATATAGCAAAATTTCCTTACATAAAGAAGAAATCAGCGGAATTTCGCGGATTTTATCGCCTTTCCCCCGCACCCGGAGTACGCCCCGCGCCGGATCGAAGTCGGCGATCCGAAGACCTATCAGCTCCGCGCGGCGGATGGCGGTCCCGTACAGGATGGCGATCACCGTCCGTCCGAGCCGCGCCTTGTAATAGGCTGGATCCGCAAAGGCTTCATATTCGTCCACCAGGTACTGCGTATCCCGCAGATAGGCCTCGATCGCGGACTCCCGGTAGCATTCGGGCAGGCGTTTTTCCATCTTCGGCCGGCCGACGAGCTTGACGGGATTGGCGCTCAGCGTGCCTTCCTTCATCAGGAAGCGGCACAGACCGCTGAGCACCGACAGATGCAGGTGCACGGTCCGGGGACTCTCCCCCTTTTCCTCCATCAGCCAGATTTCGTAGGCACGGATCCGGCCCGGGACGAGGTCCTCAGCTTGCAGCCCTTCCGCGCCGCAAAATTCGGTAAAGCGCTCAAGGACAGAGCGATAAATCGCCTGCGTCCGGGGCGAATAGCGCCGGACCGTCGCGATATAATCCAGATAGCGCCCGATCATTCCCCCGGGACTTTCAGGCCGCGGGCTGCGGCTTCCTGCCGCATCAGCGCATCCGCCGCCTCGAAACTGTTCTCAATCCGCCCGTCGAGGATCGCTTCCTTGACCGCCTCCTTGATCTCCCCGAGCACGGGGCCGGGGCCGATGCCGTACACCTCCATAATGTAATCGCCCGTAATCGGGTTCTTCCAGGTCCGGATAGCGTCCTTCGCCTCGACTTCGACGAGTTTTTCCTTTACCTTTTCAAAGCCGGCACGGATACGGGCCACCTTCACGGGGTTCTTCGAGGTAATGTCGGCGCTGCACAGGAGCATCAGGTCGTCGATGTCGTTGCCGGCGTCAAAGAGCAGGCGCCGCACGGCCGAATCGGTCACGATATCGTCGGCGAGCACCGTCGGGCGCAGGTGCAGCGACACGAGCTTGCGGACATATTTCATCTTCCAGTCCATCGGAAGGCGCAGCGCGGAGAAGATTTTCGGCACCATCCGCGCCCCCAGCACTTCGTGGCCGTGGAAGGTCCAGCCCTGCCCGGGGACAAAGCGCTTCGAGGCGGGCTTCCCGATATCGTGCAGCAGGGCCGCCCAGCGCAGCCACAGGTTGGGCTCCGTCCGCGGGCTGCCGATCCATCCGTCGCCGTCCTCCTCCGGGACAAAGTCCTGCAGACGCCCCGCGGCGATCGCCTCGATCTCTTCGGCGGCGACGTTGTCGAGCACCTGCAGCGTGTGCGAGAAATTCTCCTTATGGCCCTTGCCTTCCAGGGATTCGACGCCCTTGAGGGCGCAGAGCTCGGGCAGGATCTTTTCGAGCAGGCCCGTCTCGTCAAGCAAGCGGAAGGCCATCGATGGACGCGGCGTGACGAGCATCTGGTTCAGCTCGGCGGCGATGCGCTCTTTCGAGAGGATCTCCATCCGGCCGCGGTTGCGCCGCATCGAAGCGAGCGATTCGTCGACTATATGGAAAGGATGCTCCGGCGTGGAGAGCTTGGTCGCGAAGCGGATGCCGCGCAGCATACGCAGCGGATCGTCGCTGTAGGTCGTATCCGGATCCAGGGGCGTCCGGATGATCCCGGCCGCGAGGTCGCGGATGCCGCCAAAGGGGTCGATCAGCGCGCCGAAGTCTTCCTTCTGCAGGCTGAAGGCCATCGCGTTGATGGTGAAATCCCGGCGGGCCTGGTCCTCTTCGAGGGTTCCGTCTTCGACGACGGGTTTGCGGGAGCCGCGGTCATAAGACTCCTTCCGGGCCCCGACGAATTCGACTTCGATGCCGTGGTAACGGAGCATCGCCGTACCGAAATTCTTGAATACCGACACCTTGCTGCGGACTTTCCGGCCCACGGCTTCGGCCAGAGCGATGCCGCTCCCCTCCACGACGATGTCGATGTCCTTGTTCGTCCGGCCGAGGAAGCAGTCGCGCACGTAGCCGCCGATGACGAAGGCCCGGACGCCGAGCTCCGCCGCCGTTTCCGACACGATCGAAAAGACCGGATGTTCCAAATAGCCCTCTGTCAGGGTCATACCATATCCTCCCATTTCGGGGCCCGGCGCAGAAAGGCGAAATTCCCCTCCGCGTCGCGTTCGAAGAAAAAGCTCTTCGGCCCGTTGGTTATCACGATGTAACGCACGTCCAGGACACGGTGATAGCGGATCGCCTGGTCCACGACCTCCTGCGAAAGCTCGATGTCGGGTCGCTTGCATTCGACCAACATCAGGGGCTTTCCCCCTTCCGCGCGGCCATAGACGACGATATCCGCCCGCAGTTTCTTCTGTCCGAGCTGCAGGGACACTTCCGATCCCATCATATGCATCGGTACGCCCAACCCTTTGTGCAAGACCTCGGCAATGAACCACTGCCGAACCTCCTCCTCCGGGGTCAGCGCCACCGTTTTCCGCCGAAGCGGATCGAAAATCGTTTCTTCGTCCATAGCTATGCAAAGATAGCGAAAAAAAGGTAAAAGCTTTGGGAATTCCGGAAAAAAGCCATACCTTTGCACTCCCTTTCGGGCGCATAGCTCAGTCGGTTCAGAGCATCTGCCTTACAAGCAGAGGGTCGGCGGTTCGAATCCGTCTGCGCCCACGAAAAGCCCCGCGACTTTTTCCGTCGCGGGGCTATTTGTATGCTGCCGAGTCTTACTTGATAAACTCGTGCGAAGCGATCATCGCCTTCGGGTCGAGAGCTTCGTCGAGCTTTTCCTTCGACATCAGGCCGAGCTCGAGGACGAGGTCATAGACGCTGCGGCCGGTCTCGAGGGCCTGCTTGGCGACCTTCGTGGAGGCCTTGTAGCCGATGTAGGGGTTCAGGGCCGTGACGATACCGATCGAGTGCTTGACCATCTCGTAGCAGTGCTCGGCATTGACCGTGATTCCGTCGATGCACTTAGTGCGGAGGGTGTTCATCACGTTGATCAGCCAGGTCTGGCTCTCGAGGATGCATTCGGCGATCACCGGCTCCATCACATTGAGCTGCAGCTGTCCGGCCTCGGCGGCGAAGCACACGGCGGTGTCGTTGCCGATCACCTTGAAGCACACCTGGTTGGTGACTTCCGGAATAACGGGGTTGACCTTGCCCGGCATAATCGAGGAGCCCGGGGCCATCGGCGGGAGGTTGATCTCGTGCAGGCCGCAGCGGGGACCGGAGGCCATCAGGCGCAGGTCATTACAGGTCTTGGAGAGCTTGACGGCAAGACGCTTGAGGGCCGCGGAGTAGCTGACGTAGGCACCGGTATCCGGGGTCGCCTCGACCAGGTCGGGGGCTTTGGCAAAGCTGTCGCCGGAGAACTCGCTGAGTTTCTTCGTGCAGAGCTCGGCAAAGCCCGGAACGGCGTTCAGTCCGGTTCCGATCGCCGTGCCGCCCATATTGATCTCCTTCAGGAGGACGGCGTTTCGCTCGAGGTTCGCGAGTTCCTCCTCGAGGTTGTTCGCAAAGGCGTTGAATTCCTGCCCGGAGGTCATCGGGACGGCATCCTGGAGCTGCGTACGGCCCATCTTGATGATGTCCTTGAACTCCTCGCCCTTCGCGCGGAAGGAGGCGATCAGGTCCTTCAGGGCCTTCTCGAGGTGCCGGTTCATCCGGACGAAGGTATAGCGGAAGGCCGTCGGATAGGCATCGTTCGTCGACTGCGCGCAGTTGACGTGGTCGTTCGGGGAGCAGAACTGATACTCGCCCTTCTTGTGGCCCATCAGCTCGAGGGCGCGGTTCGCGATCACCTCGTTCGCATTCATATTGACCGACGTACCGGCGCCGCCCTGCATCATATCGACCGGGAACTGGTCCCAGAGCTCGCCGCCGACGATTTCCTTGCAGGCTGCGACGATCGCATCGCCGATCTCCTTCGGCAGGACGCCGAGTTCGGTGTTGGCCGCTGCTGCCGCCATCTTGACATAAGCAATCGCGATGATGTACTCCGGATAGTCGCACATCCGCGTATTGGAAATCTTGTAATTATTCAGGGCCCGCTGCGTCTGAACGCCATAATAGGCGTCGGCGGGAACCTGAAGCTGACCGAGAAGGTCGCTTTCCAGTCTGAATTGCTGTTCCATAAATCAATATTGGTTATTCGTTGTTATTCAGTAAATTCCGTATTCCGTTCACCGCGGAACGGGCGCTTCCGACCGCCTCGACGACGGTCTTCGGACCGAGCAGAAAATCGCCCGCCACAAAGACGGCACCCGGCGCGTCGCCCTCGAGTAGCACTTTCCCGTTCTCGTCCGTTTCCGGCCAGCCCCAGGCATTCGCCTTCCAAGGCAGTCCGTTGAGCAGACGGAAGTCCGGCTTTTCGCTGATCGCCGGCATCAGGACGTCGCAGGGCTCTTCGTGGTCCGTTCCGTCGAGGATGCGCGTCACAAGCTTTCCCGTCTCGGGGTCGGTTTCGTTCTGACAGTCGCGGAAAACGACGCTGCCTTCCCGGACCTCGACCGGCGCCTGGAAGACGCGGAACTGCACCCCGTCCTCCTTCGCCTCTTCGACCTCCATCGGGTTCGCAGGCATATTTTCAAAGGTCTTACGGTAGAAGACCCAGGTATCGGCTCCATTTCGAACGGCCGTCCGGCAGGCATCCATCGCGACGTTGCCGCCGCCGATGACGATGACCCGTTTCCCCTTGAGATCGAACGCCTCCGGAGTTTTCAGGTAGTGCAGGGCTTCGACCACGCCCGGAAGTTCTTCGCCCGGGATCCGAAGCCGTGCCGGAACTTCCGCGCCTGCGGCCACCAGGACCGCATCCGCCCCTTCGCGGAGCTGCTGCAGAGTAAGCTCTTTCCCGAGGGCTTTGCCGCCGAAAAAGCGGATGCCCGGGACATCGAGGATGCGTTCGTAGGCGTCGCAGTAGGCTTTGTCGAGCCGGAAGGCCGGAATGCCATAGCGAAGGACCCCGCCGATTCGCAGATTCGCGTCATATAGATCTACGTCCGCGCCCGCGCGATAGAGCCAGATGGCGGCCGCAATCCCGCCCGGGCCGGCGCCGACGATGGCGATCCGCTTCCCGGCCAGCGGCGTCTCCGCATCCCGCTCGAGGCGGTAGGCAAAGAGAAATTCGCGCGAAATCTCCTGCTCAACCCGGTACCAGTGAATCGGAACGCCCTTGGCGTTCAGGATGCAGTGCCCGAAGCAGAACTTTTTCCAGTCGCACACGAGCGAGGTGACGGCGGAAAGCGGGTTGTTGTCGAAAAGGAGTTTACCGGCTTCGGCGGTGCGACCCTCACGGTAGAGGGCCATACACTCCGGGACGGGTGTCCGGACCGGACATCCCTTCAGGGAACAGAAAGGCTTCTTGCAGAGCAGACAGCGCTGCGCCTCGGACTTGGGATCTATCATAGCACACAAAAATACTCAAAATTTTTCAAATAAAATTTGCAGATTCCGAATTTCGCTGTATCTTTGCAGTGTATTAGCAAACTAAGACACTATAAAATATTATCAAAATGCTACAAGTCAACAATTTAAGCTTTAGCTATGGTCCCCGTCTCGTGCTGGAGAACATCCAGATGAACCTCGAACCGGGGAAAGTGTACGGCCTGCTCGGGGAGAACGGCGTCGGTAAGACGACCCTGCTGACCCTGCTTTGCGGCCTGAAGAAACCCCGCACCGGGGAGATCCGCGTCGACGGGCAGGATCCCTATCGCCGCGAGCCCTCGCTGCTCGAGCGTCAGTTCTATCTTCCGGACGAGGTAATGCCGGTGCGCAGCACGGCCCTCGCCTTCGGTAAGGAGCGCGGCATTTTCTGGCCGAATTTCCGCCTGGACAAGTACAACGATCTGCTGAAGGAGCTGGAAGTGGATCCGCAGCACCGGATGGACAAGATGTCCGCCGGTCAGCTGAAGAAGACCTGGATCGCCTTCGCGATCGCCTGCCGGACACCTTATTATTATATGGACGAACCGACCAACGGCCTCGACATCCCGTCGAAGGCGCAGCTGCGAAAGATCATCGCCCGCGAAATGACCGATGAGATGACCTTCATCATCTCGACGCACCAGGTCCGCGACCTCGAGAACCTGATCGACCCGATCCTCGTGATGAACGAGCGCGAACTGATCGTCAACGCTTCGCTCGAGGAAATCTCCGAAAAACTCGTCTTCTCCTATTCCGACCGCATCGATCCGGAGGCCCTTTATGTGGAGCCGATCCCGGGCGGCGTCATCCAGGTGAAGGAGAACCGCGACGGCGAGGAGTCGAAGGTCAACATCGAGGCTTTCTTCAATACCGTCCATCTCCACAAGGAGCTGATCAGAAACCTTTTCCGTAAATAAGGAGGACCCGATTATGAGCGATACTTTCAACTTCAAGCGTTTCTGCAACTATTTCCGCTTCGATCTTTCGCGCATCTGGCGCCGCCACGGAAAGACGGCCCTGATGCTGGGTGGAGCGAGCGTGATCCTCTACTTTGTCTGGGCCATCCTCGGTCTGGTGTTCACCCTCGAATGGTGCTCGGCCCCGACCCTGGCCCGCGTCGTCGGCTTTTTCCTGGTGCTGATCGCCTTCGAATTCTTTATGATCTTCCTCTACGGCCACGTGACCGACCGGAAGGCGGGACCCGATTTCATCCTGCTGCCGGCTTCGACCCTCGAGAAATACATTTCCCTGATGCTCAACGTCCTGCTGGTCGTTCCGCTGCTCTTTACGGGGATGTACCTGGCCTGCGACTATCTGATCTGCCTCATCGACCCCGCCTGCGGAATGCCGCTGATCACGGGCGCCGTTACGAGCCTGCAGAAAGCCTATGACGGCGTCATTATGATGAACGAGATGATGGCGCAGGAGCAGATCCCGGTCCATTACAGCATTATGGGAATGATCCTTCCGCTCGTGTCGCAGGTGATTTTCAACCTTCTCTTCTACGTCTTCTGCGGTATCCTGTTCAAGCGGCTGAAACTCCTCTGGACCCTGCTCGTTTCCTGGGGCTTCGGGATGATCATTTCGATGGGGGCAGGCCTGCTGATGCCTTTTATGATAGACGTAATGGATACGGAGGAAGGCGCGATGCGCTTTGCGGGTGGCCTGATGGACTGGTCCGCGGTCTTCAACTTCGCCCTTGCCGCCGGCCTTGCCGTCGCCATCTTCCTGAGACTCAAGAAAATGACCCACTAGACTATGACTGAATTTTCCGAAAATAAACCGATCTACCTTCAGATTGCCGACCACATCGGCGACCGGATCCTGCGCGGGGAGCTGAAGGAGGAAGACCGTATCCCCTCCGTACGCGAGCTGGGGGCGGATCTTGGAGTCAATCCCAATACGGTGATGCGCTCCTATGACCGCCTGACCGACGAGGGGGTGCTGTTCAACAAGCGGGGCATCGGCTATTTCATCGCCCCGGACGCCCGGAAACGGGTGCTGGAAGAGCGTCGCAGGGCCTTCCTTGAGGAAGACCTCCCGCTGATCCGCGAAAAAATGGCCCTTCTCGGCCTGGACAGCTCTGTTTTTATCGAATCGAAAGCCTAAAGAAAAATGAAGACTCCTTTTAGAAAGATACTTCTGGTTGCGGCAGCCTTCGTTGCTGCTACGCTGGGCGCCGCCGCCCAGGGCTTTACCGTGACAGGCAAAGTCGTCGACGCCGAAAACGGCGAAGGCGAAATCGGCGCCATCATCCAGTTCTTTAACGACGCGATCAGCGCCGAAAAACCGGTGGCCTTCACCAGCGCCGGTGCTGATGGGTCCTTCTCACAGAACCTCTCCGCCAAGGGCGACTACCACATCCTGGTGAGCAATATGGGGCGCAAGGATGCGGAGAAGTCCTTCACCCTTGAAGCGGGAAAGGCGAAGATCGATCTCGGCACGATCCGGATGGAGACCGATGCGAAAGCCCTCGACGCTGCGACCGTGACGACGCAGAAAGTCCTCGTCAAGATGGACGTCGACCGGATGACTTACAACGTCTCCGAAGACGTCGACAGCAAGAGCGCGACGGTGCTCGATATGCTCCGCAAGGTCCCGATGGTGACCGTGGACGGGCAGGACAACATTACGGTCAACGGCTCCTCCTCCTTCCTCGTGACGGTGGACGGCAAGCCGAACCAGATGCTGTCGCAGAATGCCTCCGTGGCCTTCAAGATGATGCCGGCGAGCGCCGTTGAGCGTATCGAGGTCATCACGAACCCGGGCGTCAAGTACGACGCGGAAGGCGTTGGCGGCGTGCTGAACCTGACCACGGCGCGGGCTTCCGGTGACGGCTCCGGCTCGGGAAACATCGCTGACGGCCAGTACGGCTCCATCCGTCTCGAGGCGGGGAACCGGGCCCAGGGCGCCGGCGGTATGCTGACGATGCAGCGCGGCCGCTTCAGTTTCTCCGTCAATGCCAACGCCGGTTACTTCCGGCAGGGCGGACAGGAGATGGAGAACGTGATGACGACCGCTTCCGACCATTCCACGCGGACGCTCGCTAGCACGCAGGTCAAGTCTCCGATGTTTATGGGCGATCTGTCGATGAGCTACGAGCTCGATTCGCTCAACCTCTTCTCGGCGACGGCGGGCGGTATGTTCTTCCAGATGAAAAACACCGGCGACGGCAGCGTCTTCGCCCGTCGGCCCGGAATGAGCGACTACGCGCTGATGTACAGTGCAGTGAACGGCCAGAAGAGCCCGTTCAACAATTACCACGTCGATGCGGACTGGCAGCACAATTTCGCCGGCCATCCCGGACGGATGCTGACCCTGTCCTACCGACTCAATGACAGCCCGGCGAAGGTGTCTTCCTATGATTATTATGAACCCGAAGAAGTGATGGCCTCGCGGGAGATGGAAGGCCGGACCGGCTCCTCGGACCATACCTTCCAGGGAGACTTCACCGCGCCGCTCGGCGACAAGGCCGGAACCCTTTCGACCGGTGTCAAGTTCATCTTCCGGCAGAATCTCTCCGAGCAGGACGAATACTTGCGGGAGTACCCTTCGGAAGAATTCGTTCTCAACGAGGATCTCAGCACGGACTACCACTACTACAACCGCATCGGCGCGGCCTATGCCGAGTACAGCGGCAACTTCGGGAAGTGGGGCGTCAAGGCCGGCGGCCGCTATGAGTACACCTGGCAGAACGCCAAGTGGAAACAGGGTGACGGCGAGGATTTCAGCAAGCGCTACGGCTCCTTCGTCCCGACGGCGAGCCTGCAGTACAACATCAGTATGACGCAGAACATCGGTCTGAGCTACAATATGCGTATCTCCCGTCCGGGTATCAGCTACCTGAACCCGTACGTTGACAAGTACGATCCGACGCACTGGACCTTCGGTAACACGGACCTTGAAGTCGAGAAATCGCACAACGCGGCCCTCGTTTACAACACCTTCAGCCAGAAGTTTATGATGAATGCCTCCCTGCGCTACAGCCGCAGCGGGAACGGCATCTCGGAGTACACTTTCACCGAAGATGGCATCCTGAAGACTACCTACGGCAACATCCTGGAGCGGCAGAGCCTCGGCGCGAGCAGCTTCGTCAACGTCAACCTCGGCAAGAAGGCCCGCGTGTATGCGAACCTCTCCCTGGATTACACCGACTACCGCAACGAAGAGATGGGGTATGCACGCAATGGCTGGAACTGGAATATCTTCGCCGGCGGCCAGCAGACCCTCCCTTGGGACCTGCAACTCTCGGAAGGCCTCTTCGTGAAGTCCAAGGATTACAGCCTCCAGGGCTGGAACTCCGGCTTCGCCGGCTGCTTCGGCTCCCTGACCAAGACCTTCCTGAATGACCGGCTCAGCGTCAGCCTGCAGGGCTTCACGCACATCAACAGCCTCGATCGGAAGGTGAAATTCGAGATGTACTCGGAAGGCAAGGACTATACGAGCCGCACGACCGTGACGGTCCCGGTCCGGCAGATCAGCCTGTCCCTCTCCTGGACCTTCGGTCAGGCGGGTGTCAGCGTCAAGAAGGCCGACCGCGGCATCGAGAACGACTCCGTCCTCGACAAGGCCGGCGGTATGGACTCCGTCCCCGGCGGAAATGTCTCAGGCGGAATATAGAACGGCGACATACGATAACAACGACGGCCACCCTTTCGGGCGGCCGTCATTGTTATCAGGAGGCAAGAACTACTTGCCTGCCATCCGCTCGTAGGTTTCGAGGCGGATCTTGGCGAACTCTTCGGTCTTCTGCAGGAGCTCCGCGGCGCTTTCCGGGAACATCTTGTAGAGGGAAGCGAAGCGGACCTCGCCCTTGAGGAAGTCCTGGAACTTGCTCCAGTCCGGTTCCTTGCTGTCGAGCGTGAACGGATTCTTGTCCGTGCCTTCGAGCGTCGGATTGTAGCGCCAGAGGTGCCAGTAGCCGCATTCGACGGCGAGCTTCTCCTCCTTCTGGCTCAGACCCATACCCGCCTTCAGACCGTGGTTGATACAAGGGCTGTAGGCAATGATCAGGGACGGACCGTCGTAGGCTTCGGCTTCCTTGATCGCGTTGAAGTACTGCACCGGGGAGGCGCCCATCGCGACCTGTGCGACATAGACGTAGCCATAGCTGACCGCCATCATACCGAGGTCTTTCTTGCGGATCTTCTTACCGGAAGCGGCGAATTTCGCGATCGCACCGACCGGGGTCGCCTTGGAGCTCTGTCCGCCGGTGTTGGAGTACACCTCCGTATCGAGGACGAGGACGTTGACGTTCTCACCGCTGGCGAGGACGTGGTCCAGACCGCCGTAACCGATATCGTAGGAAGCACCGTCACCACCGAAGATCCACTGGCTGCGGGCCGGGATGAAGTGCTTGTATTCGACGAGCTTCTTGCAGGTATCGCAGCTGCACTGCTCGGCGAGCGGGACGATCTGGTCGGCCACCTCGCGGGTGACGGCCGCATCCTGCGGAGCCTCGAGCCACTTCGCGGCGAGGGCCTTGATTTCCTGCGAGCAGCACTCGCACTCGAGGGCCTGCTTCATCGCGGCGGCGACGGTCTCACGGGCGCGGTCGGAACCGAGCTTCATACCGAGACCGAACTCGCAGAAGTCTTCGAACAGGGAGTTGGCCCAGGCGGGACCGTGGCCCTTTTCGTTCGTGCAGTACGGGCTGGCCGGGAAGGAAGCGCCGTAGATCGAGGAGCAACCCGTTGCGTTCGCCACCATCATATGGTCGCCGAAGAGCTGGGTGATCGTCTTGATGTTCGGGGTCTCACCGCAACCGGCGCAGGCACCGGAGAACTCGAAGAGCGGCTGGGCGAACTGCGAATTCTTCATATTGGCCTTCTTGTCCACGAACTCGCGGTAACCGATCTTCTTGTTCAGGTAGTCGAAGGCAGCCTGGTCGTCCTTGTTGTCGATGTAGGAGACCATCGCGAGGGCCTTCTCCGGCTTGGCGAGGCAGACGTCGACGCAGTTGCCGCAACCCGTACAGTCGTCCACGCTGACGGCGAGGGCGTACTTGTAATCCTTGAGGTTGGCGCGGCCGTCGGCGAGCTTGACACCGGCGGGAACGGCAGCGGCCTCCTCGGCGGTCAGCAGGAACGGACGGATCGCAGCGTGCGGGCAGACGAAGGCGCAGCTGTTGCACTGGATACACTTCTCAGCATCCCAGCTCGGGACGGTCACGGCGATGCCGCGCTTCTCGAAGGCTGCGGTGCCGGCCGGCATCGTACCGTCGGCGTACGGCATAAAGGCGCTCACAGGGAGGGTGTCGCCGGCCTGCGAATTGACCACGTCGGCGATGTCCTTGACGAACTTCGGAGCGAGACGGTCCTTGTTCGGGTTCTCGAACTTCGCGGTGATGTCGGCCCATTCGGCGGGCACGCTGATCTCGGTGTATTCACCACCGCGGTCAACGGCCGCATAGTTCATATTGACGACGTTCTCGCCCTTCTTGCCATAGGACTTGACGATGGCGTCCTTCATATACTTCACGGCGTCCTCGTAAGGGATGATGCCCGTGATCTTGAAGAAGGCGCTCTGCAGGATCGTGTTCGTACGACCGCCCAGACCGATTTCGGCTGCGATCTTCGTCGCGTTGATGATATAAACCTTGATGTGCTTCTTTGCGATGACCGCCTTCACGTTGTCCGGAATGTTGGCCTTGGTCTCCTCTTCGTCCCAGAGGGAGTTGAGCAGGAGGGTGCCGCCTTCCTTGATGCCCTTGAGCACGTCATACTTCTTCAGGTAGGACGGGACGTGGCAGGCGACGAAGTCAGGCGTGTTCACCAGGTACGGAGCCTTGATCGGCGCATCGCCGAAACGAAGGTGCGAGCAGGTGTAGCCGCCGGATTTCTTCGAGTCATAGTCGAAGTAGGCCTGGCAGTATTTCGGCGTATGGGAACCGATGATCTTGATCGTGTTCTTGTTTGCGCCGACGGTACCGTCGGAGCCGAGGCCATAGAACTTGCACTCGGTCGTGCCGGGCTTGACGATGGAGAATTCCTCCTTCTGCGGGAGGCTGCGGAAGGTCACGTCATCGACGATGCCGATCGTGAAGCCGTTCTTCGGCTCGCGGAGGGCGAGGTTGTCATAGACGGCGACGATCTGCGCCGGGGTCGTATCCTTGGAGGAGAGGCCATAGCGGCCGCCGACCACGAGGATGCCGTCTCCCCTGCCCTGCAGAGCGGTCTTGACGTCGAGGTAGAGCGGTTCGCCGAGGGCGCCGGGCTCTTTCGTACGGTCGAGGACAGCGATGCGCTTGATGCTCTTCGGGAGGACGCTGAAGAAGTACTTCTCGGAGAACGGGCGATAGAGATGAACGGTGATCAGACCGAGCTTGCGGCCTTCCTTCTCGAGGTGGTCGATGGTTTCCTTGATCGTCTCGGTGACGGAACCCATCGCAACGATGACGTTCTCGGCCTTCGGGTCGCCATAGTACTCGAACGGACGATAGCTGCGGCCGCTGACTTCGGCGATCTCACCCATATAGCGGGCGACGATGTCCGGGACGGCGTCATAGAACTGGTTGCGGGTCTCGACGCCCTGGAAATAGACGTCGCCGTTCTGCGCGGTACCGCGGGTAACCGGAGCATCCGGATTCAGGGCGCGGGCGCGGAAAGCGGCCAGGGCCTTGTCGGAGACCATTCCGCGAAGGTCGGCCTCGTCGAGGGCCTCGATCTTCTGAATCTCGTGCGAGGTGCGGAAGCCGTCGAAGAAGTGGATGAACGGGATCGAGGACTTGATCGATGCCAGGTGGGCAACGGCGGCCAGATCCTGCGCTTCCTGTACGCTGCCGGAGGCGAGCATCGCAAAACCGGTCTGACGGCAGGCCATCACGTCCTGGTGGTCACCAAAGATCGAGAGGGCGTGGCTCGCCAACGCACGGGCGGAGACGTGGAAGACGGTCGGGAGCATCTCACCGGCGATCTTGTACATATTCGGAATCATCAGGAGGAGGCCCTGGGAAGCCGTGAAGGTGCTGGTCAGCGCACCGGCCTGGAGGGAACCGTGCACCGCACCCGCGGCGCCGGCCTCGCTCTGCATTTCGGTCACCTTGACCGTTTCACCCCAGAGGTTCTTTTTTCCGTGAGCAGCCCATTCGTCCACGTTCTCGGCCATCGTCGAAGACGGCGTGATCGGGTAAATGGCGGCGTGCTCACTGAACAGGTACGCGATGTTCGAAGCCGCGTAGTTGCCATCACAAGTGATGAATTTTTTTTCTTTAGCCATAAGGTTTAAAGGTTTATGTGGTAGAAATTATTCGGATATGCCTTCTATCGGGAGTTCAGCTCCGCCGATGCGGCGAACCAGGCCCTGCAGGACCGTTCCCGGGCCGATTTCGCAGAACCAGTCCGCTCCGTCCGCGATCATATTCTGCACGGTCTGCGTCCAGCGCACCGGGGCGGTGAGCTGACGGAGGAGATTGTCCTTGATCTGCTGCGGATCGGTCGTCGGGGCGGCGGTGACGTTCTGATAGACCGGGCAAACCGGCGCGCGGAACGGGGTCGCCTCGATCGCTGCGGCGAGTTCGACCCGGGCCGGCTCCATCAGCGGAGAATGGAACGCACCGCTGACCGGGAGCGGCAGGGCGCGCTTTGCACCGGCTGCCTTCATCTTTTCGCAGGCCTCGTCGATCGCGGCCTTTTCGCCGGAAATGACGATCTGCCCTTCGCAGTTGTAGTTCGCGGGAATCACGATACCGGAGGTGCACTCGGCGCAGAGGGCCTCGACGGTCTCCGTCGGCAGGCCGATGATTGCGGCCATCGTGCCGGGAACGCGCTCACAGCATTTCTGCATCGCCTGCGCGCGAACGGATACGAGCTTCAGCGCGTCTTCGAAGTCCATCGCGCCGGCTGCGGCCAGGGCGGAGAACTCGCCGAGCGAATGACCGGCCACCATATCGGGCGCGAAGTCCTTCAGGCACTTGGCCAGCACGACGCTGTGCAGGAAGACCGCCGGCTGCGTAACGCGGGTCGCCTTCAGGTCTTCGGCCGTGCCCGTGAACATAATATCGGTAATGGGGAATCCCAGGATTTCGTTTGCGCGGGAGAGGAGCTCCTTCGCCTTCGGATCGCTTTCATAGACTTTCTGGGCCATCCCCGGAAACTGGGAACCCTGACCCGGAAAAACATACGCTTTCTTCATCTGTCTTTTCTCTTTTTTGTCCCCCTTGGGGACATTACGCAATAAACATACAAAAATAGCGAATATTTTTGGAAAAACAATCCTTCTTTTTGTATCTTTGCAGTCCCAATCCTTGCCCCTGTAGTTTAAAGGATAGAATTTCAGATTCCGGTTCTGACGGTCCCGGTTCGATTCCGAGCGGGGGTACGAAAAAAGCCAGCGTTTTCGCTGGCTTTTTTCGTTGAATCGGGGCCTCCGGGAGAAGGCCGTCGAAAGCCGAGTTGCTATTCGGACTTCGTCCTCACACGCAGTCTTTGCAGACGGCACGGCTTTCTCCGACCTTCTCCCTTCGGCATCCCCTGCTGCAAGCGTAGCGGGCATGGGAGGGGCCGGAGTGAGCGAAGCGAACGGAGTTCCGCCGCAGGCATTACCCTTGGAGCGGAGCTTGCGACAGCGCTGCTAGCGGGCACCGCCGCCGAAGCCGCCGCCGGAGAAGCCGCCACCGCCGCTGAAGGAGGCGTGGCCGCCGGTGCCGTCGGCTTTTCCGGCCTTGGCAGAAGCCGTGCTGAAGGCCTTGGCGCTCATATGGGCCGTCCAGTTCGTCGCGTAGAGCAGCGTGGTCGGATGCATATGCGTCTGGCGGGCCAGTTCTTCGAATTCAGCCGGATACAGCTTCTTGAACTGCTTGGCGACGCGATCGGCGATGCCGAACAGCTGCGCATAGACCAGGTATTCCTTCCAAAGATAGACTTCCCGGGCGGAGCGCTCATCAGAAAGGGTGAAATCCTTCAGGAAGTTGCGCATCTCGATGAGGTGGCGCGCCTCCGCGGCGCCCGCCTCCGTAAAATGGTTCTTTCCGGAGACATAGAAGCCCTTGTCCCGGAACCACTTCCGGCCGGATTTGACCGCCCGGTCGGGCCAGTCCACCATCTTCGTATAATGCCGTCTCGCCCAGTTCTCGAACTCATTCTTCTCGAGGATCCGGTTCTCTCCGGAAGCGGTAAGCGCCATCTGGAAAAGCTCTTCCTCCACCGGCTCACCCAGCGAGCTGTCCGCAAGGAATTGCAGGTTTACGCGTTTGTCTGACCGGGGATCCGGCAGGACCGCCAGTTTTCCGTCCATAATCCAGCGCAGGAACAGTGCTCCGATCAGGTTCGAAGACGGTCCGTCCGAGCCCAGACGACGGCCTTTCTGCAAGAGGAATTGCGCCGCGAAAAGGTTCCATTCCAGCGGCAGATCGCGATACCAGCCGCTGATCTTCCGCGTACCGAAGAATTTGCGCTTGTATTTGTAGCCGAGGGCCGATTCAATCCCGATGACGATCAGCACGCCGACGCCGCCGAAAACCAGCAGGAGAAGGGGAATCATCGTCCAAGCCAGGGCCGTATCATCCTGATCGTCAGCGCCGTAGGCACTGCCGTCCAGCGCCTTCTCCTTCAGGCTCTCGAACGACTCCCCCGGATGCGTCACCTCCGGAGAGAAGATGCCCTTTTCGAAGCGCACCAGCGCGATAAGCGAATGGTCCCCGGTCATCGCCTTGTCCGTCTCGGCAACGACGGCGCCGTCCCGGACCTCGATATGGCCGGGATAGCCGAAGCCCCAGACGCGGGTGTTGTCATAATTGAGCTTCGGGCCGCCCTTGATCGGGCGTATGGTCAGACGGACGTGTCGGGGCGGATTGGCCATCCCCTTGTTGACAAACATAAAGTTGAAGCCGTCCGCATCATCGTAGCCCTGTACCAGGCCGGTCAGGACGAAGGATACCGTCCAGGTGTGATCACCGGTAGCGCCAAGGCCCCAGCAGAGTTCAAGGGCGCCGCCGTTTTTTCGGACCACACCGCACTGCCCCGCTTTCTCGCTCCGGCTCCGGCCCGTATCCCATTGGTCGCCCAGATTGTCATAGTTGCGGCCGTTCTCGCTCACCTGAAACTGCTTCAGGCTCATCGGCCCGAGATTCCCGACGGGGATGTACCATTCGGTACCGTCCGAGGTGGTCGATACCGTCCAGACCTGGATCACCTTCGCCGAGCCGTCCGGACGGAGCTCAACGCGGATATCCAGATCCTTGACAGTATGGGCCGCCGCGCCCAGCGTAAACAGCAGGGCGGCAGCCAGCAGCAGAAGCCGTTTCATTGCCTAGAACGAAGGGAAGTCCTTCTTCGTCACGTCGTCGGCGAGGTAATCCCGCTTGGCAAAGCCCAGCATACTCGCAACGATCGAGGTCGGGAAGGAACGGACCTGACGGTTGTAGCTGGTGATCGTGTCGTTGTAAGTCATACGGGACAGACGAACGTTCTCCTCGTAGGACTTGACGTCGCGCATCGTGCTCTGGTAGTTCGCGGAAGCCTTGAGTTCCGGATACGCCTCGGCAACGGCGAGCAGGCGCGTTCCGATCTCCTTGAGGGCGGACTCGTTGGCGTTGATGTCCGCGGCCGTCGGAGCCGGCGAAGAGGTAACCTTGCGGGCCTCGATGATCTTCTGCAGCGTTTCGCCTTCATAGGAGGAGTACTCGCGGGTCAGCTTGACGAGCGCCTGGAGGGCATCGTAACGGCTGATCTGCTGTACGTTGATCTGCTTCAGGGCGTTGTTGCAAAACTCGTCGCGCTTGACGAGACCGTTCTGGGTCGCGATGAACCAGAGAATGAGAATGGCGGCGATTGCGCCGACGATAATCCAACCAACAGTAGACATAATCGTTAGGTATTAAGTGTTTTACATTCTTTCAGGAAGCTCGATTCCGAGCAGCCCCATCGCCCGGCGCAGCACGCCGGAAAGGGTATCGATCAGCTGGAGACGGAACCGCAGCAGAGCCGCATCCTCTTCCTTGAGGATCGGCGTATCGTGGTAATACTGGTTGAACTCCTTCGCCAGGTCGTAGGCGTAGTTCGCGATGACGGCCGGGCTCAGGGCGGCGACGGCCTCCGCGACCTTGGCCGGATACTGGCCGAGGAACTTGATCAGGCGCACTTCCTTCGGGGAAGGAACGAGCGCAGGGGTAATGTCGGCGGGGCTGTAGGCAATGCCCTCTCCGGCGGCCTTCCGCAGAATCGAGCGGATACGCGCGTGCGTGTATTGGATAAAGGGGCCCGTATTGCCGTTGAAATCGATCGACTCCTTCGGGTTGAAGAGCATCGTCTTCTTCGGGTCCACCTTGATGATGAAGTACTTCAAAGCACCGAGGCCAATCATATGATAGAGAGCGTCTTTCTCCTCGTCAGAAAGGTCGGCGAGCTTGCCGCTTTCCTCGGAGGTCTTTTTCGCCTCTTCATACATCTGCCGGATCAGGTCATCCGCATCGACGACCGTGCCTTCGCGGGATTTCATCTTGCCTTCCGGGAGCTCCACCATTCCGTAGCTGAGGTGGTAGATCTGGTCCGCCCAGTCGAAGCCGAGCTTTTTCAGGATGAGCTTGAGCACTTGGAAATGGTAGTCCTGCTCGTTGCCGACGACATAGACGTGCGAATCCAGCCGGTAGGTCGCGAAACGGCGCTCGGCCGTACCGAGATCCTGCGTGATATAGACGGAGGTGCCGTCGCCGCGAAGCACGAGCTTGCGGTCGAGGCCGTCGGCAGTCAGGTCGCACCAGACGCTGCCGTCGGGGTCCTTGACGAAGACGCCTTCTGCCAAGCCCTTCTGCACCAGCTCTTTGCCGAGCAGATAGGTCTCGCTCTCGTGGTCCACCTGATCGAAGCTGATCCCGAGGGCGCGATAGGTCTCGTCGAAGCCCTTGTAGACCCAGCCGTTCATCATCTGCCAGAGCGCGCGAACTTCAGGATCGCCCTGCTCCCACTGCACCAGCATCTTATGGACCGCATCGAGCACTTCCGGATGCTCCTTCTCCATCTGCGCATAGGCGACGTAGCAGTCGCCCACGAGGTGGTCGCCCTTCTTGCCGGTCGACTCGGGCGTCGCGCCGTTGAAGCGCTCCTTCCAGGCGTACATACTCTTGCAGATGTGCACACCGCGGTCGTTGACGATCGTGGATTTGATCACCTCGTTGCCGCCCGCCTTCAGGATGCGGGAGACGCTGTCGCCGAGGAGGTTGTTGCGGATGTGCCCGAGATGGAGGGGCTTGTTCGTATTCGGCGATGAGAATTCGACCATAATGCGGCGACCCGTCGGAGGCAGCTGGCCGAAATCGGGGTCGGCTGCGATGGCGCTGAGACACTCATCCCACCAGACCGGGGAGAACGAAAGGTTCAGGAAGCCCTTGACGCTGTTGTAGGCGGCGATTTCGGGGACATTCTCGACCATCCAGGCGCCGATGGCGCTGCCCGTCGCATCCGGCGCAGCGTGGGAAATCTTCAGCAGCGGGAAGCAGACGAGGGTGTAGTCACCTTCGAACTCCTTGCGGGTCAGCTGGACCTGCAGGGTTGCGGGATCCACGGCCGCTCCGTAGAGGGCCTCCATCGCGGCGGCGGCTTTCTGCTGGATAAAAAGCTCCGGCGTCATCATCCCAGATAGCCTTTAAGAATCTTCGAACGGTTCGGGGTCTTGAGGCGGCGGATCGCCTTCTCCTTGATCTGGCGCACGCGCTCCCGGGTCAGACCGAAGCGCTCGCCGATCTCCTCGAGGGTCATTTCCTGGCAGCCGATGCCGAAGAAGGACTTGATGATCTCACGCTCGCGCTCGGTCAGGGTCGAAAGGGCGCGCTCGATCTCGGTGTTCAGCGACTCGTTGACGAGGCCCTTGTCGGCCATCGGGGAGTCGTCGTTGGGCAGCACGTCGAGCAGGCTGTTGTCCTCGCCCTCCACGAACGGCGCATCGACGCTGACGTGGCGGCCGGAAGAACGGAGCGTATCGGAAATCTTGTCGGTCGGGATGTCGATCATCTCGGAGAGCTCCTCGTTCGAAGGCTGGCGCTCGTGCTCCTGCTCGAACTTGCCGAGGGCCTTGTTGATCTTGTTCAGGGAACCGACCTGGTTCAGCGGCAGACGGACGATGCGGCTCTGCTCGGCGAGGGCCTGAAGGATCGACTGGCGGATCCACCATACGGCATAGGAGATAAACTTGAAACCGCGGGTCTCATCGAACTTCTCGGCGGCCTTGATCAGGCCGAGGTTGCCTTCATTGATCAGGTCAGGGAGGCTAAGTCCCTGATTCTGATACTGCTTCGCCACGGATACGACGAAGCGCAGGTTCGCACGGGTGAGTTTCTCCAGGGCTTCCTGGTCGCCCTTGCGGATGCGCTGGGCCAATTCCACTTCCTCTTCCGGGGAGACGAGCTCCTCGCGGCCGATTTCCTGCAGGTACTTGTCGAGCGAGGCGCTTTCCCTGTTGGTAATCGATTTGGTAATCTTCAGTTGTCTCATAGGGTGAATCAAATATTGTCAATAGGGGTGCTGTCTTCCCCGGCAGGAAAACACGCAATAATAATACGGCCGATTCCAGTAAAAGTTTCACCCGGGGCGGAATATTTTTCTATTTAGAAAAAAATGCCTATCTTTGAAGGCTGTTGAACGAAATAAAAGTAACCGCATACAATGAAACTCACGATTTCCAGCGCCACGCTGCTCAAGGGCCTTCTCGATGTTTCCAAGGCCATCCCGTCCAAGGCGAGCCTCCAGATTCTGGAGAATTTCCTCTTCGTCCTGAAAGGCAATACCGTCGAAGTGACGGCTTCCGATTCCGAACTGACGCTCCGCACCCGGATCGAGGCGGAGAAGGTCGAGGAAGAAGGCAGCATCGCCATCCCGGCCCGCCACATCCTGGACCTCCTGAAGGAGCTTCCGGACCAGCCCATCGTCCTCAAGACCCTCGGCGACAGCTCGTTCGAATGCAGCTGGTCGAGCGGTAATTCCGTCCTCCCCTACTTCCCGGCCGAGGATTATCCCGACATCAAGGGGACCGGCGAGGATGCGCAGGTGGTGGAATTCCCGGCGCAGAGCCTGGTTGACGGCATCTCCGGGACCGTCTATGCGACGGCCGACGACGAGATCCGTCCCGCAATGAACGGTATCTTCTTCGACATCGACACGGATTCGACGACCCTCGTCGCTTCCGATTCGCATAAGCTCATCTGCTACACCACGGGAGATGTCAAGGCCGCCGAAAAGGCTTCCTTCATCCTGCACAAGCGCCCGGCTTCCGTGCTGCGGTCGATCATCGGCAAGGATGTCGAGACGGTCAAGGTCAGCTTCGACGCTTCGAACGTCGTCTTCACCTTTGGTGCCGCTACGATGATCTGCCGTCTGATCGTGGGCAAGTATCCGAAGTATCGCGACGTGATCCCGCAGAACAACTCCAACATCCTGAAGATCGACCGCGAGCTGCTGCTGAACACCGTGCGCCGCGTCGCCGTCTGCTCGAACAAGGCTTCGAACCACATCAAGTTCGATCTCAAGCCCGGACAGCTTGAGATTTCCGCACAGGATCTGGGCTTTGCCCTGGCCGCCTACGAGAAGATCTCCTGCGACTATGAGGGCGAGGATCTGACGATTGGCTTCAAGTCGAACTTCCTGTCGGAAATCCTCAGCAATATGGACTGCCACACCCTCGTGATGAAGTTTATGGACGCCCGCCGGGCCGCCCTGATCGTCCCGTCCGAGGAGGAGGCAGCAAGCGAAAAGATCTGCGGCATCATTATGCCGATTATGATTTGATAGGCCCCGTTTTATGGAACTGAATCTGGAAAGACCGTTGCTCTTTTTCGACATTGAGAGCACCGGTCTTCTTATTGCCGCCGACGGCATCATCGAACTGAGTTTTGTCAAAGTGCTTCCGGGCGGAGAAACCCGGATCAAGACCTGGAAGATCAAGCCTTGGGATTACACGTTGGGCAAGCAGATCCACATCAGCGAAGAGGCCTCGAAAGTGAACGGGGTCGTGGATGCGGACCTGACCGAATGCCCGCGCTTTATCGAGGTGCTTCCCGAAGTGCTGTCCTGGCTGGAAGGCTGCGACCTGGCGGGTTTCAATTCCGCCAAGTTCGACCTGCCGATGTTGGCCGAGGAGATTGAGCGCGTGCGGGCTTACTGCACGTCCCGGATCCGGAGCCGCGAGGTGCCGGAGGACAAGAAGGCGAAGGCCCGCGAGATGCTCGCGCTGATCGAGGGCGTGGACCTGCACGCCTGCCGGATGGTCGATGTGCAGAACATTTACCATTTCTATGAGCCGCGCAACCTGAAGGCGGCCTACCGCTTCTACTGCGGCGGCGAGGACTTCGACAATGCCCATACGGCGGAGGCGGACACCATCGCCACCTACGAGGTGCTGAAAGGCCAGCTCGACCGCTACGGCGACCAGATCAAGAACGACGTCGCTTCGCTCGCCGCGATCGGCGGACGGGCCCGTGGCGTCGATTTCGCCGGGCGCCTGATCCTCGGTGAGCACGACGAGCCGGTGATTTCTTTCGGCAAGCACAAGGGAAAAACGGCCCGCGAAGTCTGGGAAAAGGAACCGGGCTATTTCGCCTGGATCGAAAACGGCGAGTTCACCCTCGACACCAAGCATCAGTTCGCCCTGCTGAAAAAGCGGTTCGAGGCGGAGGACAAGGCCCGTCGCCAGGCAGCCGATGCCGCGGCCCAATCCCGTCCCGCCACACCCGACGAACTCGCCTCCCTCGCTTCCAAATTCAACGGCCGGCTGTTCTAGGACCTCTGGTTCCCCGCAGCTTCGCTCCAAGGGTAATGCCTGCAGCGGAACTCCGCTCACTTCGTTTGCTCCGGCCCCTCCCATTGTCTCCTTCGTCATCGCTTCGCGATAACTCGCATCCAACGGGCCCCTCCCCCTGCCCGTGTCCGGGGGTGGACACGCCCGCTGCAGGCACTACCCTTGCCCGCTACACTTGCGGCGGCAGTAAAACAACGCTCCACTCCAAGGACACTGCCCGAGGAGGTCCACCGTCTGGACCTCCTCAAGCAAAAACGGCCATTTTTGTCGGAGGGGGTACATCACTTGGACCTCCTCGAACGGTGTACAGTGGGAGAAGGCCAAAATAGTTTAAAGGACCGGCTGGTAGTAGTAGAGGGAATCGGTGCGGCCGGAGAAGATGCGGCGGAGGTCTTGAAGGATGAGGTCTGGACGGACGGCGCCGCTTTCCCAGAAGTCATTGCCCCCGGCGGGCGTACTGAGCCGGTCGTTCGTGAAGACGCGACCAGGACGGGCGACCGGAAAAGCGGAGAAGGCGGCGTTTAGGCCGAGGAGTTCATCCAGCGACCGGACGCTGCCGGCATTCAGCCAGAAATCGGCCTCCAGCGATAGCTGATAGGCTTTTTCCAGCGATATGACCGAGGAGCGGGTCTCCCCTGCCTCAGCCCCGAGTACTTCGCCTCCGGCATCCCGGATTAAGCGGGAAAGGTAACTCTCCGCCCCGGGGATGTACCACTGTCCGGCATAGGGCAGATTCAGTAGCACTTTCTGCCTGCCGGCGACAGATCCTTTCGTCGGCGTCGCCTCTTCAGGATGACAGTCGGACGCAGCATCTGTCATTCCGAGCGCAGCGAAGGAATCTCCCGCCAGGGCCTCATACCGCCCGACAATCTCCGCAAACAGGCTGTTCGCCGCATCTTCTCGGCCGGTCAGGATGCCGAAAAGACGCAGGTACTCCGCCCGGGCAAGCGGATGCGCCTCGAGATGCTCATACAGGGTAAACGTCCGAAGACCGAGGGCACGAAGCCGCTCTGAAAAGGCTTCCTCCCCCGCCCCGACGGCATAGCACAGCACCAGATCGGGCTTCAGTTCGACAAGCGTCTCCAGGGCCGGAGCGCTGTCGTACCCCGCCTCCCGGACATCTCCGGAATCAATCCGGGCACGAACGCGCGGACTGCTGACAAAGCCGCAGCCGGAAACCGCCACGATCAGGCTATCCGCTCCAATGGCATCCAGAAATCCGACGTGCGAGGTGGACATACAGACGATCCGGGAAGGACTCTCCCCCGCAAGCCACAGCGTATCCGCGCTGCCGTCATAGGGGCTGATCGACACCACGCCGCCGTCAACCCGGTCAAAATAGCGGGCATACTGCGCATAGCCGGAATTCGGAGGCAAATCGCCCCGGGTCGAAGAGGGCCCGCAGGACGGCAGGAGGGCGGCCGCAAAGGCCAGCCAGACAAGGACTTTCCACCGCGGGGCCATCTCGATCAAAGATTACAGATGAAGGTCATCGGAAAGGCGCAGCATCCGGCGAACAGACTTCCGAGACGGGCGCAGGACCAGCCATAGAGTCGGAAGCAGCAGGGCGAAGCCGATCGCAACGCACCAGGCGCTCCGGAGCCACCAGACGGATCCGCCGAGCAGGATCAGGAACAGGCCCCAGGCCAACCATTTGAGCAGCGGCTTGGCGCTACTCCCCTCCCGGCACACGGCGGCATAGCCCTCACCCCACGGCTCCACGTGAGCCGTAATTACCTGATAATGAAACGGTCCAGAGTGATCCCAGATCAGCGTCCCCGCCTCCGGCACATACCCCGATCCATCCGCCTCATCGCCCGTCGCCACAATCACCTTTCCCCCCTGCTTCCGCATCCACTCCGCCAGAGTGGCTGCCGGAGGGATCAAGTCGCCAGCAGGCGCCCCAGGAGGGGTACTGCCCGCAGCGGGCGTGTCCACCCCCGGACACGGGCAGGGGGCGGGGCCCGACGGAGACAAGTTATCGCGAAGCGATGACGCAGGATACGTTGGGAGGGGCCGGAGTGAGCGAAACGAACGGAGTTCCGCTGCGGGCAGTACCCCTCCTGGAGCAGCGCCTGCAGGCAGCGAGAACGCCGCTAAACCGCTATCCATCAACTTGATGCGGGCGAGGTTATTTGATGCGGTGCGGCTCATCGTCGTAGAGGGTAAAGCGTTTGGCCTTGCGGATCCATTTCTGCTCCTCGAGCTTAACGTGCTCGCGGGCATCCTGGAAGGAAATGACGCCGGCGAGATAGTCCGCGAGGACCGGATCCGCCAGCTTGAGATAGAAAGCGTCTTCAATCTCGAACTGCGAATAGTGTTCGAGGAAATAGCGCATCAGCTGCAGGGTGTGCAGAAGGGAATGGTACGGAACGCCCGGAGTCAGCAGGATCTGGTAGCCGTAGCAGCGCTCGAGGGCATAGCGGCCGGTCGCGGGCGTAAAGGAACAGGGCCGCAGGAGAGTGCCCGGCGGCGCAGGCAGGACGTCGGCCAGATAGGGCTTGATGAAAGGCGCGCCGATGTACTCATAGGGCCGGGCCGTACCGATGCCGGGCGTCAGAGTCGTATTGTTCCAGAGGCCGCCGCCGGAGTAGAGGTCGCAGGTGAAAAAGCCCGGAATGTCGGAAGCCGGAGCGATCGTCCAGGGCATCAGGAGACGATTCGCCTGCGTCGCGGCCGCGCTGATGATGTGCAGGGCGAACTTCGCCCCGATTTCGGTGTAATAGAGCGTACACAGCTCTCCGAGCGTCAGACCGTGGCGGTGCGCCACCTTCGGGACGCCCATTTCGCAGGCGACCGAAGGGATCGTCCCCTCCACCGAACGCCCGGCCGGGTTGATATGGTCCACCAGGTACATCGCAGGCGCCTCGTCGCCAAGGAGCGAGAGCATCTCCATCAGCTGCATCACGTCCTTGGTGTAGTTGAAATAGCGGCTGCCGACATCCTGGATCTCCACCACGACCGCGTCGAGCCCCCGCAGGCGCTCCAGATCGAAGTCGATGTGGTTCGTTCCGGGGGTCAGCTCCGCCTCACGGGGCGTGAAGATGACCTCGAGATTCCCCCGCTCGCGGAAGATGTCGTACATAAAGCGGCCGCGGGCGGTGTCCCAGCAGTTCTGCGTACAGAAGCAACCAACCCGGCCGCTCGTCAGGGCGCGGTCGAGTTGGTCTTCGAGAGGGGTAGTCCGAAAGGAGAACATAGATTCCTTCGCTTCGCTCGGAATGACAGTCGTTCCGAGCGGAATGACAGCTTATCCGATAATCTTCTGGGCGACGGCGATGACCTCGTTACCGAGGGCCTCGGCGCGCTCCATCGTAGCGGCTTCGGAGTAGATGCGGATGATCGGCTCGGTATTCGATTTGCGCAGATGCACCCACTCCTTCTTCGCCTCGAAGATAATCTTCACACCGTCGATATCGTTGATGTCCTCCTTCGCGTAAATCTTCTTGAGCTCGGAGAGGATCTTGTCGATCAGGGCCGTATCGCTGAGTTCGATCTTGTTCTTCGCGATGAAATAGGCCGGATAGGTCTTCTTGAGCTCGCTGACTTTCATCTTCTTGTGCGCGAGGTTCGACAGGAAGAGCGCGACACCGACCATCGCGTCGCGACCCGCGTGGATCGCCGGATAGATCACGCCGCCATTGCCTTCGCCGCCGATCAGGGCGCCCACCTTATGCATCAGGGTCGTCACGTTGACTTCACCGACCGCAGAGGCGTAGTACTTGCCGCCGTGGGCCTCGGTCACGTCGCGGAGGGCGCGCGTAGAGGAGAGGTTCGACACGGTCGCAATCGGCTCACCCTTCTTTTCGGCCAGGCCGCAGAGGTAGTCCGCGACGGAAACGAGTGTATATTCCTCGACGAACGGTTCGCCATTTTCGCAGATGAAGGCGAGGCGGTCCACGTCCGGATCAACGCTCACGCCGAGGTCGGCCTTTTCGCGGACGACGGTCTCGCAGAGGTCCACGAGGTTCTTCGGCAGCGGCTCGGGATTGTGTGCGAATTCGCCGGTCGGCTCGCAGTTGAGCTCGATGCACTTGACGCCGAGGCGCTTGAGCAGGCGCGGCATAATGATGCCACCCACCGAGTTGACCGCATCGAGGGCGACCGTGAAATGCGCCGCCTTAATTGCTTCAACATCAACGGCTTCCAGAGCGAGAACCGCATCGAGATGCTTGTCCGTGAAATCCTCTTCTTCGATGTTGCCGAGCTTCTCGACGGGCGCGAAATCGAAGTCCTCCGAAGCGGCCAGATCAAGCACGGCCTGTCCTTCGACTGCGGTCAGGAATTCGCCCTTGTCGTTCAGGAGCTTGAGGGCGTTCCACTGCCGCGGGTTGTGCGAAGCGGTCAGGATGATGCCGCCGTCAGCCTTCGCAAAGAGGACGGCCATTTCGGTCGTCGGCGTCGAGGCGAAGCCGCATTTGACAACGTCAATGCCGCAGCCGACGAGAGTGCCCACGACGAGCTGCTCCACCATATCACCGCTCAGGCGGGCGTCCTTGCCGACGACGATCTTGTAGCGTTCGCCGTTCGGAGTAGGCTTACGGCTCGGGAGAGTCGCCGCGTAAGCGTAGGTAAATTTAACGATATCAATCGGGGTAAGAGCGTTTCCGGGGGCGCCGCCGATGGTGCCGCGGATGCCGGAGATGGATTTAATGAGGGTCATATCAGTTAGTTTTGTGTTTTTATTTGAGCGTGATTCCTTCTTTTTTCATAGCCTCGAGCGCCTCGAGATGACCGGCATGGTCGACATAGCCGATCGCATCCTGCAGGAGGGTGACGTTGAAGCCGGCCCGAAGCAGATCCTCCGCCGTGTTGCGGACGCAGTATTCGGTAGCGATGCCGCAGACCAGCACGTTCCGGATATCCAGGATATCGAGCACTTCGGAGAGAGACTGCCCCGCCTCATTGCGTCCGCCGAAGCCGGAATACTGCTCGACGGCGCGGTCGCGACCCTTGCGGAAAATGCAGGCTTCGTCGGCGTAGGGCTTGAGGGCATCGTGAATCTCCGCACCGCGGGTACCTTCGACACAATGCGGCGGCCAGGGACCGCCCTGAGCGGCGAATGAGCTGTGATCGGCCGGATGACAGTCGCAGACAAAAAGTGCCGGAATCTCTTTCTCCAGCCACGGGAGCGCGTTTTGGACAGCGGTCTCAGCCCCGGCGCAGGCCATCGATCCGTCAATGAAATCGTAGAGCATGTCGACTACGACAAGGGCTGTATCTTTCATCATGGAAGCATAGATTGTTTCAGCCTTCAAATATAAAGAAATTCCGACATAAAAAAAAGACCCGTCGTTGCCGACGAGTCTCTTTGTACTGGGTAGGAGAATCGAACTCCTATTGCGAGATTGAGAATCTCGAGTACTAACCGTTATACGAACCCAGCAGGTTGGGAGTGCAAAGGTACGTATATTTTTCGATTCTCCAAATATTTTTTTTAATTTATTGAGCGATACCGATACCTACTTCGTCGAGATTGATGCGGTACACATCGGTGCAGTCGAAATGGCGGAAGCCGATGTAGGAAGTCCGGCCATAGTATTCCGCTGGAATCGGAACGAGGAAGCGCTCATAAACATGACCGAGCGTTTCATACGTTTCCACAGGTTTCCCCTTCAGCAAGGTAGTCTCCATCAGGAGCGTACAATCCTCCGGAGTAGGCGTCGTAGAGATATACACGGCGAAATGCTCATTCGTAAAATTCGGATTCTGCGCCGCAACCCAGAAACTCAGGTAGTAATCAGCCGTCGTGAAAGGCATCGCCGGCGTGAATGCCCAGTTATCCGGCGTAAGGGCAGCAGTGTCATAGGATGCACTGGTCAATACGCCATCACCTGCCTTGGGAGTACTGTCCATAGGGTTGTTCAAGAAATACCAGTTCTTCCCGTCACCGTCGGCATCGACAAAGGTCCAGTCAGCCAGATTGGCTTCATCCTCAAAACCTTCCTGATAGAAATAGTTAATCGTAGGAACGTACACCTCCATAGATGAGGGGACATTTGTTCGGGGCGTGTTATCCTTTATACCACCGCCTTGAATTGTCAGGAAACTATACTGCGTAAAGGTCTCGTCATAACCCGAATCCACGCCCTTCTTAATGACAGCGTTTTGGTCATTGGACCTATACGCGGAGAATAAGACATCCGGCTGGCCGCCCGGATAACCGAAACCGGGGTTCGGCTCGAAAATACCACTTAGCAGAACGCCATTTGATTCCGTGCCGGAAATGATCTGCTCGTAGATATTGAATACGCCGTCTTCGTAGCGGGCCGTCACCGTCCAATCGCTCTCCTGCCCGACAAGGCCACTCACGTAGTAGGATTCGCCGTTCACGGCTTCCGACACCGTTATGACTTTGCCATTCATTTTCCACATTCCAAGGAAATAGTTGTACGGCGGCTTGGTGCGGCTGTACTCGATCATAGAATAATAGCCCGTTGGCAGTCCATCGTAATCTACCCCTATGACTGCAGCAACGTAATCTCCATAAGCTATATCAGAATCAAACTTAACCTCATACGACCCATAGATTGAACAAGCGTTCAAATCGGAATACTCAGCCTGGATCATATCGGAAACTAACACGCCTGTTTGCTCGGCCAGTTTTATAGCTGATCCCTCAAGATATGTAGAGAAATAATCCTTCGAATAGGCCCGGCCGAATGTGGCATAACGACCTTCTGGTCCGCTGGACACTTCATTCCAGATGATATCCGAGAAATTGCCGTTACTGTCCACTCTCATTTCCCAATAGGAAAGGGCCCAGTTCGGCGTCTCAACGAATGTAATCGGCCAGATACTGTTCAGGATCATATAGGCCTTGGTCTCATCACCGTCCCATCCGTTCGTATAACCGTAAAAATTGACCAATTTGTCTTTATAATTCGAAAGATCGTACTTCGTAGTCGTCTCCAGGATGACATCACCGCCCCGGGTATATATGCAATAGCGGGTCCCATCCTGATAGAGAAGGCCGGTAGCCCGTGTATGGATGGAAGAGTACTCTGAACTGTGTGAGATGTGCATCCAATCCCAATCCGGGATGGGATCGACTTTATTACCGACGCCCATTTCGGAGACATCCACATAAATCACGCCCGTAGCCGCGTCTGTGTTCTTCGTTCCTTTGAACCATTTGACCTTACTTCCACGTTGAAGATTTGAAGGGATATTGAACAAAGTAATATGATCTCCGGCCGCATTACTGACAAGCGCAATTTCATCAGCGACCGCCAGCGCGACGACTTCTTCGAAACTTTCATCAAAACCAACCTTGGCCCCGTCCGCGAAACTGGCGATATCCGCCAGCGGCACAGCCATCCCCGGCATATCCACTTTTCGCGGGCTCATCCGGGTAATATGGTTGCGGGTAACCGCGACAGCTTTCTCCGTTTTAAGAGAGACGGAACCACCGCTGTTGTGGCAAGAAACATTGAAGCCATGTGTAAACATCGTCGGAGGGACGACCAGCCAGATCTCGGTATAATCCTCGGGCGAAGCGTTCAGCATAAGCGGAGTGTTGAATACCAGGTTAATATTGGAATAAGCATTACTACCACCCGCCATCTGAATGGTCGGATCCTCAGAAGCAGATGCGGTTACTGTGGCTTCCCCGGAAATCTTTTCGTTGTCGACTCCTGAAAAGCTTATTTCCTGAATTGCGCCGGATCCGTATAATTTCAGCACCAGATAACCACAGACATTTTTAAACATCAGTTTGTCATCATCCGTCACGGAGACCATCGTATTTGCGATCGGGCCGAAACTGTTGGGCACATAACGCTGGACATAGGACAGGTCAAGCGTCAAGTGGCCGCTCTGGTCAAGCGTCGTTCCGCTATCGTACGGGAATACGGCATAGACGGAGGGAAGGGACTTCCCCGAAATAGTCTCGGAAGTGTTCACCTGGCTGAACGTGCCACCGGAGGCACCGTCATCACCATCAAAGCGGTATCTGCTGTTGTATGTAATCTTATTGAAGAGACTGATCTTATCGCCGGCATTCCAGCGGATGCGGTAATTATCATTGACATAGGTCTTGGAATCCGGCGAGCCGACCGGCTCCATCTCAGCATAGAAAACGCTGCCCTTGGCGGCCTGTGTCGTCACTTCATCCTCGACGGTGAGCTCCGCGCGCTCGCAGGAGAAAAGGGCCGCGCCGAACACCGCGACGAGAAGACCCTTGAAAAGCAAATTCTTACTCATAACGCTATTGCTTTACTATTACTAACTTATCGCCGATCCCCTACCATTCGATATCCGGGTCGTCACCGCCCCCGATCGGCTCCGTATTCGACTGCAAGAACGCAGCCTCCACCATCGTCTCCTTCACCCTGATGCTCGGAGACACATACGCTCCACGGACTCCCTCCGCGTCACGCCATACACTTTGCTTCTTCATATGATTGATACTTATCAATTGCGCGCTGACAGAATTTCTTGCAAGGTAATCATTCCATTTCGTAAATGCAAACACTACTGACCGGAGATTCGGACAGTAGTGACGTAAAATGTAACTATCTGATAACCACCGGCAAATACAATGTCCCTGTACCCGACCGGGGTATAGGGACATCTCATAATCAATTATTTATCAGGCGCTTAGCCTATGCGGCCATAAGCACATCCCACTGCTGTCAGTCCCCCAGCGTGGCGACCATGACGGCTTTGATGGTGTGGAGGCGGTTCTCGGCTTCGTCGAAGACGATGCTGTTGGGACCTTCGAAGACATCCTCTGTGACCTCGATACCATCGAGACCGAACTGGGCGTGAACGTCGCGACCGACCTGCGTCTCCAAATTATGGTAGGCCGGGAGGCAGTGCATGAACTTGCACTTCGGATTGCCCGTTGCGGCCATCAGCTCGGCATTGACCTGGAAGGGCTTCAGCATCGCGATGCGCTCAGCCCAGACCTCGGCGGGCTCGCCCATCGACACCCAGACGTCGGTGTAGAGGAAATCGCAGCCCTTGACGCCCGCCTTCGGATCGTCGGTAATGGTAATCTTGGCACCGGTTTCCTTGGCGATCGCCATACACTGCTCGACGAGTTCTTTCGCCGGCTGGAGCGGCTTCGGGGCCACGATCCGGACGTCCATACCCATCTTCGCACCGCCGACCAGCAGGCTGTTGCCCATATTGAAACGGGCATCGCCGAGATAGGCGTAGCTGACCTGATTGAGCGGCTTGTCGACGTGCTCGGACATCGTCAGGAAGTCAGCGAGAATCTGCGTCGGATGGAATTCGTTCGTCAGGCCGTTCCAGACCGGAACGCCGGCATAACGGGCGAGCTCCTCGACGGTCTTCTGCGCAAAGCCGCGGTACTCGATGCCGTCATACATCCGCCCGAGCACGCGCGCGGTATCCTTCATCGACTCCTTGATGCCGATCTGCGAACCGGTCGGGCCCAGATAGGTCACGTGGGCGCCCTGGTCGTAGGCGGCCGTCTCGAAGGCGCAACGGGTGCGGGTCGAGGTCTTTTCGAAGATCAGGGCGATGTTCTTGCCCTTGAGGGTCGGCTGCTCGGTGCCGGTGTATTTGGCGCGCTTGAGATCGCGGGCCAGATCGAGGAAGAACTGGATCTCCTTCGGGGTAAAATCCAGCAGTTTGAGGAAACTGCGATTTCTGAGATTGTAAGGCATATCTATCTAATTATTATTTGTTTACGCAATAATTCTTGTACCGCAGGCAGGGTCGTCCAGCGCCGCCGCCTCGGTGATGATGCACTCCCGGCCGCCCGCCTCGACGAAGGCGATGCCGGCCCGTACTTTCGGGGCCATCGACCCCTCAGCGAACTGCCCTTCGGCGAGGTAGCGCTTCGCCTCGGCGACACGCAGCGTACCGAGGGCTTCCTGCCCCTCCTTCCGGTAGTTGATGTACACCTTCGGGACATCGGTCAGGATGTAGAACTCGTCGGCCTTCATCGTCACGGCCGCAAGGGCGCTGGCGAGGTCCTTGTCGATGACGGCCTCTACGCCCCGGTGCCCGATTTCCGTCGGGACGACGGGGATGCCGCCACCCCCAACCGTAACGACGATGACGCCTTCGCGGGCCAGTTTTTCAACGATATCTATATTATTGATTTTCACCGGTTTCGGAGAAGCGACAACCTTGCGCCAGCCGAGCCCCCTCGGGTCGGGTTTGTAGGTCGCTCCGTCCTTCGGTTCCTCCGGATAATACGGTCCGACAAACTTGGTCGGATTCCGGAACATCGGGTCCTCCGGATCGACTTCGACACGGGTCACCACGGAGACGACCCGGCGGTCGATGCCGGCTTCGCGCAGCACCTCCTCCAGGCCCGTTTCGATCAGGTAGGCAATCGAGCCCTGCGTCTCGGCGCCGCAGAAATCCATTGGCATCGCCGGGAGGTTAAAGGCCTTCCGCCCCGCCTCGTGCTGCAGCATCACATTGCCGACCTGCGGGCCGTTGCCGTGTCCGATGACGAGGTTATAGCCGCGCCCGATCAGATGACGCAGCTGCGCACAGGTACGCCGGACGTTCTCCAGCTGCTCCTGAAAACTGCCTTGCTGTCCGGCGCGAAGCAGCGCATTGCCGCCGAAGGCGACGACGGCGAGTTTCTCTTGATTCATAAGGACTTAATCTCTTCTCAGGGGTAAGGTCGAGCAGCGCAGCAGGCCGCCCATCTTCGAAATCTCACGGTACGGAACCGTCTCGACGGTCATTCCCCACACCTCGCGGAGGTGCCGGTTCAGCCGCGTGAAATGCTCTTCCGTGACGACGACGTCCTCCGAAATCGAGAAGACGTTCGAATTCATATAATACATCTCCTCGGGAGTCAGTTCGAACACGTTGTCGCGGCCGAAGAAGTCCACCAGGTGATCCACATCGCGCGGGTTCATAAAGCCCTGCCGGTAGATGATCGCCTTGTCGGCGCCTACGGGCATAAAGGTGCAGTCCAGATGCAGGATGCCCTCCATCGGGTCCGTATCGCTCTTGCGCAGGTTCAGCGGAATGATCTCCTTATGCGGGAAAATCATCCGGAGGTAATCCAGGGCCAGGCGGTTCGTACGGGCCGTCTTGACGGTCGGGTAATCCGGGAAATCGTACTGTCCGAGGAAGATCACATCGCCGCAGAGGACGACATCGCCTCCCTCGACGTGGACCGCCTCGGGGAGGTTGTAAATATTTTTATAATGTATCTGGCTGTAGATCCCCTCATAGGCATCGATCTCGGCCTGCCGGTCGGGGATGACGTTCGCGACGATAATCTTGTCCTCGATCACGAAGCCGACGTCGCGGGAGAAAACCTGGTTGCAGTTCTCGACCAGCGCCGGACGATACACCTTGACCCCGTACTTTTTCAGGACGGCCTCGAAGGCCCCCATCTCGCGGCAGATGTCTTCGTCCGTCGGGTACACCCCGTGCAGGACGGACTCATAGGACTTGCTGTCATAGGTTTCGGAAAGGGTCGGGACAGGGCCGTTTGAGCGCGGTTCGCCGAGGACGACCTCCCGCAATCTCCCGGTTTCGGAATAAACGTTCAGTTCCATCTTTCAGTTTTAGTGTTCGGAAGGCAAAAATACGCAAAAAAAACGAAATGACATCATAAAAAAACCGTATCTTTGGCTTCCGTAACACAACGTCCTATGATTGATTGCTTCCTCCTTCTCCCCTCCCAGGCTGAGGTCCTCAGCCGCGAGCCCCTCGTCCGCTCGGTAACCGTCGTCGAAAGCCCGCTGACCGCGAGCGAAACCCTCCGGACCGTTGCCGGGGCCGCATCCGCCCCCTTCACCCTCCTTTACACCAAGGCGACCAGCCTGTCGCTCGTGCATTTCGCTCTCGAGCGTATGCTGCAGATTGCGGAGGACACGGGAGCAGCCCTCCTGTACGCGGACCATTTCCGCAGCCGCGAAGGCAGCGTCGTCCCGCAGCCGCTGATTGACTGCCAGGCCGGTGCGCTGCGCGATGATTTCGACTTCGGCGGCCTGCTCCTCTACCGGACGGACGCCCTGAAGGAAGCCGTCGCACGGATGGAGGATTGCGAATACGAGGCTGCGGCGCTTTACGACCTGCGGCTGAAAGTCTCGCAGAAAGGCCGGATCGAGCACATCGGCGAATACCTATATTATGAAATTGAGGAGGACCTCCGCTCTTCGGGCGAAAAGCTCTTTGATTACGTCGATCCGAAGAACCGCAGCTCGCAGATCGAGATGGAGGCGGCCGTAACGGACCACCTGAAGGCCATCGGCGGCTATCTCCCGCCGGTTTTCACCCCCGTGGATCTTTCCGAAGGCGGGCCTTTCCCGGTCGAAGCCTCCGTCGTCATCCCCTGCAAGAACCGCGTCCGGACGATCGGGGACGCGATCACGAGCGCGCTGTCGCAGCAGACGGATTTCCCCTTCAACGTCATCGTCGTCGATGACAATTCCACGGACGGCACCGTCGAGGTGATCCGCTCCTTCGAGAAGGATTCCAGGCTCATTTACATCGCCCAGGATCCGACCTGGCACGGGATTGGAGGCAACTGGAACGCCGCCATCCACCATCCCGCCTGTGGGCGCTTCGCCCTGCAGCTCGACTCAGACGACCGCTACCACGACCCGGGCTGCCTGCAGAAGTTCGTGGACGCCTTCCGGGAACAAGGCTGCGCGATGGTGATCGGCTGTTACCGGCTCACGGACCTCTCCGGGAATCCCCTGCCCCCGGGCGTGATCGAGCACCGCGAATGGACCCCAGAAAACGGACGAAACAACGCCCTGAGAATCAACGGACTGGGTGCTCCGCGCGGATTCTGGACTCCCCTCCTGCGCAAGCTCAATTTCCCGACTACCAAGTACGGCGAAGACTACGCCGTCGCCCTTCGGATCAGCCGGGATTACCAGATCGGCCGCGTCTGGGACGTGCTCTATGACTGCCGCCGCTGGGACGACAACTCCGACGGCAATCTCTCCATCGAAAAGGTCAACGCGAACAACTACTACAAGGACCGGATCCGGACCTGGGAACTGGCCGCCCGCTGCGCGCGGAATGCGGCCCAATAGGCTCGGTTAATCCCCGAAACCCTGCGTTTCGTCGGCGTTTTTGCGCATTTTGTCCCCTTAAGGGTACACTTTCCCCCACGTCTGTGTAACTTTATGTTGAGAAACGGGGAAAAAGCCCTGCGCCCCACAGTAAATGCGCCTGTTATTCATTACGGATTTTACCGAACAGTTTGCGTACCGACTCCTGAAGGGGATCCTGCAGTACGCAGAAGAGACGGAGCCCTGGATTGTCTGCAAAATGCCGCCGTCCTACAAGCAGCAGCTTGGAATGCCGGGACTGGTGGATTGGGCCCTTCGGTGGAAGGCGGACATCGTGATCGGACAGTTTGAGCCCGACGATGACGTCACCCTCTTCCGGAAAGCGGGCATCGTCGCCCTCGCGCAGGATTACATCACCCCTTTCGATACGATTCCGAACATCACGGGCGACTACCTGCTCACCGGCGATGCGGCCGCCCGGCGCTTCCTTTCGCGCGGCTTTCAGCACTTCGGCTTTTTCGGCTACGGCGGCGTCTGCTGGTCGGAAGAGCGCTGCGAAGGCTTCCGCAGGGCCCTCGTCCGGGCCGGTCTCGGCGACAATCTCTACGTTTATGACCGGCAGAGTCTCGACAGCCTCTGGTTCTCCGACCAGCCGGAAATCACGCAATGGCTCGAGAGTCTCCCCCGCCCGATCGCCATCTTCGCCTGCGACGATACGCAGGGCAACATCCTCCTGCAGGCCTGCGCCAGCATCGGTATCAAAGTGCCCTCCGAAATCGCCATCCTCGGCGTGGACAACGACGAGGTCCTGTGCAATATGTCCGTCCCGACCCTCTCCTCGATCAACGTGGACATCGAGCAGGGCGGATACGAGGCCGCCGCGATGGCCGCGAAAATGGTCGCCGACCCCAATTTCACCGGCCACGACATCGTCCTGGTGCCGAAAAACATCGTCAGCCGGACCTCGTCGAACATCTTTGCGACGCAGGACGGCGCCGTGCTGACGGCTCTGCAGTATATCAGCGAAAACATCGACCACAAGATCCTCGTTACGGACGTCCTGAAGCAGGTCCCGCTGTCGCGCCGCCTCCTTGAGCAGCGCTTCCGGAAAGAGACCGGAACGACGATCTATCAATACATTTCCAACCTTCGGATGGACCGCTTCGCCGAGCTTCTGCTGTCCACCAACGAGCCCGTTTCGGAGATCGCCGCCCTGCTTGACGAGCCCGATACGAAGAGCATTTCCCGTCGCTTCCAGTCCATCAAGGGATGCACCCCTTCGGAGTTCAGAAAGCGAGAATTGCGCAAATTGGGAGTTTAATTACGCAATTTGCAAACTCGCGCGCGTGCGTATTGGTTAATTTTGTAGTATCGCTAACTACAAACTAAAACCAATGCAACTCGGAATCGACATCGGCGGCACCACAATCGGCCTGGGACTCGTTCAGGATAAGAAGATTGTATCGAAGGTTACCGTTCCCTCCTTCCCGCCGGAAGCCACCCTCGAACAGACGCTGGAATATCTCTGTGAGAAGATCCAGTCCGTGATCACCCCGGAAGTCAGCCGGATCGGCATCGGCGTCCCTACCCTCGTGGATCCGCAGACCGGCATCGTCCACGACGCCTGCAACATCCCTTCCTGGAAGGAAGTGCCCCTGAAGCAGTACCTGGAGGACCGGTTCTGGAAACCCGTCTGCGTGGAGAACGACGCGAACTGCTTCATCATCGGCGCGCACGCTATGCTCTGCCCGAACTCCCGCGTTACCGTCGCGGTCACCCTCGGGACCGGCACCGGCTTCGGCATCCTGTTCAACGGCCGTCTTTTCGCCGGAGCGAACTGCGGTGCCGGCGAGATCGGCTCCTTCCCCTACAACGGCGGCGTTTTCGAGAACTTCTGCTCGAAGCAGTTCTTTGAGAACCGCGGCTGGGGCGGAAAGGAAGCGGCCCAGGCGGCCCGTGCCGGGGATCCCGCGGCCCTTGCCCTGATCACCGAATTCGGAGAGCATATGGGACGGCTCCTGTCCCTGGTGATGTACGCCTACGATCCCGACAGCATCGTGATCGGCGGCGGCATTGCAAACCTGCACCCCTACTTCGAAAAGCCGATGCTGGAGACCCTCCGGGCCGAATACCTCTACGGGTCCTCCCTCGACCGGCTGACGGTCCATTACCTGCCGGACGGCGACGCCGCCCTGCTCGGTGCGAGCCTGCTCCAGTAAGAATCTAACCACACAACAGCGATATGAAACGAATTCTGATCTCCGTTTTATCCCTGATCCTGATCTCCCTGAGCGCCCTGGCGCAGCCGCACCGGCTGAGCGACTGGACCCTTCACCGCGAGGGAGACGCGAAAGTTTACCAGGCGAAAGTCCCCTGCACCGTTGCCGGCGCCCTGAACGCAGCCGGAGCCTTCGGGCAGGACGTCTTCGACCAGGACCGCTACTTCGCCATCGACCGCACGCAGTTCGACAGCCCCTGGGTCTTCACGACTCGCTTCGACGCGCCGAAGGGCCTGCGGCACATCCTCCGCTTCGAAGGCCTCGACTATTCGGCCGACATCCGGCTCAACGGCACCCTCATCGCATCCGCTGACACGACCGTCGGCTGCTTCTGCGTATGGGAGTTCGACGTGACCGACCTTGCGAAGAAACACAACACCCTCGAGGTGACCGTCCATAAGGCCCCCGCGGCCTGCCTCAATTCCGGCTACGCGGACTGGAACCCGCACCCGGTCGATGAGAGTATGGGCATCATCCGCCCCGTCGAGCTGATTTCGGTGCGCGACGTGCAGATTCAGGACGTCTTCGTCATTCCCGAAGTCCATCCGGAGGACCTCTCGAAGGCAGCCTTCACCGCGGTCGTAACCCTGGTGAACCGCAGCGACGCTCCGGTAACGGGCAGCCTGACGGGCCGCTGGGACGACGGCAGCTTTAAGGAAGAAGTCGCCCTCGAAGCCGGTCAGACCCGCGAAGTCTCGATCCGGCAGGAAGTCGCCCACCCGCGCATCTGGTGGACCCACGACCTCGGCAAGCCGGAGCTCTACGGCCTCTCCGTCCGTTTTGAAAGCAACGCCCCGAAGGGACGCGGCGCCGTGCAGGGCCACGAAAAGGCGGTCCGCTTCGGTCTCCGCTCCGTCACGAGCGAAATCGACGAGAACGGCTACCGTCAGCTCACCCTCAATGGCAAGAAGATCCTCTTCAAGGCCGGCGGCTGGACGGACGACATCTTTATGCAGGATACGCCGGAGCGCACCCGGGCGCAGCTCAACTTCGTCAAGGATATGGGCCTGAACGGTGTCCGCTTCGAGAACATCTGGGGCCGTGACGATACGGTCTATGACCTCTGCGACGAGCTCGGCCTCGTCTCGATCATCGGCTTCAGCTGCCACTGGGAATGGAAGTCCTACTGCGGCCTCCCTGAGGTCAAGCACTATGGCTGCATCAACGGGCAGCCGTGGGAGGATCTCGCCGCCCGCTATTTCCACGACCAGGTCATCCGCCTGCACAACCATCCCTCGATCCTCGCCTGGCTGACGGGCTCCGACCGGATTCCGAATCCGGAGCTGGAGAAGCGCTACCTCGCCGACTACGAACACTACGATTACCGTCCGTACATCTGCTCCGCAAAGGAGATGACCTCCCTGGCCGGTCCTTCCGGCGTCAAGATGGAAGGTCCCTATGAGTACGTCGCTCCCGACTACTGGTACCGCGACCGCAAATACGGCGGCGCCTATGGATTCAACACCGAGACCGGTATCGGTATGAACATCCCGCAGAAAGAGAACGTCATCCGGATGGTCGGTAAGGACCACGCCTGGCCGACGGACGAGAACTGGAATATGCACTGCACCGCTTCGAAGAGCGAGATGAACTCCCCCGAGATGATCATCCGCGTGATGACGGAGCAGTACGGCGCCCCGGAAGACCTCGACGACTTTATGAAGAAGGCGCACGCGATCGACTATGAAGGAACGCGCGCGATGTTCGAAGCCTTCCGCCGCAAGATCTACAAGACCACCGGCATCGTCCAGTGGATGCAGAATTCCGCCTGGCCGTCCCTGTACTGGCAGTTCTACGACTGGTACCTTGTCCCTACGGCCGGCTACTACGGCACCAAGCACGCCTGCGCCCCCTACCAGCTCGTCTATGACTACGAACGGAAGGCCGTTTACGCCGTCAACGAGGTAGCCCCGGAGAAGCGCTTCGACACGCACATCGACTACTTCGGCACCGACGGTCGCCTCATCGGCAGCGACGACAAGCGTGTCACCTTCAAGCAGCGCGAACCGGAGAAGGTCTATAAGGACATCACCGGGCCGGGCTTCATCGCCCTGAGCATCCGTGACAAGGACGGCAACCGCATCGCCGACAACTTCTACGTCCTCCCTGACGGCGAGAACGAATACAATTGGAAGAAGACCAGCTGGGTCCATACCCCGATGATCTCGTTCGCGAGCCTGCGCTTCGTCTCCGAACTGCCGAAGGCAACCCTGACGATGAAGACGCGGCCCACGTCCGAAGGCGGCTTCGAAGTCTTGCTCCGCAACGAATCCGACGTGATCGCCTACCAGAACATCCTCAAGGCCAAGGACGCCGAAGGGGCTCTGATTCCCGAGGTTATCTGGACCGACAACTTCGTCACCCTCGGCCCGGGCGAAAGCCGCCGTCTGCGCTGCCGCCTGCCGGAAGGCAGTCCCGCTGCTGCGATCTTCCACGAAGGCTGGAACGGCGAAATCTCGCAGGCCCCCGACTCGCTCGACCGCAACCGCTCCAAATACGCCACCTATCACTTCTCCAAGGACGACCAGTATTCGGTGGATGAAGACTATGAGACCGTAAGCGTTGCGCAGCCGAAGGGCAAGAAGGTCAAGAATGTCATCTTTATGATCGGTGACGGGATGAGCTTCGAGAACGTCAGCTGCGGCTGGGTCGTCAACGGCGGCAAGCTCAATATGGACCAGATGCCCTACACCGGTGTCTCGCGGACCTATGCGACCGACCGTCTGGTCACCGACTCCCCCGCCGGCGGCGCGGCCCTGGCCAGCGGGCAGAAGACCAAGTACGGCTACATCGGCCTCGATGTTGACGGCAACCCGATGGAGACCTGCCTGACCGATGCGCAGGCCAAGGGGATGAAGACCGGCATCACGGTCACCTGCCGCCTCAATGACGCGACTCCCGCTGATTTCTGCGCCCACGCGACCACGCGCAAGGACGAGGAAGGCCTCGCCGCACAGTTTGTCGGTGCGAACGTGGATTTCATCAGCGGCGGCGGCCTGCATTTCTGGACGGACCGCAGCGACGGACGCAACCTGGTCGATGAGATGAAGGCGAAGGGCTATACCTTCGTGGACAAGCTGGAAGACATCGCCGGAGCCGAAGGCGACAAATTCCTCGGCATCTACGGCGAATACGACCTCGACCCGGTTTCTGTCCGGGGCGATGTCCTCCGCACCTCGACCCTCAAGGCCCTCGAAGTGCTCGACAACCCGAAGGGCTTCTTCCTGATGATTGAAGGCTCGCAGATCGACGACTGGGCGCACCGCAACAAGATCGGCTACAGCGTCGAGGAGCTCTTTGACTTCGACCGCACCCTCGGCGCCGTCCTCGAATGGGCCGAGAAAGACGGGGAGACCCTCGTCGTCGTCACGGCAGACCACGGCACCGGCGGCCTGACCCTGCTGCAGGGCAGCCTCGAGGAGCATCTGGTCAAGGTCCATTTCTCTACCGAAGGCCACAACGGCATCTACGTTCCGGTCTTCGCCTACGGCCCGCAGGCCGAGGCTTTTGTCGGGATGCACGAAAACGCTGAAATCGGCGCCATCATCCGTAAGATCATCCAGAATAAGAAATGACACTGCTAGCCACCCTTGCCCTAGCCGCAGCGGCTTCGCTCGGCATCATCCCCACCCCCGTCAGGACGGAGGTGGGCGACGGCGTCTATCAGACCACGGGGAAGAAGAATGAAATCGTGATGAAGGTCGACCCCCGGCTCAACATCCCCCAAGAGGGCTATGTCCTTAAGGTAGATGCTAAAGGAATCCGTGTGTCAGCGCCCACGGAGGCCGGTCTTTTCTATGCCCGGCAGACGCTCGCGCAGCTGACCCGCCCCGACGGGACGGTCCCCTACGTCCAGATTTTGGACTACCCCCGCTTCGAATGGCGCGGCGTCCACATCGACCCCTGCCGCCACTTCCTCAGCGTGGAGGAGGTCAAAAAGGAAATCGACATCCTCTCGAAGTATAAGATCAACCGCATCCATTGGCACCTGACCGACGACCAGGGCTGGCGGATCGAGATCAAGAAGTATCCCCGCCTGACGGAGGTCGGTGCCTGGCGCAGCGAATTCGAAGGCGGCACGCACGGCGGCTTCTACACGCAGGAGGAAATCCGCGAAGTCGTCGCCTACGCGGCGGAGCGCTTCATTACCGTCGTCCCCGAAATCGAGATGCCGGGCCACGCGATGGCCGCGATCCGCGCCTATCCGGAGCTCTCCTGCACGATGGAGCCTGTCGGCAATTTCGCCAACTGGGGCACCTCCGACCTGGTGTACTGCCCGGGCAAGGAGACGATGTTCACCTTTATGGACGACGTGATCGCCGAAGTCGTGGAGCTCTTCCCTTCCGAATACATCCACATCGGCGGTGACGAATGCCCGAAGACCCGCTGGGCGAAATGCCCCGACTGCCAGGCGCGCATTCAGGCGGAAGGCCTCGTCGCGGATGAGAAATTCACCGCCGAGGAGAAACTGCAGAGCTATGCTGTCCGCCGCGCAGAGAAGATCCTTGAAAAATACGGCCGCAAGCTCATCGGCTGGGACGAGATCCTCGAAGGCGGGCTCAGCCCGAACGCGACGGTGATGTCCTGGCGCGGCGAAAATGGCGGCATCGAAGCGGCCCTCGCCGGACACGACGTGATTATGACCCCGGGCAGTGAAGGTATGTACCTCGACCACTATCAGGGCGACTCCCGCGTCGAGCCCGTGACGATCGGTAAGCTGACGACCCTCGAGAAGGTCTATCGCTATGATCCCGTCCCCGCGACGCTGAAGGAGAACGGCAAGGCCGGCCACGTCAAGGGCGTGCAGGCCAACGTCTGGTCCGAATACATCTACACCGATGCGCAGCGCGACTATATGCTCTTCCCGCGGGCCTTTGCCCTCGCCGAGATCGCCTGGACCCCGGTGGAGAACAAGGATTTTGACGATTTCTGCCAGCGGGTCGACACGGCCTGCCAGGAGCTGGATCAGCGGGGCGTGACCTACCACATCCCGATTCCCGAGCAGCCGGTCAGTTCGATTGACCGCGTGGTCTTTACCGACAAGGCCGAGGTCGAGTTCCACACCAGCCGCCCGATGAAGATGGTCTATACCCTCGACGGCAGCGAGCCGACGGCGGATTCCACGCCTTACTCCGGTCCCCTCTGCTTTACCGAGGATGCTACGATCAAGATTGCGAGCGTGACTTCTTACGGCAAGCTCAGCCCCGTCCGGACGGTTTCCGTCGTCAAGGAAGGCTGGATGCCCGCCGCCGGCGTTCGCAAGGAAGCGCTGCATCCGGGTCTTCGCAGCCGCATCACCTGGGGCCGCTACGTCCTTCCCTCCGACATCCCCGCCGATGCCGTCTGGGAATACACGATGGTCAAGGCCACCAAGGAGATGACGCAGCAGGAGCCCTACGACCGCAGTATGCAGCACACGCGCTTCTATGCGATGGAGGCCTGGGGCTACATCGACGTTCCGAAAGACGCCGTCTACGTGCTCAGCTCCGTCTGCGACCAGGTCTGGATTGACGGTCGCCTGATCATCGACAACGGCGCCGCGGTGAAAAAATACTCCCGCAAGGACAATTCCGCCGCCCTGAAGGCAGGCCTCCACGAAGTGAAGATCGTCTTCCTGAGCAACGTCATCGGCGGCTGGTATTCCGCCCGCGGCCGCAGCGAACTGCTCTACCGGCGCCTGGACGAGACGGAGTTCCACACCTTCCGCGAGAACCGGCTCTTCTATATATAATATATAGGTATCAACCAATACACATATAACTATTAACTTTAACCAACAAACAACCAATGAAACAGAAAGCAGCCCATTTATTCAGGTTGGCAGCGCTTCTCCTTCTGCAGGTTACCCTGTTCCTCGGCCTCGGCGCCTCTGACGCCTACGCCCAGGGCGGCATTACCCTCAAGGGTAAGGTCGTCGACGGAACGGGAGAACCTGTCATCGGAGCGGCCGTCACCGTCAAGGGACGGACCGCAGGCGCTGCGACTGACTTGGACGGAGCCTTCACGATCACCGTTCCGGATGAAGCGGCGGTCCTTGAAGTCAGCTCCCTCGGCTTTGTCACCAAAGAGGTGAAAGTCGGGCGTCAGCGCACGCTGAAGATCGTCCTCGAGGAAGATGCACAGGCATTGGAAGCGACCGTTGTCGTTGCGTACGGTACACAGACCCGCGCGACCATTACGGGCGCTCTGACCACCATCGACTCGAAGGCCCTCGTCAAAGCGCCGGTTGCGGACGTCACGAACGTCCTCGCCGGTCAGATGCCGGGCGTCTCCACCGTCCAGGAAACCGGTCAGCCGGGTGAGGACTACGCCAAGATCTACATCCGAGGCGTCGGTTCCCTCTCCGAAAGCGCATCCTCCCCGCTCATCCTCGTGGATGGCGTCGAGCGTCCGCTGAACACCGTGGACCCGAACGAAATCGAGAACCTGTCCATCCTGAAGGATGCCGCCTCGACCGCCGTGTTCGGTGTGCGTGGTGCTAACGGTGTTATCATCGTCACGACCAAGCGCGGTGATGCCGGCAAGCCGAAGATCTCGGTCAGCTCCATCACCGGTGTGCAGATGCCGATGTCCTACATCAAGCAGAGCTCCGGCTACGACTTCGCCCGTTACTACAACGTCTATCAGTGGAACGACGGCAAGGAAGACCAGAGCCTCTACTTCACCCCGGAAGCCATCGAGGCTTACCGCACGAACAGCGACCCGATTATGTTCCCGAGCACGAACTGGAACGAGGTGATGTTCCGCAAGGCCTTCTTGCAGACCAAGAACAACATCAACATTTCCGGCGGTTCCGACAAGGTCCGTTACTTTGTCTCCCTCGGTTATATGTTCCAGAACGGTCTGTTGAAGGAAATCCCGGGTGTCGACTACGACAACAACTACACCTACAACCGGTATAACTACCGTGCGAACCTCGACTTCAAGCTCACCGAGACGACCGATATGCGCTTCAACATCAGCGGTGTTATCGGCAACACGCACGAGCCTTACACCGACCGCGACAACATCTGGACCCTGACGATGCTCTGGGCGCACCCGGTGGCGAGCCCCGGTGTCGTCGGCGACGAGGTCTTCACCTCCGTCTCTACGAGCGCCCTTCCTTCGGGTCTGACGAAGTGGAACGGCTGGGAGTACTACTACTGGACGGGTTACACCGACAAGTACAAGACGACCCTCGGTATGGACCTCACGATCAACCAGAAGCTCGATTTCATCACGGAAGGCCTCAGCGCCTCCGTCAAGGGCTCCTACGACGCCTCGATGCAGATGAAGAAAAAGCGCATCGGCGGCAGCGGTCTGCACTATACCTATGAGTACGCCTCCTGGGCGGACGACTCCGGCCTTTCGATCTCCGACCCGGACTTCGACAAGAGCCTCGTCACGGTCATCTCCTCGAGCGAAGCTCCGCTGAGCTGGAGCGACCCGTCCACGGACGATGACAAGAGCTGGTACCTGGAAGGCCGTATTGACTACAACCGCCGCTTCGCCGGCAAGCACGCCGTCAGCGCCCTCCTCCTCTACAACCAGACCCGCGACTACTATCCGTCCTACTATTCCTACCTCCCCCGTGGTTACGTCGGCCTCGTCGGTCGTCTGACCTATGGCTACAAGGACAAGTATCTGGTGGACTTCAGCGCCGGTTACAACGGCTCCGAGAACTTCGCCCCGGGCAAGACCCGTTACGGTCTCTTCCCTTCCGCTTCCATCGGTTGGGTCATTTCCGAGGAGAAGTTTATGAAGCACGTTCCCTTCATCAACTACTTGAAGATCCGCGCCTCTATCGGTAAGGTCGGTAACGACCTCGGTCAGTCCTCCCGATTTATGTATATGGAAGGCACCTGGGATGAGGCGGGCTCCTACTACTTCGGTACGAGCAACTCGAGCGGTGTTCCGCGCTATGAGCTCGGTGTCCCGGCCAACGCCGGTATCACCTGGGAAACGGCTCTCAAGAGCAATGTCGGTCTCGATTTCGACCTCTTCAAGAAGCGCCTGCACTTCAGCGGCGATATCTTCAAGGAGCACCGTACCGGCATCCTCGTCAAGCCGAATTCCCTGCCGGGCGTCATCGCCTTCACTCCGCAGAATATGAACCTCGGTGAGGTGGACAACCACGGTTACGAGGTTGAGCTCGGCTGGAAGGACCACATCGGCGATTTCACCTATGACCTGAACGCCAACGTGACCTTCGCCCGCAACAAGATCGTCTTTATGGACGAAGTCGAGCCCCAGTACGCCTATCAGGCACAGACCGGTGGCCCGACCAACCGTCACCTCCTCTACATCTACGAGCGTCTGTATCAGAAGTCCGACTTCTATACTGACGAGAACGGCGTCCAGCGCCTGAATCCGGATCTTCCGCAGCCGTCCACCACGGTTTACCCCGGCGACTGTAAGTACAAGGATCTCAACGAAGACGGCGTCGTCGACGGCCTCGACAAGATGTACACCGGTTATCCGGACCGTCCGGAATACGTTTTCGGTTCGAACTGGAAATTCGGATGGAAGGGCTTCCAGCTCTCCCTCAACTGGATTGCCGCGACGAACGTGAACCGTGTCTGGAACGCCGACTACCGTATCCCGTTCACGAACTCCGGTCACCGCGGCCTCCTGCAGATCTTTGCGGAACGCAGCTGGATCGACAACGACAACCCTTGGGCTCCCGGACGGGAAGACGGCGACCTGCCGCGTTTCACCAAGACGAACTACCCGTGGAACTCCGAGAACTCCACCCTCTGGACCGTGGACGCCAGCTATCTCCGTCTGAAGAGTGCCAGCTTCGGCTACACCTTCACCAAGAACAAGTTCTTCGACAAGCTCGGTATCGGTTCGGTGGGCATTATGTTCACGGGCTACAACATCTGGACCTGGTCGAAGATGACTCTCCAGGATCCGGAAGCCAAGTCCAGCGATTCCGACGGTACCTACCCGCTCGTGAAGACCTACAACCTGGCCCTCAACATCAACTTCTAATCCGGGCTTGACTATGAAAAAGATTTATGCTATACTGACCGCTGCCCTGCTTGGTGCAGGTGCGCTGGTCTCCTGTGAAAGCCTTAAACTCGGCGACGCAGGTCTGAGCGAAGCCCCGGAAACTTCCGGTGCGACTCTCGATACCCTCTTCGCAAGCCTCAAGGATGCGGACAAGGTGTTGACCTCGGCCTACTACTATCTGCCGTACGGCCTCATCTCCGACTTTGACTCCAAGATGGGCAAGGATATCCTTGAATCCATCACCGACCACTTCGTCTCCAACAAGCACACCGAGGGTGACGGTCCGAACGACCTCTACTACACCGGTGCGCTCGGCGCCAACATCTCCGGCGATGCAGCCGGCGGCGAAGCCTACCGCTTCGGCTCCGAGAAGGACTACACGGCTATCCGCTATGGCTGGTTCTTCCTCGAAAACGCCGACAACATTCCCGATGCCGACCCGGTGCAGCTCGCCCGCAAGAAGGGTGAGGCCAAGGTCTGCATCGCGATTGCCTATGCCCATATGTTCCGTTACGTCGGCGGCGTTCCGCTCATCGATCATTCGATCTCGACCGACGAGAAGATGGAATTCCCGCGCAACACCTTCGCCGAGACGGCCGAATTCATCATCCGCCTCTGCGACGAAGCCGCAGAAGTCCTCCCCTGGACGGTCAGCGCTGTCGAAGACGGCCGTATGACCAAGGCTTCCGCCCTCGGCCTCAAGCTGCGCATCCTCTGCTTCATCGCTTCCCCGACCTTCAACTCCGATACGCCCTGGCATCCGGCCGCGGCCGATTGGGACAAGATGGGTAAGTATGTCCGCTATGCCGACCACTACGACGCCAGCCTGTGGCAGCGCGCAATGGAAGCAGCAGACGAGTTTATGACGGCGAATGCGGGCGGCGGCTACGCCCTCGTACAGGCCACCCCGACCGGTATTGACCCGGCGGATCCGTCCACGCCCGTTATGACTCCGCACGACTACCGCATCGCCTACCGCGACGCTTACAACAAGCGCGGTACCTCCGAGAGCGTCATCTCGATCCGCAAGTCCAACAGCACGAGCTACCATAACAAGAATATGGACCTGCAGGACGACTTCGGTTGCGGCGGTTCCCTCAACTGGGTCAACAAGTTCTCCTACGCGGACGGTACCCCGTTCCCGGAGGACTTCGACTGGAGCAACCCGTCTGCGGGCGGCGCCATCCGCGAGCCCTTCTTCCGGGCTGACCCGAACGGTATGCACAAGATCGACAACGCGACCTTCACGGAGACCCGCGACCCGCGTCTGTACGAGAACCTCTGCGTGCCGGGCGACCTCTGGAAGAACGGTGTCGTCGGCGCTACCTACCAGAACGCGAAGGGTCCGAACTTCCAGGACGGTAACACCGGCTTCCTGCAGATGAAGTTCATTATGCAGACCGAACAGGACCGCAACGTCCCGCCGCACTGGTGTATGATGCGCTATGCCGAGGTGCTGCTCAACGCAGCCGAGGCCCACAACGAGGCCCTGGGCGGCCCGGATGACAAGGCCTATGCCTGGGCCAACGCCGTCCGCGCCCGTGTCGGACTGCCGGGTCTCGCCGAAGGGATGTCGAAGGAGGAATTCCGCAAGGCCCTCATCCTCGAGCGTGAACTCGAGTTCGGCTTTGAGGAGGTCCGCTGGTTCGATATGGTCCGCTGGGGCCTGAAGGACGCCTTCACCACGAAGCTCAAACGCCTCTACGTGATCGGTAACAAGACCAAGAACGCTACCAGTTTCAAGTATGAAGTTATGGATGTCACTATGCCTCCGCGGGTATGGTGGAACAATGAATTCGATACGAAATGGTATCTCGCTCCCATTCCTGCCGTAGAGATCAACAAGGGCTACGGTATGACACAGAATCCGGGTTGGTAATCTTTAAATGTACCCGAAGATGAAAAGAATCTATACATATATCCTTATTCCGCTGCTGCTCGTGGCGGGGACGGTGGCTGCCAACGGCCAGAACCCCCTCTCCACCTCGCAGATGGATTCCATCGTCCTTGGCAACCAGTTCGGACTCTCCGCTGGCGGCAATGCCACCCTCGGTAGCGCCACCTTCGAAAAGAGCCCGGAAGTGGACATCGCCAAGGCCCTCTACGGACAGTTCTCCGGCCTCCTGGTGAAACAGGGAAGCGGCCGCAGCGAGGACAACCAGTCGAAGCTCCGCCTCCACGGCCACAGCCCGCTGATCCTCGTGGACGGATTCCCCCGGGAGCTCAATGACCTGACCGGCCTCGAGATCGAGGAAATCACGGTTCTCAAGGACGCGGCGGCAGCCGCCCTCTACGGCGTCAAGGGCGCCAACGGCGTGATTATGATCACCACCCGCCGCGGCGAGGCTTCTCCGCTCAAGGTGACGGCCAAGTACCAGTACGGCTATGCGATGGCTTTCCGCACCCCTGAGTTCGCGGACGCCTACACCTACGCCTACTATGCCAACCAGGCCGCTGCCCTCGACGGCATCGCCCCGCGTTTCAGCGACGCAGACCTGAACGGTTTCTACTACAAGACCGACCCGTATGCCTATCCGGACGTGGACTGGTGGGGCCAGATCTTCCGCAACCACGGTGACAACCACCGCGCACAGTTCACCTTCACCGGCGGTAACCGGAACTTCCGTTACTTCGCCGCCGTGGATTACGTGAAGAACAACGCGATGTACGTCAACCCGTCCTCGGATAACCGCTACAACGCCCACACCTATGACAACCGTCTCGGCATCCGTGCCAACGTCGACGTCAACATCACCAACTCCACGGCGATGAAGATCGGCGTGATGGCCCGTCTGTCCGAATTCAACAAGCCGTACTACCTGCGGAGCAACAGCATCGAATCGCTGCTGTACAAGATCCCGGCTGCGGCCTTCCCGATCAAGCACGAGGACGGCACCTACGGCGGTTCCACCCTTTACGGTGGCAACAACCCCGTCGCCCTCTTCCAGGAATCCGGTCAGGGCCAGTATTCGCAGCCCAAGGTGCTTGCGGATATGAGCCTCCGTCAGGATTTCAGCGACCTCGTCCCGGGCCTGACCGCCGACGCCTCCGTCGCTTTCGACTACATCGGCAAGATGACCGAGGTTTCCCAGAAGGAATTCCGTTATGCGGAACTGGTCGGTGACAACCTGGTTTACTACGGCACGAACTCCAAGACCCTGGACTACAGCCACTGGTTCAGCAGCCTTTCGATGAAATTCGAGATTCAGGGCAAGGTGAACTACAGCCGCAGCTTCGGCGACCACAAGATCGACGGACACCTGGCCTACCGCCAGCGTTCCTGGATCGAAGCCGAGCGCAACGAATCCACCAAGACGCAGGAATACCTCGCCACGGCGACCTACTCCTGGAAGAACCGCCTCTTCGTGGACGCTGTCCTCAACTATTCCGGTTGCGCCTATCTGGAGCCCGGCAAGCGTTTCAACCTCTACCCGGCCATCAGCGCATCCTACCTCTTCAAGACGGATCCGTACTACCTGAAGGCGTTCGCCTCCTTCGGCCTCTCCGGCTCGGACGGCGATCTCGAGCACGAGCTCTGGCGTCAGGCCTACGGTTCCAGCAACGGTCACAGCTACAACTTCGGCACCACGGTCACGAGCTTCTCCGGCCGCGCCGAAGGCGATATGGCGGCCCTGACCCTGGCACCTGAGCAGGCTGCGACGCTGAATCTCGGTGTCGAAACGAAGCTCCTCAGCAACCGCCTCGGCGCCCGCCTCGAAGGTTTCTACGAAGACCGCACGAAGATCCTCGTCGAGCCGTCCAACGTCTCCGAGGTCATCGGTATCGGTATGAGCGACCAGAGCCTCGGCGAGTACAAGTACAAGGGCATCGACCTCGGCCTGACCTGGGACGAGAAGCGCGGTGACTTCGAGTACGGCGTCTATGCCAACGGCAGCTGGCTCTTCACCGAGGTCGTCGACGACGGCCAGGCATACCAGGCCTACGAATACCTCTACCACAAGGGTAACCCCGTCGGCCAGTGCTACGGTCTCGAGGTGATCGGCTACTTCCAGGACCAGACCGAGATCAACAACTCCCCGAAGCAGACCTTCGGCGAGGTGCGTCCCGGCGACCTGAAGTACCGCGACCAGAACAACGACGGCGTGATCGACAACCAGGACCGCGTCAAGATGTTCGGTTCCTCCACCCCGATGTTCCAGTACGGCTTCGGCCTGCACGCCGGTTGGAAGAACCTCCAGTTCTACGCCGACTTCCAGGGCGTTACGGGTGTCACGGTGAGCCTGCTTGATTCCCCGCTGTACCAGCCGCTGACCAGCAACAGCACGATCTCCAAGACCTTCCTGGAGCGGGAGATCCCCTGGACCCCCGAAACGGCAGCCTCGGCTACGATGCCGCGCCTGACCACCCTCGAAGGTGACAACAACTACCGCAGCAACTCCCTCTGGTACCGCGACGGATCCTTCCTGAAGCTCCGCAACATCGGTATCTCCTATACGATCAAGCGTGACGTCCTCAAGATCTGCGATGCGACCGTCTCCCTGAACGGGACCAACCTGTTCTGCCTCGACGGCATCGAGTTCGCGGATCCCGAGCAGCTCAGCGTCAACTACCCGAGCACGCGCGTGATCTGGGCCGGAGTCAAGTTTAACTTCTAATCCGGGAAAGAGCTATGAAAAAAGTATTTTATCTCATCAGTGCAGCCCTGCTGCTCGCAGGTTGTAACTACCTGGATTTCGACGAGACTTCCTCGCTCTACGACCGCGATGATATGTACACGACGTACAGCAACATTCAGAAGATGCTGACGAATGTCTACGGCTATATGCCGAACAAGGACATCGTCGACGTCTCCTCCGCGATGCGCGACTGCGGATCCGACGACGCCGAATTCGGTGATCCGTCCGCCTCGGTACAGCGTTACAACAACGGTAACTGGTCGGCCCTCCAGACCATCGACACGAAATGGACCTTCTTCAATGCGGTCCGCTCGGCCAACGAGTTCCTCGAGTCGATCGAGACGGCGGACATCTCCCGCTACCGTTACGACGCGAAGTACAACCAGTGGCTGGAGCATATGGCCCTCTACCCGTATGAGGCCCGTACGCTGCGCGCCTACTACTTCTTCGAACTGGCCCGCCGCTACGGCGACATTCCGATGCCGCTGAAGATGCTCTCCGTCGAGGAAGCCAACTCGATTCAGAAGACCCCCTTCGACGAGGTGATTGCTTTCATCGCCGAAGAGTGCGACACCTGCGCCAAGTACCTGCCGACGACCTTCATCGGAATGCTCGGCGACGAGTACGGCCGTGTCACGAAGGGCTTTGCGATGGCCCTCAAGACGAAGGCACTCCTCTACGCAGCGAGCCCGCTCTTCAATACGGAGGGTGACAGCGAGAAGTGGTTCAAAGCTGCAAAGGCAGCCCAGGACCTGATCGACCTGAACCTCTACCGCCTCGATCCGAACGAGACCTGCAACACCCAGGGCACCTCTCCCGAAGTCATCCTGCAGATTATGCGTTCCGAGAGCAACAGCTTCGAAAAGTACAACTATCCGCTCCGCTTCACGATGGGCGCCCGCACTTCGAACGTCGGTTCCTATCCGACGCAGAACCTCGTGGATGCCTTCCAGACCCTCGACGGTTATGACATCACCCTCGGCGACGAGGGCTGGGTCACCGACGATCCCACTTTTGACATCACCCGCCCGTACGAGGGCCGCGACCCGCGCTTTGCCCGGGCCATCCTCGCAGACGGTATGACGTTCAAGGGCTTCGAGATCGAGACCTGGGTCGGCGGTTCTGACTATTCCGCCACCCGCGCCGATTACGGCTCGCCGACGGGCTACTACCTCAACCGCTACATTATGCCGGACTGCGACTTCACCCCTGAAGCCGAAGTCAAGCAGAAGCACAGCTGGATCATCTCCCGCTATGCGGAAATCCTGCTGAGCTACGCCGAAGCGGCCAACGAGTACTTCAAGGACCCGGACAAGACGGATGCCAACCTCCATCTGAGCGCCCGCGCCGCCCTCAACCAGGTCCGCGCGAACGCCGGTATGCCGGATGTCACCGTGTACGGTTACGAGAACTTCAAGGCGGCCGTCCAGCGTGAATGGCGCGTTGAGTTCGCCTTCGAAGACCACCGCTTCTGGGATGTCCGCCGCTGGAAACTCGGCGATACGCAGAAGCAGATCGACGGCGTCCAGATCATCAAGACCGCGGACAAGAAGGAATACAGCCGGATCAAGGTGGAAAGCCGCGTCTGGGCAGACCGGATGTACCTCTATCCGATCCCGCAGTCCGAGCTCTTCTGCAACCCGAACCTCAAGCCGCAGAACCCCGGCTGGTAGTGCTTAACCGATAATACGAACGCAAAATGAAAAAGATATTTTTCAAGTTGGCAGCCTGCCTGTCCCTCTTCTCCGCGTTTGCAGCCGTTTCCTGCACGCTGGACGAGATCGACACGCAGATGACAGACGAGGAAGCGATCGCCTCCATCCGTCTGGAATGTGATGCGCTCGAGGCCTATACGATTCAGGCTACCAAGCCGCAGGCCATTGCCTTCAGCATCAGCTCCACCACCCCGTGGACGATCGAAGGCATCCCTTCCTGGCTGACGGTAACGCCCGCCTCCAGCGCTACGAGCTCCCTGGCCGAAGACATCGTTGTCAAGGCCTCGATCAACGACAGCTTCTCCGACCGGAGCGCCGTCCTGACCGTTACGGGTCTCAATACCGAGATCGTCCACAAGCTGACCGTCACCCAGCTCCGCAAGGGTAAGCTGGTCGTCACCCCGATCACGGGCCAGTTCCCGACCGCGGGCGGCACCCTCCCCTTCTCCGTCGAGGCGAACCTCCCTTGGGAGGTGAGCGCAGCCGACGAATGGCTCAGCTTCAGCGTGACCTCCGGACAGGGTGGTGACGAGGCCCAGATGGTGGGCGCCACCGCTACGCAGAACGAATCCATCGTCCGCGAGACCACGGTCACCGTCGTTTCCGGCGAGCAGATGCAGACCTTCGTCGCCCGTCAGAACGGTCAGTCCCTCGAATTCCTCGCTCCGGAAAGCACCGAGCTCAACCGCCTCGGTCAGGAGCTGGAGATCGGCGTCAACGCCACGATGGACTGGACGGTCGAAGCGAGCGATCCTTTCTACACCGTCGAAAAGTCCGGTGATGACAAGGTCATCCTCAAGGCCCCGTTCAACAATCAGTTCGCCCCGCGCTCGGTCGTGCTGACCCTGAAGCCGGTCGATCCGAAGTACGGCGACGTCAGCAGCTCGCTCACGCTCACGCAGGACATCAACTTCAAGTTCTCGGGACACTGCGAGGTCCTCGCCGACGGCTCCGTGAAGGTGTACGGCGACGACAAGTCCCGCGTACAGCTGATCGATGGGTACCGCTATTGCTCGATGATCCTCAAGATGGGTGACAAGCACTTTGCCGATGCCGCCCAGATGTGGGTCTATGCGAACGATGCCGTCGAGACCGTCGAGATCGAGATCCAGAACCAGATCCAGCTCGGCAAGCGCATCCGCGTGCGTCTGAACGGATACCTCCCGAATTCCAGCCTCTCCAGCTATGATTCCGTCGATTACGCGATCACCAAGGACGAGCTGAACGCGATGGACGAATACCGCGTGGACATCCTCCCGAGCGAGAATTTCACCGAGGGTGTCGGCCACCTCAAATTCTCCTTCTCCTACAACGGAACCCTCCGGAGCGCTGTGCTCGACAAGCCGTCCATCTTCGAGGACGAACCGACGGCCGCCTGCCACTACTGGTTCGGCTGCTACTCGGCCTCCGAAGACGGAACCTGGTATGTCGTCAAGACTTGTGATGTAATTCCGGTTGCGGAATAAAAATGTATGAGACTATGAAAAAGACATTATACTTACTGCTCCTGGCCGTTCCGTTCCTCATTGCAGGACTGACCGGCTGCGAGTCCAAGGAAGACGCGACGATCGAGGGTGCAGACCTCCGCTACCGTGCGGACAGCGAGTACCGTCTCGACGCCCTGTCGCCGAAGCCCTTCGTCCTCGTGGTGAAGAGCACCAAGCCCTGGACCATCCGCAGCTACAACCCCGACTGGTGCATCATCAGCGAAGAGGAGGGCGAAGCCCAGCCCGATTCCCTGGTCCACATCGGTAAGGGTGAAAACACCACCGTGCGTGTCCAGTACTACGACAACACCGAACTCGACGACCGTATCGACCACATCGAGATCGCCAGTTACGGCTTCATCGGCAAGACCATCACCGTCTACCAGAAGGGTATCGCCTACCTCAATGTTCCTGAAGCGGACATCGAGGAGGGCCTGATGGTCGAGAAAGCCGGTGGCGAGCTGACCGTGCACGTCCTCTCCAACCAGAATTGGTCTGCCCAGATCGTTCCGGAAGGCGCTGACAAGGCCGACTGGCTCTCCATCAGCGAAGGCGCTACCGGCCAGAATGACGGCACCGTCACGGTTACCGTCAACGAGAATACCGGTGAAAAGCGCTATGCCTACATCGGCATCTACGATCGTCACGGCGAAGAGCGGGCGATGATCCACGTCACCCAGGACGGTGTCCAGCTCGATCCGGACACCTTCGAACTCCGTGTCGGCTTCGACCAGCTCGCCTCCAGCCTGAGCGTTGTCGCGAATGCGAAGTGGACGGCCAAGAAGGGTGCTGGCGAAGACTGGTTCGAGATCGTCAACCCCGACGGACACGACGGGGACGGCGTCCTGGAGCTGACCTTCTCCTCCAACACCGGTGATGCGCTCCGCAAGGGTACGATCGTCCTGACGACGATTGCCGCCAGCGAAGGCGATGCCGTCGCCCAGAAGGAAATCGTCATCAAGCAGGCCTATCCGATCGCTCCGGTCCGCCATATGATGGATACCGACGAGATCGGCGCCTGGGAGTCCGACTGGGCCAACCCGCCGGCATACACGAAGGACTATGGAACGCTGTTTGCCGCGAAGTGCCGTCTGCACAATGGCAGTATGCCGTTCGGCAGCTACACCTTCCACTGGAAGGACCTGACCGCCGATCCGGGAGCCGCCGAAGGCATCCGCGTCCGTCACTGGTTCTGCTTCCCTGAGAGCTGCGAACTCAAGTTCGACCTTCGCCCGGTGGACGGCAAGATCAGCTTCGACTTCAACGTGGCCGGCGACGGCAACAAGCCCAGCATCGACGCCTATACGGCGGTTGACTGGTCAGCGCCGGTTGACGTCACCTACAAGTTCGATCCGAGCGGTGCAGGCTTCTGCCACGTCACCTATCTGGTGAACGGTAACGAAGCCGGCAGCTTCGACACCTCCGAAACGCTGCTCCGCTCCGTCACCTGGGGTTCCAAGATCAATATGTACATCGGTGTCGATAAATCCGGCTCCGCCGTCCTCGAATGGTACGAGTACACGGCCCCGATGAATTGGGATGAATAATACGACTGACTTATGAAAACTATCTACAAATTTGCAATAGTTATCCTTTCCGGCCTTCTTCTCGCCGCCGCTTGCGGCGAGAAAGAAGACGCGCCGGAGGTTGACCCGAGCCAGAAGGAAGAAGTCCAGCCCGTATCGAAGACCCTCACGTTCGTGCTTCCGGCCAACAGCGTTTCCGGTAAGACGAAGTGGGTCGCCGGCGACCAGATCGTCGTCCACGGCGAATATGCCAAGGACCAGGTGACGGTCACCCTCGCCGCGGAGAACATCTCCTCCGACGGCAAGACAGCCAGCCTGCTGGTGGACGGCCTCAAGCCCTACACCCGTGAGGATGTTACCAGCACCCTCTATGCGGGCTACCCGGCCGATGCCGTGAACAACCTCCGCCACTGCTTCTTCTACACGCAGTTCAGCCAAACGAACCAGGGGTTGATGGCCGCCTGCAATGACGCAGAGACCGACACGTTCCAGTTCGTGGACCTGAGCGCAGCCGTTACCTTCTCCGTCAACGCCGATCTGGATGGTTACATCTTCACCGGCAACAAGAAGGAAACCCTCGGCTACGGTGTCTATCAGGTGAAAATCACCTCCAAAGAGAAGAACGTGCTCCAGTACGTGAACGATCCGGTGATCAGCATCGAAGGCAAGCTCGCTTCCGGGAAGAACACCATCTTCGTTCCGGCGCAGCTCGCCCTCAAGGCCGGTCTCTCGATCAAGTTCAAGAAAGGCGACAAGATCATCAAGATCCTGAAGACCTCCGAACCCGAGTCCATCGCCACCGGCGAGGTGCTTGATCTGGGCGATGTTACCGAAGCGATCGTCGACTACGACGACCCGTTCTCGGATGACATCCTCGACCTCGACACCGCGGGCAACGCCAACTGCTACATCGTGACCGAACCCGGCAAGTACAAGTTCAAAGCCGTTTACGGTAACGCCTCCACGCAGTTCGTCGAGGACATCGCCAGCGCGAGCGTCCTTTGGGAGACCTGGAACAACGCCGAGGAAGTCACGGAAGGCAGCGTCGTCGCTTCCGTATCCTATGCTGAGGACTACATCATCCTCCATATGCCCGAAGTGCTGCATCCCGGCAACGCCGTGATTGCCGCCCACGCGGACGATGATGAGCAGACGATCCTCTGGAGCTGGCACATCTGGGTTCCGGCAACGGAAATCGCCACGGATACCTATGGTATTTACGGCTCTGAGATGATGGACCGCAACCTCGGCGCCCTCGTCGTTGCGACTACGGAGGGTCCCGCCCCCGTCGAATCCTTCGGCCTGACCTACCAGTGGGGCCGCAAGGATCCGTTCGTGGGTCCTGCCGCTCCGGCAGCGGGTGACAACGCCACGGTCGCAGGTGTAGCCGTCACGCAGACCGAAGGCACCGGAAGCGGCAATGAGAGCAAAATTACGCTCGAATTCGCCATCGCCAATCCGACGGTGCTCGGCTTCTCGCAGAACGGCGACTGGCTCCTCGAGTCCGACCATACGCTCTGGCAGGATGCCGACAAGACGATCTACGACCCGTGCCCGGTCGGCTACCGCGTCCCGGCCCGCGATGCGAACCAGCCGTTCCACAGCAGCGACCTGTCTGCACAGACTGGCTGGCAGGAGAACAAGGACAACTATTGGTTCACCCTCGGTGATCCGATCGCTGTCTTCCCCTTCTCCGGTTACCGCGATGACTATGGTCCTAAGAGCCTCTCGCACGCGTATGACCGTGCTGCGTACTGGACCTCATTTGCCGGCGAAGGCGAAGTGACTGCGAACTACGTGAACATCCGTGCCGGATCCGCCCACAAGCTCACGACCGTCGGTCGTGCCCGTGGCTGCTCCGTCCGCTGCGTCGCCGAATAGGCTGCGCTACCCTTTTTTATCTGCCGGGCCCTGACCGGCCCGGCAGGTACCAGATAATAATTAAAACACAGCATCTATGAAGAACACATTCTTTTTAGGCGCCGCCTTGCTGGCTGCTCTGCTTTCTTCCTGTAACCGGGAGGAAATCGGCGTTGAAGATTCCGGCTCAGCGTCCCGCACCTTCACCTGCGTCTTCGCGGAGCCCGATACCCGCGTGGCGATCAACGGACAAACCGGCAAATCCACCTGGGAAGCCGGTGACAAGATCCTGATCAACGCCGGCTCGAACGGTCATACCACCCGGACCGTCACCCTGTCAGCAAGCGACATCAGCAGTAACGGCAAGGTTGCCACGATCGTCGTTCCGGCGGATCTCGCCCCCTACGACCGCAGCGCTGACCGCGGCATCGTCAGCACCTATTACGCGATGTATCCCGCCGATGCCGTCGCGCCGGGTAACCTCTACTACAATCAGGCTTTCTCCAACTCGAACGGCGTCCTGATGGCCGCCTGCAATGTGGGGAACACCTTCAAGTTCTATAACCTCTGCGGCGTGATCTCCTTCACCGTCAGCGGCGATTTCGACAGCTATATCTTCTCCGGCAACCACGGCGAGATGGTCGGCTACGACGTCTATCAGGCGCGCGTCCGGGATGATGGCAACGGGCCGGAGGTATCCTACCTGAAACCCGCTGACAGTTACAAGGAGTTAACCCCCCTGGCCGAAGTAAAGGGAACGGTGAAAGCGGACGGAACGACCGTCAACTACGTCGGCATTCCGACCGGAACGAGCTTCACGGAAGGCTTCTGCTTCAAGTTCTTCAAGGGCGAAGAACTGGTCAAGACCGCAACGAGTGAAAAGGCGGTGGAACTCCCCCTCGGGAAACTGCTCCCCCTCGGGAACATCACTTCGCACCTGGAGACCTATGTCCCGCCGCAGACGAGCGATCACAAGTCTGAGATTCCGACCGCCAGCGCCACGAACCTGTCTGCCGACGGAAGCGCGAACTGCTACCTGATCACCGCTCCCGGCACCTACAAGTTCCCTTCCGTCAAGGGCAACAGCACGGAAGCCACGGCCAATATCTTTGACGCCGTTCTCCTCTGGGAGACCTGCAACGGGAGCGACGCCGTCACGGCGAACAGCGTCATCGCACAGCTCGATTTCGAGGACAACTGGGTCTATTTCAAGACGCCGGAGACCCTCAAGCCCGGCAACGCCCTGATTGCCGTGAAGAACGCGACGGGGAAGATCCTCTGGAGCTGGCACATTTGGATCCCGGCAACGACCATCCAGAGCGACACCTACGGGATCGCCTCCGCCGGCCTCAAGATGATGGACCGTAACCTCGGCGCCCTCGTTGTCGCCGGCAGCGGTGATATCCGCGCGAACGGCCTCCTGTACCAGTGGGGCCGCAAAGATCCCTTCATTGGCATCGGCGCACACGGAAGTTCCACGACGGCAGCCTATGCCGGTAGCGGCAAGACGGTCAGCACTACGCAACTTTCCATCGCCGAGTCGATCGCCAATCCGACCCAGTTCGGCATCGCGACCGGATCGCCGGGCAACTACGACTGGACTTCCGAGCAGAGCAAGACCCTCTGGGGTGAAACCAAGACAATCTACGACCCCTGCCCTCCGGGCTGGCGGGTCCCCGACTACCGCGAATGTGTGGTCTTCAACACGAACGTCCATACCCTCGACGACTTCGTCTATGACGCCGAAAAGTACTGTGCGACGGTCGGCACGGCGGTATTCCCGCTGACGGGCCGTATGCATTACAGCACGGGCGAAGTCAGCGGCAAGGATACCCAGGCCTACCTCTGGTCCGCCCACAGCAGCGAGGCGAGCAGCAGCAGTCCGAACGCCCTCGGTCTGGCCGTCTGGATGGGCATCGACACGCCGGAATCCAGCTACCCCTCCAACCACTGGTCGGAGCGCAAGGCCAACGGCGCGAGCGTCCGCTGCGTCCTCGAAGAGGTCGAGCCCTTCGTCAATGAGCCCGGAATGCCGGTGCAGGGTTCCTACACGCGCATTGTGTTCGAAAGCACGCAGGTGGTCGAACTCTCCGGCCTCTGCCTGAGCAAGGACAAGACCTTCCTCTGGGGTGTCGGCGACGAGGGATATCTGTATAAGTTCACGAACATCGACGGAGCCGTAGCGAACATTACGCCGTCGACGCAGTGGACCTACGATGCGGACCTCGAAGGCGTCACCGTCAATCCTTCGACGGGCGACCTCTACCTCGCCGTAGAGCCGAAGCGCGTCTATAAGATGGTCTCGCCGTATACTTCCAAGACGACCCTCTTCGACGTCGAAGAGGCTGCCGATATGGACAATTCCGGTATGGAGGGCATCACCTGGTACAAGGACGGCGACCTGCTCGTGGGTTCGCAGAGCGGCGCGACGCTCTGGCGCTACACGACCTCCGGCACGAAGAAATGGAAGAAGAACCTCGGTATGATCGGCCAGGGCATCATCGAAGTGGGCGACCTCTTCTACGACGCTACGACGGACCTCCTCTGGGTCAGCGACTCCGAGGCCGGCAAACTCTTCGTCTTCGACGGTGACGTGACGAAACTGAAGGCCATCTACGACGTGTCCTTCATCGGCAACGCCGAATCCGTCTGCGTCGACCACGACCGGAATTGCGTCTGGGTCGGCGACGACGGCTCGACCTCTAAGATTTACAAGATCAGCTTTACGAACCTCTAGACCTGAACCGATGAAAAAATCGACCTGGCTGACAGCGGCCTTCACGCTGCTTGCCGCCCTCCCCTTCTCCTGCACCCAGGAAGAAAGCGCTGCGCCGGATGCGTCCGATGCCGCCGCGATTTCCCGGACCTTTACCTGCACCTTCGCCGATGCGGCGGACTCCCGCCTTTCCATAGATGGCAGCGGAAAGACCACCTGGGAGGTCGGTGACGAGATTATGATCCACGGCGGCGAGAAAGGCGCGGGCCGCTGCAAGGTCACGCTTCAGGCCGGAGACATCAGCGCCGACGGAAAGAAGGCGACCATTACGGTAGAGGGCCTGGAACCCTATGACCGGAGCGCCGAAGGAATCCTGAGCGGCTACTATGCACAGTATCCCGCGAGCGCGGTTCCCGAGGGGAAGATGTACTCCGACTGCTGCTTTACGGAGACGAACGCCCCGCTGATGGCCGCCTGCGACGTCGGGGACAGCTTTGTCTTTTACAACCTCTGCGGCGTTATCAGCTTCAAGGTGAGCGGCGAGATGGACCGGGTCGTATTCAGCGGCAATGGGGCCGAGCCCCTCTCCTACGACTACTATCAGGCCCGCGTCCGCGATGACGGCAAGGGCGCAGAGGTCACTTACTTCAAGCCCGGCAACGGTTTCCCGACCTACACGCCCGTGACGCAGATCACGGCTCCGGTCGTTTCCGACGGCGTGACCGAAAACCGCCTCTTCCTCCCCGCCGGAGCGAACTTCACGCAGGGCTTTACCTTCAAGTTCTATAAAGGCAACGAGGCCGTGGCAGTCGCGCAGAGCAATCGTGCCGTCCAGGTCGGTCCCGGTCAGATGCTGCAGCTCGGCGATGTCTCCACGCACTTCGTGCCGGATGCGGACGCGCAGCGCCTGGCCCGTCTCGGGCAGCGCCCGGTCGTGATGGTCTATTTCACCGAGTACACGCCCTCGTCCGAGTTCCCGACCCTCGAAGATGTCCGCTGCTTTACGCATATCAATGCCGGCCACGCCCGCTTCGTCAATCCGAAAACCGGCGACGGCGGCCTCGTGGTCAAGTCTCCGGGCTACAGCTATATGCAGCGCCTGGCGGCCTACAAGGCCGATTATCCGGAGCTCAAACTGCTCCTGTTCATCGGCGGATGGGGCAAGAACGCCGACGGCTTCTCCGAAATGGCGAAGGATCCGGACAAGCGCGCCCTGTTCTGCAGCGAATGCGTGCGCCTGTGCGATGAGCTGAACTTCGACGGCGTGGACATCGACTGGGAGTACCCGACCTACTCCGCCGACAAGGGCAAGGACGGCTATGAAGGCACCGGCGCCGACCCGGCCGATACGGAGAATTTCGTTATCCTGGCGCGGGAGCTGCGCGAAGCCCTTGGCCCGAACCGCCTGATCTCCTATGCCGCCTCCGACAGCGGCAAATACATCGACAACTACGCGATGCTCGAGTATGTGGACTACATCAACGTGATGACCTATTCGATGGGCAATCCGCCGTACCACAACTCGCCGCTCTACCGCTCGAGCCTCACCAAGAGCCGCTCCTGCGAGGAGTCGATCGCGATCTTCCACAACCAGGGCGTGCCCTACGACCGGATGTGCTTCGGTCTCGCCTATTATGGCCACGCCGACGGGACCGTCTATCCTTCGTCGATGCCCTACCACAAGGTCGTTGATGCCCTGACCACCGGTTATGTCGACGGCAAGAGCGTCGCCGGCTACAACTACCGCTGCTGGGACGATGTCGGCAAGAACGTCTATCTCGGCGATGCTTCCGGCACGATGTACTCGAGCTATGAGGACGTCGAGTCGCTCAGCTATCGCGTCGCTTTCGCCAAGGAGAAGGGAATGCTCGGCGTCTTCGGCTGGGAATACCGCGAGGACGCCAAGGACGGCACCCTCCGCAAGGCCGTCCGGCAGATGATGAACGGGGAGACCCCGGAACAGCCCGTCGATCCGGAGGATCCGGGTGATGGGCCCGACCCGTCCAACTGCGAGAACCTCAGCGTGGACGGCAGCGCGAACTGTTACCTCATCACGGCTGCGGGCAGCTATAAGTTCCCGACCGTGCGGGGCAACACCTCCACCTCCGTCGGCAGCGTCGCCCGGGTGGAACTGCTCTGGGAAACCGAAGTGGGAATGATCCCGAAGCTCGGCTGCAGCGCCGGCTGGGTGACCTTCTCGACGCCTTCCGCCCTCGAGCCCGGCAATGCCCTGATCGCGGCGAAGGACAGCAGCGGAAAGATTCTCTGGAGCTGGCACATCTGGATCCCGAAGACGGCGCCTACCGCAAGCACCTATGGCGATCTCGCCACGTCGCCGCTGATGAGCCGGAACCTCGGCGCCCTGGTGGACGCGGGCTCGACGGCGAATGCGGAGAGCTACGGCCTGTATTATCAATGGGGCCGCAAGGATCCGTTCCGCTCCGAGGGCTTCACGACGCAGGGCAGCGCCCTTTCCACCGAGCAGAGCTACACCTCCCCTACCGTGCTCGTCACGATTTCCGGCGACTGGAATTCCTCCACGGACGGCCTGCTCTGGGGCGACAGCAACAGCTCCAAGCCGAGCGTCAAGACGGAGAACGATCCCTGCCCGCCGGGCTACCGCGTGCCGAACCGCTGCGAGTCGGTGCTCTTTACGGGGACGGAATCGAGCATCCCGGGATGGAGCTTCTCCAAGAGCGGACGTTACTACACAGCTGGATCTCCGGCACACTATTTCCCGCTCGCCGGCTACATCAGCGAAAAGGGCAGCTACAAGGACGAGGGCACGGCCTACCTCTGGAACGCGCACCACGACGGTGACGTCCCCGGCAAGGCTTACTGCCAGAGCGTCTCCTCCAGCGGCGCCTCGAAGAAAACGCAAATCTACAAGTGCACCGCCGCCTCCGTCCGCTGCATAGCGGAATAGGCGCCGTAAATCAGCGCTTTTGCGCAAATTGTGAGCAAGATTGCGCAAATTGCGCCAATAATGCAGGGCGTGAAAGGTAAATTTGCGGGAAGTATATACGGAATTAACCATTAACACTTATAGCTATGAACGTTAAGAAACAGTATGTAACACCGAAGTACCGTATCGTTCCGATGCAGTACTGGGAGGCTGTCTGCGACAATTTCAGCAGCAATGGCATTCCCGACTATGATGTCATCGATGATTTCGAGTGGTAAAAGGAGGGCTTGAGTATGAAGAAGATGATGAAATTTTCCGCCCTTGCACTCATTGCTGCAACGGCCCTGATTTCCTGCGCGAAGGAAGAATCCGTCAAGGATGCCGAGAGCGCTGCTCCTGTCAAGAAGACCTTTACCCTGAAGTTCGCGGAGGATGACTCCAAGGTCGCCATCGATGCCCAGGGCAAGACCAAATGGGAGGTAGGTGATGAGATTCTCATCCACGGCGGTTCGAATGACCGCGAAGTGGTTACCCTAACGGCTGACGATATCAGTACGGACGGCAAGACCGCAACGATTACCTGTACGGCTTTCGCTCGTTACTCCGGCAGTTCTTATAAATCCAACCTGTACGCCATTTACCCGGCCAGTGTCGTAACGTCAACCAACACGCTGTATTACGAGACCCGTATCAGCGATTTCACTGTCCCGTCAATGGGTGGTTACGATGATGGCGAGAGCACCTTCACCTTTATCAACCTTTGCGGTGTGATCGAGTTTAAGGTCAGCGGTGATTTTGATACCTTTGAATTCCTCGGCAATTCCGATGAGACGGTTGCCTACTACCCGGATTATCAGTGCCGTCTGGCTCTGAAAACGGATGATACCGTCGACTATCGTCGCACGAGCTCCAACGGAGCGGTCTCCGTTTCTTCCAAGGTTGCTACGGGTGCTGTTGTTGCTGACGGCACGACGGTCAACACCCTCTGCATCCCTGAAGGTGTGAACCTTTCCACTGGCTTTACCTTCCGCTTCTACAAGGGCGACGATCTCAAGAAGATTGCCACGACCGACAAGGCCGTCAATATCGCCAAGGATAAGATCCTGAGACTCGGCGACATCTCTTCTCACCTCGAGGACTATGTCCCGCCGACCCACAGCGACCACAAGTCCGAAATTACCGGTGCTAAGAGTCTGGCTGACGTACAGGCGAACTGCTATGTCATTACCGCTGCCGGTGCTTACAAACTCCCGGCCCTCAAGGGTAATTCCGAGGAAGCCGCTGGTGAGGTCTTCGACGTAGAACTGCTTTGGGAGACCTACAACAACGCGAATGACGTTACCGCCAACAGCGTTATCGCCGCCGTTGACTTCGAAGACAACTGGATTTACTTCAAGACTCCTGACACCTTGCTTCCGGGTAACGCCCTGATCGCAGCCAAGGATGACAAGGGCAAAATTCTCTGGAGCTGGCATATCTGGATTCCTTCCACCGAGATCAAAGACGTCGACGCTTCTGCCTATGCCAATGACACCTTTATGGATCGTAACTTGGGCGCCCTTGTAGCGGCTGATCCGACGGCTATCGTCGTTGAGTCCTACGGTCTGGTTTACCAGTGGGGTCGTAAGGATCCGTTCCCGGGCCCGAAGCGCGTTGACACCTGGCCGAGTATGGCGAAGGTCGCAGGCACGGCCATTAGCGTTGAAGAAGGTCTTTCTACCGGTAGCGCTCACGCGAAACCGACGGCTTACGGAAAGAGCTTTGCTCCGGATGCTGGTTGCTGGGCACAGAGCAAGACCACGAAGACGGTCAATGACCCTTGCCCTGCAGGCTATAAGATTCCTTACGCTGAAAAGGACAGTGCGCCTTTGTACAATACAAGCAGCATCATTACTGCAGCCGCTGATTATGGTTGGGAAATGGTAAAAGATTCCCATTACTTCAAGATTGGAACCGGTGCTAACATATCTGTTTTCCCGCTGGCCGGTTATCTTGATAATGATATTAACTTCAGCCATTCCGACGACCGCGCCGCTATCTGGGTGGTTGCCAACACCAGCAGCTATTATCACCTGAACGTCCGTGCGGACAGCGGCACCGCCGCATTCGGCAGCACCAGCGCTAACCGTGGTTGCAACGTCCGTTGCGTCGTGATTACCCCCGCTGAGTAATCCTCATACCCTCTCCTAATCAGAGCCCGGATCCCTCCGGGCTCTTTTTTTGTCCCTACCCTCTTCAACTTTTGACGGTCTTCTCTCCTTAAGCCTCGTCATCAACGTGTTCAAATTCAGAAAAAATGCAATAAAGATAAATCTTTATACGCCTGTATTTTCCAAATTTGAATCAATCACCCCACTTTTTTCTATATACTTGCAGTCCGGTTTTCCACCATAGGAATACCGGACTTCATTTATATCAACTCAAATGTTGTACAATACATATATTGTTATTATCTTTGCACCTGTATCACTATGATCTTTGAAAAAATTCTTGACGACCAGCGCTTATGGGCTGTGCATTATGAAGGCGAAGAAGAGAACTGCTTTGATCGGCTCTTTAGCTTATGGAATGATGTAAACGGGTTGAAATCTTTCTTTATGGAAAACCTCTCCGACCTCGCGTCTTATTTCCATATCACGGATGTGTATAAAGCCGTTCGTGAGACCATCACAGAAGCGAGACAGCTAGAATGTCTGATGTTGGACATTGCGCCAGAGGCCAATCTGGACTTACTGTTCCGTCACCTGGAAAACAGCCGGTTCGCAGAGATGTTGCTCGGCAGAGAGAAGGCCTATGGCAAAGGAGAATTCAGCCATCCTTCGTGGTTGAGAATCTATGCCATCCGGATTGAACCTGGGGTATATCTAGTAACAGGAGGGGCTATTAAACTAACCGAAAAGATGGTTCAGCGCAGTCACACATTGGCCGAATTGGCCAAAATGGAAAACGTAAGGAATTTCCTGCTGGATCAAGGAGTGTTCGACTTGGATGGACTAAACGATTATATTGACAATGAGCAAGGCACTTGATTATCTGGAGGCGCATCAGTCTCCGACACCTTCACGCTGGCGCGAACACGCACAGTGGCGACGCGATAATGAGCATTGGCTCATCTACTCCCGCGAGATTACCTTCCGCGTGCTTCGCGCGATGGACGAGAACGCCGTAACGCAAAACGAACTCGCCAAACGAATGGGATGCACTCAACAGTATGTTTCCAACCTGTTGAAAGGCAATTCCAATATGACGCTCGAGACCATTTCCAGATTGGAATCCGCCCTCGGCCTAGACCTTATCAAAACAGCCCTTACCCCTGCCTAAAGGCAGTGCCGCGGGTGAATTTGAAATGCGGAAGAAGTTTTCTATATTTGTGAGATAAAACAAGAGCCGTATGAACCGTCTTTTCTCCCGCATCCTTGCCGTTGCCGTGCTGCTGAGCACAGCCGCCTCCCTGGCCGCGCAGGAAACCCCTTCCTGGATTCGTAGAAACGCCATCTCCCCCGATGGGAAGACCCTTGCCTTCTCCTACAAGGGCGACATCTGGACCGTCCCCGTCAGCGGCGGACAGGCCCGGCAGATGACCTCCAACAAAGCCTACGAGAGCGACCCTGTCTGGTCCCCCGACGGGAAGACCCTCGTTTTCACCTCCTGGCGTGAAGACAGTAAGGACATCTGGTCCGTTCCCGCGGAAGGCGGAGCCCTGAAACGCCTGACCGACCTGCCCGGCGCCGAGACGCCCCTTGCGGTCGGCAGCGACGGGACCGTATGGTTCACCTGGAACAACGGCAGCTTCAGCAGCGACGCCTTCGCCGACTTCCCCGGCGATCCGCAGGTCTGGATCACCAGCCTCGAAGCAGCCGCCCCGAAGATCGCCACTTCCCTGACCATCCCGGCCCTTAGCCTCGGACCCGACGGGAAGATCCTCTATGAAGACTACAAGGGCTACGAAGACCCGCTTCGCAAGCACCATACTTCTTCCGTAACGCGCGACATCTGGCTCTACACCCCTGGGAGCGCGCAGAAAGGCATCCACGCCGACGGTTCCTTCACCAAGCTCAGCACCTATGAAGGCGAAGACCGTAACCCGGTTTTCGCTGCTGACGGAGACCATTTCTGGTTCCTCAGCGAGCAGGATGGAAAAACCTCGAACGTCTATCGCAGCAGCCTGTCGAATCCGAAAGAGCAGGTGCAGCTGACCTTCTTTGACAAGAACCCGGTTCGCTTCCTCTCCGCCGCACAGGACGGTACCCTCGCCTTCTCCTACAATGGCGACCTCTACACCCTGAAAGAAGGCGCCCAGCCCGTCAAGGTCGAGATCAGCCTGCACCGCGACGAAGACCAGAAAGAGATCAACCGCCTCTCCCTGAAGGCCGCCTCCGCGATCGCCGTCTCCCCGAACGGAAAGGAGATTGCCGTCGTCATCCGCGGCGACGTCTTTGTCACCAGCGTTGATTACAGCACCACCCGCCGCATCACCAATACGCCCGAACAGGAGCGCGGCGTCTGCTTCGGCAAGGATGGACGCGAGCTCTACTACGCCTCCGAGCGGGGCGGCTGCTGGGGTATCTGGTGCAGCCGGCTGACCGACAAGGACGAGACAATGTTCACCTACGCCGTCAAGCTCGAAGAAGAGAAGATCAGCCCCGACGGCGAGACTTGCTTCCAGATGGCCGTCTCCCCTGACGGCAAATCGATCGCCTACCTGCGCGACCGCACCGAGCTCGTCGTCCAGAAGATCGGCAGCAAGAAGGTGAAGAGCCTCCATAAAGACGTCAACTACTCCTACGCCGACGGCGACCAGTCCTTCGCCTGGAGCCCCGACAGCCGCCACATCCTCTGCAACTGGCAGGCAGACGGCGGATGGAACAACGAAGACATCGCCCTGATCGACGTCGAAGACGGCACCGTGACCAACCTGACCGAAAGCGGCTACTCCGACGGCAGCTTCCGCTGGGCCCTCGGCGGCAAGGCGATGACCTTCGAATCCGACAAGAACGGCTACCGCAGCCACGGCAGCTGGGGCGCCGAGACCGACGTTTATCTGATGTTCTTCGACGGGAAGGCCTATGCCGAATTCGGCCGCAGTGCAGAGGAAAAGGACATCGACAAGATGCTCCTCGGCGAGAAGAAGGCCGAAAAGGAAGAAAAGAAGGCCGAGAAGGACTCCCTCGACAAGGAGAAGGGCAAGGTTGAGCCCATCCGCCTCGAGCTCGGTCCCCGCCACGACCGTGTCATCCGCCTTACCCGCAACTCCAACACCCTCGGCGACCACTACCTCACCGAAGACGGCTCCAAGTTCTACTTCACGCAGCGCCTTGAGAAGGGATTTGACCTCTGCTGCCGCGATATGGAGAAGGGCGACATCACCGTCGTCAAGAAAGGCGTCCACGGCCGCTTCTACCCGAGCGCCGACGGCAAATACATCTTCATCTACGCCGGCGGCACGATCAACCGGATCACCCTCGCCGGCAACAAGAGCGATAACGTCGCCTTCACCGGCGAATACGAATTCAAGCCGCAGCAGGAGCGCAGCTACATCTTCGAACACTGCTGGAAGCAGGTCAAGGAGAAATTCTACGATCCCGACCTGCACGGCGTGGACTGGGACTACTACCACGACAACTACGCCCGCTTCCTCCCCTACATCAACAATTACTTCGACTTCCAGGACCTGCTCTCCGAAATGCTCGGCGAGTTGAACGGATCGCACACCGGCGGCCGCTACCGGGCCCAGTCCGGCCGCAGCCTCGGCTACCTCGGCGCCCTCTATGACAACAACTACAAGGGCGACGGCCTCCGCATCGCGGAAGTGCTCCCCGGCGGCGTCCTCTCGAACACGGATCCGGACATCCAGGCTGGCGACACGATCGTTTCGATCGAGGGCCACGAGCTCAAGGCCGGCGAAAACCCGCTGAAGTACCTCTATGAGACGGCCGGAAAGAAGATCGTCCTCCACATCAAGACCGGTGGCAAGACGAAGGAATTCATCGTCACCCCGGCGCAGAGCGACGCCGACCTGCTGTACCGCAGATGGGTCCGCCAGCGCGAGGAGATGGTCGCGAAACTCTCCGGCGGCCGGATCGGCTACGTCCACGTCGAAGGGATGGACTCCCCTTCCTTCCGTGAAATGTATTCGAAGGCCCTCGGCAAATACCGCAACTGCGAGGCCCTCATCGTCGATATCCGTCACAACGGCGGCGGCTGGCTGCACGACGACCTCGTCACCTTCCTCGGCGGCAAGGAATACTGCCTCTTCACTCCGCGCGGACAGTACATCGGCCACGAGCCGTTCAACAAGTGGACGAAGCCCAGTTGCGTCCTCGTCGGCGAAGACTGCTACTCCGACGCCTCCGGCTTCCCTTACGCCTACCGCAGCCTCGGCCTCGGCAAACTGATCGGCGCCCCGGTGCCCGGCACGATGACCGCCGTCTGGTGGGAAAGCCAGATCAACAGCTTCATCGTCTTCGGCATCCCGCAGGTCGGCAACTTCGGCGTCAAGGACGGACGCTACATTGAAAACTTCCAGATCGAGCCCGACATCCTGGTCTATAACGACCCGGCCTCCGTGCTCGCCGGAAAGGACCTCCAGCTCGAAGCGGCCGTCGCCGAGATGCTGAAAGAGATTGATACGAAATAATGGACAAGAAACTCGTTATTATCCCGACTTACAACGAGAAGGAGAACATCGAGGCGATCATCCGCAAGGTGTTCTCCCTCTCCCTCCCCTTTGATATCCTGATCATCGACGACGGCTCCCCCGACGGGACGGCCGGCATCGTGAAGACGCTCCAAGGAGAGTTCCCGAAACAGCTCCATCTGCTGGAGCGCGAAGGCAAGCTTGGCCTCGGCACGGCCTACCTGACCGGCTTCAAATGGGCCCTCGAGCACGGTTACGACTACATCTTCGAGATGGACGCCGACTTCTCGCACAACCCCGACGACCTGCTTCGCCTCTACGCAGCCTGCACCGAAGAGGGGGCGGATCTCGCCATCGGCTCGCGCTACTGCCACGGGGTCAGCGTCGTCGACTGGCCGATCGGCCGCATCGTGATGTCCTACTACGCCTCGAAGTATGTCCGCGCCGTTCTCGGAATGAAGATCTACGACACGACCGCCGGCTTCAAGTGCTACACGCGCAAAGTGCTCGAGACGATCGACCTCGACGCCGTCAAGATGCACGGCTACGGCTTCCAGGTCGAGATGAAATACACCGCCTGGAGACTCGGCTTCAAGCTCCGCGAAGTACCGATCATCTTCATCAACCGGCAGAAAGGCAGCTCGAAGATGTCGAGCGGCATCTTCGGCGAAGCCTTCTGGGGGGTCATCGGCCTGAAATTCCGCAGAATCAGGAAGAAGGCGTAGCTGTCATTCCGAGCGCAGCGAAGGAATCTATGAAGACCCTCTACATCAACGCGATTGCCGAAAAGGCGGGCGCCAAACCCTGGCAGGTTGAAAACTGCATCGGCCTTTTCGAAGAAGGCTGCACCATCCCCTTCATCAGCCGTTACCGCAAGGAAAAAACCGGCGGCCTTGACGACGTCGCCGTCGCGGATATCCAGCACTGGATGAGCCTCTTCGAGGAGATGGAAAAGCGCAAAGCCTCGATCCTGAAGACCATCGAAGAGGCCGGGAAACTGACCCCGGAACTGCGCAGCGCGATCGAGAACTGCCTCGTCGCGAGCCAGCTCGAAGACCTCTACCTCCCCTACCGCCCCAAGCGGAAAACCCGCGCCGGCATCGCCCAGGAAAAGGGCCTCGGCCCCCTCGCCGAGCGGATCTGGACCCTCAAGGCCCGCGATCCTCAGGCTGAGGCCAGAGCCTTTGTCAAGGCCGAAGTGCCGGATGTAGAGACGGCCCTGGCCCTCGCCCGGGACATCCTCGCCGAACGCATCGCCGAGACGGCGACCATCCGCGAACACCAGCGGGAAGCCTTCCGCGCCCGCCGCATCACCTCCCGCGAGAGCCGCGGCGCCGCCGGCAAGCCCGAAGCCGCGAAATACCGCAGCTATTTCCAGTTCAGCCAGCCCATCGCCCGCATTCCCGCCCATACCCTGCTCGCCCTGCTGCGCGGCGAAAAGGAAGGCGTCTTGAGCCTCGGGCTCGACGTCGATCCCGAACGCGCCTGCGGGAAAATCTACTACGACCTCTGCAAGCAGAACGGCTACCCGGGGACCAAAGCCCTCGAGGCAGAGATCCGCGGCGCCGTCGAAGACGGTTTCAAGCGCCTGATCGCGCCCTCAATCGAGGCTGAAATCATCCGCGAAGCGAAGGAGAAGGCCGATGCCGAATCCATCGGCGTTTTCGGGGAAAATCTGCGACAACTGCTGCTCGCCTCCCCGCTCGGCGCCTACCGGACCCTCGCGATCGACCCGGGCTTCCGGACCGGCTGCAAAGTGGTCTGCCTGGACGCGCAAGGCGCCCTGCTTCACCACGAAGTCATCTTCCCGCACCCGCCCGCTGCAAAAAAGATCGAGGCAATGAGCCGGATCTCGGAGCTCGTCGAGGAATATAAAATCGAAGCTATCGCAATCGGCGACGGCACGGCCGGGCGCGAGACGGAAGCTTTCGTGCGCCGGATCGGCCTCCCGGAATCGGTGCGCATTTTCAGCGTCAGCGAAGACGGGGCGAGCGTCTATTCCGCCTCCGACACCGCCCGCGAAGAGTTCCCGAAAGAGGACGTGACCGTGCGCGGGGCCGTTTCGATCGGCCGCCGCCTGATGGATCCGCTCTCGGAGCTCGTCAAGATCGACCCGAAGTCCCTCGGCATCGGGCAGTACCAGCACGACGTCGATCAGGTCCTGCTGAAGGAGAAGCTCGACTTTACGGTCGAGGCCTGCGTCAACAGCGTCGGCGTGCAGCTCAACACGGCGAGCCCCTACCTGCTTCGCTACGTCTCCGGCATCGGTCCGGCCCTGGCCTCCGGCATCGTCGCCTACCGGGCCGCCAACGGTCCCTTCGCCGCCCGCGAAGATCTCCTGAAGGTGCCCCGCCTCGGCGCCAAGGCCTACGAGCAGTGCGCGGGCTTCCTGCGCATTCCGGGAGCCGCCAATCCCCTCGACGGGAGCGCCGTACACCCCGAGCGCTACGCCTTGGTCGGCCGGATGGCGGCGGATCTCGGCGTCACGACGCGGGAGCTGGTCGGCAACGCGGAACTCTGCGCCCGGATCGATCCGCAGCGCTATGTCGATGCCGAAACGGGCCTGCCGACCCTGACGGACATTCTCCGGGAGCTCGCCAAACCGGGCCTCGACCCGCGCGGCGCCGCAGAGGAATTCGCCTTCTCGGAGGCGGTCCACGAAATCGGCGACCTCGTCCCCGGGATGGAGCTGCCGGGCATCGTCACGAACGTCACGGCCTTCGGCGCCTTCGTCGATCTCGGCATCCACGAAGACGGGCTCATCCACATCTCGAATATGGGCCGCGCACAGCTGCGACTGCGGCAAAGCGTTCGCGTCCAGGTCCTTAACGTGGATCTGGAGCGGAATCGAATCGGATTGAAACTCTTAGCGTAAGAACAGACGCCGCAGGCTGAGGCGGTGCAGGTTGACCCCACCGGCGTGCTGCGTCAGGATGAGGCCGACCATCGCGACGGCAATGCCGATCCACTGCGACGCAAGCAGGTGCTCATTGTCGATCAGCCAGGCGCAGATCGCCGTAGCAATCGGGGTCATCGCAATGAAATTGCCGCTCTTCGCAACGCCGAGCTGCTTGATCGAGATCGCCCAGAGCGAGAACGCGACGCAGGAGCAGAGGAAGGACAGCGCAATCAGCGGATAGAGCACATCCCAGGAGAAATACACCGCGAAGGAGAAATCGTGCAGGCCCCGGGTCAGCAGCAGGGGCAGCATATAGATCGAGCCGATCAGGAACTGATACATCACGATCACGCTCGGATCATAGCCCTTGCGCGCGGACTCCTCCGGCTGCAGCGACTCGGTCGATCCGGTCGCCAGGCGCTTGGTCAGGCTCGCGTGCGAAACCTCCGCAAGAACGGCCACCAGCAGTACCCCGATGCCGAGATAATAGTAGTGTCCGATCGCATCTTCCGTCGCGTTATCCCGGTGGCACATCAGCACGAAGACAAGGCCCGTCAGCGTAATCAGCAGACCGAAGATATTGACCAGGGACATCTTCTCCTTGAAGAAGATCACCCCGAAGAAGAGGGCGATGACCGGATTCATCGCAATGATCAGGGCCGTAACGGTCGCGGAGCCAGTCAGCGCGAGGCCATAAGTCTCGGCGAAGAAGTACACCAGCGGCTCGCAGAGGCTCAGCAGCAGGAAGAGCAGGAAATCCTTCCGGCAATGGATGCGCACCGGATGCCCGACGGCGAGGTTGTACATCAGCAGGAGCACGCCCGCGAGGAAAATGCGGATCGGGAGGAAGAACTCGACCGGTATTCCGATTTCGAGAAGCTGCTTCGTCCAGACATAGGACATACCCCAGAGGAAGATCACCAGAACGGAGATCAGATACACGCCATATGTCCGGATCCAAGCTTTCATTTCTTTATACAGGCCCTGTTTGGGGGACACAAATATAAGCAATCTTTCCGATATTGCTTACAATTTTTCGGAGAAAAACTTATTCCTGCGAGAAATCTTTCAGTTCGTCCCGATAGGCGGAGAAGATGGCGGATTTCGAGACGAAACCGACCCAGCTGCGGTCCGCCCGGACGACGGGCAGATTCCAGGCCCCGGTCTTTTCGAACTTGCGCATCACGGACTCCATCCCCTCGTCCTCATAGACGAACTCCGGAACGCTCGTCATATAATTGAATACGTGGCGGGTAGCGTAGAGTTCGGGATGGAACATATCGTGGCGGATCGCCGCGAGGGAGACGCAGCCCTGCAAGCGGCCCCGGGAATCCAGCACCGGGAAGAGGTTGCGCTCGCTCTTCGAAACGGCATCGACGAGGGCCTCCAGCGGGGCGTCGATGCGCACCGGGATGAAGCCGTCTTTCTCGATCAGGGATGCCGTCCGAAGCAGGGTGAGTACCGCCTGGTCGGAGTCGTGGGTCAGGAGCTCGCCGGTCTGGGCGATACGCTTGGTATAGATGGAATAGCGTTCAAAGATGCGCACCGTCCCATAGGAAAGCGCCGAGGTCAGCAGCAGCGGGACGAGGAGCTGGTAGCCGCCGGAAATCTCCGCGATGAGGAAGATGGCCGTGAGCGGCGCCTGCATCACGCCCGCCATCAGGCCCGCCATCCCCACGAGCACGAAATTGGCCGTCGGGACGAGGCCAGGGCTGACGATGTTGAGCCCATAGGCGAGCACGAAGCCCGTCAGCGCGCCGACAAACAGGGTCGGACCGAAGGTACCGCCGACGCCGCCGCCCGCATTGGTAAAGGTCATCGCAAAGACCTTCAGCAGAAGCACGAGGAGGAAAAACAGCAGGACCAGCCCCGGGGTCCCCATCATCAGACCCGCAAGCGGACTGCCTGCGGCATAGTCCGCGGAGAGCGTACCGTCCAGCAGCGGGGCCAGGGCTCCGTATCCCTCGCCATACAGCGGCGGGAAGAGGAAGATCAGCAGGCCGAGCCCGGCCGCGCAAAGCGCCCAGCGCCATCCCGTCGAACGCATCTTCCCGAAGCGGTCCTCGAGGGCCAGGGTCGTCCGCAGGAAATACAGCGCCACCGCGCCGCAGAGGATCCCAAGCAGCAGATAGAAGGGAATGTTCCGCATACTGAAGGGCGTGAGGCTCACCGTGAACTGCGTGACGCGCCCGATGCTCAGGTAGGAAACCATCGTCGCCGACACCGAGGAGAGCAGCAGCGGCAGGATCGAATTCATCGACAGGTTGAAAAGCAGGATCTCCAGGGTAAAGAGCACGCCTGCAAGCGGCGCATTGAAGATCCCCGCGACAGCGCCCGCGGCCCCGCAGCCGAGCAGCAGGGTCACATTCCGGTACGACAGCCCGAGGTAGCGACCGAGGTTCGAGCCGATCGCGGCGCCGGTATAGACGATCGGGGCCTCCGCACCGACGCTGCCGCCGAGGCCGATGGTCAACGCACTCGTCACCATCGACGAGAAGAGGTTATGGCGCTTGATCTTCGATTCGTTCTTCGAGATGGCGACGAGCACCTTCGTGACGCCGTGGCCAATGTTGTCGCGCACGAGATGGCGCACGATCAGCAGCGAAAGCAGCATACCGAGGCCCGGCAGGATGATGTAGAGCCAGTTGAAGCCAGGCAGGGCGGTCAGACGCAGCACTCCCGCGTGGATCCAGTGGATGGCGCATTTGAGCAGCACGGCGGCGCCGCCGCACAGCAAACCCACCACTACGGACAGCAGCAGGAGAGCAGAAGGGTCGTTACGGGAGAAGAGCCTGCGAAGCGGGCTCCAGAAATGCTTGATCGCAGGTTTGACGGGCATTGCGCGCTACTCACCCGCGTCGTCGGCGGCGTCGCCGTACTGGGCGATGTTGTCGTCGGGCAGGGTGTTGTCCCCGGCATCCGCGGCGTCGGCACTGCCGCCGGCCACGGCCTCGTTCTCGGCGTCTTCTTCGCCGTCGAGCCATTTTTCAATGTCCTCGAGGTCGTCGATCTTGACATTGATCTTGACGAGGTAGATCGCATCGGGAATCTCGATGGTCACGGCATAGAAACAGCTGCCGTCCGGCTTCGGATATTTGACAAGGTCGTTGAGATAGTCATTGAATCCGTTCGGATACTTTTCCTGGAAAGCAGCGGAGAGCTCCGGCGACATTTTCTCGTAGCTGACTACGTGTCTTTTCTTGTTGTCGGGTGCCATAGAGAGAGGTTGAGTAGTGGTATAGGGTTTAGTTTTTCTTTCGTGGTGCAATATTACGCGATTTTTTTGAATCATCACGCAATTTTGCACTTTTTTTACCCCAATTTGCGCAATTTTTATCTCCGGAGGACGCGTGAGCGAAGAAATAGCTCTTTTGGAGGCGTTTTTTCTCCGGATCGTGCTCCGAAAAGACCGGGGTCATATCGCGCGGATCGAGGCCCGTCCAGAACATCACCGACGAGGTCGTCATCGGGGTCGGCGTGAAATCCTGTACCTGGTCCATCCAGATGCCGCGAAGGGCGGGATGATTCGCGAGCGACTGCATATCCTTCATCGTGCAGCCGGGATGCGAGGAGATGAAATACGGCACGAGACCGACGTGGGAGCCCGCTTCGCGGTTGATTCCGTCGAATTCCCGGCGCAGGCGCTCAAAGAGGCGGAAGGAGGGCTTGCCCATCTTCTGCAGCACGTGGTCCTCCGTGTGCTCGGGCGCGACCTTGAGGCGGCCGGAGGTATGGTCCAGCACGAGGGTCTTCAGATAAGGCTGCGAGCTCGGGTCGACATAGCCATTCTCGTCGAGGAAGAGGTCGTAGCGGATGCCGGAGCCGATGTAGCTGTGGCGAATGCCCTTCGTGGCGTCGATCTGCTTGTAGAGGGCGAGGAGGCGGGTATGGTCCCGGTCGAGGTTGCGGCAGGGCGCGGGGAAGAGGCAGCTGCGGCGGCGGCATTTCTCGCAGAGACCGCGGTCGCGTCCGCCCATCCCGTACATATTGGCCGTCGGGGCGCCGACGTCGGAGATGTTGCCCGCAAAGCCCGGAAGGCCGTTCAGCTCGCGGACCTCCTTCAGGATGGAGGCTTCGCTGCGGGAAGAGATGAACTTGCCCTGGTGCGCGGCGATCGTGCAGAAGTTGCAGCCGCCGAAGCAGCCCCGGTGCGTGTTGACGCTGAATTTGATCATATCGTAGGCCGGGATGCGCTTGCCCGCATAGCGCGGGTGCGGGAGCTTCGTAAAGGGGAGGTCCCAGAAGGAATCCATCTCCTCGGTCGTCGCCGTCGGATAAGGCGGGTTGACCTGCACGTAGCCCTCCCCCACCGGTTCGATGAGGGTCGCGGGGTGCATCATATTGGCGTGCGTTTCGATCTGATGGAAATTCTCCGCGAAGGCGCGCTTGGACTTGAGGCAGGTCTCGAAGCTGTTCAGGATCAGGGTGTTCTCCCCCGGCTTGGGCTGGCCGCTCTTAAAGAAGGCGAGCTGCGGAATCTGCTCGAGCTGCCGGCGGCTGCGTCCGGCCTCGATCCCCTTCGTGAGCTCGTACATCGGCCGTTCGCCCATCCCGTAGCAGAGCCAGTCGGCGCCACTGTCGACGAGAATGGAGGGCTTGAGGGAGTCCTGCCAGTAGTCGTAATGCGTCACGCGGCGGAGCGATGCTTCGATCCCGCCGATCACGACCGGAACATCCGGATAGAGTTGCTTGAGGATCTTCGTATAGACCGTGACGGCGTAGTCGGGGCGCGCTCCGGCCTTGCCGTCGGGGGTGTAGGCGTCGTCGTGGCGGAGGCGCTTGGAGGCGGTATAATGGTTCACCATCGAGTCCATCGCGCCGGCGTTGACCCCGAAATAGAGCCGCGGGGCCCCGAGCTTCTTAAAGTCGCGGAGGTCGTCCCGCCAGTTCGGCTGCGGCACGACGGCGACGCGCCAGCCCCATTTCTGCAGCCATCGGGCGATGACGGCGGTGCCGAAGGAGGGATGGTCCACGAAGGCGTCGCCGGAGACGAGGATGACGTCGATGTAGTCCCAGCCGAGGCGCTGGACCTCCTTGACGGAGGTCGGGAACATATAATCGTTTTTCGCTTGGGGATTCACGGGTATCGGGGTTAGCGGAATTGTTCGGAAAGGAGGGCGTCGATTCTTGCCTGCAGTTCGGTTAAGGAGTGCGTCCGGGCGCGGATGCATTCCCGGGCGGGACGGTCGCAGAGGAGGCACTTGCGCTCGGGCAGGCCGAGGGCGGCGCGGGAAAGGGGGGCTGCGGCGGCGGGGGTGCCGGCCGGGGTTGCGAGGGTTGCGGGGGTAGCGTTGTCGGCCGGGTTCGCCGCGGGGAGGATGACGTCGATATCCATCAGCCGGCCCCAGGGGTGTGTGTCTTCGATTTCGCAGCAGCGGCGCTTGGCCTCTTCCGGGGATTCGGGCACGATGTAGAAGGCTTCGAAGCCGGTTTCGAGGTCCCTTACATCTTCGTAGAGGCGCTCCTGGAAGGCTTCCTCGAGCGCCGTGATGCCCGCCTCCCCTACCAGGATCGACGAGATGTCACGCTTGACGGGACCCGGGAACTGGACGGTCAGGCAGATCAGGGTACCGTCGGGATAGGCGCGCAGCAGGCGCTCCTGCTCCCGCACCCGTGCCTCCCGGCTTTCCAACAGTTGTGACAGGCTGATCTCCACGGCCACAAATTTCGCAAAAAATTTTAAAAAAAATTTGGGAATCACAAAAAAGTCCGTACCTTTGCAATCCCAAACGGGTCCATACGGGGTATTAGCTCAGTTGGTAGAGCGTTTGAATGGCATTCAAAAGGTCAGGAGTTCGATTCTCCTATGCTCCACAAAAAAGGCATCGCTGCGGCGATGCTTTTTTTGTGGACCATTATCATTTACATCGGGGGAACTGTTCGCTCCCCCGAACCTTGCCGAGCAAGGTTCGGCATTATCCTCTATCGGGGGAACTATTCGCTCCCCCGAACCCCCTGAGGCCTCCACTGCTTCGATGCTTCGCATCTCGCTGACGTTCCGGCCGGCGCCTGATGGCGCCTTCGTCCCTCCGGGCCTCAACCACCAGCAGGTTGGCTACATCTTGGCTACATTTCCAGTTTTACGACTATTACTGCATTTTTTAAGTGTAAAATAACACATTTTTGGCAGGAAATGTTGGTTTCTTGCCAGTATTGTATTACTTTTGTGCTGTCAAACCGATAAAAATGACCATTACAGATCATATTGTTTATTATGCAGCCCTGCAGCGAGGCCCTTTCCGCAGGAAGGACCTATCCGCATGGCTGGATGAAAAGAGCATTCCGGTTGGTAGCGGCCTGCAAACACAACTGGACCGCTTGGTCGCATCCGGTCGTCTCATTAAAACAGGCTGGGGAGAGTATCAGCTGAGTGAGAACACGAGACCCCGTCTGCAGCTTACCCTGAAGCCTGAGACGAAAGAGATGGCCCAGTACCTGAAGAAGCGCTATCCGCTGGCCGATTTCTGTATCTGGGATGCAGCCAGCGTTATTCCCTTTATGCTACATGTGCCCAACATCAAGATGGTTATCGTTGACGTTGAGCGCCTGCTGGAGCAATCCTTCCCGGATGCCATCCGTGAGAAGTATCCAAACGTGATGGTATTGCCCAATCCCACCAACGAAGAGTTCGTCAAGTTCGGAAATACCAGAGATAGCATCGTTCTGCATACACTAACGTCGGAAGCGCCCATTGACACCTTTGAAGGGCTGCCCGTGCCCACTGCAGAAAAAATGCTGGTGGACATTGTCCTTAATCCAGAATTTGAATTCCTCCGAGGTAGTGAAATCTACCGTATTTATCAGGAGGCATTCTCCGATTTTGATATATCCCGCAGTCGGCTGCTCCGCTATGCGCGGCGCCGTTACTGCGAAGAAAAGATACAGCATATCCTTGACCGTATAACTCCTCAGAACCATGATTAGCCCGCAAAGCCGAAGCCTGGAATGGATTGAGCAGGCAAGCGCTCTCATTCCCAATATCGCAGATACTGCCCTTGTAGAGAAGGCCATCCGCGCCCTCTCCCTGCTGGAGTCCCTCGTTCGGTCCGGCTGTCCCTTCATTTTCAAAGGAGGTACGGCCCTGATGCTGCACCTGGATACTTCACGACGACTGTCTATAGACGTGGACATCGTATGTCCTCCGGGCCTGGACATTCAGGAATTTCTTGGTAAGTATGGCGGCGAGTACGGCTTTCTCGAGGCCAAGGAGATTGAGCGCAAGTCCCGTACAGGAGTGCCCAAATCCCATGCAGAATATCGCTATGCCGTCACATACCCGTCGGGCCGCCCTACGGACAAGATTCTGCTGGATGTCTTGTACGAGGACATTAACTATAACGAGGTGGTCTCGCTTCCCATCAAGAGCCCGCTCCTGAAGCAGGAGGGTGAACCGGTTATGGTCAAGTGTCCCAGTCTGAAGGATATGCTGGGTGATAAACTCACTGCATTTGCGCCGCACACCACCGGCATTCCTTTCTTCAAGGGCGAAGATGAATTCTTTATGGAGATCATGAAGCAGCTCTACGACGTCAGTTCCATCCTTGACAGAGTAGATAACCTCTCCGAAGTGCGGAATACCTATAGCCAGCTTGTCCCTATTGAATTAGGATACCGCAAGCTTAACCAGCTCACCGAGGCCGATGTCCTCAAAGACACGTATGATTGTGCTATGAACATCTGCTTTCGAGGCGCTCTGGATAAAACCGAATATGGTTATTACGCGAAAGGCGCCCGAAGTGTCAACAGCTTCATCATCCCTGAGAATTACAATGCCGATATCGCCATCCGTGACGCTGCTAAAGTGGCATACCTGGTGCGCCTCATCCAGACTGGCAACAACCCGGTCAAGCATTACAAGCCCGAAATGGACGAAGAACTTGCCGGCGCCTTTATACAGAATCAGCAGTTGAACAAACTGAACGGCGTCAAGAAGATCAGCCTGGAAGCTTTCTTCTACATTCTTGAAATTGAAAAGATGGCTGAATAACAATCATTTACGGCCATTACAGTATCTTATCCGCAATTTTCTGCAATTTTACAATAAATTGCGGAAAGCTCAAACGAAGAATTGAATTGTGCTCGCGATTAATTAAGTGAGATAGATACTTGGTGCTACCCTGTGGCCCTTATGAATCCTAGTCCTATGCTCCACTGCTTCGATACTGCGTATCTCGCTGACGTTCCAGCCGGCGCCTGATGGCGCCCCGCTGACACGGACTATCTCTAGTGCTCCCGACGGTCCAACTGCCGGACCGTCAGTGGCATTTTACCCCCTTTTTTGCTCGTGACGGTCCCGTCGCTGGACCGTCAGGCACGGTCAACTGCATTTTTACCGTAAAAATGCGTAACTTTGGGGCCGATATGGAAAAGGAAGTACATTTCAGTTTTAGTAAAAAGCGCCTCACGGGGGCGCGGGAGGGATGGAAGGACGGCGTCCTGCCCTTTGGGGGCATTCTGCTGATCACGGGCGTGCTGGTCGCCGTTTTCGCGCTGTTCATTTCCTGGGGACGCGGGATGGAACCCGTCGTGCCGCCGCATCTGGATGATGGTGAAGCAGTCGATTCCTCCCCTACCCGTCTGGCGTTTATGTGCATCGCCTTCGTTCTCGCGTTCGTGTTCGGGGCCCTTGCCTGCCGGAAGGGCCGGAATGGCAAAATCCTTCCGGCGTTCCTGCTGGGCTATACCGGCGGGACCCTCCTGTGGCAGTCCACGGGCGAATGTGCCTGGCACTTCAGCATCGAGGCGGAGGATTACCTGATGTGCTTCCCGCATATCGAAGGCGCCTCGGCCCTCATTCTGGTGATTGTCAGCACGATCCTGCTCATCTATTGCTACCGGCGGAATGCCTTCGACTGGGGCGTATGGGTGTTCGTCCTTTCGTTTATCGGCAACTGGTTCGGGCATTTTGCCGTCATCGGCACCTATCCCCTGGTGAGCAGTCTGATGGAAGAGGCGGCCTGGTTCAAGGGAGCGGGGCTGACCATCGGCCTTCTCACCGCGGCGACGGCGCTGCTGCTGAACTTCCACGCCGCGCGTTCCCGGCAGGCCCGGCTCTGCTGCTGCCTGCTGTTCTACTTCGGGATCGGCCAGATCGTCACCGGCGTGAGCGGGATTTAATCCAGCAGCGTCAGCGAGCGGCCGGCGAGGTATTTCTCGAGGAGGTCGGCGGTTTTTATCTTCACGAAACAAGTGGCGGTGCCATCGGTGCAGGCGTACCACGGAGCCGAGGCGACGCTGCGGTCCATTACAAGATGGACATCGGCCGTCTGCGGCAGCACCGCGCTGAGCAGGGTCGTCGCCCCGACCTTAACGCCAGTCTTCTCCCAGAGCAGTTCCGCCGAAGCAAAGGAGACGCGGGGCACACCGAGCGCGCCGCAGAAATCCCGCGTCACGAAGGGCTTGTCGTCCGGGGTCACATAGAGATAAAACTCCGTCTGCTGCCGGTTGCACAGGAACAGCGTCTTGACGATGCGCACGCCAATCCGGGCGTCGATATGCTGGCAATCCTCCATCGTGATGCCGGGGTCCGTATCCACGCGCTCGAAGGGAATCCCGAGGGCGGAAAAGCGCGCATAGACCTTCTCCTGCAGCTCCGACGCGAAGGCCTCGGGCGGGGTCGTTTTGATTTCGCTGACGTAAAACATACTTATTCCAGAATCTGCCCGGCGGCGTTTTTCGTGTCGACTTTCTCGATGATCCGCTTCAGGATACCGTTCTCGTCAAAGATGAAGGTGCGGCGCAGCGTCCCGAGTGTAGTCTTGCCATAGAGTTTCTTCTCGCCCCAGGCTCCGAAGGACTGGAGCATTTCCGTCGTGGTGTCGGCCAGCAGGCGGAACGGGAGTTCGTACTTCGCCCGGAAGCCGGTATGGGACTTCGCGCTGTCCTTGCTCACGCCGACCACATTGTACCCAGCCGCAGTCAGGGCGGCGTAGTTGTCACGGAACGAACAGGCCTCCGCCGTGCAGCCGGAGGTATTATCCTTCGGATAGAAGTAGATGATCGTCTTCTTCCCCTTGCCGATGAAATCCTCCGATTTCACCATATTCCCGTCCTGGTCAATCACCTCGAAGGACGGCATCTTGTCACCGATTTTCAGCATATTACTTGTTTTTAGAATCCATACAAATCGTTACCGGGCCGTCGTTCACCAGGGAGACTTGCATATCGGCGCCGAACTCCCCCGTTCCGACGGGATGGCCGATGGCGGCCGAGAGGCTGCGACAGAATGCCTCATAGAGCGGGATGGCCTTTTCGTGGCCCGCCGCCTCGATGTAGGACGGCCGGTTGCCCTTTTTCGTCGAGGCCATCAGCGTGAACTGGCTCACGACGATCACCTCGCCGCCGACGTCCACGACGCTCCGGTTCATCACGCCGTCCTCATCATTGAAGATGCGCAGCGCCGCCGTTTTCCGGACGAGGTAATCGATGTCCGCCTCATCATCCTCCCAGCCGACGCCGAGCAGAATCAGCAGCCCCGGGCCGATGGCGGCCTTAACGGCTCCGCCGATCGCGACGGAGGCCGAAGATACGCGTTGAATGACGACTCGCATAGCTTAGATATAGTTATTTCTACGCAAAGAGATCGTCCATCACCACCTGGGACTGCACTGCGTCGGAGTACATATTCTCCTTCACGCCATAGGTGGTGACCATTGATATGAGAATGGACTTCCTGGTTCCGGTCTCACGGATGAAGGACGCAACCTTGTTCCTGAGTTTCTCATCGTAATCCTTGTCGATGACGTATGGCTCGGACGCCCACTTCATTTCGCAGATGTTTATAGTGTCGTCCCTGCGGTCGATGAGGAGGTCAATTTGTGCTCCCCTCTCTCCCGGTCCCAGATTCTTCTGGTCGGAACGCCAGGCGCATTGTTTGGTCATCACGCCCGCAATGCCCAGAGCGGCCTTGATCTGGCCCACGTGCTGCAGGCATACCCGCTCGAAGGCCAGGCCGGACCAGGCGCGATGAACGCCCGAATTGAGGGAATGGCTCCAGAAAGCCGGATCACCGCCGGACTCCTTGATGAACTTGTAATAGAAGAGCATGTAGTTGTCGATAAGCTGGAACAGGGCATCCTTCTTCTCCTTGCCGATGGCTGCGTATTTGCGGATGAAGCCACACTGCACCAGCTCTTCCAGGCAGGTGGTAAGGACACCGCTGTTCTCCAGGCCGTAATCATCAATCAGCTCCTGGCGCGTGAGACCTTTGGCTTTGTCCCCCAGGGCCTCCACAATCTTGATGTAACGGTCCGGATTCTTGAACAAAGACTCGTACAGGGCACTGTACTCCCCGCGCAGTTTCCCGTTCTCCGCAAAGAAGAGATTGTCGATGTTCTGGGCGGCAGACTTTCCCCGCTGCAGCAGGCTCCAGTAGTAAGCCGGTCCCCCCATCACCATATAGAGCGTCAGAATCTGATACCGGTTGATACGGATGTTCCGGCTCTGCAGATACTCCTCACACTCCTTCAGCGTGAAAGGCATCAGATAGATCTGCGTGTTCACGCGGTTGTGAAGGCCTCCACGGTCCTTGATGACCTTGTTGATGATCCAGGATGTTGCGGAAGCACAGATAATCAGCAGAACGTCCTTGCGGGCGCTGCACCAGCTGTTCCAGAAATGCTCCAGGGCGGAAACGAAGTTGGACTTGGGCGTATCCATCCAAGAAATCTCGTCAATGAAGATCACCTTCTTTTTCTTCCGGCTGGACTTGATGACAACCTTCAGGGCATTGAAGGCATCGGGCCAGGTGGCAAGTTCCGGACAATCCTTGTAGCCATAGTCAATCAGCGAAGTGCGGAAAGCGGCAAGTTGAGCAGCCATCTTCTCCTTCGCTACGCCGGTATGTTGGAAGGTGAATTCATAGTTGAATGCCTCCCGCACGAGGAAGGTCTTGCCCACACGGCGACGGCCGTACACCGCCACGAATTCGGAGTATTCCGACTTGAAGGCATCTCCCAGCTCCCTGAGTTCTTCTTTTCTACCAATAAGCATAGTTGTATCGTTTTGACGGTACAAGATAATTATTTTCCGCTAAATCTCTAAATTTTTCGGCGATTTAGTAGAAAATAATTTTGCGGCTTGACGACTCGCATAACAGGTTTTCACTGGGTCAGCGTACAAAAATACGGAATTTTTGTATACATTTGCCTTGATTTTCGCCAGACTGCGTTTATGAAACGATTCCTCTTCCTATTCTGCGCCGCGATTGTGCTGCTGGCCGCCTGCGTCAAAACCGCGAAGAATGACAACGATCCCCTCGAGCCGTTCATCGGGGAGTACCGCTACGCCGACACCGCGTATGTCATCTGGGGCAGCTGGGACGGCACGATGGCCGACAGCGGGGCCTTCCGGCTGAGCGCAACCGACGAAGGGCTGATCCGGCTGCAGGGCGACGCCTGGAGCACGAAGGGAGAGGTGTTCGGAAAGGTCATCTACCTGTATGAGGATCTCCGGGTAGACAAGACCCGCCATCTGCACTACTACTTCGGCAACGCGCAGCTCGACAAGGACACGCTCCGCTTTACCTACACCTGTGTCGGGGAACGCCAGGACGAAACCGGGGAAAAGATGCCCTGGAACAGCAACGGCGCCGTCACCGCGACGAAAGTGAAATAGGTGCCGCGGCGGGGAATTACTCGCAGAGCAGCTCCATCGACGTATATTGCGGAGCCATACCCTGCGCCGCATAGAAGGCTTTCGCGCCAGGGTTGCCCTCCCAGACGTGGAGGGTGATGTTGTGGCAGCCCTGCTCCTTCGCGAACGCCTTCACGTATTCGAACAGGGCCGTGCCGATGTGAAGGCCGCGCGCCGAGTCGAGGACGCACAGGTCATCCAGATACAGCGTCTTCAGCGGCATCAGGGCGCCACTGCCGACCCGTTGGATCGCGCAGAACGCGTAACCCAGCACGGCTCTATCTTTCTCATAGACGAAGACCGGCGTCTCCGGATTCGCGAAAAGGGCCATTAGCTCCGCGTCCGTGTACTTCTTCCCCACCGGACGGAACAGGTCCGGCCGCGCCGCGTGATGCACCGCGAGCACCTGCCCGAGAAGGGTATTTATAGGCTCAAGGTCCTTGGGCTCCGCCAGGCGTATGATGTAGTCTGCCATATCCAATCGTTTTCGCACAAAAGTAGGGATTTTTTCGGTTATTACCTATTCCGGATCATTTCGTCCTGCCCGTACAGCATTCGTCCCGCCCGACCATCACTCCGTCCTGCCCGACCTTCAATCCGTCCTGCCCGTCCTCACTCCGTCATGCCCGACCTTCACCCGTCCTGCCCGACCTTCACCCGTCCTGCCCGACCTGCACTCCGTCATGCCCAACCTGCACTCCGTCATGCCCGACCTTCACCCGTCCTGCCCGTCCTCACTCCGTCATGCCCGACCTTCACCCGTCCTGCCCGTCCTCACTCCGTCATGCCCGACCTAATCGGGCATCTCCCCCTCCCCCGCTCCGGCTGCAGCAGATCGGCATTGATAGTCAGCGACTTAAGTACTTTACTTCCCCAAGCAAAAATCGAGGAAAGTAAAGTACGTAACTCATTGTAGCACAAGGGCAAGGTGCCGCGAAGGGACTATTAAAAGGGCTAAGCTATTTAACCTTCTTAAATGTGCCTTTGTTCCAGGTTCCCTCCCCTTCAAGAGTATTAGGATCCTGGACCTTAAACAACAGGAGCAGTCCCTCGCCCGCATCCGCATAAATGTGCCCGTTATCAATGCGATATGTAGCCGGGAGTTCCAACCCGAAGTATGTTACAATGCACGTTTTATTACCTGTAAACTCGATTTGTTCAACTAATCCGGGCTCTTCATTTACATAGGTGCCGGAAACTCTGCCACAGGATACCAATAAAAAAAGAAAGATGATGATAACAAGTACTCTTTTCATAGACGGGGAAAGCATTTTTAAAGCAGCTCGTGGATTAGTCTGTATTTGTCCATACTAACAGTATTGATCTACTGCAGCTCTTAATTCCATATAGCCGATGCCATTGGGTTGACGGGTTATCTTCTTTACCCTTTCGAGCGAAATTCTTTTCGCTTTGCCACAAACCTCGTTGATGATGGTCGTAGGAACAACCCAGAAGCGCCAGTTTTCCAATTTCATCGGATGGGACTCCTCTTGAGTATTCCCGGTATTGAGACAGAATACGTACACATCACTCTGGCGTTTTAATGTCGAAGTCTTGTCTTTATAGCGCGTATATGCCTCTTCAATACCGAAGGTCCTTAATGCAGAAACCTTCCCGTCCGTACGCCAGGAATGATAATAGGCGGTTTCCTTAATCTCAACCTTCTTTCCCCGGTAGTTCATATCCCATAAAGTCCAACCATTCTTATTGTAAGGCACATCTTGTCCCAAGGCCTTTGCCACAATAAATTCAGCAACTTCCTGCTGGGTATCCCAAATGTTAGAGTACTGAAAACTCCAGAAATCGGACATTGAAAGGCCTACGGGCTCGCCGTTAAGCGTGAATGGTTCATCGCCTTTAAAATTAATGAATTTGAAGGTTTGGGTGTTCATTGATTATTATAAGGGGCCACAACGAATTTCACAAGTACGAGCCTATCAGATTACGCCTATAGAACGGTCATCTCTGAGCACTTGGGATAGTTTGTCGGGATTTCCGACAGCGTGAAAGGGAGATCAAAATCATCCACGTCTTCAAGCGGTTTTTCCATTAAACCAAGTTCCTGACACTGCTGGTGGGCCAGCTTCAGATAGCGGCGTAATACCATAATGGAAGGAAACTGTCCGCGTTCTCTGTACCATGCCATCAGATCTTTCTTGCCCTTGGAACTGTTGCAGGATTTGCAACTGCAGACCAGGTTCTCCACGCGGTCCGCTCCGCCTTTTATGCGGGGAAAGAGGTGATCAACGGAGAGATTATCGGTAGAGCCGCAATACACGCAGCGGGCTCCGTTCTCCATCTTCCAGCGTTCATCCTTGAACAGGGAGCTAATTTGAAGTGTACCAGACAGAAGCCCTTTGTACATCCGCATCCGGATGATGAAGGAGGTCTTGTCGTAGGTCGCAAGCCCGCGGTTGATGCCGTCGTGGGCCATCGCCAGATTGGCGTATGACCAGTAAATCAGTTCAGCAACCGTATGAGGCGTAATGGAAGGCATCAGCTTTCTTATCTCTACAAAGATAGCCAACTTTCCAGAAAAAGGCACAATTGTTATTACTATAGAATCATCCGTTCCGGCTTATTCTCCATCAATCTTTTGTCAAAGCGCAAACCTTCCACGGCCAATTCTTTTCTTTCCAATTCTGCTGAAATCCCTATCAGAAAGCGTTCAAATGCATTTTTTAGTTTAGGTCAATGAGCAATAGCGAAGTCCGGGATAACAAAAAATGCCAAATAAAGTGCCCTTTTCTTGCAATAATCCGCATCATGCTATAGTTTTGTCAGCGGAGCCCAATAACAAGGGGGCGTTATTTTCACTGTTTAACTCACATATAAATGCCCGTATTCTCTGAAAAAACTTATCAAATACAACTCCTCAATGAGCAAATTGAGGTGCGATTAAGCTATGGAGTATACGAGGTCAACAATACTCTTGCCGTTTCTTTATGGTGTCATTCGACTGAAACAGAGGATTATGATGCAAGATGCCCCTTCGACGAGTTATACGGCGTTATTACGGTTAATCTTCCGACCTCGCCCACTTTGCCAATAGATGAACAATTTATTGATGTCAATAATTATCCAGGTATAGGCAAGTGGCTCGAGGATAATTGCTTGGCTTCTCCAACCGGAAAGATCGAGGGCAGCGGGCTGGCACAATACCCCGCTTATAAATTCGTCTTGCCTTAAACCCACATGGCTCACACGGGACGATGATTATAACTCACTATACTTCTTCGCGGATCCCTTTGCTTTTTCCACCGGATACTTTTTCGCATTGATCCTTAACTTCTCTACTACAATCTCGTAAATATCCAAGTCACATTTATCGGCTATTAGAAGAGCATAGTTTACGACATCCGCAAGTTCTTCTTTGATTTTTTCCACCTTTGCGTCCTCAGGCTTTTTCCAGAGAAATGCCTCAAGCAACTCCGACGCCTCCAACGAGAGAGCAATCGCCAAATCCTTGGGATTATGAAACTGATCCCAATCTCTTTCTTGTGTAAAGGCTACGACTTGGGCCTGTAAATCCGCTATGGTTTTCATATTTGCAACTACTTTGAGTCGATAAACTTCTTTAAATAATCCCTTAAGCCGTTATTGTATGCATATACATAGCAACCCTTTATTCCTCGCTTCATCATTACTGCATACGAGTTGATAATAAATGACTTTAAGACGTCATCTGAGACGCCACTTTTCACCTTATTGTCAAAGAACTTTTTCCTATTAACAGTAATACCCTCCTTCTCGCTATAATCTATCTCGGGGCCAAATACCACGGCGACATAATTCAAGTCATAGCCCTGAGTGGTATGTATACATCCTATTTCATTAACAGATCCTTGACGAAGAATCCACTCCGAATTTGACATATTCCAGACATATCTCTCCCCTTTAAGTTCTATATCAAACAGGCCTTTTGCTAATGCATCCTCAACACTGGTAACACCTTTTGTCTTCCATTTCCAGCCATAACCCGCAACCACCCGGCAAAGAGACATGTCAGCATCCATTTGTCGAATGGTACGGATCATCGCATTAGGGTCATCCCATATCTTAAAATCGTAACCGGGAATAGACTTCTTTTCCAGCGCTGTTGTCGCAAGAATACTATCAACATAGTCCGTAAAAAAACCTCCGCCCATACACCTCATCTGGCTCTTTAGTTCCTGGCGAATAATTTTTCTGAGCTCAAGACTCCTTTCAAATTGCACGTCTGTTAAATCAGAAGACTTTACCGTTTGATTCTTATCGTAAACAAGGATACTATACTTGGAGCACCGTTGAATAATATCCAATTGTGTCGCCGAAAACTTATCAAGCCCCAACTTGGCGCATGCCTTATCGAAAGAACCATAGCTTGTCAGTGATTTTCTTTGAGACAACCGATGTGATTCATCCACGAACACAACATCGTAATCTTTTTTCAAGACACCCTGAGGTCCAATGACCATACCGCCTTTTAATCCCGCGCTCTTTGAATCGGAAAAAACGCTATGAAATGTCTTGCGGATTGAGGTCATAGGAACCACAAAGCCAATTCGCAACTGGCCGTGACTCCGAACGTAATCCTGAATTTTATTCGCCAGTTCAATCCTCGGTTCTAACTCGCTCCTTTCTTCAGGCGTCATATCCTGCACATCGTACAGCGTCGACATCGAAAGTGCTAAACAACTTATCATATTAATCACCACGATCGACTTTCCAGTACCGGCTGTCCCAGAAACGACCGCAGATCCTTCGACACCGGCCATCAAGCAATCGACCATATGGGTAAGTATCCGGATAGAGATTTCCTCCTGTTCTTGAGTGAGAATCGTATAGGGCGAATATTTGAATAGATTGGTATTTCTGATTACGGCCGCGGGTTTATTTGCCAGATGCTTCTTGATCAACTCGCCCCATATCAAATCAGCCTTGTGCTGATATGCTGATCTCTGATAATAGTTGTGTGAACTAGACTGCCCACCGTTCCTATTTTGCAAGGTCATTGAATGATCCGCCGCGAATAGTTTTATCAACGTCTGCTCAATATCCAAAACAGCGGACTTATTGAAAGCCTCATCGAAGACAATTTCAATAACATCTAGCTTATCTCTTTCAGGGTTTGCCAGATGTTGGTTAAACCTTCCACAAGCGCTAGTTGTCTCTCCGACATATAGTTCGGATGCATTATGAATCAGATACACGACGGGCCAATCTTTCCCCTTTTGGTGTTGTTTGACCTGCTCTAGCCCTAATGGACTAAACTGGAAAGACTCGATGTTAGGAGTACGTGTTAAGACCGATGAATCTGCATTCATAGTAAACGTCAATGTCTTTGGGGTTGCGTTCACAAAGATACAATAATTCGTCAAGAATCATAACACTCTAAGGTGCACTGGTTAATTCCGTCCTGTATAATTTTCCGAGAATAGCTGAAATATATAATACCCCTGCGACTGACGATCCCGTCGCGAGACCAATGTGATATTGTTGTATTGCGATAATTCTCGACAAATCGTATATTTGCCGTTGAATAATCACATTTACTCGAAGTGCGCTACAGAATCTGACATCGTCGCCCGTCTATTCAAGATGTATCAAGAGCTAACCAAGTAGTCACCGTTAACATATATAACCAATAGAATATCCTGTATTATGAATGCATTTGACAAATATTTTGAGCGACTCCGGGACGTTATAAGCCTTAACCCTGATCTCGCCGGCATTACTGTCGATTTATCTGGAAGCGGTGTTACCAAAGAGTACTTCAACAAGCTTAACGAGCGCAGCGATGCTCTTTTGGACTTCTTTCAGAAAACCGTAGCTACAGAAGAAGTTAGAGAAGCACTGAAGGGAATCGTTTCCTTAGAAGGGTATCAGGAGAATGATGACTTGATGCTCTGTTTCCTTATGGACCTTGTTCACTGCTATGAGGGGCTGGATCATCCTACCAGCCTTAATTCCTGCGAAGGACTGGCGCTCTTGAACGTAATGGCGAAGGTGTATCGTCCGGATTACCATATGACTTTCGCGGAACTATCTGTTATTCCTCAGTTTATTATCAATCTGGATGCAATGACCAGTTTCATTGTTGGTTGTATCGAGGAAACTGATATTATAAAGAATCAAAGCATCGTCTCTGCGCTTCTTCAAATTGTGAATCCCAATGCCGATAAAGAGTATCGTATATTGCTTTACAGATTATGCGAGGCAATATCTGAGGTAGATGGCGTCATTTCATATTCCGAGCGTGAGTATTTGATGAATATTCTTCGCCTCGATGATGATGATCTCACAAATGACATCATTACCGACTCTATCTTCAACCGAAACGAATAGCACATTCACCAATGAGAAAAAGGATCTACGAAATAATAGAACGGGGTCGTTCGGGAGACATCATCAGCCACATCTATGACATCTTGATGCTCATTGTCATCACCGCGAGTATCATCCCGTTGATGTTCGTTGAGGAGAGGACGGAATTCATTATTATTGAGCGGATAACGGTTAGCATCTTTATCCTTGATTACTTGCTCAGATGGATTACTGCCGATTACCGTTTGAGGAAGAAGGGATTATCCTTCGTTATTCATCCCTTCACGGGTTGGGCCATCATAGACCTTCTCTCGATTCTTCCTGGACTCCAAATTTTGGGACGGGGCTTCAAGATTCTCCGTATCACGCGACTACTGCGAATTCTCCGGCTCTTCAAATTCATTCGTTATTCCAACAAAATTCAGGTCCTTTTGAGAGTGATTCGCAAAGAGCAGGGCGTTTTATTGACGGTTCTGGGGATTGCCATTTTCTATGTCTTCCTCACGGCACTGATTATGTTCAATGTTGAACCGCACGTGAATGCGGCGACAGGAGCCGTCACTTTTGAGGATTTCTTTGATGCTTTGTATTGGGCCACCGTTACGCTAACCTCGGTTGGTTATGGAGATATGGTCCCGGTAACGGACATCGGCCGTTTTATCAGTATGTTATCTGCGCTTTTTGGCGTAGCTATCATTGCACTTCCTTCCGGCGTAATCACGGCCAGCTATCTTGAAGAGCTCAAAGGCCAGAAGAATAATAGCAAGAACGACGCGACTGACGCATAAGATGGCCGATCAGGTCGGCCATGACGTATAAAACAAAAAGCTGCCGAAGCAGCTTTTGTGAAGGTTCAAAGGGGACAAGCCCTGAGGGCCCATCCCCCCTTCGATTGCAAAGGTAACGCTTTTTTCTAAACTTGCAAAACTTTTCATTATCGTTTCCCCTCCTTCCTCATTTGTTCCCGGGTCTCACGGATGAGATCATTAATCTCCTCCAGACTCATTTCCTCAACGCCGCGGCGCTGCGCATCTGCACGGAGCTCATCCATCAACAGCCCAAAACGGCTGGCCGCCAGTTTCTGTTCAACCTCCTCTTCCGATTCCAATTCAAACGGAATTCTCCGCTGTTTGACGACGGTTCGCGCAAAAATGTTGAACGCGGTGTTCGCGCTCATCCCGAAATCCTTACACAAGTCATCGAATCTTTTTTTTGTGTCCGCCTCCATACGGACCGTAAATGCAGTCTGAGCCATAGCATACAAATTTGGTTGCAAATATAGTAAAAATCGAACCGTTTTGCAACCAGAATATTCTTCTTATTATAATCGATGAGATGGCCGATCAGGTCGGCCATGACGGACTCCACGTCGGCCATGACGCGCTCCGGGTCGGCCATGACGGACTCCACGTCGGCCATGACGCGGTCCGGGGCGGCTATGACGCGCTCCGGGGCGGCAAGGACGACAAGATGGCACCATATAACAAAAAGCTGCCGAAGCAGCTTTTGTGAAGGTTAATAAGGGGACAGGTGGTGTTCCTCCCCCCCCTTCGATTGCAAAGGTAAGACTTTATTCTTAACTAGCAATACTTATTATTCTCAACGCTATTTCCGAGTAAACAGATTGCCGCTCAACTGATTCACATCAATCATAGGTAGCGGATAATGGGAGAAAAGCGTTCCAGCCGTCTTAACCACCAAAATACCACGCATTGTACCCAATGCTACGCTTAAGAAGTGCGGCATAACGTGATTGACCGTAATGCTTTGATCATCATTATATACAATGAACTGGCCGAGGTCTTTCACCTCAAAATCGAATCTATATACACTCTCGAGTATGGCCTCACCCTCAAGTTCATAACGTGTCCCGAAAAACAAGCTGAATGTGTTGTTATCGACATCTGGTTGAATCTGAGTTGAGAAGCCAATCTGGATAGATTCCGGATTGATATTGTCTCCTGTTTTTCCTGGAGACATCATAAAGCTTACTTCACTGACGGACGCAAGCCTCATCAAGGTATTGATATGTTCTTCAGCCATAGTAATTTAATTGTCGTAAGTCATATGGAAATAGCTATGAGCCTGATTGTTATAAGCCCCGTCATAGGATTCGGAAGGCGTTATAAAACTGTGGGCAGGGACAAATACGTATTTAACTTCCGACTTTTTCTTAACCTCAACAATAGGTTCACCCAGTACAGCCGAAATCTTAGCTATTGTCGTTGTCGTGAATCCGTGAGAGCCAGTAAGCCATCTGGAAATCTCCGACTCACGCTTCTCCATCAGCGCCGCAAACTCACGCTGAGTCATCCTTTTCTTCTTAAGAAGGTCGGAAATACGATTTGCGATGTCAACGTTAAGGCTGACCTCCTCCATCACCTCCGGAGCCACATTGGCAACGCATTTATCAAACAAAGGGTTCTTTTTCATAATGCTTATTATAAGGTGATTGTTTCAATTATGGTTTTCACTTTCTGATAGTCTTCGTAATCCGTATGAAGCTTTCGTGTTTCTATAAATAATAGATGCTCGATGCTCCGTAGTTTGTTAACTATATCAAGCAAAGCAGGATCACTTTCATACTTTCGAACCCTCTTTATTCCTCCATTACCGATAACCAGAATCTTATTTGAAATCCTAATACAGTATAAACGAAGTGTCCCGACTCCCCTTCCTCGCCTTTGTTCAATACAAAGTGGTATAGCTTTGATATTATTCCCTTCCAGGCGAAAGAGATTTTCGCGCGCCCCGCAATCGTCAAGCATTTTCTTAATAAGGGCAATAATGGCATCAAAATCTTTCTTTAATTGCGGATGAGCAAGTGAGCCGCTAATAAACAGAAACTTCTCGAACTCAGTTAGTGCCTCACCATCATATTTTGGTGAGTAAATGCTAACGTTATCGCTTTCTACAACGAGCTCGAGCTTTCCCATAACAACTTCGTTTGAGGGCACAAAGTTATAATTTCTTTTTCAGCTCGCAAATAAAAACTTCACTTTTTTGTTAAGTTTTGGTATTTTTGGCAAGAGTAGCTAAGTTAGACTCTAAGAACTCGCTCTGCCGCAGATGGCCGATCGGGTCGGCAAGGACGACAAGATGGCACCATATAACAAAAAGCTGCCGAAGCAGCTTTTGTGAAGGTTAATAAAGGGACAAGCCCAAAGCGTTACGACCTGGGATGAAAAAGGGCTACAGAAAAAACGCAAGGTATGCCGGCAGGTACCTCATAGCTCCCTCCTTGACATAATCCTTCGTATAGATGAGATAGCGCTCGTTGGTGATACGGGAGGGGTATTTCACGCAGAAGGCGTCCATTGACGCGTGGGTCTTGTAGGAAGAGGACTTCACCTCAACGGGCATAATCTTGGTACCGCGGGAAAGGAGGAAGTCAATCTCGTAATTGTGTTTCTCGCTCTCGGTGGGCCAGGTGTGGTAAAAGAGTTTGTTTCCGGAGGCGGTAAGCATCTGGGCAACGACGTTTTCGTATATGTAGCCCAGGTTAGTGGCCAGTTTGTCGCTCAAGAGGTGCTGATAGATTGTGTTCTCCGTGAAGGCCTTGTCCCGGAAGGCAAGGGTAACAAAGAGGCCGGTGTCACCTATGAACATCTTGTACTGTGTGAGGTCTTCGGTGCTACCTAAGCCTACGTTGGGGTCATCACAGTGATGAGAGATATTCACGGTCTTGGATTTCTCCATTTCGGAAATCAATTCTATGAAGTCTTCTGCGTGGGCCTTGGGGATGACACTGGAGATCTGGTAGCGGGACGCGTTGCTGTTAAGCTGGGCCGGGATAGCGGCGAAGATACGGGCGGCTTTTCCAGTAGGGTCAATCTTGCCGAAGTCTTCGTCGTAAAGGTCCAGGATGAGGCGTTTGGCTTCGTCCACCACCTCGAAGTTGTTGGAGTCCAGATAGGCGTTCACCGCCTGGGGCATACCACCAACAAGCATATAGAGGCGGAAATCACGCATCAACTTGCGATGAGCTTCTCCGAGAGGCTGTGGATGCTCCCATACCGAGCGGAGCAGCGGGATGGTTGCCGTATCTCCCAACGCCCAGCGGAATTCTTCATAATCCATCGGATACATACTGATGCGTTTCTCTTCGCTGGGGATAAGGATGCCGGCGGTGTTCTTGCGGATGGAGATGAGGGAACCAGTCTCGATGTAGTCGTACTTGTGGTTTTCAACGAAGGACTTGATAGCCTGGCGGGCCAGAGGCTGAAACTGAACTTCGTCAAAAATAATGAGGGATTTGCGCTCGACGAGCCGGACACCGTAGATAAGCTGGAGCCTTAAAAAGATGTAGTTGAGGTCCGATACGTCGTTGAAGAGGTTCTTGACTTCCTGGGAGCATTTGGTGAAGTCAATAAGGATATAGGATTCGTATTCGTTCTTTGCAAATTCTTCCACAATGGTGGATTTGCCGATACGGCGGGCGCCCTCTACGAGGAGGGCGGTTTTTCCGTTACTCTCCTGCTTCCACTTGAGAAGGCGGTCATATATCTTGCGCTTAAATACTCGTTTCGGTTCCATATAACGACTTTTAGTGGTGACAAAAATAACGGTTTATCTATTCTCCTCAAAATTTTTTTGCCCAAAAATCGCAAAATCCTCAAAATTTTTTCTGGCTATTTTCGCAAAATCCTCAAAATTTACCACCAATCAACGCACCTTGATTGGTTCGAACGGACACAGCTCAGACTTTTTTGGGCCACGAGCGGGCATCCGCTATCCAATGAGATGGCCGATCAGGTCGGCCATGACGCAAAAGATGGCCGATCAGGTCGGCCATGACGTGCCTCACGCCGGCCAGGACGCACCTCAGGTCGGCGCCAGGACGTGCTCACTCCCCTGCTTTCTGGTGTGAGAACAGCCATTTCAGGCGCTTGGGCGCGAAGGCCTGGTTGCAGGCCTTCGGATGGTCGCAGCCGGAAAGGATGTCGAATCGGACGGTGCCGCCGGCGCGTTCGATCTCGGTGGCCATCCAGTCGATGGCGTCGAGACTGCGCTCCTGCGAGCCGACGGTAATGCACAGCGGCGTGGCCGTCATACTCTCCCGGCTCAAACGGCTGGGCGAAGACCGTCCAGCCGGAAATGAGCAAGGTGATGGTAAGGATTAGTTTTTTCACGACGCACTACTTCGCGGGCTCCCATTTGCCGCGAACGGGAGAGGATTTGAGTTGATTGATGATATCGTCCAGGATAAGAAAAAGACTGGGGACGGTTTCGGGCGTGACACGTTCGCAGATGACGGCATTGCCCACCGTATCGGGGACATCCGTGAGCTTTTGTTGCAGGTCGCGCCCCTTCTTGGTGAGTTTGACGATGGTTTGGCGCGCATCCTTCTTGCCCGGACTGCGGGTTACGATCCCCTCTGCCTCCATCCGCTTCAGCAGCGGCGTGACGGTATTGGTCTCCAGCAGCAGGCGCTTGGCGATGTCGTTCACCGGCTGCGCGTCTTTCTCCCATAATACCAGCAGCACCAGGTACTGCGGGTACGTGAGACCGTGCTCACCCAGCAGCGGATGATACGCCTGGGTAAGCAACCGGGAAGCCGTGTATAGCCTGAAACAGAGCTGATTCTCCAGTTTAAACTTCTCTTCCATTATAGCATTTCTTCAATGTCTTTCTCAAACGAGGCGGGCTCGGCCACGGGAGCAAAACGCTTAATGACGGTACCGTCGCGATTGATCAGGAACTTGGTGAAGTTCCAGAGGATGTCGCTGTCCTTCTTTGCCGTCTTGCTCAGGCCCTTCAGCATTGTGCGGGTAGCCTTGGCCTTGAGGCCTTTATACGCCTCAGACGGGGCGACGGATTTGAGATAGGTATAGATCGGAGCCTCGTCGGGACCGTTCACGTCGACTTTTTTCATCAGCGGGAAGGTAACCCCGTGGTTGATCCGGCAGAACTCGGCGATCTCCTCATCGGAGCCAGGTTCCTGGTGGGCGAACTGGTCGCAGGGGAAGCCAACGATGGCCAGTCCCCTATCCTTATATTTTTGGTACAGCGCCTCCAGTCCGTCGTATTGCGGGGTAAAACCGCACTTGGATGCGGTATTGACGATCAGGAGCACTTTCCCTTCGAACTGAGCGAAGTCAAATTCAAGGCCCTTGTTGCCGAGGGCCTTGAAATCGTAAATCTTTGCCATCTTAGAGCTGCTTTACGAGCCAGTTCTGCAGACCGATCTTCTCGATGAGCTCCAGCTGCTCTTCATCCCAGTACAGGTCCTCTTCCTCGTCCAGGAGATAGGCCTTGGTCAGGTCATAGGTGGTAGGGTCACCGGCCAGGGCGGGCATAGCTTTGTAAAGCGTCTCGACACCTTCTCTCTGGAGTTTGAGGTCAGCCTCGATATAGGCCTTGGGGTCTTCGATCAGTTGGGCCTCACTGGACACTTTCACTTCGGGAACGACACCCAGATCCAGCAAACGGTCGGTATACTTCTCGACCCAGGCCATTTCCTCGTTGAAGTGGCCGATGTACTTCTCGCCCAGCTTCGTGAAGCCCTGGCTCTTGAAGAGTTGTCCCTGCATCTTGTGTACGAAAGCGCTGCCGGCAAGCTCGTTGATGATCATCTGAGAGATCTGAATAGTGTTGGTAAAGTCCATAATTTATTGTATTTAATCGTTAATTGTATCGTTCGCGATGCAAATATACGACTTTATTTTTATATCGCAAGCGATATTTTTAAAAAAGTGACATTTTCTTTCTCCGCGAAGTGCTATCTGACTGAATACCCGGTTCATTATGACTATTCCGTCGGGGTTTTCCGCCATTGGAAGAACCAGTCCAGCCGTTCCTCTGTAAACGCGTTGTCGCAGGCGGTGCCGTGGTTCATTCCGGGCAAAATCGTTAACTCGACCGTGCCGCCGGTCAGGTTGGCCAGGACCTGATACTTCAGCCCGTCATATACTTTGGGCTCAAAGGCCGGCCCCGGCGTCGGCGTCACATCCTCCGGAACTGCGATTCATAGGCACACTCGGTATTTACTACTTGTTGTTCTTTACTACTTCCCAACTTCCGCCTTTATCCGGGCCGTTTCTCTTGATAAGGCCCTCAGCCTTCAGTTTAGCCAGTTGCTTCTCAATGGCCTTCTCCGTTATGCCAATCTCGTCGGAGAGTTTCCTAGCGGAATACTCGGGATGAATCCGAAGCAGCGCAAGGATTTTCTCCCTACTTTTCCAAATTTTCTCCCTACTTTTTGAGTTCTCGAATGACCCGGCAGGGGTTGCCGGCGGCGACGACGTCGGAGGGGATGTCGCGGGTGACGACGGAGCCGGCGCCGAGGGTGACGTTATCGCCGATGGTGACGCCCGGGAGGATGGTGACCCCGCCGCCGATCCAGACGTTGTTGCCTATGGTGACGGGCTCGGCCCATTCTTTCCGACTGCGGCGCTCCTCCGGGTCGGTACTGTGGCAGGCCGTGTAGATGCTCACGTTCGGGCCGATGAAGCAGTCGTCGCCAATCGTGACGGGCGCTTCGTCAAGCACCGTAAAATGGAAGTTCGCGAAAAAGCGCTTGCCGACGCGGATCGGCTTGCCGTAATCGCAGTAGAAGGGCGGATTGATAATGCACTGCTCATCGCCCATAGATCCCAGCAGGTCCTTCAGCGCGGCCAGCCGGGCCTTCGCGTCAGAGGGCCTGAGGGCATTGTACTGCTGAATTTTATCGTGCACTTCGTCGAGTTCCTTGAGCAGGTCCGGATCCACCGCCGAATAGATCTGTCCGGACAGCATTTTTTCTTTTTCTGTCATAACTACCGTTGCAAAAAGTGCGGTGCCGTATCGATGTACAGGAGGCCGCCGGAAGCGATACCCTCGGCGCGGAGAACCCGTACGGCGTTCTCGTTATCAATCAGATCGTTCGAGATGAGGCGGTCGCTGTCGTTCCATCCGACCAACGGATTGGGCAGGTCGGTGTAGTAGTCGGTGCGCTCGGTCGTGGCGAGGTACTCACTGGCCGCAAGGACCAGTTTCCGGGAGGCCCAGTCGCCGTTCCATCTCCCGTCGCTGTAGATGACAACGCCATCCTTGACCAGCGAATCGACCGCATAGGTCGTATAGGAGCCGTGGTCCGTCGCCGTATAGTAGCAGTCGATGCCCGTCATCCGCGAGAAAAGGCTCTCTCCGCCGCTGGTCATCGCGTACTGCATAACCTGCAGGAGCTCGGCGTAGGTGATTTCGTACACGTACGTGGCGTTGCTGAAGGGGAAAATCTCATAGACGTCGGCGACGGTGATGTTGCGCCGGGATGCGCCGTCCAGCGGGAAGGTGGTCCGGATGCCGCCGGCATTGACGAACGCAACGTCCGCGCCCCCGATCCGGCGGAGAATGTCGCACATCCAGTTGGAGATCGTCGCAGCCCGGCCGCCACTGCCGTTCAGATAGTAGCTCGTCGCCCCGACCGTGATGTAGCCGAGCACTTCCTGCTGCTGCGCGGAAATGGCCTCCAAAGCGGCATCGGAGACGGTAATGATCCCCGGCGCAAGCTGATCGATATTCTGCGTCGCCGTGGTGTGGGTGTCGTGGGAGGCGTCCACCGCGAAGCAGCCCATCGCATTCACCCGGTCGAAGGAGAGTTCTCCGGCCACCGTAACCCGGAAGCGGAGGGCGGCGCAGGCAAAGGCCTCGCCATAACGCCCGGCCTGCAGGTAGGTCAGGCCCGAGGCGCTCTGCCCCCGCAGCACACGGTGTGAATGGCCCCCGAGCACAAGGTCGAACGCACTCTCCGAGCCGAGCTTTTCCGCTACGCCAGGGGCCTCGCCGTGGACCAGGAGCACCGTTGCATCACACGCGCCGGAGGACTCCAGCTCCGCGGCGATGTCATTCGCGATCGCGTAATCCTCGCGGATGGAGAAGCCCTTGTCGGCGAACTGGGTGGTGATGATGCTGCCGGCATAGTTGACGGCAAAGCCGACGACGCCGATGCGCACCGGGATGGTCGCCCCGCGTGGCCCGGAAGCGGTTTTTTCCACGATGACGTAATCGCGGGTGAAGGGCACGCGAGCGCCGTCGCGGTAGAGGTTGGCGCAGAGAACCGGTACTTCGTTGACGCAGTTCTGGCCATTACAGACGTAATCCGGCATCGTGCCGTCGGCGTCCACCGTCGTATCGATGCCCCAGTCGAATTCGTGATTGCCGAGAGCGACTGCGTCGTAGCCCATCCGGTCGAAGGACGCGGAGACGGGCCAGCCGGAGGTGAGGTTGGAGATGCTGGCGCCCTGGTAGATATCGCCCCCGTCGAGCAGGAGCACATTGTCCGCTCCGCCTGCCTCCCGGAGGTCGTTGACCTTGTCGGCGATGTAGGCGAGGCGGTAATGGACGGAGCCATTGCCATCGGTGCTGACGATATGGCCGTGAAGGTCCGTGGTCTCAAAGACCTGGAGCGTATACAAGCCCGGCGTCAGTTCCTCCGGATCCTGCGGCTCTTCCGGATCATCCTTGTAAGGGTCGGCCTTGCTGCAGGCAACGGCAAGGAGGAGGGCCGCCGCGGCGAACCCGAATAGCTTAAAAGCAAAATGTCTATCTTTACCCATAGCTACGGCAAAGATACACCTTTTTCCTGACATACCAGCCCGCTTCAGGAACGCGACCCCTTCTGACTGCTACTGACGGACCATTCGTGAGGCCGTCGGTGCCGTTTTACCCCCATTTTCGTTACCGACGGACCATCAACTGAGCCGTCAGTTGCGGTCCGGGGAAAATCCGGCAGGAAAGGAGCGGTATTTCCCCCATTTATCATTATTTTTGCACGATAATCCCTTTTTCGCCGATGATGATGCACTTCCAGGCCGCCGGACACGTTTCCGGACCGTTTCGCGCCCTAGCCATAGCCCTCGCAGGCCCGCTCACAGCCGCCACCCTCGCCCTTTCCTGTACCCGGCAGGAGATTGAAGACCCGGTCCTTCCCGAGCCGATCACCGAAGCGGCCTTCTACGCCCGCATCGAGGCGCCCGTAACCGACGCGACCGCAGAAACCGACGCCGCCGCAGCCCCCGACACCCGCGTCTATGCCGACGAGAACCTCCACCTCCGCTGGAACGCCGGCGACCGGATCAGCCTCTTCAACGGCACGAGCGCGAACGCCGCATACGTCTTCACCGGCCATACCGGCGATAGCAGCGGCGCCTTCGACCCCGTCCCCGGCGATGCCCCCGCCGCAGGTTCCCCGATAGACGGCATCATCGCCCTGTCTCCCTACCAGGCCGACGCATCCCTGCTGACCGCGCAGCTGCTCAGCTTCACCTTCCCCGGCGTCCAGTCCTACGCCGCGAACTCCTTCGGTCTGGAGGCCAATCCGATGGTCTCCATCACGCAGGATAATCAGCTCTATTTCAAGAATATCGGTGCATATCTCGTCTTCCGCCTTTACGGCGAAGCTTCGATTCGCTCGCTGACCCTCAAGGGCAACGCCGGCGAAGCGCTCTGCGGCCCCGCCTACGCGATCATCTCGGAAAGCGAAGCCCCGAGCGTAATGCTGAGCGGCGAAACCGCCGCGGAGATCACCCTCTGGTGCGAAAGCCCCGTCACCCTCGGGAAAACGGCACAGACCGCTACGGACTTCTGGTTCGTCGTCCCGCCGCAGACCCTGAGCCAGGGCTTTACCCTCAGCGGCCGGACCGCCGACGGAAAGGGCTTTGAGCAGCGCTACGACAAGTCCCTCAGCCTGAGCCGGAACTACCGCACGCGGATGGCCCCCCTGAAAGTCGAAGCCGGCGACGTCCCGGACGACGGCCTCAGCGAAGCCCTCATCCCTGCGCTGTCCGTGCAGGCCAGCCAGACCAGCATCTACGAAGGCGCGGCCGCGAACCTGATCGACGGCGACTACCAGACCTATTACCACTCCCCCTACGAGGTCAAGACGCAGTTCCCCCTCGTCTGGGAGTTCAGCTTTGACGGAACGGCGACCCTCGACCACGTCAGCCTGATGCACCGCGCTTCCGGCGATACGCCCGGAGCGCACTGGCGGGGGCAGATCGGCCGCTTCACGATCGCGTGCAAGCGCGCCGGAGAGAGTGACTTCGGCCCCGCGCAGGCCTTTGACTTCGGCGGTCTCGGCGGCTACCAGACGGCCCTGCTCACGGCGCCGGTAGCGAAACTCAGCGCAGTCCGGATCGAAATCCTCGACGGCGACCCCTACGCCTCCTACTACAGCGAAGATCCCTACATCTGCTGCGCCGAGGTCGAGTTCTACAGCTCGAACCGCGAGGCGATCAACGCGCTGATCGGGCGCGTTTTCACCGACCTTTCCTGCTCCGAGCTGCGGGATGGCGTCACGGACAGCGACATCGCCGCGCTGGGGGCCGTTTCCCCGGTCCTCGCCGAAAAGGTCGCCCTGCCGCTTCGCGACGGCAGCTACGACGCGAACGAAAAAGATTTCCGCATCCACAGCTACGAGCCCTACTCCGACAGCCACGTCAACCGCGACCTCTGCACCTATCTCTACACCTCGATGAACAACCCGACCGGCATTGCCGTCGAGGCGGGCGAGGAACTGCTCGTGTGCGTCGACCGCATCCCCGACGGGCAGCAGGTCAGCCTCGCCGTTTATGACACCGAGGGAGACGGGAAGGAACCCGCGTTCGGCGGCGTCTCCGAGATCGAGCAGATCAGCCAGACGAGCGCCCTGCAGGCGGGCATCAACCGCGTCCCGATTACCTCCAGCGGAATGCTCTACCTGATGAACCTCGTCCCGGAGAGCAACCGGAAGGCAATGTCTGAGTTCTCCCCCGTCCGGGTCCACATCCTCCCGGGCAGCGGTACGGTCCTCGGCTATTTCGACCTGGCCCGCCACAGCGACGCCCGCTACAGCGAGCTGATCGCCGGCTACAGCGGCAAGTTCTTTATGGTCAAGGGCGCGAAGGCGATGTTCCTTTTCCATACCGACCGGCTCCGCCAGGCCGCCCCGGATGCGATCCGCAGCGGCATCGAAACCTGGGACGAGATCATCGGTTACGAGCACGAGCTGCTGGGCCTGGACGCCTGCCCCTGGTTCAACAACCACATCCTCGCCGTCTCGACCACGGCCTCGATCCATATGGACGCCGCGAACCGCCGGGTCCGCTTCCACGTCGACGTCCTCCCGCAGCTGTGCTCCCGCGAAGCCCTGCTCCAGGCCGACGGCGCCGGGAAATGCAACATCTGGGGCCCCGCCCACGAAATGGGCCACGTCAACCAGATGGCGATCAACTGGCGCTCGACGACCGAATCCTCGAACAATCTTTTCGCCAACTATGCCCTCCTCGGCGTCGGCGGCGACGCCTATGGAACGACGTACTGGTCGCAGGGCGGCAAGATCGAGCAGCTCGCCGACTCTTACGTCGAGCACCGTCCCTGGGTCCTGCTCGGGGACAACACCGCCTACCAGGGCGAGGATTCCAGCCTCCATATGCGGATGAACTGGCAGCTCTGGATCTACTTCCACAAGTGCGGGGTCAAGCCCGACTTCTTCCCGGCCCTGTTTGCCTACTTCCGTAACGGCCACCAGCTCCCGAACGAGGCGGGCGGCTATTACGGACGCGACGAGGACGCCGGCCTGAGCCAGCTCGAATACTACGAAGCCTGCTGCACCGTCTCCGGACAGGATCTGACCGAATTCTTCGACGCCTGGGGCTTCTTCGTCCCTGTGGACGAGAGCTACAGCCAGTACGGCACGACGCAGTACACGGTCACCGAAGCGATGGTCGCCGCTGCGAAGGCGCGCGTCAGCGCAATGAGCCTCCCGAAGGCGGCCCCGATCCAGTACATCGAAGACCGCACGAACTTCGGCGGGAAGTACTACTACAGCGACTTCGGCTTCTACACCCTCTTCCGCGACGGGACCCGCATCAGCGGAACGCCGAGCGGAATGGACTTCGGCGGCGGACTGGTCTTCCTCAGCGGCTGCGATGGCGCGGTCGCCGTCGAACTCCGGGAAGGAACGGAAAGCACGGGGCAGCTGCTCTTCTTCACGAACTACAGCTCCTTCGAGCTTCCGAGCTCCCTGAGTCTGAGCGGAAACCGCCTCTGGGCCGTCCAAGCCGACGGCGAGCGCATCCCCATCCCCGTCAGCTAAGGCTCTTCGGAGAGGAAACGCAGGCGGCGCCGGATATCCAGCTTCCGCCGGCCCATCAGGGTCGCGATCTGCGGAACGGTGTAATCCTGCGAGACAAAGCGCAGCATCCGGTCATCCTCCGACGGGAGCCAGGCCTGCCCGTCACGGCAGAGGTAGCCGTTGATCTCCCCCATCCCCATCAGTTTGAGTCGGACGGCCCGTTCCGTCCGCTGGGCCATCGTGGCGATTTCGGGGATCCGGACCCCCATTCCGAAAAGGTTGCGGACGTAATCCATATCAGCCCGTTTCCAAGGCTGATTGAAGCGCGGAAATTTCGCTTTCACGGCTTCGGTGGTAGCATTGTTGATCATAGCATTTTTGGTTTTGGTTGGGGCGAACATAGAAAAAGGCTGCGATTCTTCCTACCCGACGCGCGGTTCAGCTGCAACTTTTTCTGTTTTTGAAAGAAAAATTGTCGATTTCTTTATTTTATTGGTTACCTTTGACACAGTAAATAGCACAAAGAAACAATAACCGATCAGATTGGAAATGGAATTCAAATCCGAATACCAGGCTCCGCGCGCACGCTGCGGAGCACTTCTCTATGAGCGCAGCATCCTTTCGCCCTTCTATCCGGGCGGAACACCCGACAGCGATGACTACGATGACAACCCCCTGGGTGACCTTTAATCCGCTGCCGCTATGATGAACAGAAGTAATCCCCTTACAGCTATGATGCTGCCCTGCGCCGCCTTTTTCCTCGGCTTCCTCGCCCTTTCCGCCTGTGAACGGGCCGAAGCCCCTGTCAGCGAGCCCCAGAAACCCGTCCGGCTCTTTATCGAAGGTACCCAGCCCGTCCCCGAGGACGAGACCCGTACCGAATGGACCGGAAGCACCCTCAACTGGTCCGAGAGCGACGTAATCGCCCTGACCTATTCCCTCGACGGGAAGTGGGAGGCGGATCTTTTCGCCTCCGATCCGCTTGCGGAATCCGCTGCGAGCGCCTCCTTCAGCGTCAGCGCAACGGCCGCCGGCGCCGGGACCTATGACTTCCGGACCGTCTATCCGGAGGAAGCCGTATCCGAATACGCCGGAGGCCGCGCCGTCGTGGAGATTCCCGCGACGCAGACCCCGCAGCGCATCGGCAGCCACCTGAGCTTCGACCCCGCAGCCGACCTGCTCTGGGGCCGCAGCACCTCGACCTACGGCAGCTTCCCCGACGGAACCGCCGTCCCGATCGTATGGAAGCGCCTTGTCGCCCACGCCTGCATCACACTGAAGAACCTGCCCGCCACGCTCACCTCCGAGACGATCGAGCAGATTACCCTCCGGGCCCAGGAAGGCGCAGCCCTGGCCGGCCAATGGAGCCTCAGCGTCGACGGCGGCAGCCTGACTCCGCTGGAGACGACGGAGACCCTCATTCTGAGCCCCGACAACCTGACCCTCAGCGGCAGCAACCTCGAATTCTGGGCCGCGATGATGCCGGGCACCGTCAGCGCCCTCACCGTCTCGGTCACGACGGACAAAGCCATCTATACGCGCTCGATCAGTGACCTGAGCCTCAACTTCCTGCAGAACCGGCGCAATACGCTCGGGGTCAATATGGCCTCCGCAACGCGCAGTGAATTTGCCTACACCCTCGTCAGCGAGGCTCCTGCGGACTGGAGCGGCGACTACCTGCTCGGCTTTGGCGAGAACTTCTTCGCCGGCAAGGCCGATGGCGGCAACTATGGCGCCTTCACGACCCTGACCGTCACCGACGGGGCCGTTCCCTACTCCGCCGGCGTGGATTACAACCTGAAGATCGCCCGGCGCGAAAGCGGCAACTACAGCCTCCTCTATGGCACGCAGTACCTCGGCTATGCCGTCAGCGGCAACGCGATATCCTTCAGCGAGAAGCCGGATAACTGGACGCAGTACGAATGGACCATCACCCTTGAAGGGACGGTGGTCAAGATCGTGAACGCAGCCAGCACCAGCCGTCGCATCCAGTGGAACCCCGCCTCGAACGCCCTCCGCTTCTCTACCTACACCGGAAGCCAGAAGGATCCTTCCCTCTATCGGCTCAACCGCGAAGCGGGCGAAGGCGGCGATCCCGTCACCCCGCCGGATCCGCCGGTTCCGCCGACCCCGCCGACTCCCTCCGACCAGCCCGGCTACCTCGGCTGCTTTGAGGTGCCCGCCATCCCGACCCTGACCGGCCAGAGTGCGAAGGGCACGAACTCCGACAAGGGCGATACCTGGTATGGCTACTACACAACCAACGAGAACCGCCGCGTCGCGACGCACACCTTCGCGCATCCCGACAAGAGTAACAAGCAGACCCGCAACTACACCGTGATGTTCGACGGCAGCACCCGCGCACCGGTCTGGACCGCCCACGCGATGCACAGCGATATGTGGCCGGACCATAATGTCGGCCGCAACGACTCCTGGAAGTCCGACCCGGCCTTCAGCGGCCTGACACAGCAGAACGGCGTCAGCGGATACAGCCGCGGCCATCTCGTCGCCTCGAACTATCGGCAGAGTACCACCCTGCAGAACAAACAGACCTTCTACCTGACGAATCAGGCCCCGCAGTGGCAGACCAGCTTCAACGACGGCGTCTGGAACCAGCTCGAGCAGGCCGTAGCCGGGCATACCCCGAGCGGGCGCGACACCCTCTACGTGGTCATCGGCGTCCTCTACGAGGGCACGACGAAGTATGTTGACGACGTCCCGATCCCGAGCCACTTCTACAAGTGCCTGATGGAGTGCTGGTTCGACTCGACCGGTGCAATGACCAACGCCGCCGGCGTCGCCTACATCTTCACCAATGAGGCGCACAAGGGTATGAAGTATTCAGAAGGGGCCACGACGATCGACGCGATCGAGGAACGGGCCGGATTCGACTTCTTCCCGCAGGTGCCGGAAGCCTTCCAGACGGCAGCGGAATCTTCCACGACAGCGCTCTGGTAAAAAACCGGAGCCGCTTTTAGTCCTGCATCGACTCTTTCTCGCAGTACCGGGCGATGACCTTGTACGCAGCGGCGATTCCCAATTCGCCGGCCCGGGAAAGGTCGATGCAGCCTTTTTCCCTGTCCTTCAGATAGAGCAGGACGAGGCCGCGGTTGAAATAGGCATCCCCCATCGCGGGATAGAGCTCGATCGCCCGCGTAAAGGCGGATACCGCCTCGACGGACTGCCCGCTGAGGCATTCCAGAATGCCGAGGTCGTAATGCAGATACGGGAAATCGGGCAGCAGTGCGAGCGCCTCCCGGATATCCTCTTCTGCCTCGGAATAATCATAGGTCTCTACCACCGTATCGCGAACGCGCGCCCGCGTGCGACCTTCCCCGTCGAGACTGAGGGTCTGCACGCTGCTCTCCAGGCCCGCGATGAAGCGGATCATCTCCGCCCGGAGCGCGCCGCGGCTGAGGCGGTAGAAGGCCTCATAAAGCGGAGCATAGCGGTCGTCATCATCCTTTGCGGCGGCTTCGATGGCCTCTCCGAATTCCGAGGCAGCGGCGAGATACTGCTGCGCCGCGAGCTCCTGCAGTCCGCGAAGGAAGGCACGCTGGGCGCGCGGAATCCCGACCGGAATGATCGGATCCGCATCGGTCGCCGTCTCCGGGGCATCGCCGCCGGATAGTTCAACCGAAGCCCCGCCCAGGCTGGCAAGGAAGCGATCCAGGAGCGGATTCTCATAGCGCTGCGACAGGGCCACCCGGCCGCCCGTAGGCGAACCGCTGAGGCGGAAGGTATAGAGTTCGCGGAGGGTAATACCGACCTCCTGCTGATTCATCTGCTCGTTTTCGAAGTTCTTCTTCGCGAAATCCGCATCGAGGGAGATCAGCCGGTCGAGCACCGCCGAGGTATCCGCGAGGGCGCCGTCCCCTTCTCCGGCGCGGAACGCCTCCACCTTCGCCCGGGCGGTCTGCAGGTCGCGGCGGGAGGCCGCGCTGCGCCCGAGCTGCTGGTTCACGTAGGCGCGGTTCTGGTAGGCCTTCGCGAAGTCGGGGAAGAGCTCGATCGCCCGGTCATAATCCTCGAGGGCGTTCTCGTACTGCTCCATCTGCGTGAAATAGACGGCGCGGTTGAAATGCGCCAGCACGTTGTCGGGATTAATATCGAGGACGCGGTCCATATCGGCGAGGGCTTTCTCCATCTCGCCGACCTGCGCGTAGATGAGGCTGCGGTTGTACAAGGTCAGGGCGTTTCCCGGCTCGAGCTCCAGCACGCGGTCGAAATCGGCCACGGCGTCCATCCATTCGCTGCGCCCATAATGGATCTGCGCACGGAAAAAGTAGGACAGGGAGTTGTCGGGGTCGAGTTCGATGGCCCGGTCAAAGTCTTTCAGCGCGGCATCGTCATCGCCCCGGACGGCATAGAGGCGGCCGCGGCGGGAATAACCCTCGGGCTCGAAGCGGTCGAGGCGAATGGCCTTGTTGTAATCGTGCAGGGCGCGGGTCGTATCCTTCAGGAAGAGGTAGCAGGCGCCGCGGTTCAGGTAGGCAGCGGGATCCTTCGGCTCCTTGCGTATGTACTTGTCGAAATCGGCGACGGCGCTGTCAAACTGTTGCGACAGGAAGAAAGTGACGCCACGGGTGAAATAGAGGCCGACATTTCCGGGACGCAGGGAAAGGGCGGTTTCGAGGTCGGCGAGGGCCTCATCGTAACGGCCGAAGCGGCCTTCGGTGATCGCCCGGTAGTGGTAGCCGGAGGTAAAGACGGGATTGATGCGGATGCAGTGGTCGAAATCGCCCTGCGCACCCCGCAGGTCTCCAAGGTTATACTTCGCGATGCCGCGGTAGAAGAAGGTCCAGTGGTCGGTCGTGTCGAGGCGCGCGAGGATGTTGAAATTCTCGATGGCGTCCCCATACCTTCCGTCGATGATCGCCCGGCGTCCGGAGAGGTAGAAATGGTCCTTGTCGTACTGGGCCGAAGCACGGAAAGCACCGCCGCCGGCCAGTAGCAGTAGCGCGGCGACGAGAAAAAGCCGAAAATATTCTTTTTTTCCGAGCAAAATCGCTAATTTTGGCCCCTTGAAACGGGAGTCCCGCAAAGATAATCATTAATCGTGCCTTTTTCAAACCGGATGGGAAAAGTTTTCTTGAGAATCCTGCTGCTGGCGGCCCTGCTGCTGGCGGGAACGCCGTTGCAGGCACAGGCTCCGCGTACCCCGCACGCCCGCAGCGGCGAATCGGCCCTCCGGACCGAGCGCCTCAGCGAGGCCGTCGCCTACCTCTCGGATACCCTTTGCGGAGGCCGGCGGACCGGGACCCCGGGCGGGCTTCGCGCCGCGACCTGGATCAGCGGCCGTTTCCGCGAGGCGGGCTTGCAGAATCTCGGGGGCCGGGGCAGCAGCTACCTGCTCCCCTTCACCGTCCCTTCGACCGGCGCTTCGGCCTACAACGTCGTCGGGATGATTCCGGGCTGCAGCGACAGCTGGGTCGTCGTCGGGGCGCATTTTGACCATCTCGGCACCCTCGAGGGCAAGTGCTATCCCGGCGCGGACAAGAACGCTTCGGGCGTGGCGGCCCTACTGAGCCTGGCGGATATGTTCCAGCAGATGCGCGCGCTCGGGAGAGTGTACGACAAGGGGCTGCTCCTGGTCGCCTTCGACGGCAAGGAAATGAACCTCGCCGGCTCGCAGGCCTTGGTCTCCGCCCTTTCCGCGGGCGCCCTCGTCAGTCCCGCATCCGGGAAGCCGATCCGCCCCGCCGACATCTCCCTGATGGTCAATCTCGACCAGCTCGGCTCCACCCTCTCCCCGCCGGAGGACGGCCGGGAGGACTACCTGATCGCCCTGACCGGCAGCGCGCGGGGGTCGAATATGGCCCTGCTGAATGCGATCAACGACCACGAAAACATCAACCTCGAGCTCCTGCCCGACTATTACGGCAGCGCGGATTTCACCCGCATCTTCTACAGCCGGATCAGCGACCAGAAGGCCTTCCTCGAGGCGAAGATTCCCGCCGTGATGTTCTCCTCCGGGATTACCCTGAATTCGAACAAGCCCGACGACACGCCGAAGACCCTCAACTTCGCAATCCTGCGGCGAAGGGTCCTGCTCATCTATTATTTCCTGAGTAACCGGTTATAGATTCCCTTCCGGCTGATCCTCTTCGGTAAGGAGCCGCTCCAGCTCCGACAGACGGAACACCTTCGCGCAGAGGGGCAGCTGTTCCCAGCCCAGCAGCACGCGGAGGCTCTGTCGCGCGCATCCGCTCAGCTTCGGGGCGGGCCGGAGGCTGAAGCGCCAGTGGAACTCCTCGACCCGCCGGTGCCCGGCCAGGCGCTTCTGGAAGGCGCGGATGCAATCGGGGTTGTATAGCGTACGACCGTCGGAAAAGTTCACGAAAGACTCCCGCCGCAGCGAACCGGCGTAGAAGCGGCAGCGCTCCGGAAGCGGGCTCAGCGCGGGATCGGGCAGGATGGGGACCGGGCGAAGCAGCAGGTCGATACCGCCTTCGGCGTGGTCCTCGAGCAGGGCGCGCATCGCCCCGTCGCCTTCCTCGAAGAAGGCATAGATGACAAAACGGCGGTCGGTCTGCAGGCTCAGCGAAGCGATCACGCGGTACACCGCGTCCTCCTGCCCGGGTCGGCAGGGCAGCACGATGGCAAGGTCGGCGGAGCGGTTATCCATACGCAGCGGGAAAGTAGGGTTCGAATGGGAACAAATATAAGGAATTTTCGCCGGAATCTGCGTTTTTTTTCGTAATTTTGCACCCTATGAGAGAATTCCTGAAGATGGTGAAGACCTATGTGCTTCCCTACAAAAAATACCTGGGCTGGAGCGTCGTCCTGAACATCCTGTCCGCTGTCCTCAACGTCTTTTCCTTCACGGTCATCATCCCGATGCTGAAAATCCTTTTCAACATCGATACGAGCTCGCACCCCTTCATCCCCTGGGATGCCCCGGGTGTATCCCTGAAGGACAAGGTGGTCGAGAACGCCTACTACTACGTCGGACTCTATGATCCGGTCAACGTGCTGCTGGTGCTGTGCGCCTTCCTCGCCGTGATGACCCTGTTTAAGACCGCCAGCTATTTCGGCTCCAGCGCCGTGATGATCCCGATCAAGACGGGGATCACCCGCGACCTCCGGCGGCGCATCTACGACAAGATTCTCTCCCTGCCGATCGGCTTCTTCTCGCAGGAGCGTAAAGGCGACATCATCGCCCGGATGAGCGGCGATGTGACCGAAGTCGAGCACAGCATCACCGCTTCGCTCGATATGCTGATCAAGAATCCGATCTTGATCCTGATCTACGCAGCCGCCCTGATCTTCCTGAGCTGGCAGCTGACCCTCTTCACGATCGTCTTCACCCCGCTAATGGGCTGGATTATGGGCGTGATCGGCCGGCAGCTGAAGAAGAAATCGATGCAGGCGCAGGCCCTCTGGAGCGACACGATGTCGCAGGTCGAGGAGACCCTCGGCGGACTGCGCATCATCAAGGCTTTCCGCGCCGAGAAGAAGATGGGCGGCCGTTTCGGCGGCATCACCGAGAGTATGCGGAAAAAGTACACCCGCGTCGGCGTCCGGCAGTCCCTGGCGCATCCGGTGAGTGAATTCCTCGGGACGGTGATGATCCTTGTGGTGGTCATCTTCGGCGGCTACCTGATCATCGATTCGCAGCGCAACGGGTACGGCCCGAGCGCGAGCCTGCTCGGTGCGACCCTTGACGCCCCGACCTTCATTTACTACCTGCTCATCCTCTACTCCATCCTCAACCCGATCAAGGAGTTCTCCAAGGCCTCCTACAACATCCCGAAGGGTATGGCTTCGATGGAGCGCATCAACAAGATCCTCGAGGCGGAGAACCCGATCAAGAGCCCCGAGCACCCGATTGCCCTGCCGGCCTTCACCGACCGGATCCGTTTCGAGCACGTCGGCTTCCACTATGAGGATGACCGCGAAATCCTCCGCGACATCTGCCTCGACATCGAGAAGGGCCGCAACATCGCCATCGTCGGCGAGTCCGGCGCCGGGAAATCGACCCTGGTGGACCTGATCCCCCGCTTCTTCGACGTGACCGAGGGCCGCATCCTGATCGACGGCAAGGACCTGCGCGAAGTTTCGGTGCAGGACCTGCGCGGCCTGATGGGCAATGTCAACCAGGAGCCGATCCTGTTCAACGACACGATATTCAACAACATCGCCTTCGGCGTCGAGAATGCGACCGAGGAGCAGGTCATCGCCGCCGCGAAGATCGCGAACGCCCACGAATTCATTATGGAGAAGGAAGAGGGCTACCAGACCAACATCGGCGACCGTGGCGTCAAACTCTCCGGCGGACAGCGGCAGCGCCTTTCGATCGCCCGCGCGATCCTGAAGAACCCGCCGATCCTGATCCTCGACGAAGCGACGGCCTCCCTCGACACACAGTCCGAGCGCCTTGTGCAGGAAGCCCTCGACCGCCTGATGTCCTCGCGTACGACCATCTCGATTGCGCACCGGCTCTCAACGGTCAAGAACGCCGACGAGATCATCGTGATGCACGAAGGCCGGATCGTCGAGCGCGGCCGCCACGAAGAGCTCATTGCCCTGGGCGGCTACTACCGCCGGCTCCACGATATGCAAAGCCTCTAGCGCTCCGAGACGATGGCATCCACCTTCCCGACGCACCGACAGCTCGTTCTTCTCGCCCGCGCAGCATTTGTCATCTACTTTGCGCTGGTGCTCTACGTGTGCTTCGGGAAATTCGACAGTCTGCCTTCGGTCGTCAATGAGACCCTCTGGGGCATCGAAGGGGACAAGATCATCCATTTCATTATGTTCTTCCCCTATCCGATCCTGCTCTTTATGGTCCGGCGCCGGCCCTTTACCGCGCGGAGGCAGGTGTGGCGCTACGCTCTCCTCATCCTCGTGACGGGGCTCGTGATCGGGGCCGCGACCGAAATCGGGCAGAGCTTTACCCCCTATCGCGACAACGATCCCTACGACCTTTTCGCAGACGGAGCCGCCCTCCTGTCGAGTACGCTGCTCTGCCTTCCCTTCGTATTTTACGTCCTTTCCCGCCGCCTTCGCCGTCAAAATGAACATCCGGAAACACCCCTCCCGTAGCCTGCTTCTGATGCTCGGACTCCTCCTGCTGGGCGCTCCCGCGCTCCAGGGACAGACGGTCGCCGATTTCAAGACCGCCTGCGATTCGATGACCGTTCGTCTGGGCCGCCGGACAGGGGTCAAGGGGACCTCCAAGGTTGCCCTTCGCGCCGTGACGAAGGAGGCCGACGGGGTCTTGCAGTTCCGTTTTTCGAAAGAGTTTTCCGACTACCCCTGGAAGGGCGAAGACACGGCCTGGTTCAAGGAAGAATTCAAGAGCCTGTTCCCGAAGAGTTGCGCGGCTTGGGAGGTCGGTACCTGCTATGCCGATGCAAAGCGGCAGAGTTTCAAGCAGCTCGTAACCCCGATTGTCCGCTCCGACGGGCGCGCCTCTTCCGACTATCCTTTCCGGATGGATGACCCGCGGGGCAATGGGCAGCCCCTGCTCGAGCGCCTTGATGCGCCGCCGGCTCCCCGGGGCCTGGCGGGCCGCCATATCGCCCTCTGGCAGAGCCACGGCCGCTATTATGAGGAGGCGACCGGGCGTTGGGAATGGCAACGGGCCCCGACCTTCGGGACCTGCGAGGATCTCTTCACGCAGAGCTTCGTCCTCCCCTACCTGATCCCGATGCTGGAAAATGCCGGGGCGATCGTCCTGACCCCGCGCGAGCGGGATCCGCAGCGCCGGGAGGTCGTCGTGGACAACGATCCCTCCTTCTCCCGGGATGGGGCTTCGCCCGATATCCGGGGATGCGGCACCTATGCCGAAAGCGGGTACTGGGGCCAGGGCGAAGGGCAGGGCTTTGCCGATGCGAAAGCCGTTTACAACGGCGATGACAACCCCTTCCGGATGGGGACCTACCGGCTGACCGGATGCATCCCCGCGGACAGCGAACAGATCTCCGCGACGGCGTCCTGGTCGGCTGATATTCCCGAGGCGGGGCGCTATGCCGTCTATGTTTCCTACAAGAGTATTCCGGGCAGCACGGACGCCGCCCACTATACGATCCAGCACCGCGGCGGGACTTCCGAAGTCATTGTCAACCAACGCCTGGGCGGCGGCACCTGGATTTGCCTCGGGGTCTATGATTTCGCCGAGGGACAGGCCACGGGCCGGGTCACGCTCGACAACCGCACCCCGGAGGGACACGCCTTCCGGCGCGGGAGTTTCGTGACGGCCGACGCCGTGCGCTTTGGCGGCGGAATGGGCAAAATCGAGCGGGGCGGATCGGTTTCCGGCCTGCCGGCTTATCTGGAGGGCGCGATGTACGCGATGCAGTGGGCCGGGATGGACGACAGCCTGATCCACGAGCAGGAAACCGACTACAAGAACGATTATGCGCAGCGCGGGGCCTGGGTCCGGCACCTTTCCGGCGGCAGCCCCGTCAATCCGAAGCAGAAGGATGGCCTCCGCATCCCCTTTGACCTCTCGCTGGCCTTCCACACCGATGCCGGCACGACGCCAAACGATTCCACGGTCGGCACCCTCGGCATCTACACCCTCCTCTGCGACGGGAAACCGGAGCTTCTCAACGGCGGCGACCGGCGGCAGTGCCGCGATTTCGCGGGGATGGTGCAGGACCAGCTCGTGACGGATCTCCGCGCGCAGTGGGACAGCCTCTGGAGCCGGAGACAGCTCTGGAACCGCAGCTACAGCGAGGCGCGGACAACGGGCGTCCCGGGGATGATTCTCGAGCTGCTGTCGCACCAGAATTTCGCCGATATGAAATACGGCCTCGACCCGCGTTTCCGCTTTACGGTGTCGCGGTCGGTCTATAAGGCCGTGCTGAAATACCTCTCCGAGCGCTACGGTTGCCGCTACAAAGTCCAGCCGCTTCCGGTGCACGCCCTTTCGGCGAAGCTTTCGGACGGGCAGATTCAACTGCGCTGGGCCCCGACGGACGATCCGCTCGAGCCGACGGCCGCACCGGAGTACTACCTCGTGCAGCGGCGCATCGACGATGCAGCCTTCGATGCCGGCATCCGCGTCGAGGAGACATCGTTTGAGATGGAGGCCGATCCCGGCCATCTCTACAGCTTCCGCGTCCTCGCCGGCAATGCGGGCGGCGTGAGCTTCCGCTCGGAGGTCGTTTCGGCGGGCTATCCGGCGGTTGCTGAAGCGGTGGATACGGCGGATGTTGTTTCGCCCCGGGAGGTGCTCATTGTCAATAACTTCACCCGCCTTTCCGCCCCGGCCTGGTTCGACACGCCGGAGTATGCCGGTTTCGACCGGGATACGGACAGCGGTGTCGCCGACGGAGCGGACATTTCCCGCGTCGGGGCGATGTACAATTTCCGCCGGCAGGATCCCTGGCTGGACGATGACTGTCCGGGCTTTGGCGGTTCCTACACCGACGAGGCGGGAACAATTATCCCAGGAAATACCTTTGATTACGCATCGGTGCACGGACGGGCCCTGCTCGCGGCAGGATACGCCTTCTCGAGCTGCTCGGCCGAGGCGTTTATGGCCGATACCCTGACCCGTTCTGGCGTCTTTGCCATCGATCTGGTTTGCGGCAAGCAGGTCACGACCCGGAGCGGTCGCGGCTGGGCACCCGATGCCTTCACCGTCTTCCCGGAGGCGATGCAGACCGCTCTGTCGGAGGCGGCTGCCGCGGGGGTCCACCTCGTCGTTTCCGGCGCCCGGATCGGGACCGATATCTGGAGCGGCATATATGGCGACAGCATCAGCCGCTTTGCCGACGATACGCCCGCGGCGCTGTTTGCCACCCGGGTGCTCGGCTACCGCTGGCGCTCCGCCCGGCCGACCCGGAGCCGCATCGTGAAGCCGTACCGGCCGGATGGGGCGACGCTTTCGCTCCCGGGCACGTCGATCGGCCGCCCGGACCGCTATCCGATCGAGCATCCCGACGGCCTCTTCCCGGCCGCTGACGGGGCGTTCTCTTTCCTTCGGTATACGGATACGGAGATTGATGCGGCGATTGCCTATCCTTCGCCGGAGGGCTACAGCGCCGTCAGCTTCGGTTTCCCGCTCGAAGTGCTGTCGGATGAGGATATGGCGCGCTATCTGTTCGGCGCGCTGCAGTGGTGCTCAGAAAGATAAGCTATTCCAGATCCAGCTCTACCAGCTTGCCGTCCGCCCATTCGAGGTAGGCGGCCTGTCCGGTGCGCGTCCGGACTCCGCAGAGGCGGCCGTTCGGCCAAGCTGCGGGTAGGGCCGGGAGCGGGGTTACCGTCTCGGCATCCGATCCGATCAGCATCTCGAGCACGCCGGCACAGCCGCCGAAATTACCGTCAATCTGGAAGGGGCTGTGTGCATCGAGCAGGTTCGGATAGGTCCCGCCTCCGCGCCGGCGGCCCGGGCCGCGATACCGGTCGGGGCTGACATAGCGGAGCAGGCGGCGGTACATCCGGTAGGCCGTCTCCCCTTCCCCAAGCCGGGCATAGAGGTTGATCCGCCAGCCGCAGCTCCATCCGGTGGTCTCGAAACCACGGACTTCGAGGGTCTTCAGCGCCGCTGCGGCGAGCAGGGAATCCTTCGCGGGGCTGAGATGGTGGCCGGGATAGAGGCCGGTCAAGTGCGACTGATGGCGGTGCTTCGGGTCCCAGTCGCGCCAGTCGTAGTACCACTCCTGCAGCCGCCCGTCGGCGCCGATCCGATAGCCGTGGAGCCGCTCCAGGGCCGCTTCGGCCTCTGCGATGAAGACTGCGCGCTCCTGCGCTTCAGCGTCCTGCGGGTTCTTGCCCTGCAGCTCTTTGGCCGCTGCGATGGCGTCCAGCAGACACTCCCGCGACAGGGCGAGATCGGCCGTGCAGCCGTAAAGGGTCGCGCCGAAATAGCCCGCCGGGGTGCGGTAATAATTCTCCGGCGAGGTGCCGGGCGAGGTTATCAGTTCGCCATCCTTTTCAACGAAGTAATCGAGGCAGAAGAGCGCCGCCTTGCGGAGGACGGGCTCATAGGCCTCGAGGAAATCCCGGTCGCGGGTAAAGAGCCAGTGCTCCCAGATATGGGTCGCGAGCCAGGCGCCGCCCATCGTCCAGTTCGCCCAGTCGGGATCGCCGACCCCGAGTCCCACCGGACAGGCCATCGCCCAGAGGTCGGAATTCTGCCCGGCGTTCCAGCCGCGCTCCGATCCGTAAATGCGACGGGCCGCTTCGGCGCCGTTGACGCTCAGATTCCGTATAAAGCCCAGCAGGGGCAGATGCAGCTCCGAAAGGGCCGCCGTCTCCGCGGGCCAGTAGTTCTCTTCGAGGTTGATGTTCAGGGTGTAGTTCGAGCTCCACGGCGGATCCATCCGTTCGTTCCAAAGCCCCTGCAGGTTCGCCGGGACGCCTTCGGTGCGGGAGCTGGCGATCAGCAGGTAGCGGCCCATCTGCGCGTAAAGCACTTCGAGCTCGGGGTTCGCTTCGCCGAGGTCGGTGTAGCGGAGCAGCTGCTCGTCGGTCGGCAGCACCCGGACGGAATCGGGGGTCTCGCCTAGGTCGAGCTCGAGACGGCCAAAGAGCGAGCGGTAATCCGCGAGATGGCGCTCCCGGAGGGTTTCGACGGACATCGCTTTCGTCCGGGCGGCATTCGCCTCGGCGAGCTCCTGATAGGGCTTTCCTTCCCGGACGGGATCGCGGTCGAAGCCGTTGAAACTGGTGGCATTAACGAGGCGCAGTTCCACTTCCTTGCAGCCGCGCAGTTCGAGCAGGGAGTCCGCCGCTGTCGCCGTGCCGCCTTCCTGCGCGACGGAGAGGATGGTCCGGAAATGAATGCCCCGATTCGGGTCCTGATACGGGGCGCCGGGGATCATCGGGCCCTTGTAGTAGTCGGGATAGGCGTGGTAACGGAGATAGCCGTCGAGGGTGATGGCATCCGCCGAGACGCTCAGGCTGTGCGCGTGCGGGGTCCGGAGGCTGAGGTCGGCATCGATTCCGGCTTCGCAGCTGAGGCGGATGACGATGACGGAATCGGGGGCGGAGGCGAAGTATTCGGCGCTGTAGGGCATCCCGTCCTGCTCGCAGCTGACGCGCGCGATCGCGGTTCTCAGGTCCAGCTCGCGGCGGTATCCGGTGATCGCCGTGGCCTGCACCGGGGCTGTTACCGGGGCGTTTCCCGGGGCGGCGATATGGCGGATCAGCAGATCGCCGAGGGGCTGGTAGGTCTCGCTGTAGTGACCCTGGAGGCCCATTTGCAGGGAATCCGCAGCCCGGTAGTCTTCGTTTTCGAGCGCCTCCCGCACGGCCTGCAGGGCTTCAGCCCGAGAGCCGTCGAGGCCGGTCAGCACGAGGTCCGGATGCGCCGCGCCCCGGTCGGGTTCGCCGGTCCAGAGGGTGATGTCATTCAGGCTCAGTCGCTCCTCCCCTTCCACTGCACCATACACCATCGCGCCGATGCGACCGTTTCCGATCGGGAGGGCCTCCTCGAAAAAGGTCGCCGGGCGGTCGTAATGCAGGATCAGTTCCCGCTCCGGGATCGGATGGCGCTCCATCAGCCCGGGCTTCGGCTCGGCCGTTTCGGGTCCATTGCAGGACAGGGTCAGCAGCAGGGGCAGGGTGAAAAGAAGGGTGTGGACATCAGCGGTCCGGCGGGTAGGGCTGGGCATCGGTTCAGTGTCTTAGCGGTCAGCACAAAAATACGCAAACTCCCGCAATTCCGCAAATCTTCCTCCGCTGCGCACGCATCCGCTGCCCGAGGAGGTCCACCGTCGGGACCTCCTCAAGCAAAAACGGCCATTTTTGTCGGAGGGGGTACATCGCTTGGACCCCCTCGAACGGTGAACGATGGGTTAACCAGTCGCCAGCAGGCGACCGGCCGGGCACGTTCCGCTTCAATGCAACCGGCGGGCGAGAGGAAGGCCCTTTTACGAATCCTCCGGCAACGTCCGGCCGATAGCCGGCGAGCCGGCTTATGCGAGCCGGCGGTGCGCGGTTTGGAATTCTTGATGGAGTTGTGTAATTTTGCAGGAAATACGATGGTTATGAAAAAGATCACCTGGGCCGCGCTGGCCATTCTCTTGCTTTGTTCCTTTTCCTGCGAAAAATCTATCCCTGCAGATGATTCGACTGTAGTTCCGGGTGAGCCGGGGACGGAAGACCTCGTCAAGGCTTTTTCCGTGAGCTCTCCGGATCCGGCGGAACAGATTTCCGCCATCAGCCTGGACAGTGCGCAGCAGGGCTATGTGGATGCGGCCAACCGGATGGGCTTCCGCCTGCTGGGGAAGTTGTATGACCCGGCTTCCCGCGAAGGGGTGATCTGCTCGCCGCTGAGCCTAGAGTATGCCCTCGCGATGTGCGCGAACGGCGCTTCGGGGCAGACGCTGGAAGAGTTGACGGATTTCATGGGTTTCGGGAATGATATCGATGCGCTCAATGCGCTATGCAACAAGCTGTTGTGTGAGCTTCCGGCCGTGGATCTCGGCATTACGCTCAAGCTGACGGATGCACTGCTGGTCCGGGATGAATTCCCGCTGCTGCCGTCCTATCAGCAGACGGTTCGGGATACCTACTTTGCCGCCGTGGCGAACGACTCCTTCTCCAATCCGGCCGCCGTGGCGAAGATCGTCAACGACTGGGCCTCGCGCTGCACGAATGGCTTCATTGACCAGGTCCTGACGGAAAGCGACATCAACCCCGACACAATCGCGCTCCTGATGAACGCCCTCTATTTCAAGGCGAGATGGGCCGGCGACGAGCGGGATCCGATGTTCAAACCGGACCTCACACGCGAAAGTTCGTTCTATCCCGGCGACGGCACGAGCTTGATGCTTCCGATGATGTCGACGATGGACTGGTTCCAATACGCGGAGATGGACGGCTATAAGGTGCTTGCGCTCCCGTACGCGAATTCGCGCTACTATATGTATATCTTCCTTCCCGACAAGAACGACATCGCTGCGCTGCTCGCTCAGCTGCCGACCCTTTCCTGGAGCCAGCTCCTCAAGAGTTTCAAGCACGATGCGGAGGTGTACGTCCGGCTCCCGAAGTTCGAGCTCGAGCAGAAGTACTATCTCCGGGAGCAGCTCGCAGCCCTCGGCGTCAACCGCGCCTTTGCCTTCACCGGCGAGTTTGACCGAATGTTCCAGCGGACGGACTATCCTTTCGCCATCGGCGAGGTCATCCAGAAGGCCCGTATCGCCGTCGACGAATGGGGCACGGAAGCCGGTGCCGTCACGGTGGTTGAGATGAAGATGGGGAGCGCTCCCTATGAGGAAGAGCCGAAGCGGGTCTATTTCACCTGCGACCATCCCTTCGCCTTCGCGATCGGCGAATCTACCTCCGGCGCCATCCTCTTCTCCGGCGTCTATTCCGGAAAATAACGCCCCGGCCCGAAGGCCTTCTTCCTGTCTCCAGACAAGACACTGACGGAGATGTCCCGTTTTTCAGGACATCTCCAGCGCTATGAGATTCCCGATCAGGTCGGGAATGACGAACTTATCAGGGTCGGGAATGACGAACTAGTCGAGGCCGGCTCGGACCGACGTCATGCCCGGCTTGACCCAACGTTATGCCCGGCTCGACCCAACGTCATGCCCGGCTTGACCCAACGTTATGCCCGGATCGACCCAACGTCATGCCCGGCTCGACCCAACGTCATGCCCGGCTCGACCCAACGTCATGCCCGGCTCGACCGGGCATCTCATAGCAGGACATCTCCAGCACCGCACACCGTCGGAAGGGGTACACGCGATGGACCCCCTCCGACAAAAATGGCCGTTTTTGCCCGAGGAGGTCCAGACGGTGGACCTCCTCGGGCAGTGTCCTTGGAGTGGAGCGTTGTTTTACGGCTTCCGGCGGCAGAGCGAAAGCAGGGCGGAGGCGTCGATAGTCTAAGCACCGCCGACTCGCATAAGCCGGCTCGTCGGCTACCGGACGGACGCTGTGGGGAGCTCCGTGAAAGGGCTCTCCTCGCGTCCGCCGGTTGCATTGAGGCGGAACGGGCTCGGCCTGTTACCTGCTGGTGACTTGTTAATCCACCGTGCACATGAAGGCCTCTTCGCCGGCAGGACCGTTGCAGCAGTTTGCCATTGTGTATCAATAAGATACGTATTTTACTTTCTTTAATTTCAGGGGAAGTAAAGTGAGTAAGTAACTGATTATCAATGCCAAGTTGCCGCAAGTAGCCGAAGGGAGACGGTCGGAGAAAGCAGTGCCGTCTGCAAAGACTGCGTGTGAGGACGAAGTCCGAATAGCAATTCGGCTTTCGACGGACTTCTCCCGGAGGCGTGGCAGCGTGCAATATAGGGATAATCGAAAAAAATCCTTATCTTTGCAGGTTGTTTGATTGAAGCGCAATGGGTTTGCTGCTGTTATACTTATTCGGAGCGATGGGGATTTCCTTCCTGTGCTCCTTGCTGGAATCGGTCCTGATGTCGGCTCAGGTGTCGTTTATTACGATGCGGGAGGAAGACGGGGACCGGAATGCGACCCTGTTTATGCACTTCAAGCAGGAACCTGACCGGCCGCTGGCCGCCATTCTCTCCCTCAATACGATCGCCAACACAATCGGCGCGGCGGGCGTCGGCTGGCAGACGAACAAGGTTTTCGGCAACGAATGGTTCGGCGTCGTGTCCGGCCTGATGACCCTGCTGATCCTCGTCTTTTCGGAGATCGTACCGAAGACGATCGGCACCTCGATGTGGCGCCGCCTGCTCTGGCTCGCCCGCCCGATGCAGTGGCTCGTGTACCTGATGTACCCGCTCGTGCTGCTGATCGAACTCTTCCGCAAAAAACTCGACATCGACGAGGTCGATACCTCGATCTCTCGCGAAGAGGTCTCCGCAATGGCCGGTATGGCCGAGGAAGAAGGCATCATCGACAAGAGCGAGAACAAGGTCATCCAGAACATCATCAAGCTCGACGACATCAAGGCCTACGACGTGATGACCCCCCGCGTGGTCGCGAACATCGCCCCGGAATCGATGACCCTCAAGGAGTTCTACAAGAACGAATCCCTCTCGCACAATTCCCGCATCCCGGTTTACGGGGACTCCCCCGAATTCATCACCGGCTACGTTCTCCGTTATGACGTGCTCGAACTCCTGACCGAAGACAAGTTCTCCGTCCGCCTCGCCGCCGTCAAGCGCCCGATCGCGGTCTTCAACGAAGAGACCGCCGTCAGCGACATCTGGGAATCCCTCCTCAAGACCAAGGACCAGATCGCCCTGATCATCGACGAATACGGCTCCTTCCAGGGCCTGATCACCCTCGAAGACATCATCGAGACCATCCTCGGGATGGAGATCATCGACGAGAACGACACGGTGACCGATATGCAGCAGTACGCCCGCGAACGCTGGCAGCAGCGGCAGAAGCAGTTCAAGCCGCTGAACATTCCCGACTAGAAATTTGCCCTTTTTAATTTTTTTTCGTATCTTTGTGTAATTTATACGCAAAGGCACGCGCGTATACACGTAATGCGAAAGAGATTTTTATATACGCTAATTACACTTACGCTGCTGTTCCTCACGGCCTTAGGCCGCAGTGTAGCCGCGCAGGATGTCTCCCCTACCGACAGCCTTCAGACCCGGCCGCTTGCTGCGGACTGGACCCTTCGGACCAATCTGATCTGGTGGGGCGTTTCCGAACCGAACCTCGGATTTGAGATTCCGGTCAGCGAGCACTGGACCCTCGGCGGGAACTTCGCCCTCAAGAGTTGGCCGCGCTGGATGCCCTGGGACTGGGACAACGACGGGCAGAACCGTCACTGGCGTAATTTCGCCATCGTCCCGGAAGTCCGCTGGTGGCCCGAGACTCTCTACCGCGGCTGGTTCGCCGGAGCGGATTTCATCTACACGCATTTCAACGTCGGCGCCGTCACCTTCCCCTTCGGCCTGTACAAGGATGTCCGGACGCACCGGCTGCAGGGCTCCTGGTGGGGCGGCGGCCTCTTCGGCGGCTACGCCTGGACGCTCGGTGAGCATTGGCGCATCGAGGCCGAGGCGGGACTGGCCACCGGCCTTGCCGCTTACGACCGCTACGAATGCCCGCACTGCGGGACCCTCCTCGGCGAAGGACGCAAGATCGCCGTCGTGCCGAAGCTCGGCGTGAACCTCGCCTGGAATCCCGTTTCGGGTAGCGAAAGGGCCGCCCGCGAGCAGGAGCGCCGCGAAGTTCTCCGGCAGGACATCGTCAACCTGGTCTCCCGCCCCGTCGCCTTTGTCGTCCATCTGCGCGACCTGAAGGAGGAAGAGAGCGAAGGCGACCGCCTCGCCGAGACCCGCACCTGGGTCATCCCGATTGAGACCTACCGTCCGCTGGATTACCAGCCCCGCCCGGGCCGCGACAGCGTCCTCGCCGTCAGCTATCCGCACGACAGCCACGTGCTGGACCGCAACTTCGGCGCCAACGGTGCCATCCTCGATTCGCTCACCGCGGCCATCCGGACGATCCAGTCGGATCCCCGCAGCGAAGAGCTCCTCATCTCCATCGTCGGCCTCGCCTCGATCGAGGGCCCCGTCCGGCGCAACGACAGCCTGTCGGCCCGCCGCGCCCGTTCCGTCGCCGAATACCTGACGCAGGAATGCAACCTCGAGCCGCGCCAGATCGAACTCGTCGCGAAGGGCGAAGCCTGGGACTGGCTCAATAAGCAGCTCGATGCCGGAGCGAAGGGGCTGAACGCCGGACAAATCGACCGGCTGCGGGAGATCCTCGCGCAGACCACCGATCCCGACCAGCGCGAAAAAGCGATCCGCGCCGATGCGGCCCTGTACAACGCCGTCTCGGAGCACCTGCTTGCCGACCAGCGTACGGCGGGCTACATCCGCGTCTATTACGGAGACGGGCCGGATCCGGTCGCCGAAAAATACAACCATACGATCTATCCCCTGCTGAAGGCGCAGCGCTACCGCGAAGCCGTGGCCGCCATTCAGGGCGACAGCGCCCTGCTCGCGCGGGTACAGGATGATGCTGAGGCTGCCAACGCCTACGGCATCGCCTGCTATTTCACGGCCCTGGACGATAAGGACGAAGCCGCAGAAGAGGCGGCCATCCGCCTGATTCAGGAAGCCGCCCGGGACGGCTCGGCCGCTGCGGCGGAGAACCTCCGGGGGATCGAAGTATACGGCCCGGCCCGGAAAGAATACGACGCCTGGCTTGAATTAAACAAGACAAACAATTAACTCACAATACATTAACTAATTCATTACAGTATGAAAAAAACCAGTATTATTCTCCTGAGTGTCCTGACACTCGCCGCGCTTTCCTGTAGCAAGGAAGTCGAGGAGGCCCCGGTCAACCCGACTTACAACGCGGAAAAAGGTGAAGTCACGACCCAGTTCGTGCTCAACATCGCTCCGGGTACTACCCCGAAGACCAAACTCGGCGCCGACGTCGTGCAGGTAAACAACCCCTTCCGCGGCATCAGCGCAGCACACATCCTCACCTTCGAACTCGACAACGACAACAAGAACAATGGTGAGTACTACATTTTCAAACCTGGTGATGACAAAGCTGTCGCTACCCGCGACTACAACCTCGATCATCTGGCTGTTGCCGGTGAAATCTCCGCTGAGCAGAGCTCCCGTATCATCGAACTCTCCCTGCCGCTGAAGACCAACGCCCTCGCTTTCTATGCCCTCGCCACCAAGCCTTCCCAGGGCACGATGACGGACATCGAGTACAACAACAAGTACGGCAAGATTGCAACCGAAGGTACCGGCTTCAACTCCACGGTCGAGGACATCAAGTTCTCCCTGATTTCCCGTCTGACCGACGAGACCGCCTTCACGCGCTTCGGCACGCTCCTCGCCCGCATTATGACCGGCGTGGTTAAGACGGAGTGCAAGGACAACCGTGCGTATGCCTACTGGTGGCCGCAGGATGAAACGAGCAAGACCTGGAAGACCCGCGTCGGCAACATCGAGTCCGGCAACATCCTCCCGGCCGATGACGAAGACCGCGTTGCACACGAAGGTACCCTCGTCCCGGGCAGCACCGTCGATCACTACCAGTATGTCACCGGCAATTCCACTTGGAAGGCAATGGGTGACGTCTACGATATCAACCACGACGGCAATCCGGACAACAACGTCAATCAGTCTCCGCTGGAGGAAGTCCTCGGCGAAGCTTACTCCGCACTGATCACCATCCGGGTCGATCCGAACGATGCGACCAAGGTCGAGCTCCGTGCCGGTAGCGCCGCTTCCGTCCTCAAGACCCTGCGTGATCTGAACGACGTGCTCAGCCGCGTGATCAACGCCACAGCTACCAGCCAGGCCGAGCAGGTCGCGATCGAGACCGCGAAGGAGATCCGCTACCGCATCAAGCAGTGGTTCGGCTCCGACGACGGCTACAAGACGATCAACTGGAAGACCATCGAAGAGGTCGTCGCCGCAGCCGCGGAATTCATCCCCGACTATGCGACGAGCATCGCCGGAACGGCCTTCACCCAGGCTTACCTCCCGGACAACACGACCCTCAGCGGCGGTTTCCCGATCAACCTCGGTCTCCCGATGTCCACGGCCCTTCTGACCGTCGTGGAGGATCCGGATCCGACCGTCGGCAAGGTCTTCGAGATGCTTGACGCAGTTCCCGCTTATGGTATGGGCGGCGGCTCGGTCCCGATCGCCGACTACCGCTACGCTCCGGAAATCGTCTATTGGGGCAACTCCGGTATCCGTGTCAACGACCTCGCCAAGGCCAAGAACGAATACCCGAAGACGGTTGAGAACTGGGCCAATGAGGCCTACAGCGCCTGGAGCGGCTGGAGCAACAACGCCTCCGTCCTTTCCACGACCCGCAGCGTTGCTATGATGAAGCAGATCAACTACGGTATTGCCCTGCTGCAGACCAATGTCTCTTACAACAACCTCGACGGCACGGTCGCCTATGACAACAACAGCGGCATCCACTCCGGCGAAAGCGATACGGCCATCACCATCGACGGCACCTCCTTCAAGGTGACCGGCATTATGATCGGCGGTGTACGCGAGAAGATCGGCTGGGATTTCACCCCGATCATCGACCCGGTGAACAACAAGCCGAACAAGATCATCTACGACCACCTCTCCGAAGGCGGTCTGGCCATCCCTGCCAGCGGCAACACGACCTTCTACACCACGACCTGGGACAACTACTCTCCTCAGCTCGACAATACCGGCGCCAAGGTCGGCGACGGTCGCCAGCAGGACCAGACGGACGTCTACATCGCCCTCGAGCTCGTCAACAACACGGGCAAGGATCTCTGGGGTGAACTCAACATCATCCGCAACGGCGGTACCTTCTACCTCGTCGGTAAGCTCAACCTTACTGCCGCTCTCGAAGGCAACACCGTCACCTTCCCGGCCAAGAAGTACTGCCACTATCCGCCGTACGACGCCAGTGGCAACACCATCGAGGTCAAGCGTGTCTTTATGCAGGACTATATGACCGTTGCGAACGTCCACTTCACGCGCAACTCCCTCAAGCACGCCTACGTGACCGTTCCGGACCTTCGTTCCAGCCAGATTTCCCTCGGTCTGAACATCGACCTCACCTGGAATCCGGGTCTTTCCTTCTCCGTGGATCTTTAATCTGCACTAAGCTGATATGTCCTTCAGGCGCATCCTGATCTATCTCGCCGGCGCGGCTGCACTCCTTTCGGGGTGCGGCCTCGTCGACGAGAAGCTCGGGGACTGCGGTGCCGACTTCGAAGCGCAGTACGAGCTGGAGCTGGTCACGAATATGACCACCGAAATCCAGACCCAACTTTCGCTCGCGGCCGACATCTCCGTAGCGACATCGCTCAGGAGCTACCTGAAGGGCATTTTCACGGACTTTGCGCACGACGTCGATCTCTCGTTCTACGGCGTTTCGGCGGATTCACTCCGCCTCAAGCATATGAGCGAGGTGATGAACGCCAACCAATCCAGCTATACTTTCTACATTCCCTCGCGGCGGTATATGCACCTGGCAGTAGCCAACCTCCTCGACAACGGGAGCCTTTCCCTCGTGGATTCCCTCCGTTGCCATTCTTCGCGGCTGCACCAGCGCGTAGCGGACACGCTGCCCCCGCACCGCACCGGCCTGTTCACGGCGCGCCTCGCGATGGAAGTTGTGGACAATCAGGACCAGCGCTTCGACGTCCGTCTGTTTATGGCCAACTGCGCCGCCGCCCTGGTCGTTGACACCCTCGGCAGCGGCCTCCGCGACATCCGGGCCGTAGCGACCGGATTTGCGACGGATTTCGCACTCTGCGACAGCCTCTACACCTTCAGCCATTCGCCCGTTTTCAAGGCGGACCGGCTCCCGGTCGAAGGCGGCACGCAACTTTGCTTCGCTACGGTGAATTTCCCTTCGCGGGAACCGGAGGATGTCAAATCCATCATTGAAACCGAGGATCCTTTCGTCTCGGAAGGCGCCGAGTCCTCCCTCTGGCAGTGGCGCGTCTATGCGACCCTCACGGACGGGACTGTCGTTGAGACCCGTCTCGGCGTCCTGAATCCGCTCCGCGGCGGACAGCTTCGCATCATCAAGGTGCAGGCGCAGCCGAGCGGTTCCGTCCAGCCCGGCTCGTCGGAGATGGGCGTCAGCGTATCGATCGACTGGAACTACAACGACGGATTCCCGGAAATTGATCTGTAAGATGAGAATCAGCGCAATCCTAGCTTCCCGGATCGGAGCGGCAGCCCTGCTGCTGCTTTTCCTTTCCTGTTCGAAGGAGAAGGAGAATATCCCCGCCGAAGCCGCACCGCTGGTTCCCGTCGACCTCGCCCTCTCCCTGCAGGGTCCCGATGAGGCGACCCGAGCCGATGTCAGCTACTTGACGGAGCTCGCCGACGAACCCTCTTTCCGCGGGATGCAGGATATCCGCCTCATCCCCTTCGCCCGTCACGGCGCCGTCCGGGCGGACGATCCCGCCCTTTCCGAGCCCAAGTCCCTCCCCGCCATCCTCGGCGTGACCGACGACCAGGCTTACAACGGGCGGCAATACCACCAGGGCCTGATCCGGAACAACCGGGCCCATTATTTTTCTGACGCCTATGCCATCCTGCCCGTGGGGACGGCTTCCGTATTGGTTTACGGCAATGGCGCTTCCCTTACGGGCCAACCCACGCCCGCTACCAAACACCTCTACGGCTCCCTCATCGAAGAAGGATGGGAGGAGATGGAGGGCCGCACCGCCTCGGACATCCGCTTCGCGCCGGATCCGATCCTGAGCGAAGGTGCCCTCGTCACGGCCGGCGAAATGGCCGATATGCTGACCTCGATCGCGGGGTCGGCGACCTACACCCTCGATTATTACTACGAGAAGAACAGCATCTGGCGGGAAGGCCAGGTCGCGCTCACCTGGAACGGAAACATCGAAGACCCCACGCTCCGGTCCCTGTTCAACTGGTTCACCAACGAAGGCCAGCTGCTGACCGGCGCCGGGGGCAACCTGGAATATATGCTGTCCGTGCTCTGCCGCCGGCTCGAGAGCTACAGCAGCGACGACACGGACCCCTTCACCCATACGGACGGCGGCGTCGAATACCCGGCGGTACTCACCGGCGGCGATCCGTCCTCGACCTTCACGCGCGCGTACATATATGAAGGTCTCCGCGATATGCTCGTCGGCCGGATTCAAGCCCTCATCAACGACGGAACCCTCACCGATGACGGCGCCCGCAACCTGAGCTTCAGCGACCCGGAGTATCAGGACTACCCGACCGGCCTCGGCCTCCCGGAAGGCGCCGCCGTACTGCGCTGGAACTCCCTTGCCTTCGTCCCCGTGACGGAGGGCCTCGACGGCATCGCGCCGATTGACCACTTCTGCTATATGCCGCCGCTCACCTGGTTTGTCGATACGACGCTGAAAACCTCGAACGACCACGACATTCACACGGAATACACCCAGGACAAGACCTGGGAGGAGATCGTGAGCCAGTACCGGATCGGGACCGCCGTCACGAAACGCACCGCGGCCGTCGTCCTCGACAACCCGATGCAGTATGCGACGGGAATGCTCGTCGCGACCGTCAAGGCTTCGACCCCTACCCTTCCGGATGCGGACGGCGATGACCGTACCTACGGCCTCGCCACCGGGCACAATTTCCCCGTCACCGGGATCATTATCGGCAGCCAGTTCCGGCAGGACTATGCCTTCCGTCCCCTTGACGGCGAGTCGGAGTATTACCTCTACGACAACCGGATTTCCGGCGTGTACCTGACAACGACCGAATCGGCCGATTTCCGCACGCTCGTGCTCCCGGTCCCGACGGATACGGACGTGTACTTCTTCCTCGAACTGCGCAACGACAGCAATGCCGCCTTCACCGGCGCCGACGGAGTCATCCTCCCGGGCAGCCGTTTCTACCTGGCGGGAATGCTGGAAAAATCGGACGATCCCCTGCTCGACCGCGTTTTTATGCAGGATTACTTCACGACCGTCCGCTGCACCGTCACTTCCCTCGCCAATGCACACGTCTCCGTCCCGGAAATGGGCCAGCCGCAGCTTGCCCTCGGCGTGCAGACGCGTCTCAACTGGATTATGTCCGCTTCCGCCTACGTCGTACTGGACTAAGATGAAAGGACGCACCCTCATATCGCTGCTGCTGATGCTGACCGCCCTTGGGACGGCCTGCCGGCGGGACGACCCGGGCCGAAGCGCCGGATCGAAAGAGGATCCGGTCCTCGGCCTGACGATCGATTTCCCGAAGCTCGAAGGCGAAACCCGCGGCGAGGTCGGCGAGCTTCCGGCCTCCGATCTCGAAAATGCCCTTCACAGCGTCTCGCTCTGGGTTTTCCGCTCCGACGACCACAGCCTCGTGACGCAGCGGGAGCTGAGCGAGGACGAATTCCCGGTCGGTGGCGGCACGCGCCGCTACGCGCTCCCGGTGAGCAAGGATTTCGCGAACGCGATGCCGGATGTCGATGTCTTCGTACTCGCGAACGCCGCCTCCGTCGGCCTCAATCCTGGAGCGGATGCGAGCTGGGACGAGCTGAACGATGCCTTCTTCACGGATTCGGAGACGGCGCCCTACTACGGCTTCGGCGTAGCCCATCCGGTCCACACGGTTGATCCGGATCTCGGCCTTCCGATGAGCGTCGTCGGGAAGAATCTCCCGATTTCGGGCGAAGCGCCGGTGCTCCGCGTCGAGACGGTCCGCCTGCGCCGTATGGTCTCGCGCCTTCGCTATGTCTTCTGCAAGACGCGTACGATCGACGCCGAAGATGAGGTTTCGATCCAGCGCATCATCCTCAACGGAGCGCAGATTCCGGTCAAGGAATACGCCTTCACGAGCTCCGCTACGGGTATCGTTCGCGATCAGGAGACCCCGGAGGCTAACTACCTCGACCCGGCCTACATCGTTCCCGGGCCGGCTGAACTCGCCGAAAACGACGCCCCGGAGAACCTTATCTACATCAACCAGGACCCGCAGACGTACCGGCGCCTCCTCGACGAGGCCGTCGCCGCCGGGCGGCTCACCGACCTCGGCCATACCTACTTCCGCGAAAGCGACCGGCGTCTGGTCGGGCGCATCGAGTACACGGTCGGGGGCAAGAGCCGCGTCCGCGAATTCAATATGATCTCCCCCGGCGATTTCGCCCGGAACCATACCTGGACCCTTTTCGGCTACTTCCTCAGCGGCCGTAACCTGCAGCTTGCCGTGAGCGTGCTGCCCTGGGACTACAACCGCTTCTACATCGATTTCTCGGAGGAATCCGTCAACGTTTCCTCCCCCTTCACGGTGGATGACGCAACGGTGGACCTCATCGAGACCTCGAAGGACCATTTCGACGCCCACCTGCTGCCCGGTGTCGCCGCGCGGGGGCATCTGTACATCACGACCCCGGTCGGCGGCCGCCTGATGATCCGTCCGGTCGGCGACGCGAGCGCCTTCCAGATCAATCCAGAAATCGCCCTGATCGACCCTTCGACCAACGCGGGACGCGTCGACATCGAAATCCGGCGCAATCCGGACATCGACGAGGACCTCTCCGGCAGTTACATCACCCTGTCCTTCTCCGTGGAGATCGGCGAGCGCGTCATCGACGCGAACTCCGAAGCCGTGGACGAAGTGTACCGCTTTATCCTGTGATGCCGATGATGTTGCGACGCCTGTCATATCGCCTGCTGCTTCCGCTGCTGTTGCTTTTCTCCTGCACGAAGGAGGAGGACGGCGGATGGGACGGCCCCGTCATCGAGATCACCCTGAACACCGGAGACGGGCTCGAAACCCGCGCCGGGGCGGACGGCACGAAGGAAGGCGTCGACCGCTACAACGAAAATCTCATCTCCTGGGTAGACTTTTTCATCTATCCCGGAGGCGACACCGACAGCGACGCAACCTTCCACTACCGCCACGAATCGGGCAAGCGCCGCAGCGACGTCGTCCGCATCGAGCTGACCTCCGACCAGGTCAACACGATCATCTTCCCGAGCTCCCCGGAGGATATCCGGACGGCGAAGGTCTTTGCCGTGGTCAACTATCCGGACCTGCTCGTCGAGGACGAGAACGACCTGTCGCACACCTCGTTGCCCGAGCTCGGCGCCCGGACGGTCTCGAGCGATTTCGTATCGCCCTCCAACCACCGTCAGACCCGCTTTATGATGAGCGGCGAGGCAGACCTGACCCTCCGCGGCCGGGCACAGGTCATCGCGGCCTCGGCGACGATCGACCTGGCGCGCTACGCCTGCAAGATGACCGTCGGCGTGAGCATTGCCGACGAAGTGACCGTCGGGCACGAGGTCTGGACCCCGATGCTCAGCGGAATGGAGATTTACCTGGTCAACGGCGTCAGCGACGTCACCCTCGCAGGCGAGAATTCGGTGAGCCCCACGTACTTCAGCTACCGGAACAATTCCCTCCGCTTCGCCTATACGGACCTTCAGGACCAGATCCACCTCTACTTCGACAAGGACGGCGACTTCTACAACACCTATCCGGCCTATATGTATCCGCAGCACTGGGACTACGGCTCGAACGAGAGTCCCCGGAAGGAGCCTTACCTCAAGCTGGTCGTTCCCTGGGTGCGCCAGGCCGACCCCGAGCACGGCATACAGGCGACACAGAAGCAGTTCTACTACAAGATCGTCATTCCGGATGACCGGCGCGAAGAATTCCGCCGCTCGTTCCAGCGCAACAACTGGTACCACATTGACGTCAATGTCGGTATCCTCGGCAGCGAGACCGACGAGGCGATGGTGCGCGTCCTGACGGGCTGGTGCTACATCGTGTACTGGCAGGACAAGGAAGTGGTGATCAAGAACGCTGAAATCGGCAAGGCCCGCTACCTGTCCGTCGAGGAGGACCACTATGACGTCTATAACCTCGACGAGCTGAACATCCCCTACGTGAGCTCGCATCCGGTGACGATCACGGACGTGCGCGCCGCGCGTCCCTACTACGGCACCTCTGAGGATGGGGCCTCTACCCTCGGGGGTATCGTCTGCACCGCCGGAGACGACGATCCCTTCTACGAGGCGGGTGCCCGCTACCTTGAATTCACCGGAGCCGCCTCTTGGCTCACGGACGAGGGAACGACCATCCAGCTCTACCATCCGCTTATCAACGATTACACCAACCGCCTCTTCGACTATTCCCCCTATACGATCCGCTTCACGCTCCTGCACGCGGACCACGCGGACGATGCAACCTACCGCAAGGACGTGACCATCGTGCAGTATCCGGGCATCTACATCCAGGCGACGCCGAACCCCGACGTCATCAAGTGGGGCAAACCGCAGCACTGGGGCTACGTCTATGTGGACAATGACCAGTATACCCGTGCCCGCTACGAAGCGGACCAGGCCGAGGCCGAGGCGAGCGATCCCACTTATACGCAGAAGAAATGGGAAGACGAACACATCTGGCGTGTCGTCCACTATTCCAGCGGCGGTACGGATATGTACAAGATCAACGTGACGGTGCTCCCGCCGGAGTCCGATTTCATCATCGGCGACCCGCGCACCGACTTTATCAGCATTCCGCGCGCCTACCGGACGGCCCCGTCGATCGAAGGCGTTGAGCGCACGCTGACCTGGTACTACCCGACGGACGCCACGGACCGCACGGTCAATATGATCGCGCCCGCCTTCCGTATCTCCACCAAATACTCCGGCACCGAGTACGGCGGCACCGGCCTCGAGCAGGCCCGCTACCGCTGCGCTTCTTTCCAGGAGAACGGCTTCCCCGCCGGGCGCTGGCGCCTCCCCACCAAGGCGGAGATCCGTTTCGCCTCGATGCTTTCCTCCAACGGCGTGTTCGATTGGCAGTTCCGTGGTAACTACTGGTCGGCTCACGGCGCCGTTTTTGTCAGCCAAACCACCGGTCAGGTCGATGACCGTCCGGACCTCGATATCGCGCTGATCCGCTGCGTCTATGATTCCTGGTACTGGGGCGACGACCAGGTCGATATCGAAACCTTTACCTGGGCAGATGCAATGCGATGAAAGGCAGACTGTGGCTCATATCGCTCCTGTTGATGCTGCCGCTGCTCGGCGGCCTCTCCTGCACGCGCCTTCCCGAAGATGAGGAAGATCGCGGCAGCGGCTCCGGCGTCGTTGAAGGCGAGAAACTCCGCCTCAGCTTTTCCGTCATCGGCCCCGAAGAGACGGCGACCCGAGCCCTGGACGATGGCGGAGTGCTCCACTCCCTGCGTCTGGCGGTTTTCGGCGGATCGGGTTATCTGAAAGAATATGTCGAGGCTACCGCGGTCGCGGCCGGCACCCATACCTATCTCACCGAGGATGCCCACGGGGACCCCGTCGAACGGACGGTCCCGCGCTATGATTACACCGTGGACCTTTCGATGTCGGAAAGCCCCCGTACGGTCCATTTCCTCGGCAACGGACCCGCCGTCCTCCCCTTCGGCTACGACACGGCGGTCCTGCCGATCCAGCTTTCCTCCAACGGGGAGATGGGCTACTGGCAGATGATTTCGCTGCCGGACGGCATCCGCGCCAAGCGGAATGCGGAGGGCGATTTCATCGATATCGACGGGAACGTCATTCCGGACGGCGGCACGGGCTACATCGCCGATGCGGCGACGGAGCTCGCTTTCCAGGAGATCCCGCTCATCCGCAACTGGTCGAAGATCGTCCTTTCCGCCGATGCCGAGTCGAATTTCACGCCCTACAGCTTTGCCGTCGTCAACGTCCCGTCCCGCGGCACGATGGTGCCCTACAGCGCGGGAACCGGCTTCCTGCAGCATTATCAGGACCTGAGCTTTACCTATCTCGAAGACGAGATCGCCTATCCGGCCAACCTGCCCGCCGGGACCACGTTTGACACCACGATTCCGGAGACCGCCGCCTTTAGCGCCCCGTTGGGCGCGGGGGTTGCCCCGGCAGAAGGCGGTGCGGTCTATCTGTACGAACGCCCGGCGCCCTCGGCCAACATTCCGCCCTCCTGCGTCATCCTCTACGGGCATTACCGCAACCCTTCGGACCTCGAACACGAAGGCGACTACTTCTACAAGGTGGACCTGATGGAGACCAAGCGCAGCGGCGAGGAATTCATCTCCCGCTACTACCCGATCTTCCGCAACTTCAAGTACCAGATCATCGTCAAGAAGATCCTCTCGCAGGGGCACGCGACGCCCGCCGCAGCAGCGGCTTCGGCCGGTAGTGCGGACGTCTCCGCGGACGTCTCCACGCAGGCTCTGGCGGATATTTCCGACGGTATCGGACGTCTGCACGTGCAGCCGTGGATGTCGAAGGCCTTCACGCGCGAGCACGGCGCCGGCAATCCGGTCCAGGACCTGTCGGTCTGGTTCGGCACCACCGACGGCGAGCCTTACCTCGAGGACGGCCGCGTCACGGTCCGCCTGCTCGATCCGGAGGACGGCGGCGATGACATCCTCTACAACATCTCGATCGACGCAGCCGTGCAGAGCGGCGAGCAGAAGGGATGGCGGAATATCAAGTTCTACAACGTCGCTCCGGGCAAGACCGTGCGGACGCAGAAGATCCGCATCACCGGTCTGCACGACGACGGGCGGCTCTACCGCGACATCCCGATCACCCTGCAGCCGATCCAGCCGATGGCCGTTCATTGCGGCGAGGACCGGATCCCGGCGCTCAAGGGAACGGAACAGACCGTAATCATCGAAATTCCGGACGGCCTCGTAGAGTCGATGTTCCCGCTCGATTTTACGATCGAGGCGGAGAAGATGACCCTGACCCCGGACAACGAGGTCGCCGACAACAACCTGCCCGTGGTGTCGAACCCTTCGATTTCCGACGATCCCCGCTACCGGGAGAAACCGGCCTTCCAGTTCGTCCGGACCCTGACCTGGCGGGATTACCTGTCGCTGGAGCGCGTCGAGGACGAGGAGGAGCGGATGTGGCGTTCGTTCACCTGCTATTTCCGGACGAACCGGGACGAGAGCGCGACCGACATCTACGTGTACAACGAGTTCTTCGACAAGGCCAGCACGCACTTCGACCATTTCTTCTACAAGCAGTTCAACAACCTCAACTTCACCACGCCGATCCCGCAGGCGGAGGACGTGACGGTTCCGGTCACCTGGACGATGGTGGAGGATTCCGACGGGGTCTATCCGGCCGATTACCCCTATGTGCTCATCGAGCCTTCCGGCCTGTGGCTCGAGCTCGGCGGCAACGTGACGGCCGGTCCGGATCCGGGCACCTACTATGTCAAGCCCACGGGCCACACCGTGACGGTGAACTTTGTCACGACGACGAGCGATCCGGACGAGATCGAGGTCATCCTCAAGGCCGAAGGCTATGATACCGCCGTCCTGGTGCCCAGCCGCTTCCCCTTTGCGAGCCTGCTGGACGGTCATCCGACTTCAACGAGCGGCGGTGGCTGGGGCAGTGGAGCGTCGACCTGGTCGAACGTCGCCTGGGGCTATGTCAACAACGCCGACGGCAAGAGCGTCATCTTCGGCTTCAAGGATGCGCCTACACAGCCGAATCCTCCGGTAACCCTGACCCTGACCAGCGGGCTCAAGAGCCCGTCGGTGAGTTTCCCCGCCACGCTCGGCCCGAGAAATGCCAAGGGCGAAGCGCTCTACCACGAGATCGAGATGAAAACCGTCGGCGGCAATCAGGATGTCGTCTTCTCGCTTTCCGCACCGGGCTACATCACGGAGACCTTCCGGCACGGCCGCTTCAACGGTAACATCCGTACGATGAAAATCACCAACAACAACGCCTTCAAGAAGAACAACACGTACGGCTTTACGATGGAGCATCCGTATTTCGATTACACCGAGGACAACGGCAGCGTGCGGGTGAGCTTCGACCAGATTTCCGAAGAGACGAACGGCAAGGTCATCCTCCACGCCGGCGGCACGTATCAGCTGACGATCAACAGCCGGAACGCGAACCAAACGCTCTTCTACGTGAATTTCTGGTTCACTGACAGCAACGGGACCGTCTATGCCCCCGAATCGATGACGCCGGATGTCGGCACGATCGAGCGCTATCCCGGATCGAACAACCAGTACCTCTGGCACATTCCGCGCGGGAATCTCCGCGGCATCGTCACGATCCAGGCACCGGACAATCTCGACGTGTGGCTCTATACGCTGTATGTCAAGTCGATGAACGGCGACCTCTACGAAAACGGCATCAAGCTCTAGGCCTCGTAGACGGTAGGATCAAAGCCTTCGAGCGCTTCTTTCCTTTCACGGCAGGTACCGCAGGTACCGCAGTGCTTCTCCCCACCCCGGTAGCAGGAGTAGGTATCGGCGTAATCGATCCCGAGCTCCTTGCCCCGGAGGGCGATGTCCCGTTTGGTGAGGTTGCAGTAGGGCGAAACGATGCGGACGCCGTTGTAGGTCCCGGCCTCCGCCGCCCGGTCGAAGGCCTCGATGAAGCCGGGCCGGCAATCGGGATAGATCGCGTGGTCACCGCCGTGGTTCGCCAGCAGGACCGCATCCAAGCCGAGGCTTTCGGCCAGGCCCGTCGCCACCGCCAGCATAATCCCGTTCCGGAAGGGCACGACAGTGCTTTTCATATTCTCATCGGCATAATCTCCTGAAGGAATTTCCCCGCCGGAAAGCAGCAGGTCGCTCTTGAAATAGCGCCCGATAAAATCCAGCGGAATGATCCGCTGCGGGATGCCGAGCCGCTCGCAGTGCCGGGTCGCGCAGGCGATTTCCCGCGCATTGTGCTTCGAGCCGTAATCAAAGGAGACCGCGAGGGCGATCTGGTCCCGGTATTCGTACAGCAGGGTCGTCGAATCGAGACCGCCGGAGTAGATGAGTATCGCTTTCATAGTAGGCGCAAGTTAGCCAATTTTTCGAAGATATGCTACAGCGCGGCGAGGCGCTCGGAGAGAATCCGATACAGGGCCATCCCCGAAAAAGCCGGGGAAGGCTTCAGGCAGAGGAGCAGTTTCCGCCCGCCAGGCAGGGAAAGGGAGGATCGGACCCAGGGAGAAAGCTCGCAGGCGATGACCTCCTCGCGCGTCGCGGTGAAAAGGAACAGGTCCTCCGCCGTCGGGGGCATCACCGACACGAAACTGCCTTCCGGATAAGTATTCGTTATTAATTGAAGCCCCGTTGCGGCGTCCAGCCCGTCCAGCAGCAGGGGCAGGATGCGCTCGGCGCAGAAGGCGCTCGCCGCGAGGCTGACGCGCCCGGCACTGCGGGCCGCTTCTCCGAGCGGGCCGAAGAGGGCACCGACCCTTTCATACCCGTCGAGAATCCGTTCCGCATAGCGCAGAAAAACCTCTCCTGCGGGCGTCAGGACGAGATCACCTCGCCCCCGGGAAAAGAGCTGGACCCCGAAGCTCCGCTCCAGTTCACCGATCTGCTGGCTGACCGCCGGCTGCGTAATTCCGAGGCTGCGGGCCGCGGCGGTGAAACTCCCCTGCCGGGCCGCGCTGACAAAGCTTCTGAGCTTCGCGTCTTCGTATCGTTGTGCCATAAGTAGTTCTTATATCCGGAGGCAAAAGTAGCACTTTCTTTTCATCCTTACAAGAATTATTGTTATATTTGCTTGATGTACCGAATGTAAAAATTAATTATTTATAATTAAACCTATGAAAAAACTGTTCATTTTCTTCGCAGCAGCGGCCCTCGCAACGGGTCTTTTCTGCGTTTCGGCTTCCCAGGCCAAGGCCCAGGACGTCGATGAGAACGGCATCCCCCGCGTGATGCTCCAACAGCTTCCCAATGATCCCGCCGTCCGCGTCGGACAGCTCGATAACGGCCTGACCTACTACATCCGGCAGAACGCCCTGCCCGAGAAGCGGGCCGAGTTCTACCTCGCCACGAATGTGGGCGCCATCCAGGAAACCCCCGACCAGGACGGTCTGGCGCACTTCCTCGAGCATATGTGCTTCAACGGCACGGCGCATTTCCCCGATAAGGGCATCCTCGATTACCTGCGTTCGATCGGCGCCGAGTTCGGCCGCAACATCAACGCGTCGACCGGCTTCGAGGAGACCCAGTATATGCTCAACAACATCCCGATCGAGCGGGAGACGGTCATCGACAGCTGTCTGATGATCCTCGCCGACTACTCGCACTACGTCACGAACGCGACCGAGGAGATTGACGCCGAGCGCGGCGTCATCATCGAGGAGCGCCGGGCCCGCCGCAACGCGCAGTGGCGCCTGCTGGAGCGCTCGCTCCCCTTCTGGTTCGGCGACTGCAAGTACGCCACCTGCACCCTGATCGGCCTGCAGGAGAGCCTCGAAGGCTTCAAGCCCGAGAGCCTGCACAATTTCTACAAGACCTGGTACTATCCGGGCAACCAGGCCGTCGTCGTCGTCGGTGACTTCGATCCCGACCGCGTGGAGCAGAAAATCAAGGACATCTTCGGTCCCATCCCGGCCAACCCGGCCCCGCAGGCCAAGGAGGTCATCACCGTTCCTGCCCACGCCGAGCCCGTCGTCGGCATCCTGACCGACCCGGAGGAGACCTCCGTCGGCATCTCCCTCGTCTGGATGGGCGAAGCGACCCCGGAAGAATACAACCCGACCCGCTTTGCGCAGCTGCAGAATATGATCAAGACCCTGATTAGCACCGTGATGGACGAGCGCTTCGAGGACATCGTCGCCGATCCCGACTCGCCTTTCCAGGGCGGTGGCTTTATGATCGGCAGCGTCATCTATGAGAACACCGAAGCCGTGATGGCCGACGTCACCCTCAAGGAAGACCGTATCCTGGAAGGCTTCCGTGCCTTCTGCACCGAGCTCGAGCGGATGGTCCGCTTCGGCTTTACCGACGATGAGGTCGAGCGTGCGAAGACCAAGATCCTCACCCGCTACGAGAACGCCGTCAAGCGTGCCGCGACCCGCAAGAACCCCGAACTCGTCTATCCGCTCCTGTCGAACTTCTTCGACAAGACCCCGTATATGACTCCGGAAGACGCCTATGAGACCGCCAAGCAGAGCCTCGAGCCGCTCAACGCGATGGTGCTCTCGATGCTCGCACAGCAGATCATCCCGGAGGAGAACCTCGTCGTCCTCTACACCGGACCCGAAAAGGCCGGCATCGAGACCCCGACCGAGGAGCAGCTCCTCGCCGTGATGGCCGAGGTCAAGGCCTCCGAGATCAGCGCCGGTGAAAGCGCACAGATCGCCGAGCAGTTCCTCGATCCCGAGACCCTGCCGGGCAGCGCCGTCACCGCCGAACGCAAGATTATCTACGGCGCGACCGAATGGACCCTCGCCAACGGCATCAAGGTCACCGTCCTCCCGACCAAGCACGCCGAGGACCAGATTCTCTTCGACATCTTCGAAGAAGGTGGTATGACCCTGATTGACGATGCCGACATCCCGAGCTTCGACCGCACCGTCACCACCCTTTTCCAGAACAACGCCGGCCTCGGTTCCTTCAGCGGCACCGAAGTCTCGAAGATGCTCGCCGGCAAGTCCGTCCGCGCCCTCCCGTACATCGATGACCTGACCCACGGCGTCTCCGGACAGTCCACCGTCAAGGATCTCGAAACGGCCTTCCAGCTCCTCTACCTCGAATACGCCGATCCGCGCTTCGACCCGAAGGAGTGGAACAACGGCATCTCGCAGATCGCGAGCATCCTGCCGAACCTCGTGAACACGCCGGACTTCATCTTCGCGCAGCACTTCTACGATGCCGCCTACGGCCACAGCCCGCGCCACACGCAGCTCTCTCCGGAGACCCTCGAGAAGGCCGACCTGAAGGTCTTTGAGAAGAACTACCGCAAGCTCTTCGGCGATGCGACGAAGGCGAATATGGTCATTGTCGGCGACGTCGACCTCGAGAGCCTCAAGCCGCTCGTGGAGAAGTACATCGGTTCCCTGAAGACCGGCAAGTATGCCTCCGTGATCAAGCAGCGTGGCGACGGTTTTGCCAAGGGCCAGATCTGCGACGACTACAAGACGGAGATGACGACCCCGCAGACGACCGTCGTGCATATGTACACGCTCGCTACCCCGGACGATGCGCGCACGGAAGCCGCTCTGGATATCATCCAGTACGTCCTCGATATGCGCTACGTCACTTCGCTCCGTGAGGAGGAAGGCGGCACCTACGGCGCCAGCACCGGTGCGTACCTCTACCGGATGCCGGAAAGCACGGCCGTCCTGCAGACGATGTTCAACTGCAACCCGGCGATGGCCGACAAGCTCCGCGAGCTGACCGTCAAGGGCCTGACCGACCTCGCTACCGACGGCCCGACCGACGACGAGATGAAGCAGGCGGTCCTCAACCTCAAGAAGAACATCCCGGAAAGCCGCATCAGCAACAACTACTGGAAGCGGAACCTGATCAGCTGGATCCGCTATGCGGATGACAACGACACCCTCAACGAGACCGCCGTTACCCTGGTCACGAAGGAGGATGTCCGCGCGATCGCGGATAAGTTCCTCAAGAGCGGCAACTTCATCGAAGTGGTCCAGCGCCCGACGCGGGAGACCGAAGAATAATCCTCCCGCCTGCATCCGATGGGCAGCCACTACAGAAAGAAAGGAGACGGCTTCGGGGTATGGCTCGTATGGGGCCTCCTCGGAGTCGTGTCCCGACTGCCGCTGGGATTCCACCAGAGGATCTTCCGTCTCGTTTCCTGGTTCCTCGAGAAGGTAATGCACTACCGCCGGGACGAGATGGTGATCAACCTCGCCCGCAGCTTCCCCGATAAGAACTACCGGGAGCTGAAGGAGCTCCGGCACCGGGTGTACCTGCGCCTCGGAGAACTGATGGCCGAGGCCGTCTGGTACAGCGGCTGCCGCGGGAAACGGGGCCCGAAGCGGCTCCGCCGTCAGCACATCGTCGAGATCCGCAACGTCGGCGAGCTCAATGCCCTCTACGATGCCTCCCCTTCGGTGATGCTGCTCTGCGGCCACAGCGGCAACTGGGAGCTCCTGACCGGCATCTTTCAGATGAACTACGATCCAGAGCATCCTTGGCACGCCTGCGAGAAGGACTACGTCGTGGTACACAAGCAGCTGCACAGCCACCTCTGGGAGCGGATTATGGACCGCTGCCGGGGCGTGGTGCTCTACCCGATGGGCTTTGACGGCTACCTCGAGAGCAACACGATCCTGCGCTACGTCCTCGAGCACCGGCAGGAAAAGAAGCTCTACCTCTTCCCGACCGACCAGTTCCCCTACAAGGGGGCGACCCGCCACGATGTCGGGATCTTTATGCACCAGCCGACCCTCGCAATGGCCGGCGGCGCTTCGATCGCCGCGAAGCTGGGAATGAGCGTGGTGTACCTCCGCTGGCGGAATCCCGCCCGGGGCCGCTACACGCTCGAATTCGTCCCGATCGCCGAGAACGCGAAGGGGATGGACCCGGTTGAGCTGATGAAGCGCTATTACGCCCTCCTCCAGGCCGATCTCGAGGCCGAGCCCTGGAACTATCTCTGGACCCACAAACGTTGGAAGAAATGATGAGAAGAACGATCCTCACCCTCCTTCTTTTGAGCGCGACGGCCCTTTCCGCCGTAGCGCAAAGCCGCGCCGATGCGCTTTCGGCGTACTTCCTCCCCCGCACGACCCTGACCCTGACGGTAACCGTCGAGCGGGTCAGTTTCTTCGCCGGACCCTATGCCCGCTATGCGGACAAGTACCTCGGCATCGCGGCGGAAAAGGACGACGCCGTCCGCTACGAAATCCTGCAGATGCAGCTCACGCCCTACCTGGAGGCCGATCCCGCGGCCCGCTACAGCGTGCCGTCGAAGGCCGGAGAGCAGCTCCTGAACCTCTCGGCACAGGGCCTGGTGAGCCTCGGAGCGGGAATCGGTGCGCCGCTTCGCTGGGACTATCCCACGGACGTGGCGGGTGATTTTTCCGCCTGCGGTCCGGCTTCGAACCTGACCTCGCGCTCGACGACCCTCTACCGTGAGGATCCCGCCGACAGCGCCTTCACCCGGGTCGAAGTGCATCAGAAGATGACCGTCGCAAAATCCCTTGATGCGCGCGCGGAAGAGGCCGCCGAGAAGCTCCTCGAGCTGCGCGACTACCGCCTCGACCTGCTGACCGGCAACATTGACGGCAACTTCAGCGGCGAAGCCCTCGGCGCAGCCGCCCGCGAGCTCGCGGCCCTCGAAGCGGAATACCTCCGCCTCTTCACGGGCTATTCCGTCCGGCAGCGGCAGACCTTCTCTTTCGACATCATCCCGAAGACGGGCTCCAGCGGCCGTGACGTGCAGGTCGCCTTCCGTCTCTCGGACACGGAGGGCCTCCTGCCCGCCGACGACCTCAGCGGGCAGCCCTTTATGATTGAAATCACGCCCGAAGGCCCCGTCCCGGCCGACGATCCCGCGGATCCGAAGCTGAAGAACGCCCTTCACTGCCGCATCCCGGCCGTTTGCCGCGTACGCGTCTCCGACGGGGTACGCACCTACCTGCAGACCCGCCTTCCGATCGCACAGAAAGGACAGACCGGGCTCATTCCCCTGAAATAACACACTAAAACGATACACTATGATTCAAGATCTGAACCCGCAAATCGTCTGGAAGAACTTCTACGGACTCACGCAGATCCCGCGTCCTTCCAAGCACGAAGAAAAAGTCATCGAATACCTCTATAACTGGGGCAAGTCCCACGGGCTCGAGACCATCAAGGACGAAACCGGGAACATCATCATCCGGAAACCGGCCACGCCCGGTTACGAGAACCGCCGCGGCGTGATCCTGCAGGGCCATATGGATATGGTTCCGCAGAAGACCGCCGACTCCCCGCACGACTTCCTGAAAGACCCGATCAAGGCCTACGTCGACGGCGACTGGGTCACCGCGGACCGCACCACCCTCGGCGCGGACAACGGCATCGGCATCGCCCTCGGGCTCGCCGCCCTGGAGGACGACAGCTTCCCGCACGGCCCGATCGAGGTGCTCGCGACCTACGACGAGGAGACCGGTATGACCGGCGCGAACGAGCTCCGTCCCGGCGTCCTGAAGGGCGACATCCTGATCAACATCGACTCCGAGGACGAGGGCGAGCTCTGCGTCGGCTGCGCCGGCGGACTCGACGCCGAGGCCGACTGGAGCTACCGGAAAGTCGCTGTCCCGGCCCGCTACAAAGGCCTGACCCTCAAGGTTTCCGGCCTGCAGGGCGGACACTCGGGTATGGACATCTCCCTCTACCGTGCGAATGCGAACAAGGTCATCTGCCGCATCCTGCTTCCGCTGATGGAAGGCTTCGGTGCGAAGGTTGTCAACTTTACCGGCGGCTCGCTGCGCAACGCGATCCCCTTCGAGGCCACGGCCGAGATCGTCGTTCCGGAGGAGAATGTAGAATGCGTGAAAAAGCTCATTGAAAAGATCTTCGCCGAGGTCAAGGCCGAATACGCCGAGAGCGATCCTTCCGCGGCCCTTGAGGTGAAGGAGATGGCCCTTCCCAAGTATTACATCCCGACCGGTGTGATGCTTCCGGCCGTCAAGGCGATGATCGGCTGCCCTTCGAACGTGATCCGGATGAGCCGCTCGATGGAGGGCCTCACCGAGACCTCGATCAATATGGCGATCGTGCGTACCGAGCGCGGCCACATCAAGGTGCACAGCCTCCTGCGCAGTGCCGTCGACAGCGCGAAGGCCGACCTCGCCGAGCGGGTGCGCTGCATCTTCGAGCTCGCCGGGGCCAAGGTTTCCTTCGCCGGCGGCTACAGCGGCTGGCGTCCGAAACTCGACACCCCGATGAACAAGGTGATGATGGAGCAGTTCGAAAAGGTTTACGGCTACCCGATGAAGATTATGGCGACCCACGGCGGCCTCGAGTGCGCGATTATGGGCGCGAAGTATCCGAATTGGGAGATGGTCTCGATCGGACCCACCATCCGTTACCCGCACTCCCCCGATGAGCGCGTGAACATCGCGACCGTCGGCCGCACCTGGGAATACCTCAAGGCCGTGCTCGCGAATGTGCCTCTCAAGTAAACACTAAAATCAACACAATATGTTCAAAGGACAACCCAAAGGCCTCTTTCCGCTCGCCCTCGCGAACACGGGCGAACGCTTCGGCTACTACACGATGATCGCGGTCTTCGCCCTCTTCCTCAAGGCCAACTTCGGCCTGAGCGCGGGCACGGCCGGCCTGATCTACAGCTCGTTCCTCGGGCTGGTTTACTTCCTCCCGCTGGTGGGCGGTATTCTCGCCGACAAATTCGGTTTCGGCAAGATGGTCACCATCGGTATCGCCATTATGTTCTTCGGCTACCTCTTCCTGTCGATTCCGCTCGGCGGAGGGACGACGGCCCTGATCTGTATGATGATGGCCCTGCTGCTGATCAGTTTCGGCACGGGCCTGTTCAAGGGCAACCTGCAGGTGATGGTCGGCAACCTCTATGACGATCCCGCCTTCCAGGCCAAGCGCGACTCCGGCTTCTCCCTCTTCTATATGGCGATCAACCTCGGTGCGCTCTTCGCCCCGACCGCGGCAGTCAAGATGAAGGAATGGGGTATGAGCCTCGGCTACAGCGAGAACACTTCCTACCACCTCTCCTTCGCCGTTGCCTGCGCCTCGCTGATTCTCTCCATCGCGATTTACTACGCATTCCGCAAGCTCTATCGTCACGTGGAAGGCGGCAAGAAGGGCGACACGAAGGCCGCCCCCGTCGAGGAACTCTCCCCGGCCGACACGAAAAAGCGCATCGTGGCCCTGTGCCTGGTGTTCCTCGTCGTGATCTTCTTCTGGATGGCTTTCCACCAGAACGGCCTCTCGCTGACCTACTTCGCCGATGAATTCACGGCCCGCAGCGTCACCGGCATCCCGAGTATGGCCTTTGACGTCGTGAACCTCGTGATGGTGATCGTGGTCGTCTATGCGCTGTTCAGCCTCCTCGACAAGGAGACGCAGAAAAAGGGCAAGGTCATTTCCGGCCTCGCCATCGCCGCCGCCCTCGGTGTGCTCTACTACAAGTCCACCATCGTTACCGGCAGCGTCGCTATCAGCGCCCCGATCTTCCAGCAGTTCAACCCGTTCTACGTCGTCGCCCTGACCCCGGTCTCGCTCGCCATCTTCGGCGGTCTCGCCAAGAAGGGCAAGGAGCCTTCCGCTCCGCGTAAAATCGCCTATGGTATGCTCGTGGCGGCCTGCGCTTTCGGCATTATGGCCTTCGCCTCCCTCGGCCTGAAGACCCCGAATGAGCAGAAGCCGTTCGTGCAGGCGATCAAGGCCCGCGAACTCGTGCAGAAGGAAGAAGCCAAGACCGGCACGCAGGTCACGACCCTCTTCCTCGACGAGGACGGCGCCCCGATGCTCGCCGCCGAAGCCGCGAAGGCCGAAAAGCCGGAGACCCTGACGGAAATCAGCCGCAAGGAAGTCATCCTGAGCGCGGAACTGGCCGACACCGAGGCCACCTTCGCCTCCCCCTTCGTACTCGTGCTGATCTACCTGATCCTGACCTTCGGCGAGCTGCTGCTCAGCCCGATGGGTATCTCCTTCGTCTCGAAGGTCGCCCCGCCGAAGTACAAGGGTATGATGATGGGCGGCTGGTTCGTCGCTACGGCGATCGGTAACCTCCTGGTCAGCGTCGGCGGCTTCCTCTGGGGTGGCCTGCCGCTGTGGAGCGTCTGGTGCGTCTTCCTCGGACTGTGCCTGCTCTCCGCCCTCTTTATGTTCATTATGATGAAGAAACTCGAGGACGCAACGAAGTAGCGCGTCCTTTCCCCTGTGCCGAGGATGTACATCATATCGGGCTGCAACGGCAGCGGCAAGACGACGGCGTCGTATTCGATGCTGCCGGAGATTTTCGACTGCAGCCAGTGGGTGAACTCGGACGAATTCGCCAAAAGCATCGCCCCCTTCAATCCGGAGGGGGCGTATGTGGCGGCGAGCCGGCTGATGCTCATCAAGACCAAGTATCTTTTTGAGAAGAAAGCCGATTTCTGCATCGAAACGACCCTGGCGACCCGTTCGCTCCTGAAGATGGTGCGCTCGGCCCAGGAAATGGGCTACTACGTCACGATCGTCTATTTCTGGCTCCATTCCCCCGAGCTCGCCCTGGAGCGCATCCGCGCCCGGGTGGCTGCCGGCGGGCACAATGTACCGGAAGAGACCGTGCTGCGCCGTTACCGGGTCGGCCTTCGGTATTTTTTCGAGGACTATGCGCCGCTGTGCGACCGCTGGGTCCTCGCGGACAATTCGATTCCGCCCTTCCGCGTCATCGCGCAGGGCGACCGCGACGGGCGGGAACCCGTCATCAAGGATCCCGTCACCTACGGACGGATTCTGAACTATTTGAAGGAGACGGAGGAATGATTCACGAAAAAGCGTGGTATCTGGACTGTTTCGGCGTCACGCCGGCCCTGCTCGAGCAGCTCGTAGCAACGGGCCTCTCCTGCGGCGGAGACTGGTGTGACCTCTTTTTCGAGAACACGACCTACGGGCAGCTGTCGCTCCGCGACGGCGCCGTCTCTTCCGGCGGTCTCCACGCCGACTTCGGCGTCGGGATCCGCACCCTCTGCGGCGAAAAGACCGGCTACGCTTACGCCGAGACGACCCGCCCGGAGGATATGCTGGCGGCAGCGCGTTCGGCCGCCCTCATCGCCGAAGGCCGTGGCGGCAACGCCGGCCTCGTAGCGGAAACGGGGGTCCCTGCCGCAGCGAACGGAGGCCGGACGATCAAGCGGACCTATGCGGGCGAGCCCAATCCCCTCGCCGACCGCTACCCGGAGCGCACGCCCTGGCGCGACGCCTCGCCTCGGACCCTCGTCGGCTTCCTCAACCGGCTGGAGGCGGCGATCCGCGAGAAGGAACCCGTCCGGACCGTCAAGCTGATGGCGACCCTCGCCTATCAGGTCACGGACGTGCTGATGTACAACAGCTTCGGGGAACTCAAATACGACAGCCGGCCGCTCGGCAGCGTCTCGGCGACCGTCATCTTCGAATCCGGCGGACGGCGCGAGAGCCGCTCCCTGTCGAAGAGCTTCCGCTGCGGGGTCGAAATGCTCTCGGACGGCCTCCTGGCCGAAATGGCGGAGCAGGCCGTCGCGGGCATCGATGCCCTCTTCGAGGCCGGAAGGCCGCAGGGCGGACAAATGAGCGTGGTGATGGGCGCCGGCGCCTCCGGCATCCTCCTGCACGAAGCGATGGGCCACGCCTTCGAGGCCGATTTCAACCGCAAGGGACAGTCGGTCTTCAGTGAAAAGATGGGGCAGCGGATCTGCGCCCCGGGCATCCACATTTACGACGATGCCACCCGGAAAGCTTGCCGGGGCTCCCTCAACTACGACGACGAGGGCGTTCCGGGACAGAAAACCTATATGGTCGAGGACGGGGTGCTCACTTCCTACCTCCACGACCGGATCAGCGCCCGCTGCTACGGGGTATCCCCTACCGGAAACGGGCGCCGTGAGTCCTTCCGCTATGCCCCGCTGCCGCGAATGCGTGCGACGGCGATGGAAGGCGGCGATGCCGATACCAATGAGATCATTGCATCGGTTCGTCGGGGCATTTATGTCAACGAATTTGCCAACGGGCAGGTCAAGATCGGAGAGGGCGATTTCACCTTCTTCGTCAAGAGCGGCTTCCTGATCGAAGACGGCCGCCTGACCCGCCCGATCAAGGATATCAATGTGATCGGCAACGGTCCCGAGGCCCTCGGGCGCATCGCGATGGTCGGTAACGACCCGAAGATGGACGACGGCGCCTGGACCTGCGGCAAGGAGCAGAGCGTCCCCGTCGCCTGCGGCATTCCGACCGTCCGCGTCGATCAGTTAACCGTAGGAGGAGGCGCCTAATGGAACTTTGGGTAAACAGTTGCCTGCTGACCCCAGACGAGATATCGCTCGCGAAGGAAAGCATAGCGATGGCCCTCGCGGAGGGCGCCGCGAAATGCCGGGTCACCCTGTCTAAGAGCGTGCTCGATCTGGTCGGGACCCTCGATGGGGACATCGACAAGGTCCAGCACTGCCTCGACCGCTCGCTGAGCCTCGCGCTCTTTGCCGACGGGCGCTTCGGCACCTTCTCCACGAACCGGCTCGAAGATCCGGAGCAACTCCGCGCGTTCATCCGGACCGCCGTGCAGACCGTGCGGATGCTGGCGCAGGATCCCCTGCGCGACCTGCCCGCCCCGGAGCGCATCGCCCGGGACGCCAAGCGCGGCGACGAGTCCGGCACCTGGGATGCCGAAGGCTACCTTCAGGTCAGCCCCGAATGGCTTCGCGAGACGGCGCTTCGCTGCGCGCATTTTGCGCAGTTCTCCGCGCCCGGTTTCCGGATGCTGTCGGAGGAGGCCGAGCTCTCGGTCACGGCGACGGAAAGCCTTCTACTCGATTCGCAGGGCGCCTGCTGCCGCAGCCGGGAAACGCTCTTTGAATACGGAGTCGAGACGACCCTGCTGTGCGAAGCCACGGGCGAAAAGCTGAGCGGCTACTGGTGGGATTCGCAGCCCTTCCTGAGCCGACTCGATGCTGCTTCCTGCGCGCCCCGGGCCGCAGAACGGGCCCAAAGCGCCGCCGGGGCGAAGGCCGCCCCTTCCGGAAGCTACCGCATCGCCGTCGATACGGAATGCGCCTCGAAGCTCGTCACACCCCTGCTGACGGCCCTCGGCGGCTTCTCTCTGCAGCAGCGCAATTCCTTCCTGATGGATGCGCTCGAGAAGAAGATCTTCTCCGAGCAGCTGACCCTGCTCGACCGGCCGCGGGAGACGGGCCGCAATGGCGCCCGCCGCTACGACAGCGAAGGCGTCGCCGCCCTGGACCGCCCGATCATTGAGAAGGGCGTCGTGAAGACCTACTTTATCAATACCTATATGGCCGCAAAGCTGGGGATGCCCCCGACCGTCGAAGATGCGATGCGGCCGGTGCTCCTTCCAACGCAGTCGTCTCTCCCGGCTGAGGGTGAACTGCTGATCGTCGAAGGCTTTAACGGGGGCAACTACAACGCCGCAACGGGCGATTTCTCCTACGGAATCGAAGGCCGCCGGCGCTTCCCCGACGGGCACTTCGAGCCCTTCCGGGAGATGCTGATGACGGGAAACTACGTGGACCTGTGGCAGCATCTGTCCGGCGTGCTCGACGATGCGCGCAGCTGCGCCGCCCGGCAGATTCCGACCCTCCTGTTTGACAACGTAAGCTGCAGCGGCCTATGAAAAAGGTAGCGGTTGTCATCCTCAACTGGAACACGAAGGACTACCTTCAGCGCTTCCTTCCCGGGATCATCGATTCGATCTCGGGGATGGCCGGTGCGGAGGTCGTCGTCGCGGACAACGCCTCGACGGACGGCTCCCTCGAGCTGATGCGGGAGCGCTTCCCGGAGGTGCCGCTGATCCTTCTGGATAAGAATTACGGCTTCACGGGCGGGTACAACCGCGCCCTGGAGGGGCTCGATGCCGAATACGCCGTGCTGCTCAATTCGGACGTGGAGGTCGCCCCGGGCTGGCTCGAGCCGCTGCTTGATTGGATGGACGCCCACCCGGAGTGCGGCGCCTGCGGACCGAAGCTCCACGCCCTCTCCGATCCCGATCGCTTTGAATACGCCGGCGCGGCGGGCGGCCTGATCGACCGCTACGGCTATCCCTTCTGCCGCGGCCGGGTGCTCCAGCGCGTGGAGACGGACCGGGGGCAGTACGACGGGGGCCCCGCAGACGTGCTCTGGATCACGGGCGCCTGCCTGCTCGTGCGGATGCACCTCTGGCGGGAGCTCGGCGGCCTGGACGAGCGCTTCTTTGCGCATATGGAAGAAATCGACCTGTGCTGGCGGATGCAGCTCGCGGGTTACCGCGTCTGCCTCATCCCTTCGGCCTGCGTCCTGCATCTCGGCGGCGGTACGCTGCCTGCCTCCTCCCCTTTCAAGCTCCGGCTCAATTACCGGAACAATCTCCTCCTCCTGGAGAACAACCTCGCCCGGACCCTGGCCCTGCGGATGCCGCAGAAAAAGGCTCTGCGCATTGCCCGGAGGCGGATTTTCCTGCGGCGCGTGTTCGACGGAGCGAGCGCCCTGACTTACCTCGTGACCCTTCGTCCGAAAGCTTTCCGCGCGGTGCTTACCGCCCACGGCGAGTTCCGGAAGCTGCGCCGCGGCAGCGGTGGCGATCTTCCTACCGGAAAAGCTGAGGTCCACGGCTATTGTGAAAACCTGTGGCTGATCCCGACGGCCCTGCTTAAAGGCCAGCGGATCTTCAGCAAGCTTAAAGATATCGTATGAAAATCATCATTGAGGGAGCCGGTTCGGTCGGATCCCACCTGGCGCGGCTGCTTGCGGCCCAATCGAATGAAATCACGGTGATCGACCCGTCGGAAGCACGGCTCGATGCGCTCAAGGCGCTCGCAGACGTCGTTACGATCCAGGGCAGCCTCTCCTCGATCCGGGACCTGAAACGGGCCGGTGTCGCGAGCGCGGACCTGTTCATCGCGGTCAATCCGAAGGTTCCGCAGGACGTGAACATCGTCAGCGCCCTGCTGGCGAAGAACCTCGGCTGCCGGAAAGTCACGGCGCGCATCGACGACGAGGAGTTCCTCTCCTCCGAGAACAAGCTGATGTTCAAGCAGATGGGCCTCGACCTGATGTTCTATCCCGAGCACATTGCGGCGGACGAGATCGTGACCCTGCTCAAGCACAGCACGACCTCGGACTCGATGGAGTTCGCCCGCGGAAAGCTGCAGATGAGCGTCGTCCGTGTCGATGACGAGAGCCCCCTGCTCGACAAGAAGGTGCAGGAAATGGCCCACGAGGTCGCCGAACTCATCCCCGACCACAAATTCCGCATCGCCGCGATTGCCCGCGAAGGGCGCACGATCATTCCGCGCTTCGATACGAAGTTCCGCTACGCCGACCAGGTCTATCTGATGTGTACGCGGGAAGGCCTCCCGAAGCTCCACGAATACCTGCACCGGCAGGAGGCGCACATCGCGGGCGTGATCATTATGGGCGGTTCGGACATCGGCGAAATGCTCGCCAAGCAGCTGACGGGCCTCGTTCCCGACATCAAGATCATCGAGATGGACAAGGAGCGCTGCCTCTACCTGACCGAGACCCTCGACGAGAGCGTGTCCGTGGTCAATGGCGACGGCCGCAACTCCGAGTTGCTCCTCGAAGAGGACATCCGCCGCTACGACGCCTTTATCGCCGTTACCGACAGCGACGAGTCGAACATCCTCGCCTGCATCGCCGCGAAGCGCTTCGGCCTGAGCCGCGTGATCGCCGAGGTCGAGAACCTGGAGTACCTGCAGCTCGCCGAAAATATGGGCGTGGATGCCGTCATCAACAAGAAGCTCATTACCGCCGGGCGCATCTTCAAGTTCACCCTTTCCGACAAGGTCCGTTCGGTGCGGTATATGTCCGGAACGAACGCCGAGGTGCTCGAATACACCGTCGCCCCGGGCAGCCCGATCACGAAGGCGTCGCTGCGCAACCTGCGCTTTGCCGATGATGCCGTCATCGGCGGCCTGATCCGCGGCTCCGAGGCGATCATCGCCGTCGGCGACACCCAGATCGAGCCCTACGACCGCGTGATCGTCTTCGCCCTGCCCGAGGCCGTGAAGGAAGTGGACCGCTTCTTCAGCTGATGAGGGTGACGAAGAAACCAGAAACTTTGTTAACTTTGTAGAATGATGACCCCAACGCTTGATCCCCATTCCGAAGCGATTCTGCAACAGTACCGCGACCTGCTGCCCGTTTTTACGCAGATGGCGGAAGTAATTCCCGAGAAGCTTCAGGGCTTTTTTGAGGAGGCCGGCTTCCTGGTCGCCGGACTGGAGCACCGGGTCAAGACGGAGGCTTCCCTGGCGGGAAAGCTGAAGAAAAAAGGCAGCAAATACCGCGACATCTTCGATATTACGGACATCGTCGGCATCCGCGTCATTACCTTTTATATTGACGACGTGGACCGGGCGGCTACCGTACTGGAGCGGCTCTTCGACATCGACTGGGAGAATTCGATCGACAAGCGCAAGGCGCACGAGATCGACAGCTTCGGCTACCTGTCCCTGCACTATATCTGCAGCATCCCGGAGTCGGCTTACTTCGACCCGGCGCATCCGGAGTTGAACAAGATCCGCTTCGAGGTGCAGATGCGCACCCTCCTGCAGCACGCCTGGGCCAATATGAACCACGACACCGGCTACAAGACCGGCGTCGAGATCCCGAAGGTGTACCTGCGCAATATGAGCCGTCTGGCCGGTTTGCTGGAGCTGTGCGACGACGAATTCAGCCGCATCCGCATCGAGCTCGCCGACTACCGGCGCAACATCCAGCAGCTGGTCGCTTCCGGCAACCTCACCGAGGTGCCGCTCGACGGCGAATCCTTCCGCAGCTATCTCGCCATCCGGCCCTTCGACGCCCTCAACCGACGGATTGCGTCGATCAACCAGGCCGAGATCCAGGAAGTGGACCTGTCCGCCTTCCTGCCGCTGTTCCAGGCGATGCGTTTCCAGACCCTCGGCGACATCGACCGGATGGTCCGGGAGTTCGGGGACGCCGCTTACCAGATCGCCTGTTTCCAGCTCGGTCTCACCGACATCGACATCCTCTCCTCCAGCCTTGCCCCGCAGAACCTCTGCACCGCCTACATCCTCCGGAACGGCGGCGGAAAGATCGGTCTCAAGCTGATGCTCGACGCCCTGAACGGCGAAGACCCGGGGAACGAGATGATGGCCGACGTGCTCACCGAGCAGTGCGCCAGCCTGCCCTTTATGAACCAGAAGAAAAAAAACAATTAAATCAATAACATATTATGGAAGTCAAGATTGAAAGGAACCAGAACAACGTTATCGTCACCCTTATCGGACGTCTGGACACGCCGGCCTCGCAGGAGGTCGCCCAGCAGCTGGAAGAAATCAAGGAAGACGCCGCGAAGACCGTCATCCTCGACTGCGCGCAGATGAGCTACATCTCGAGCTCCGGCCTCCGGATTTTCCTAACCCTGCGCAAGAACGCCTCCGCACAGGGCGGCCGGGTCGTCATCCGCGGCCTGAGCAACGACATCCGCAGCGTCTTTATGATGACCGGCTTCCTGAATCTGTTTGAATTCGAATAGTCTCTCCCCTTTTATGCGCAGACGCCTCATTCCCGCAGCAGCGGCTCTCCTACCCCTGCTGCTCTGCCTCGGCGCAGGATCCGCCCGGGCGCAGGAGCACTTTGTCTTCACGCCCCAGTGGACGGCCCAGGCTCAGTTTGCCGGCTACTACGTCGCTCAGGATATGGGGTTCTACCGGGATGCCGGGCTCGAGGTGGAGATCGTCCACCCGACGGCGACCCATTCAGCCAAGGCCCGTATGACCCATAACGAGAGCCAGGCCACGACCTTCCAGCTCTGTCAGGCGCTGGAAGCGGTCGATGAGGGCATCCCCGTGGTGAACATCCTGCAGACCTCGATGAACAACGCGATGGTCATCGTCTCGCGCCGGGGCGTCGATCCCCTGACGCAGAAAGGCGCGCGGGTCGGCATCTGGAGCGTGGGCTTCGGGCAAATCGCGCAGTGTATGAGCATCCTGGAGGGGCTGGACTACCAGTGGGTCCGTTTCGCCTCGAACGTCAACCTCTTCATCAAGGGCGCCATCGATGCGACCCTCGCGATGAGCTACAATGAGTATTACCAGATCCTGCAGGCCGGCTATGAGCCCGAGCAGCTGTGCACCTACCGCTTCTGCGACCACGGCTACAATATCCAGGAAGACGGCGTCTATATGACCCGCGCCTATTACGAGGAGCACAAGGACCAGGCGCGCCGCTTTGCCGAGGCGAGCCGCCGGGGATGGGAATGGGCGGCAGAGCACCCCGAAGAGACGCTCGACATCGTGATGAAATACGTCAGCGAAAACCACGTCGCCACGAACCGCGTCTTGCAGAAGCTGATGCTTCAGGATGTACTCCGGCTGCAGGTGGATCGCGAATCGGGTCTGCGGGAATTCCGGCTCCGCCCCGATATGGTCAGCCAGGCGAGCGACCTGATGGTCGAGTGCTGTATGCTCGGCGCGCCGGTCTCTTTTGAACAAATCCTAGCCGACTAGCTGCGTTATGGGTAACCCGATTCAATACATCCGCCGTTCGCTCTCCCGCAAGCTGAGCCTGACGATCGTCCTTTTCGCCGCGATCCTGTTCAACCTGGCACTGGGCTTTGTCTTCCGGCAGTCACTGACCGCCGTCCGGATTGAAGCCATCAAACGCGCCACGGTCGAACTCGACAACACCGTGCTTCGCGCCGGATCCCTGCTGCACCGCGTGGAAGTGGCGACAAAGAATACCGAATGGCTGATTCCCCGCCATTTGGACGCCCCGGATTCGATGTTTGTCTATTCGCAGATGATCCTTGAGAACAACCCCTACCTGAGCGGCTGTTCGATTGCCTTCGAGCCGAACTATTTCCGGGAGCAGGGGCAGGGCCTGTATTTCTCGGCCTACTCCTACAATGACAACGGGACCATCCTGACCACCCAGGAAGGCAATGACTACTACCAGTACTTCTATATGGACTGGTACCAGACGGCCAAGCTCCTGGACCGTCCCGTATGGAGCGAGCCCTTCCTGGATTACAACCCCGCGGACATCTACGCCCGGGAGATGATCGCCTCCTACTGTTCGCCTCTGAAAGACGAAGATGGAAACTACATCGGTACGATATCCGTCGACATCTCCCTGGAATGGCTCTCGAACACCATCTCCTCGGTCCGGCCCTATCGGCACTCATACAGTATGATGCTCGGCCAGGGCGGCACCTATTTCGTGCATCCGGATACGACCAAACTCTTCTACCAGACCATCTTCACCGAGTCGATGGAGCATCCGGACCCGGCGATGGTCGAGCTGGGCCACGCGATGCTCCGCGGCGAAGAAGGCTACCGGCAGCTGCGCGTGGACGGAGAGGACTGCTACGTCTTCTTCAAGCCCCTTGACATCACGGGATGGAGCGTCGCCATCGTCTGCCCGGAAAGCGACATCTTCGGCGGCTTCTTCCGCCTGCGCAGTATGGTCTACGTCATCGTGGCGATCGGCCTGCTCCTCATCCTGATCGTGTTCAGCCGCATCGTCACCCTGGAGCTCAGGCCGCTGCGGCGCCTGGCGGACCAGGCCGGCGTCATCGCAAAAGGCAACTTCAACGAGAAACTGCCGGTCAGCGCCCATCGGGAAGACGAGATCGGCCGGCTCGGAAAATCCTTCGGAGAGATGCAGGAGTCCCTCGTGCGCTACATCGAAGAGCTGCGGAACACCACCGCCAGCAAAGCCGCCATTGACAACGAACTGAAAGTCGCCAGCGCGATTCAGGAATCGATGGTCCCGAACATCTTCCCGCCCTTCCCTGAACGAAACGACATCGACCTGTATGCCTCGATGGCGACGGCCAAGGATGTCGGCGGCGACCTGTTCGACTTCTTCCTCCGCAATGAGAAGCTCTTCTTCTGCGTCGGCGACGTCAGCGGCAAGGGTATCCCGGCTTCGATGGTGATGGCGGTTACGCTGTCGCTTATCCGAAGCAACTCGAACCGGGAAAGCGATCCGGCCCGCGTCGTCCAGTCGGTCAACGAGACCCTGAGCCAGCGCAACGAGTCGATGATGTTCGTCACCCTGTTCCTCGGGGTGCTGGACCTCCCGACCGGACGCCTGCGCTATTGCAGCGCCGGACACGACTGCCCGTTGATTCTTTCCGGCGGCAAGCTGGCCAACCTCGACTGCAAGCCGAACCTGCCCATCGGCATTGAGCCGAAGATGCGCTTCAGCGCGCAGGAATCCATACTCTCCCCCGACAGTACCCTCTTCCTCTACACCGACGGCCTGACCGAGGCGATGAACAGCGCGTATGCGCTTTATGGTCTCGAGCGGGTCCACACAGAGCTGCAGGCCCTCGGCAGCGAACTTCCGCCACGTCAGCTGATCGAGAAGATGAGCGCAAGCGTCCACGGCTTTGTCGGGGAGGCTGAGCAGAGCGACGACCTGACGATGATGGCGATCCGCTACACGCCCGGAGAGTTCCAGACCATCCTGAGCGAGAGCCTGACGCTCTTCTGCGACATCAGCCGCATCGCCGAGCTGAGCCGCTTCCTGGACGACATCGCCGAGCGGCTCGAGATCGACCCGGTGGTGACGCAACAGATCCAGCTTGCAGCCGAGGAGGTGGTCGTCAACGTGATGAACTACGCCTACAACGGCCGGAAGAAAGGCTACGTGACGATCAAGGCGGCCTCGGACGGCCATACCCTCAAGATCACCGTCATCGACGCCGGCGTCGCCTTCGATCCGACCGCAAAGGAGAAGGCCGACACGACCCTCTCGGCCGAAGAACGCCCGATCGGAGGTCTCGGCATCTTCCTGGTCCGCGAAATGATGGACTCGGTCAACTACGAACGCGTCGACCACCGCAACATCCTGACGATCAGCAAGAAGATCAAATAGATGCTACTGACGGCTCATTCGCGGGACCGTCAGTGGCAAAAAGGTCGGTAAAATTCTGTTGTTTACAACAAGCATAATTTTCAAAAAGTGTTGCTCGCGCGCAACACTTTTATTATGTACAATTGAAAATCTTGGGATTTTCTTCTTTCATAGCGTTCAACAAGATTGAGGTATGTACTAGTATGCTCTATCAGAAGAGTTTCACCAAACTGAATGCGAAGCAGCTATTGCGATGGCACGGATGAACCCGAAGGCAAACAATGAATGCACCGTTTTTGGTGCAAAATTTTATAAAACGTGCACCATTTTCAGTGCAAATGATTATATTTGCAAAAAATAACGTATATGGATAGTCTCTACAATACCTTCCGCATTAAGCTCTCGCTCACCCCGATGAGCTATTTCCGTAGTTTCCACGAGGTCATCAACTGGGAAAGCCGGTTAATCTGTATTATGGGACAGAAAGGCGTTGGGAAATCCACCTTAATGCTCCAACATATCAAGAAATACGATAATCTGGATGAAACATTATATGTATCGGCCGATAATATGTATTTCGCCGGCCACACGCTTTATGAATTGGCGGGATCTTTCTTTTTACAGGGAGGAAAGCGTTTGTACATCGACGAAGTCCATAAGTACAAAGGCTGGTCTACAGAGATAAAGAACATCTACGATGATTACCCAACACTTCAGGTGGTTTATTCTGGCAGCAGCCTCCTTGCTCTCAAACAAGGCAATAAGGCAGACTTAAGCCGCCGCAGCATACCATATGAAATGCCTGGTCTATCTTTCCGCGAGTTCCTGAATATTCGGAACGGCTGGAACCTTAAGACTTCTTCGCTGGATGAAATCCTTCAGGGCAAAGTGGATTTCCCTTACGGAGAACACCGCCCTCTCAAATACTATAAAGAGTATTGTCACATTGGATTTTATCCGTTCTTCCAGGAAGGCGATGCAGAAATCCGGCTTCAGAATGCCATTCTCGCAACCGTCGAAGACGATATTCCCAAATATGCCGAAATGACTATCGCTGCAGCAGCCAAGCTCAAAAAGCTGATGTACATCCTCGCAAAGAGCGTCCCCTTCAAGCCCAGTAATGACACGCTTGGCCGAGATCTGTCACTCAGCCGCAATATAGTTCCGGATTACATTGGTTACCTGGAGGCATCCGGCTTGTTCAATGCTCTCCGGGAGCCCGGCCATAGTGATAACCTGCTTGGCAAGGCAGAGAAACTATACCTCGGTAATAGCAACATTGCTTACTCCCTTTCCGAGGATGGGAGAATTGATGACGGCGCTATGCGGGAAACAAACTTCCTCTCCTGGACCAAACAGGTCTGCACGCCTACATCCTCGAAGATATCCGATTTTGAAATTGATGGGATTACATTCGAAGTGGGTGGCAGGAGCAAGAAAGGCGAGCAGATCAAGGAAGCAGAAGTCGGCTACCTAGTAAAAGACAACCTGGAATACGCATCGGGGCATTCTGTTCCTATCTGGATGTTCGGATTCCTTTATTAGGGAAAATAGCAACTCTTTGCACATCATTTACATCGCTGTGCGCTTACTGTAGGAGTCACGAAAACGCCCCGCTGAAATCGCTTTCAGCGGGGCTTTTGTGCCTCTAATGCGCCTGACGGTCCATTCGCGGGACCGTCAGTGGCAAAAAGGCCGGTAAAATGCGACTGACGGCCCCTCGAATAGGGCCGTCAGTTACAGTGATGATCGGTTTCGAAGCGGTTAAAACCGGAAGCCGGTGCTGAAGGCGGCGGCGGACCAGAGGGAACCGAAACCGAACTCGAAGGTCACGAACCAGTGCTTGCCGATCGAGATGTTGAACGGGGCGATCTGGTAGTGGAAGTCCAGGTCGTGATTGGTGCAGGTCGTGCCGCGGTAGGCCTCTGCGAAACGGCGGTAGCGGATATCCAGGCCAATGGACGCAAACAGCGCGATCTTATTCTTCCGGTAATAGTAAGCGCGGGCCGCAGGGACGACGTGATAGATGTCTTCCGTCTCCTTGAGCAGGCTCGGACCGCCGTCCATATTGTTCCAGGCGTGGTTCCAGCCCACATTGACGAAGATGCCAAGCGGCGTCTCGTTGAGGTTGTAGCCCACGTAGCCGAAAAAGGTCGGGAGACGGTTCGGCTCGTATTTGGCGTGGAAACCGCCGTCATTCGTTTCTGCGCTGAGGCCGATTTCCGATTTGCCGTACGTATGGTCATAAAAGCTCGGACCCAGGCCAATGCCGAACTCCAAGCCTCCGTTCTGCCCGAAGGCCACACCGGCCCCGAAGAGAAGGGCCGCCAGGGTGATGACAAGCTGCTTTTTCATACGCTACCTCCTTTTCAGTCTGAAGAAACCGTGGCGAATCTTGTAGGAAGGGCCGTCCAGCTCAAATTCCGCCTCGGCGACGGCGTTGCCCTCCTCGAACTGGTTGAAATAAACCCAGCCGCTCAGTTCAACAGCTTTGCCGCTGCCGGAGCTGATCGTAGCGTGGCTCGCCTCCGAAGGGCCGACGGAAAGGCGGGTGCCGGTGCTGACCGGAGCGCCCTCCGATACGAGGTTGAAGGCGATCTTGAAGGTATGGCCATCCTCCCGGCGGACCAGGTCGATCTCGCAGGAGACGAACTGCCCCGCTTCGGTCGTGTAGCTGTCCACGTATTTACGTCCCCGAACGCCGTCCATAATGCATTTGGCACCGTTGATGTTCGCGCGGAGGCCGTCACTGCCCTCGAAGGGGTCCATGTAGCTGTCGCAGGATACCGTTCCGAAAAGCAGCAGCGGTATCAGGAAACGTTTTAGCATTCTTCTCATTTGTCAAAAAAGCATTGATTGGGAACAAAGATACAAAAGAAAAATGATTATATTTGTATGTTTGTGCCACTGATAAAAGCTACTAAAACAATGAAACTTCAGGAAGAAGCCGCGCGCTGCCTGCTCTGCCAGGACGCCCCCTGTTCGAAAGCCTGCGGAAAAGGCGATCCCGCCCGTGCAATCCGCGCCATCCGTTTTGACAATGAAAACCTCGCTCCGGAGTATCTGAAAGGATGTTTGGAGGAAGACCTTGCGAAGGCGGAAGCCGCCTGTATCCACTACGACCGCCCGATCCGGATCCGCGAGATCGCGGCCGCGCTGAAAGATACGACGCCTGCGCCGACGGGTAAGCCTTCCCTCGCGATCACCTTCTGCGGCATCCCCTGCGAGAATCCCTTCTTCCTCGCTTCGTCGGCCGTCTGTACGAACTACGAGATGGTCGCCCGGGCCTTCGAGGCCGGATGGGCCGGCGTCTTCTACAAGACGATCTGTATGCAGGAGATCAAGGAGGTCTCACCGCGCTTCGACGCCGTCGGCAAGCCCTTTGTCGGCTTCCGCAATATGGAGCAGCTGAGCGAGAATCCAGTCGATATGGACTTTGACATCCTGCACCGCCTCAAGGTGTATTATCCGACCAAGATCGTCGTCGCGTCCATTATGGGACAGAGCGAAGAAGAGTGGATCGAGCTCGCGAAGATGGCTGAGAAGGCCGGATGCGACGCCGTGGAACTCAATTTCTCCTGCCCGCAGATGAAGCACGCCGGTATGGGCTCTGACGTCGGTCAGGATCCCGAGCTGGTCACCTTCTACACGGCTTTTGTCAAGCGCAGCGTCAGCATTCCCGTCATCCCGAAGATGACCCCGAACATTACGCACATCACGCAGCCCGCAATGGGCGCCTATTTCGCCGGCGCCGACGCCATCTCCGCGATCAATACGATCAAGAGCGTCACGATGGGGCCCGGATCGGAGGTCAACGGCTGCCAGACCGGCTCCGGCTATTCCGGCAAGGCCGTCAAGCCGATCGCGCTGCGGCACATCCTCGCAATGGCGAAGAACCCGATTATGAAGAACGTCCAGTACAGCGGTATCGGCGGCATCGAGACCTGGCGCGACGCCCTCGAATTCATCCAGCTGGGCTGCCGCAACGTTCAGGTCTGCACGGCGGTGATGCAGTACGGCTACCGGATCATCGACGATATGATTGAAGGCCTTCAGGCGTATATGGCCGGTCGCGGGATTGAAAAGCTCGAGGACCTTGTCGGCGAACTCCTGCCGAAGTTCTTCCTGCCCTCCGACCTAGACCGTAATACCGTCGTTTATCCGAAGTTTGACCGCGCAAAGTGCATCGGCTGCGGCCGCTGCTACATCTCCTGCGCTGACGGCGGCCACCAGGCTCTCCGCTTCGATGCGGACCGTAAGCCGCAGCTGATCGCCTCCCGCTGCGTAGGTTGCCACCTCTGCCGCCTCGTCTGCCCGACCGATGCGATCGGCGTGAGCCAGCGCGTGGCGAAAAAACAGTAAATCCCCGTGCCGATGATTCCTGCCGCCATTGTCTTGACCGGAGAGAACCTGCTCCTGTTGGGTTCGGTCCTGATTATCATCGCCGTGCTGGCCACCAAGCTCGGCTCCCGTTTCGGAATGCCCTTCCTCCTGCTGGCGCTCGGAATCGGTATGCTGGCCGGACCAGACGGGCTCGGACTGCATTTCAACAATTATCACCTCGCCCGGGAGATCGGCCATTTCTCGATGACCATCATCCTCTTTACGGCTGGTCTCGAAACGGATTTCCATCAGACCCGGCCCGTTCTCTGGCAGGGCATTTCCTTATCGAGCGTGGGCGTGCTGCTGACGGTGCTCATTACGGGCGTTTTCGTCTGGCTCATCGGCAACGCCTTCCTCGGCGCGACTTCACTGCTGGTTGGATTCCTGGTTGCCGCGATTATCAGCTCCACGGACTCCGCGTCGGTTTTCTCCCTGCTCCGCAACAAGAAGTTGCAGCTGCGGGAGAACCTCGGCAATATGCTGGAGCTCGAATCCGGTAGCAATGACCCCTTCGCCGCAACCCTGACGGCCCTGCTGATCGTCGTGATCACGGAGCTGAACGTACTCGGCGGGGGCTCCCCCTCGCCGCTGACTTCGCTCGTCGTGTGGACCCTCGTGCGTCAGCTCGTCTTCGGACTCGCGGCCGGCTTCATCGTGGGCGCGTTGGCTGTCCCGGTCCTGAAACGCCTCAAACTGCAGGGGGGCTCGCTTTACGCCATCCTCATCCTGAGCTTTGGCCTGCTGGCCAGCGGCGTCGCTTCTTTCCTTCAGGGGAATGACCTCCTCGCCATCTACACCGCAGCGATCGTCATCGGGCAGATGAAAAAGATGCCCTTCAAGCGCGAGGTGCACGGCTTTTTCGACGGTATGACCTGGATTGCGCAGCTGGTGATGTTCCTCATCCTCGGCTTGATGGCGCGGCCCTCGCATATGCTGCACTTGCTTGTCCCGGCCCTGCTGATCGGTCTGAGCCTGATTTTCATCGCCCGGCCCGTCAGCGTGCTGCTGGCCCTGCTTCCTTTCCGCCGTCCGTCCTACAAGGCCCGCCTCTTTACTTCCTGGGTCGGTCTCAAGGGCGCCGGCCCGATCCTTTTCGCCTCCTATCCGCTGATCGCGGGCGTTCGCGGCTCGGCTGAGATCTTCGATATCGTCTTCATCATTACGCTCCTGTCCCTGCTCCTGCAGGGCTGGACCCTCATCCCGCTGGCGCGCTGGCTGGGCCTGTCGGAGGAAGATTATGAGCGGGTGGAGACCTTTGGCCTGGATGTCCCGGAAGAGATGGGGCAGATGCGCGACCATACCGTCACGGAGGTTGACCTGCAGGGAGGCAACACACTTCGGGAGCTGCACCTCCCGCACGGCATCCGCGTAATGATGGTCCGCCGGGATGGCCGTTTCCTCGTCCCCCACGGCAGTATGGAACTCCTCCCCGGAGATCAGCTGATGATCATCCTCGGGGAGACGGATGACGATTAAGCGTAAGAATCGCGATCAGCACTGGCATCAGCTTCTAAAGCGTTGCCGCAGTTACACAAATAGCTCCATATGAAATTGCTCCCTATACGCATCATTTCCTTCGTATTATGCCCCTTAATGGCCTTTTCCGTAAACTGCTCAAGGCCAGACCGTAGCGAGGAGGCCCTCGCTCTGAGCGACGAACTGCAGAATCTGGCCTTCAGCGATATGGACACGGCCTTGGAGCGCGTGGATAGTGCCCAGCGCGCTGGCGTGTTCACGGCCGTTAAGGCCAACACCGTCAAGGCCTGCATCTATGAGAATGCTGACCTGCGGCAAATGGCAGCCTATTATGCGGAGAAGGCCATTGCGGCGGAGGAAGGATGTGTCACATCATCTGCTGACAGCAGCGACTATTGCGCAGCCCGCTGTATCCTGGCCGATAATGCCTACGACAATGGAGCGTACGGGAAATCCCTCGCCCTGGCCCGGGAAGTCTTTGATTTTACGGGTAGCAGCACAAGTCCCTATGCTTTGGCTATGCAGTGCCGGGCACTGTCTCAGATGGCCGATTGTGAAAGCGAGCTAAACCATCTGGATGAAGCGGAACGGCTGTTTCTGCAAAGCATCGACCTATCGATGGAAGGCACGCAGCGGGCCGCCAGTTTCAGCGATGTTGACCCGCTCTTTTACTCGCTGCTTGCGCTGAGTGATCTGTATCTTGACAACGGGATGGCGGGAAGGGCGCTACCCCTGCTTGCCCAAATGGACACGGCGATGACCCGTCTGGCACAGTGCCCTGACGCGCTTGACTGGGTTGTACAGATGCGCCGCAACAACGTGACCATCAGTAAGGCTATGGTCTATGCGGCAAACGGACAGTACCCGCAAGCCGAAGCGCTTTTCCACGAACATCAGCAGTCTCCGGACCTGGGCGCGTCCGACAAAACGGCCGAAGGCGTATATCTCACCATAATGGCCCGTTACGACGAGGCGCTCCAGCTATTCGACGAGGCCATTTCCATCGTGCGATCAAGCGGGGACTATGCCCCCGACAGTTACGTCAAGACCTTGCTGATACACAAGTACGATGCTTTGAAAAAGGCCGGGCGCACGGAAGAGGCGCTGGCTATGGGTGACCATATACGGCAAGTGACCGATTCGCTGCGTCGGCAGGAACGACAGGTCGACGTGGAGCAAGTGCACGAAATTAAGCGACAGGAAGAGGAAATCATCAGAAAGCGGCAGTCGTTGATGACGCACCGCATCGTCCTCATCGCCACCGTCGTGTTGCTGCTTATGGCCGTCTATATCATCTGGCTCATTCGCCGCCAAAACCGCCAACTGGCAGAGAAAAACCGTCAGCTCTATGAGCGTATCCGCCAGCAGGAACACCTGGAGGAAGAGGATATTAAAACCCTCTCCGCTCAGCCGGCTGATACCCTTTCGCAGAATCAGCAACTCTACCGTCGCTTGTGCGAGCTGATGAACCGTCCCGACATCTATACCGATCCGCATACCAACCACGAGACACTGGCCCGCCTCCTGGGCACCAATCATCAGTATGTGTACGCGGCATTGCGCGAGTGTGCCGACACCACGCCGGCCGACTTCCTCAACCGCTATCGCATCCGCCACGCGGCCAAACTATTATCTACGACAGACGACACGGTGGGCGTTATTATGGAGATGAGCGGTATCGCCAGCCGCAGTACCTTCAACCGTCTTTTCCGCGAACACTACGCGATGTCGCCGTCGGAATTCAGAAAAGCAGCGGAACAGTCAGGAGAAACATTTTTTTAAAAATTGGCACATAGTTTTTAAATGGTGGGAAATGCCTTCGGGGGTTTCCCACTATTTTTATTTCCAACTTGAGTAATACTAGTAATAATCATCATTATGGCTACATTAACAGCAGAACAGATTGCGCAGAAGAAGCAGCAGTTGAAGCAACTGGCTGAACAGGTGAAGCAACTGAAGGACGAACTCGTAGAGGCTGGTGCTATCGAATTGTCCGATGAAGACCTGGGCAAGGCCGCAGGTGGTGTTCCTTCAGGTTGTTATCTTTGGGAACATGTCGCTGACGACCCACAACCCGTAATTTAAGTGCTTTATGATGCTTGAGTAAAGTAATTAAACGAAAACAAACTTTTAATAATATGGCAACAATGACAAACGAACAGATTGAAGCCAAGAAGAAGCAATTAAAGCAACTGACAGAAGAAGCAAAGCAGTTGAAGGATGAACTCGTGGATGCCGGCGCGTGGCCTCTCGACGAAGACGATCTCGCCCAAGCGGCAGGTGGAGCGCCATTCTGTGGCGACTCTATCCCTGGAAAAGGTCCGCAACCCGTTATTTAAGTGCATTATAATGCTTGAGTAAAGTCATTTAACACAAAACAAACAGTTAATTAATAGGGCAACAATGACAAACGAACAGATTGAAGCCAAGAAGAAGCAATTAAAGCAACTGACAGAAGAAGCAAAGCTGTTGAAGGACGAGCTTGTGGAGGCCGGCGCCTGGCCACTCGATGAAGACGATCTCGATAAGGCAGCAGGAGGCATTCCTGTGTTTGGGCCGAAGAAAAGGCCCTAACCTGTTGTATATTGCTGATTAATAAGAATAATACCCCACCACTATGGCAAACTTAACGAAAGAACAGATTGAGCAGAAGAAGCAACTGCTTGAAGGGAAAATGAAGGAAATGAAGGCTATCTACGACGAACTCGTGGAGGCTGGTGCATTACCTCTCGATGAAGACGACCTCGACAAAGCCACAGGTGGCCTTCCTTTTATCCTTTGGTAATCCTTTCCTTTAACCTATTGACTATGGCAACCTTAACAAAAGAACAAATCGAAGCCGAGAAGCAGCCAAAGGAAGCCGGCATCGCCGAACTCCCTGAGAAAGAACTGGATAAAGTAGCTGGTGGTATCTATTCTCTCGAGGTCCCCCCTCCTGGTGCAACTCCTGCGCTCTGACCTTTCAGGCCGTTGCGTTTCAAGAGGCTTTTTCGGTCTAGTAGAGATGAAGCCTCTATGTTATTATGTCCCATCCCGACGCATTGAACATTATGAAACGAGAACTGACATTCAAGAACGAAGAAAAGGAGTTGAACAGAGTTGCTGAGTTTATGGAAAACGTATGCGAAGCGTTACAACTCGACACGCATATGGCGATGAAACTGCAACTGGCGATAGAGGAAATGGTGGTCAACGTTATTTCCTATGCCTATCCGAAAGGCACCCTTGCTGACATCTCGCTCTCGGTCGAAGCGGAAGGCAAAGAACTCACCCTCGTCCTTTCCGACAGCGGAGTACCCTTTGATCCAACGGCAAAGGACGATCCTGACCTGGATGTAGATCCGATGGACCGCGAACAGGGAGGTATGGGCATCCTTATCGTGAAGAATATTATGAACGAGGTGAGTTACCAGCGCCTTGGCGAAGTGAACCAACTGACAATGAAGAAGAAACTGTAGTTATGACTGAAATTATCAAAGAAGGGGGCCGGACCATTGTCAAGACCGGTGAGCGTATCGACACGCTGAACGCAGCACAGTTCGAAAGCGATATCCAGCCCGCGCTGGAGCAGGGGGTGAATCTGGAAATCGACTGCACCGACCTGACCTATATGGCTAGCTCCGGCCTCCGTGTCTTCCAGTCTACGATCCGGACCGTCGTGCGAAGCCTGGGTGGGCAAATGAAACTCACGCACGTGAACGACGACATCTTCGAGATTCTCAAGATGACCGGATTCACCCGGCATATTACGGTAGAACGCGCATAGTAAATGGCAGAGATATTCAACAAAGAAGCCTTAGAGGCGCTCGATGACCATAGTGAGGCAGAGGAAATGGCCCGCGTTGCATCACCCAGACTGTGGGTTGTGCTGGCAGCGATGGTGACGATGATGGCCGTTGTCATCTACTGGTGTATATTCGGTACCATCAACTACAAGGTGACGGCGCAGGGCGTGGTGTTCCCGTTCGGGGAGGCCACTCCCGTCAGCGTACCCTACGACGGAACGGTGGGACGCAGCCTGGTTTCTCACGGTTCTGCCGTTGCACAGGGGGCCGGCATCGTGGAAATCCGCAACGCCCTCTCCGTCTCCACAGTGGCGGCTCCCCGCGAAGGTGTTGTCATACAGACGCTACTGCCTGGCACACCTTTCAAGGCAGGTGAACCCATCGCGTGGCTGTTACCTCAAACCCAGCAGATGGCCGGGCGGGAAATGCTTTGTTACGTGACTTACAGTGATCTGCGCAAACTGAAGATGGGCCAGCAGGTGCAGGCCACGCCCGCCAACAGGGAACGTGAGAACTGGGGCTATGCTTATGGCAAGGTGGTTGGGATAGAGAAGTATCCGACCACGCGGCAGGAAATAGTCAGCCGTGTAAAACTTGACCCGTTGGCCTCCTTTATAGAAGACGGGCAGGCGGTCTATGAGGTGCGTGTGGTGCTGGACGAACAGGACGGAGGCTTGGTTTGGAGTCGCGCAAAAAGCCGTGACGTGAAAGTGGGTAACGGAGACCTGTTCAACATCCAGGTCATCACAGAAAAGAAACCCGTCTGGCGCGTTCTCGTCGGGAATGTAGAAAACGCGGTCGAAACCATCATAGGCAATTAGTATGGGCTGGCGCAAATTGGCGAAGGTACCTCAGGTAATGCAAATGGAGGCCGTAGAGTGCGGAGCCGCATCGCTGACGATGATACTGGCGCACTTCGGCAAGTGGCTCCCTCTGGAGGAGGTGCGGGCTGCTTGCGGCGTGTCCCGGGACGGAGCCAGTGCGAAGGATATCCTGCGTGCAGCTCGACGCTATGGACTCGAGGCCAAAGGTTTTCGGATGACTCCTGAAGCTTTGGAGGGGAAACAACCGGCCATCATTCACTGGGACTTCAATCATTTCGTTGTATTCCGGGGCTTCGACCGCAAGGGACGCGCCTGCCTGAACGACCCGGGCGCCGGACCGGTAAAGTGGCCGATGGAGGAGTTTCGCAAACGCTTTACGGGCATATGCCTGACTTTCGAGCCAACCGAAGCGTTTGAAAAAAGCGGTCAGCAGACCAGCATCCTTTCCTATATCAGGAACCATATGCGCGGGTCGAACGAAGCTTTCTGGCTCACCTTTCTATTTGCTCTGATGACAGCATTCGTGGCCATCATTTCACCGATGTTTACCCGGATCTTCATCGACGAAATCCTGTCCGGCAAGAACGCCGATTGGTCCAAGTGGTTCTTCATCAGTATGGGGGCGCTGGCTGTCTATCAGTTCTTAGTTGTGATGTTAAAGACCCGATACGCCAAGCGTGTAGCGGGGGCTTTGGCGTTAAAAGGCAACCAAGCGTACCTGCACCACCTTTTGCGACTGCCTATGCCCTTCTTTGCGATGCGTCACGTGGGCGACCTGCAGCAGCGTATGCACTTGAACCAGAGCATCACCCATTCGCTCGTGGAAGTGCTCGCTCCGCAGGTCATCAATATCGGTTTGCTGGTGCTCTATATTGTGCTGATGGCCTCCTATTCCTTTTCTCTGACGCTTATCGGCCTTCTGGCGGCTTTGATAAACCTCTCTATCGTGCGTTACTTTTCAACGAGACGTATCAACCTTATCCGTTCTATGGAGCAGAGTGAAGGGAAATACTTCTCGGCCACCATCTCCTGCATCGACAATATGGAGAGCATCAAGGCGGCCGGCGCCGAGACGGGCTTCTTCAAGTACTGGAGCGGCCTGTGGGCCCATAAGTTCAACGTGAACGGCCGTGTCGACAAAGAGCAGACGCAGATGGCCTTATTGCCTGTGCTGGCCAATGGACTGGTCAATATCGCCGTACTGATTCTTGGTGCCTATCTGATACTGAAAGGAGAATTGACGGTGGGTATGCTCCTGGCTTTTCAGGGGTTTATGGGTTCGTTCCTTGCCCCTGTGAATGAAGTCGTCAACGCCTCGCAAAAGATCGTGGAGATGCGTAGCCAAATGGAAAGGGTGGAAGACGTGATGAAATACCCCGAAGACCATCGCGAAGCCCAGGGCGTAGTGATGCAGGGAAAACTCGGAGGCCTTCTGGAATTAAAACACGTCACTTTCGGCTACTCACCCCTGCAACCGCCGCTTATTGAGGACTTCAACCTACGCATCGAACCGGGCCATTCCGTTGCCATTGTCGGCACCAGCGGCTGCGGCAAAAGTACACTGGCCAAACTCATCTCCGGATTATACAAACCCTGGAGCGGGGAGGTCTTGTTCGATGGCCGGCCGATAGAGAGCATATCCAATGAAGAGTTGACCAATTCTGTGGCCGTCATTGACCAGAATGTGGTCCTTTTCGATGACACCGTTGCGCAGAACATACGAATGTGGGACTCTACCATTGAAGATTTCACGGTGATGATGGCTTGCAATGACGCACAGATCCGCTCCGACATCGTGAGCCGCCCGGAAGGCTTCAGTACCCCTATCGTCAAGGGCGGGCAAAACTTCAGCGGTGGTCAGCGTCAACGCATCGAGATGGCTACGGCTCTGGCCAAGGAGCCCTCTATCCTGATTATGGACGAAGCAACCAGCGCCCTCGACCCCAAGACGGAAGACGAAGTGATGCGCCGCATACGCCGAATGGGGCCGACACAGATTATCGTAGCCCACCGTCTGAGCACCATACGCGACTGTGACGAGATTATCGTTATGGATCAGGGAAAGATTCTGCAACGGGGGCGCCACGAGGAATTGATGAATCAGGACGGCTTCTACAGGCAGCTAATGCGAAGTGAATAGTTATGGCCATTTATCTGAACCAAATAGAGAAACGGCGTGCGGCGGAAAAGGCTGCGCTCTCAGAGGTGGGCGAAAAAACCTCGCAGCGGTTGGGGCTGCGGGGGCGAAGGCGTGTCGTGCCGCAGAACGATCAGAGCGCACTGCGGCAGGTGCTGGATGCGCTGGGGGTCACGGATTATGAGCTGGAAAACGATGATATGCTTTCCCCTGAGGAGCTGCTTACCGGCATCCTCCGTCCGCGGGGCATTATGATGCGCGATATCCGCCTGACCGGCCAGTGGTGGCGGGAGTGCGTGGGGCCGCTGCTGGGAAGGGCAAAAGACGGACGCCTGGTAGCGCTCACACCCACCAGGACGGGACTGGGCTACCAATACCGCGAGCAGGACGGCCGTATTAGGAAGGTGGGCCGTCACGAAATGGCAAACTTGCTTAAGCCTACGGCCATCAGTTTCACGAAGGCCTTGCCGCAGAAGCCCTTGACGCTGAAAGATCTCATCCGTTTTACTTGGGGCATCGTCTCCGGACCGAATGTGGTGCTGCTCATCGTTTGCACCCTGGTGGTGGCCCTGCTGGGTATGTTCACCCCGATGGCCAACAAACTGATCTTCGACACGGTCATACCCACGGGAGAGGCCTCGGACCTGCTGCCGATAACCGGTTTGCTCATAGGGGCCACTATCGGCACACTGCTGATGACGCTGACGCGCAACCTTTATATCATACGTATCCAGCACATCGTGGAGCTGCACGTACAAAACGCCGTGATGGCCCGCACCTTCCTTTTGAGTCCAACATTCTTTTCGAAGAACTCCAGCGGAGAACTGACGGCCAAGTTGCAGAACGTCTCTACGCTGGCCTCGCTCGTCAATGAAACGATCGTGGGCGCCCTGCTCTCGGCCGCACTCAGCATCATCTATCTTGTACAGGTATATATCTATGGCGGAAAACTGTTCTGGCCGGCCCTTGCCATCATCGTCGTCCAGTCCTTGATTCTGGTGCTGAACTACCGACATACGATGACCGTGCAAATGCAATACACCGAGAGAGCCAATAAGCTGAGCGGCTTGGAATACAACCTCTTTGCCGGTATTCAGAAAATCAAGTTGACCGGTAGCGAGAACCGGGCATTTGCCCGTTGGCTTGACCACTATGGCGAGAGCGCCCGGTTCCTGTACAACCCTTCCTTTACGGGGCGGCTCTATCCGGCGCTCACCGCCATATTAGGCCTGGTCGGAACGATGCTTATTTTCTGGAGCTCGCTCTCCAATGGTGTTTCTCCATCCGATTATATCGCCTTCAGCTCGGCTTTCGGTTTGATTACAGCCGCTTTGACACAGTTGAATGTCGTGGTACCCGAATTGGCACAAATCAAACCGCTTCTGCATAGCGTAAAACCGATACTGGAGGCTACGCCTGAAATAGAAGACAAGTCGCCGCAGGTGGAAGATCTTTTCGGAGGCATAGAAGTAAGTGGCGTTTCTTTCCGCTATGAGGAGGACGGTCCGCTGATTCTGGATGACTTGTCCCTGAAAATCGAGCCGGGAGAATATGTCGGCATCGTAGGTAAGTCAGGCTGTGGCAAATCCACGCTGATGCGCCTGCTGCTGGGTTTCGAGCAACCCCTTTCCGGAGGAATCTATTACGACCATTACGACCTGTCCAAAGTCGATAAGGCCTCACTTCGCCGGAAGATAGGCTGCTGCCTGCAAAGTGGGAGCCTCTTTACCGGCGACCTGTTCCACAACATCACCATTACCGCTCCCTGGGCGACACACGAAGCGGCTTGGGAGGCCCTGCGTATGGCCTGTCTCGAAGAAGATGTGCGGCGTATGCCGATGGGGCTGCATACGATGGTCTCAGAAGGAGGTGCAGGCTTCAGCGGTGGCCAGAAACAGCGCATCCTGATTGCCCGGGCCCTCATTTCCAAGCCGGACATTATCTTCTTTGACGAAGCCACCTCGGCCCTGGACAACATCTCCCAGAAGGCCGTCTCAGACAACCTGGACTCGCTGATGTGTACGCGCGTCGTGATTGCCCACCGCCTCAGCACCATCCGCCATTGTGACCGCATCATCGTCCTGGATAAGGGTAAAATTGCCGAAGAGGGGACGTTTGAACAGCTGATGGCCCATAAGGGGCTGTTCTATGAAATGAGTATCAGACAAATGTAGATATAACTGTACGATATGAACCGGAATATTAGGATAATGATTGTGTCCGTAATGATGGCGACCGGCGTGCCAGCCCTGGCGCAGGATGCCGGAAAAGACCCGTTCGTTTTTACGCCACAGTGGACGGCACAGGCTCAGTTTGCAGGTTATTACGTGGCCCTGGATAAAGGCTTCTATTCGGAGGCCGGGATGGAGGTGGAGATTGTTCACCCCTCGGTAACCGAGTCGGCGATGGCCCGTATGCGAAAGGGCGAGAGTCACGCGACCACGCTCCAGCTCTGCGAGGCGATGGAGATTATGGACGAAGGCGTGCCCCTGGTGAATATCTTGCAGACGTCAATGAACAACGGTATGGTCATCGTTTCGCGCTGGGGAAAGGACCCGCTGACCCAGAAAGGGGAACGCGTGGGCGTCTGGAGTGCCGGCTACGGACAACTGGCCCGCTGTATGAGCTTGAAGGACAGCCTGGATTATCATTGGATACCCTTCTCCACGAACGTGACGCTTTTCCTGACGGGGGCCATCGACGCGACGCTGGGTATGAGCTACAACGAGTATTACCAAATCATTCAGGCCGGTTTCCCGCTGACGGACAAAGAGGTTTACCGCTTTTGCGATCACGGATACAACGTTCAGGAAGACGGTGTCTATATGACCCGGGAGTATTATGAGGGCCATAAAGACCAGGCCAGGCGCTTCGCCGCTGCCAGCCGCAAAGGCTGGGAGTGGGCGGTAGAACACCCCGAGGAGACCCTGGGAATTGTTATGAAGTATGTAAAACAAGACCATATTGCCACCAACAGAGTGCTTCAGAAGCTGATGCTGGAGGAGACGCTTCGGCTTCAGCTGGACCGCGAAAGCGGCGTGCGCGAATTCCGCCTACGTCCGGATATGGTCAAGCTTGCCTCGGACCTGATGTATGAATACGGCATCCTCGGCCGTCCGGTATCCTATGAAGAGTTAGTCACCGATAATGGAGAATAAAAGATGAAGAAGCTGATCCTATACATTCGCAAGTCGCTGTCCACCAGGCTCAGTCTCTTGATGGTTCTTTTCACCGCCATCATCCTTGTGGCCTCTCTGGGCTTTCTATTCGAGATGTCCAGTAAGTCTATCCGACAGGAAGCCATTAGCCGCGCCACGAAGAGCCTCGAGATTACGGCCCTCCGGGTCCAGGCCATCCTGAATCGCGTGGAAGTGGCGACCAATAACACGGACTGGCTCATTCCCCGCCACCTGGACGGACCGGACTCGATGTTCGTCTACTCGCGTCGCATTCTGGAGAATAATCCGGACCTCAACGGCTGCTCCATCGCTTTTGAGCCTGACTACTTCCCGGAAAAAGGCCGCTGGTTCTCAGCCTTCTCCTTGAACGAAAATGGGAATATTACGACGATACAGGAGGGGAACCCGTACTATGAGTATTTCTATATGGACTGGTATCAGCTGTGTAAGTTGCTTGACCGGCCGGTATGGTCAGAGCCTTTTGTGGATTACAATCCCGAAGGGATCTACTCATTGGAAATGATTACCTCCTACGCCAAGCCCATCAAGGACGAAGACGGGAACTATATCGGCACCATCTCCGTCGACCTTTCCCTCAACTGGCTTTCGGAGACGATTTCGGCTCTGAAGCCTTACCCCAATTCATATAGCATTATGTTGGGTAGGGGCGGTACTTTCTTTGTCCACCCGGACCCGGACAAACTCTTCTATGAGACCATCTTTACAGAAACGCTCGAACACGAGAATCCGGCGCTCTACGAGCTAGGGCGTGCTATGATCCAGCGCGAGGAGGGTATGATGCAACTCAGAATAGGTTCAGAGGAATGCTATGTCTTCTACAAGCCCCTTGGCGATACCGGCTGGAGTACGGCCATCGTATGCCCTGAGAGCGATATCTTCGGAAGTTTCAACCGCGTTAAGTTCGCTATCGTGCTGGCGGTCTGCATCGGGCTGCTTCTCCTTTTAGTCGTAATCTTCCGCATCATCTCGCGTGAACTGAAACCCCTCAAGGCCCTTGCCGGTCAGGCGGAGAACATCGCCGGGGGGAACTTCGACGAGGCGCTGCCCGAGAGCGACCGCATCGATGAAATCGGCCAGCTGGGCCACTCGTTCGGAGATATGCAGCATTCGCTGGTCTCCTATATCGAAGAGCTGAAATCCACGACGGCTCAAAAGGCCTCGATTGAAAACGAGTTGAAAGTGGCCAGCGACATACAGATGAGTATGGTGCCACGTATCTTCCCGGCATTCCCTGACCGTAAAGATATTGACCTCTATGCATCAATGACTCCGGCCAAGGAGGTGGGTGGTGACCTCTACGACTTTTTCGTCCAGGATGACCGGCTCTACTTCTGCGTCGGCGATGTATCGGGAAAGGGGGTTCCCGCATCCTTGTTTATGGCCATTACCCGCAATATGTTCCGTATCATTGCCCAGCAGGGCCATACGCCGGAAGAGATTGCTACGCAAATGAACAGTTTCCTCGCCAAGGACAACGACCAATGTATGTTCGTCACGATGTTTATCGGTATGGCCGACCTGAAGACCGGCCGTCTGGACTATTGCAACTGCGGACATAATGCCCCTATTCTGGACGGGCAGTTCCTGAAAATTCGGTATTCCAATCAACCCCTGGGCCTTTGGGAAGCCGATCCTTTTTATGGCGAGAGCGTCGACGATATTCGCGGCAAACAGCTTCTGGTGTATACGGACGGTCTGAATGAGGCCGAGAATGCCAGCAAACAATTGTTGGGTAACGATAAGCTCTTGGAACTGATGGCCGATACTTCACAGCTTTCATCTGTCGAAGTTATTAATATGCTGATAAAAGCTGTCGAAGATCATCGGGCGGGCGCGAATCCCAATGACGACTTGACACTGTTTTGCCTGAAAATCAAAGGGAAAGACGTATGAGAAGAAAAGCAATCCTTTTTATTGTCGCCACGATGCTGATGACAGGCTGTGTCGGGAGACAGAGTGTCCCCGGCCCCGTTGAATTAACCGTCAATGACCCGACACCGGTTCCCAACGAAGAGCAGGAAACCATAAAACCGCAACTCTCTACGATGGGCAAGGTAGTGGCTGTCCGCTTCGCCGACCTCTCGTTTGAGACGGTTCTTCCCATCGCCACAGTAAACGTTCACAACGGTCAGCGGGTGCGCCGTGGCCAGGTGCTGGCGGAGTTGGACCGGTTCAAGCTGGACAATGCCGTAGAACAGTATCGGCACCAGGTAGAACAGGCTTCGCAACAGGTGGAACAGGCCAGCCTGCTGATGCAGGATGTGGTCATCGCCCAGGGCTACGACCCGGACTATGCGGACTCCGTGCCGGAGACGGTGATGCATAACGCAGAAGTGAAATCCGGTTATGCGCTTTCCCAGCGAACGTTGGATGCGGCGCGGTCACAGCTGGCGGCAGCGGAACACGCGCTTACAGAGGGCGTGCTCCGGGCACCGTTCGACGGCGTGGTGGCCAATGTATCGATACAGGCACACCAGTTGTCCCAGGCCGGAAAGACCGTATGCCGCGTCATCGACACCTCCGCCCTGGACGTGGAATTCCGGGTAATGGAAGCCGACTTGGCCTGTTTCCCGATTGGAGCGGAACTGACGGTCATTCCGGTAGCGGCCAAGGGCACGCCGTACGACGCTGTCGTAAGCGAAATCAACCCGGTCGTTGATGTTCAGGGCGCCGTGACCATCCGTGCCCGGCTTTCCACGGCCGACGGACTGTTTGAAGGAATGAACGCAGAAGTCCTTTTGAAATGATGCGGCGCATTCTCATCCTTGGTTTCGCAGTTCTGTTAACTGCCTTTCCGGCTGCTGGTCAGACGGTGGTACTGGATCTGGATCGTACGGTAAGCCTGGCCACCGGCGCATCCATCCCGGCTCAGAAGTACCAGAGCCTCTACGACGCCTCTCACTTTGCATACCTTTCGTGGGAAGCATCACGAAAGCCGCAGTTCCTACTGGAGTCAACTCCGGTGACGTACCAGCGCTATATGACGCAGCGATACCTGTCAGAAAAAGATGTGGACGTATATCGTCAGCAGCAGTATTTCTACGCTCAGGCCGGAATTTCGGCTACGCAGATTTTCGAACCGCTGGGCGGTCTGTTCTACGCTTCGACCCAGGTGGGCTGGTTGCGTACCTTCGGCGATGGAGCCCAATCCCAGTTTATGACGGTGCCGTTTTCGGTCGGATATAGGCAGGATTTGCTGTTTTTCAACCCCCTGAAGTGGGATAAGAAGATAGAACCGCTCAGACTCACGCAGGCGGAGAAAGAACTTTCCTACGCCATCGAAACCACCGGCGAAAAGGCGGTGGAGAAATTCTTTACCCTTGCGCTCGCGCAAGACCAGTACCTTATGGCAGAAGAGTATCTGGCATCGTGTGATACCATCTACGCCATTGCCGAGCGTCGATACCGGATTGCAAGCATCTCCAAGGCCGAGCTCGGTATCCTGGACCTGCAGCGTGTCAATGCAACAGCTACCTTCTCCAACGCGCGCATAGCCCGGCAGCGGGCGATAGAAGAGCTCGCAGTCTATCTGGGGTTGGAGAAAGGCGTGGAAATAGAGCTTGTCATCCCTTCCGTGCCGTCCGGACTGACGGTAAACCTTGCCGAAGCCATAGCCTATGCGCGGGAAAACAACCCCAACTTCATCGAATCCCAGCTTGCCTTGGAAGAGGCCCGGAGAGACGCAGAAGAAGCTCGTGTGAAGAAAAACCTGAGCCTTAGCTTGGATGTCAGTCTGGGCTTGAATCAGATAGCCAACCGTTTCTCCGCAGCCTACACCCATCCTCTGATGCAGGACTTGGCCCTGGTTTCGCTGTCAGTGCCCCTTTTCGACTGGGGAAAACGCAGACAAACCTGGGAATCAGCGGTCAGCCGTGTAGACGCCGCCGAACGAGCCGTTGAAGAAAACGCCCGTGACACGGAGTTGGAGGTACAGCTCTGCGTGGAAGAATTCAATGAACGACAGGCCCTTCTGGAAACGGCCCAACACGCCCTGGACATAGCAGAAGACGTTTATACCCAAACGCTTCAGCGCTTCATCAAAGGCCAGGCCGATGTTTACAACCTGTCAATGGCCCAGAGCTACTGGCAGACAGCCCGCCAGAACCGTATGGCCAGCCTCCAGAATTACTGGCTGTCCTACTACGAGGTCCGCCGCCTCACCCTCTACGACTATCAACGTCGCCAGCCTATCCGCTACGTCAAGTAGCCTGTTTCCTTAAGTGCCAGCTGGGATTACCTCTGACGGTCCCGTGAATGGACCGTCAGGCGCATTAGACACAAAAAACCCCGCTGAAATTCAGCGGGGCTTTTCAGTGACTCCAACAGGACTCAAACCTGTAACCTTTTGATCCGTAGTCAAATGCTCTATTCAATTGAGCTATGGAGCCGTATCGGGCTGCACGAAGCAGCGACGAATTTTATTCCTGTTCGGAGGCCTTGGTCATATTGACCGTTCTCTCCTTGATGCGCGCCTTCTTACCCGACAGGTTGCGGAGGTAGAAGATTCTCGCGCGACGGACCTTACCGAACTTGTTGATCTCGATGCTGTCAATGAACGGGGACTGGAAGGGGAAAATCCTCTCGACACCCACGCCGTTGGAGATCTTGCGAACCGTAAAGGTTCTGGTGAGCTCGTCCTGGCCCTTAATCTGGATAACCACGCCTCTAAACTTCTGGAGGCGGTCCTTGTCGCCTTCTTTGATCCGGTAGGTCACGGTAATCGTATCACCTGCGCGGAAGGAAGGGAAATCAGCAACTTTTTCATTCAAAAAAGCCTGCTCAGCTACTTTAATCAAATCCATTTCTTTCTCTTTTTAGGTGCAACATTACCGATTTCTATGCTGAAGTAAGAGGTTGCTTCAAATTTTGGACTGCAAAAGTACGATTTTTTTTTGAATCGGCAAACTTTTTTGTCTTTTTTTTAATACACTTTCTTCACTTTTTCAAATACGGCCTGGTCATCCCGGTTCGGATCCGGCGTGAAGGACGAATTGGAGCGAAGTGCCTGGAACATATCCTTTTCGCTGCGGCTCAGGTTGCGCGGGATCCAGACGAGGATCTTGACGTAGAGATTACCGCTCGTGGAGCCGAATCCGCCACGCGGAGAAGGCAGGCCCTTGCCCCGCAGGCAGACCGTCGTACCGGACTGCGTACCGGGATCGATCTTGATCTTGTAGCTGCCGCCTACGCCCTCAACCGAAACCTCCGTTCCGAGCATCGCGTCCATCACCGAGATGGTCTTCGACGTGAACAGATCCTGTCCCTGACGGATGATGTTCGGATTCGGGGCTTCCTGGATGATGATGTAAAGGTCGCCGTTCGTGCTGCCCGGGCCGCCATAATTGCCTTCGCCCCGCAGCTGCAGCGGCTCACCCGATTCGGCACCCGCCGGAATGCGGACCCGGACCGTTTCGCGACGCAGCTCGACCCCGCGTCCACCGCACTTGCGGCAGGGGTTCGAAATCACGGTTCCCTTGCCCTGGCACTGCGGACACGCGCTCGCAAAGCTCATCCCGAACATTCCCGGACGGAGCACCTTGCCGCTGCCCTTGCAGGTCGGGCAGGTCTTCACGTCGGAAGCGTTCCGCGTTCCCTTGCCGCCGCAATCGGAGCAAGGACGCTCGCGCTGAACGACAATGTCTTTCTCCACACCGCGGGCGATCTCTTCGAGGGTCAGGGTCAGGGTCACCTGAATGTCCCCTCCCCTGCGGGCCCCACCGGAACGGCGCGATCCGCCGCCGAAAAGGTCACCCAGAATATCGCTGAGGTCGCCGAAGTCGAAGCTGAAGCCGCCCTGTCCAAAGCCGCCAAAGCCGCCGCCAGCGCCGCCGAAACCACCGGCGGACTCATAGCCGTCGCGGCCGAGCTGGTCGTAGCGCGCCCGCTTCTGCGGATCGCTCAGTACGGAATAGGCCTCGGACGCCTCTTTGAAATTTGCCTCCGCCGTCTTTTTCTCCTCATCGGTGGCATTGACCCAGCGGTCCGGATGCCACTTCAGGGCCTGTTTGCGGTACGCGGCCTTCAGCTCATCCGCCGAGGCCGACTTGGAGACGCCGAGTATCTCGTAAAAGTCTCTTTTCCCTGCCATTGCTTACACCCCCACGACTACTTTCGCATAGCGGAGCACCTTGCCCTTGAAGGTATAGCCCTTGATCACCGCGGCGACGACCTTGCCTTTCTTGTCGGGATCCTCCACGGGGAACTGCTGGATCGCCTCGTGGAAATCCGTATCAAAAGGCTGGCCTTCCGCTTCGATCTCCGCGAGGCCCTCCGCTTTCAGATATGCGAATAATTTATTGTAGATCAACTTTGTACCCTCTTTGGCCGGATTGTCGTCCGGGAGGGATTCGAGCGCCTGCAGTGCCCGGTCGAAATCATCGAGTATCGGGAGCAGCCCCTCGACGGTCTTTCCCGCCGCCGTCTGCACGAGCGTGAGCCGGTCCTCTGCGCTGCGCCGCCGGAAAGTCTCGAATTCGGCCATCAGCCGAAGGTAATCCGCCTTCTCGTTCTGAAGCTTTCCTTCGAGTTCCTCGATCTGCGCCTCGAGCTTTTTCAGCTGCGCGTTGTCCTTTTCTTTTTTCGACGCTTTCGGCGCCTTCTTTTCCTTATCTTGTTCCATATTTTCCTTCATTTTTGCGGCTCTGGGCTCACGCAAAGGCAGTGCCAAGGGCCGTCAGCCTGCCATTTTGGCAGAATGGGCGCGCCGCAGCAGCTCCCCGAGCACCGAAATGTCGCGGCAGATCAGCTCCGGCACGGGATCCGAGGCCAGGGCGGTCTCGAGCGACGTCTCTCCGGAGAGGACCAGCACCCCCAGTCCCCCGGCGTTACGCCCGGCAGCAACGTCGGTATAAATCCGGTCGCCGACCATCCCCAGTTCGTGGTTTTCGAGGCCATACCGGTCGCGAATGCACCAGAGCATCCCCGGCGCCGGCTTGCCGATCACGAGGTCCGGCTGCCGCCCCGTCGCCCCCTCGATGGCCTTGCAGAGCGAGCCGCAGTCCACGAGCACCGTCCGCTCGTCCGTCGGGCAGACCCAGTCGGGGTTCGTCGCGATGTAGGGCATCCCCTCCCCTTGCGCAGCCCACCAGGCGGCCCGGCAGAGGCGGCTGTACTCGAGCGTCGTGTCGAAGGCCACCAGCAGCGCATCGGGCCGGTCGTCGGGATCGTCCGCCGTCAGGATGAAACCCGCACGGCGAAACTCCTCCTGCATCGAAGGCGTTCCGAGCACGAAAAGGCGCTGAATCTCCGGGCGATTGTGCCGGAGGTAATCGATTGTCGCCATCGACGAAGTGTACATCTGCGAAGGCTCGGCCTCGACGCCGAGGCGGCGGAGCTTGGCGATGTAGTCGTCCGCGCTCCGGGTCGGATTGTTGGTCAGGAAGGTATAGCCGATCCCCAGCTCGCGCAGGGTCTGCAGGAAGGGGTTCGTAAAGGGGAAAAGACTCATCCCCATATAGATCGTGCCGTCCATATCGAGGGCCAGGTGCCGGATCGCGGCACAGGCCTCCAGGAGTTTCTCCTCTCCCTGAGGAGCGTAATACGCGTCAAAAACCATGGCCTTGGAGTAAAAACGTTGCAAGATAGGAAAATTTTTGATAATTTTGCCTTTTGTACGAACCGAACCTGAAATGTACTACAATACCATCCTGACTCCGACCGTCATCCGGACCGGGAAAAACATCCTGGGGCAGCTGGACCAGATTCTTGAATCTGCGCACCTGTACTTTCCCCGCAAGATCCTGATCACGCAGGAGAATCTCTTTGAGATCTACCGCGAGAAGCTCGTCCCCGAGCAGTATGACGAAGTCATCTTCTGCAAGGGCGGCGACCTCAACGAGGCCCGCGAGATGCTCTCCCGCATCCCGAACACCTCGGCCGTGCTGATCGCCTTCGGCGGCGGCAGCGTGCTCGATCTCGTCAAATACGTCGGCACGCAGCTGGACAAGCCCTACATCACGATGCCGTCGGCCCTGTCCAACGACGCGATCTACTCCTGCGTGGCGCGCCTGACCTACAACCACAAAAAGAAAAGTTCGACGGTCCAGCCCCCGATGGGCGTGATCGTCGACCTCAATATCATCAAGATGTGTCCGCGGGAACTGCTCATTTCCGGCGCCGGTGACCTGATCACCAACCTCTCCGCGGTCAAGGACTGGGAACTGGCCCACGAGAAGACCGGCGAGCCGATCAACGAGCTTTCCTGTATGCTCGGCCGGCAGTCCGCGATGTCGATCTGGGACTACAGCGCGGCGGATCTCTACTCCGACGATTTCCTCCGCGACCTCGCCCACGGGCTCATCACCTCGGGACTTTCGATGACGGTAGCGGGCAATACCCGCGCCTCGAGCGGCAGTGAGCACCTGATCTCACACGCCATCGACGAGTTCTTCCCGGAGAAATCGACGCTCCACGGTATCCAGGTCGCCTGGGCCTTCCTCGAAATCGAGCGCCAGCTGCGCCGGGACGAGGCCTTTGCCGCGCGCCTGAAGGAGTTCTACGACCGGATCGGCCTCACGGCGGTGATCGCCGACAAGATTCCCTGGACGCCGGAAGATCTCCAGACGCTCATCCCCTACGGCCTCAAGATCCGGAAGCGTTACACCGTCCTGAGCGAGGTAAAGGAATAATCAATTCTCCAGCAAATCCAGCGCGAAGCGATCGCCTTTCCGGCAGTCGCGGGCGAAGCGTTTGCCGAGGACCTGTTCGAGGTACTTCGGATGCAGACCGAAGCCCGGCCGGACGCTGCGTACGTTCTTGAGCGTAACGACCTCCCCCGCCCGGACATCTTCCGCCACATAAAGCGAGCGGCAGTATTCCCGTCCCTTGATCGTAGCGGGATCCGTCGGATAGGACACCGTGCCGAGCGCCGCTTCGACCCGGCGGATCGCATCGACCATCTCCCGGAAAGCGGGCGCCTCCATTGAGAAAGCGCTGTCGGGGCCGCCGATCGAGCGGTCCAGGATGAAATGTTTCTCGATCACCTCCGCGCCGAGCGCGACGGCGGCCATCGGGACGGTCGCCCCTTCCGTGTGGTCCGAAAGACCGACCTTCACCCCGAAGCGCTGCCTCATATCCGGGATGGTGAGCAGGTTGGCATCCGCGATCGGGGCCGGATAGGCGGAAGTGCACTTCAGGAGCGTAATGTCCGTGCAGCCGCCCGCCCGGAGCGTATCCAGGGCGAGACGGATATCTTCCTCCGTAGCGATCCCCGTGGACAGGATGACCGGTTTCCGCAGGGAAGCGATCTTCCGGATCAGGGGGATGTCGGTAATTTCAAAAGAAGCGATCTTGTAGATGGGGTTGCCCAGCTCCTCGAGGAAATCGACCGCCGTCGCGTCGAAGGGCGTCGAAAAGCAGACCAGACCCTCTTCACGGGCTACGCGGAAGAGCTCCGCGTGCCATTTCCAGGGCGTATACGCCTTCTGATACAGCGAATGGAAGGTCTCCCCTTCCCAGAGCCCTTTCCCGAGCCGGAAATCCGGCGCATCGCAGTCGAGGGTCAGGGTGTCCGCCGTGTAGGTCTGTAGCTTGATTGCATCGGCCCCGGCCACCGCGGCTGCCCGAATGCTGTCTATGGCCGTCTGAAAGCTGCCGTTGTGGTTGGCCGAAAGCTCGGCGATGATAAAGGTTCTGCCGCTCATACGAGTCTTAATAAATAATAGATGTATCCGCCTTCCCGACGCTGCTCGACAAAGCCCATCTTTTCGTGGTAGCGGATCGACCGGAGATTCTCCGTCTGCACCTTGGCGGTAAGGGCCGTAATGCCCTTTTCGGGAAGGGCGACGAAGATCTGCCGCTCCCAGGCCGCGGTCTGCCCCGGAACATAGCGATCGGGGTTCGCGACGATGCCGCGCTCCCAGACCCCGTCTTCCTCGCGGGTCAGGTTGCAGGTGCCGACCAGGGCGCCTTCCTTGCAGATGGCCATATAGATCCGGTCGGGGTTCCCCCGCAGGCTCTCCACAAAACGGAAATGGTTTTCCTCCGGGATCGGATCGGGATTGACCATCCATTTCCGGACATCGTCCCGGTTGCGCAGGGCGAGGATCTCGCGGTGCTGTTCGGGCGTGCAGTCCACGTAGTTGATAATCTGAAAACGGTCGCAGAAACACCCGTGCAGGATGACATCCCGGTACGTCCCCTCGAAAAGGCAATGCTCCTTCAAGGTCGCTTCCCGGACAAAGCCGCTCTGCTCGAGCACCCCGTAGAGGTGCGGCCGGAGGTCGAAAGCGTAGGTAAAAATCTTATGGAGGCCCAGATCTTCGAAAGCCGCCCGCTTGAGCATCGCAAGGAAGTTGCTCCAGTGCTCCGCGAAATGGTCAGCCTCAAGCTGCGTGTCCATAATGAAGGAGACCTCCGCGTTGCGGTCGGTCCAGTTGATGTGCACCAGGCCGCCATAGCCAATGCAGCGCTCCCCTTCCAGATAGGAAAAGAGGATCTGGTCGGGCCGGGGCAGGTCAAAGAGCCGGGAGACGACCGTGTCGAAATAGCGCTGCTGATCCGCCTCCGTGAGGGGCCGGGGCTGCCGCAGATGGTAGATCTGCTCATTGCGCCAGCGCATAATCAGGAAGCGGTCTTCATACCGGAGCGGGACGATCGAGAAGTCGCCCTGGCGGTACTGCTGCGTATGCAGGACAAGATAGGTAGCGGGCATCGGGTGCTATTTTTGGGAATGGATCCGTTCGTATTTGATCTCGGCGAGGCGCCAGTCGGTCTCTGTGTCGATGTCCTGGACCGTCGTTTCATCCACTTCGATCCCCCCGACCTTCATCCTGCCTTCCAGCCACTCCCGGGTTTTATACCAGTAGAAGGTTCCCGTGTCGTGATACGCCTTCGGGAGATCCTGCGAGCGGCTGTTCTCGTACTCGGGCCAATGGCGGGTCATCGTGCCATCCGCTTCGAGGTCGAGGCAGCGCCAGATCGGATACGAGAACGCCACGACGGGATAGACGCAGCTGAAATCCGAGTGCTCCAGGCGCTCGAAGGCCGCGACCAGATCCTCCGCCTTCACGAGCGGAGCCGTCGCATAGAAGCAACAGAAGCGGTCGAATTCCCGTCCCATCTCCTGGTACTTCCGGATGACTTCCAGGAGCACGTCCCGGGTCGTCGCAAAGTCGCTGGCGGTCTCCGCCGAGCGCATAAAGGGAACCTGCGCGCCGTAGCGGCGGGCCACCTCGGCGATCTCCGGATCGTCGGTCGAGACCATCACCTCCTCGAAGAGGCCGCTCGCGAGGGCCGTTTCGATCGAGTAGGCCAGCATCGGCTTCCCGAGAAAAGGCTTCACGTTCTTGTGGGGGATGCGTTTGCTTCCGCCACGGGCCGGAATGATACAAAGCGCCTTCATCGTCAGCCTTTGCGGAAATAGTTCACGAGTTTGAGGACCGCCTTGATGACATCGTCAACATCGGTGTCGGAGAGCAGCGGATAGAGCGGAATGCTCATAATGCCCCGGTACACCTCCTCGGCGATCGGACAGAGGCCCCGCTCATAGCCGAGGTGCTTGTAGTACGGGAACCAGTAAACCGGGACGTAGTGGATCTGGCACTGCACGTTCTCCTTGCTCATCGCGTCAAAGAATTCCCGCCGCGTACAGGTCAGGCGGTCCAGGTCGAGCCGGATGATGTAAAGGTGACGGCAGGTATCCGACTCCGGGATCTCCTTTTGGACGATGAGCTCCGGGACCTGCGAGAAGGCCTCGTCGTAGCGGCGGACAATCTCCTGACGGCGCTTCTTGAACTGGTCGAGCTTGCCGAGCTGGCTCAGCAGCAGGGCCGCCTGGAAATCGGTCAGGCGGTAGTTGTAGCCGAGGCTGATCTGCTCGTAATACCAGGGGCCCTCGTGCGGGGCTTCCTCCATCAGGTCGTCGTCGCGGGTAATGCCGTGCGTATGGGCCAGGACGAGTTTCCGGTACAGGGCCTCGTCGTTCGTGGTCACGGCACCGCCCTCGCCGCAGGTCACGGACTTGACCGGATGGAAGCTGAAGGTCGTCATATCGGCCAGGCTGCCGGTCCCCTTCCCCGCGTACTTCGTGCCGATGGAATGCGCTGCGTCCTCGATGAAGATGAGGTTGAACTCATCGCAGATCGCGCGAATCTCCTTCACCTTCACGGACTGGCCCGTGAAGTCCACCGCCACGATGGCCTTGGTCGCCGGCGTGATGTGCTTGCGAATGCTCTCGGGATCGATGTTGTAGGTCTCGGGGTCAATGTCAGCGAAAACCGGCGTGGCGCCGCAGTAGAGGGCGCAGTTGGCACTCGCCGCGAAGGTCAGCGGGGTCGTGATAACCTCGTCGCCGGGGCCGAGACCCGCCGCGATGCAGGCGCAGTGCAGGGCCGCCGTACCGTTACTGACCGCGACGGCATACTTCGCACCGACATACGCCGCGAGGGTCTTCTCGAGCTCGGCGACCTTGGGTCCGCAGGTGATGTAGGGGCCGCGAAGGACCTCTGCAACGGCCTGGATGTCACCCTCTTCGATCCATTGACGACCATAAAAGATCTTGTCCTTGCGGACGGGCTCACCGCCATATAAAGCAATCTTTTCCATATAAATGAGATTTTTATTATATCATCTGACGGAGCAGGGTCAGCACGCGCTGCTGAAGTGCTCCGGGGGTAAATTCCTTTTCATAACGCTGCCGGGCAGCCGATCCCATCCGCTTGCGCAGGGCCTCGTCCCGGAGCAGGCGCTCCAGCGGAGCAGCCCATTCTTCCGGATCCGTTCCCGCGCAGAGAAATCCCGTCACGCCCTCGGAGACGATCTCCGGGATACCACCCACCCGCGAGCTGACGATGGGCAGGCCGGCCGAGAAGGCCTCCATCAGCACCAGCGGGGACAGGTCCTCCCGGGTCGGGAGCACAAACCCATCGGCGCCCCGGTAGGCGGCCTGTTTTTTCTCCCCGTCGAGCGGTCCCCGGTAGTCGGTGCAGCCTTCAAGTCCGCGTGCCGAAATCATTTCATTCAGGCGTTCACGGCCGATCTGCGCCGTTTCGCTGCCGACCAGTTCAAGGCGGAAGGCAATGCCCCGGTTTTTCAAGATCGCGCAAGTATCCAGCAGGGTTTCCACGCCTTTGGACGGCAGGAGGTTCGACAGAAAGAGCAGGGTCGGCTCCGCGTGCGGAATGGGGGCGCTCCCCTGATCCTCAGCCGCATTGAAGCAGACGTGGAAGCGTTCCCGGGGAACAAAGTCCCGGACTTCTTCCCACATCGCTTCTGATGGCGCAATGACCTGCGCCTTCCGAAACAGTTTTTTATAGATGACCCGGTCCGGGAAAGCGCGGCTCCGCTCCCCTATCCCCCGGTTGTGCAGGTGCAGAACGAGCGGAATGTCCTTCCGCAGGAAGCTTCGGGCGATCAGGAAGTCCTTCCAGAGCATCGGAAGCCGCGAGGTCGGCGTAAAATAGATCAGATCGGGCCGGAAGCGCCGGAGCGCCCGTTTCACTTCCCGTCGGATCGCGAGGAAGCGGCCGATCTTCGAAGGGGTCAGGCGACCGATATGGGCCATCCGGTCCGAAGTCGATAAGTTGATAAAGCGGGCCTCGAAGGCCTCGCGAATCGTCTGGCTGTCCCGAAGCATTTCCCCGATCGCCGCAGCGCCGTGCTTCGGGGGCGGCAAATGGAGGACAAAGAGCACGTGCGGGGCCAGCAGCTTCCGCACCCGCCCGAAGCCCTCCGCATAGCTATGCAGGGCCAGCGAGGGCCGCGGCTGCGATAGGCTTTCCGGACAGACTCCGCGCTCGGCACGCATCAGCACCGCCAGGTTCCGGGCCGCATCAGGGCCTTCCGGCGAAAACAGGGCGCCATTTCGCTCCGGGTCCACGAGACAGGCCGCTCCGGCCTGGTCCGACACGAGAACGCGGCATCCGCCGTCAAGGGCCTCCCCGACGACCGCGCCGAAGGGTTCCACGCGGCTCGGCAGGATCAGCGCCGTCGCGATATTGTACCAGCGGGCCACGTCGCGCGGCTCCTGCCAGGACTCAAAGCAAACGTCTGCTTCCATTCCGAGCGAACGGACCTGCGCCTCGAGCTGCGGACGGAGGGGCCCGTCGCCGACCAGCACCAGCGCCGTATCCTCGCCCCGCATCAAGCTATAGCTCTCGAGGAGCAGCCCGATATTTTTCTCCGGGACAAAGCGGCCCACATAGAGAAAGACCCGCTTCCCGGCGAGATTCCGCTCGCGGATCGTCCGGGCCGAGGCCTCCAGCGCCTGCGGGGCCAGGGGCTCCCGGTGGAGGATCGGCATCCATACGCCCTTGCCGTAGCGAGCCTGGAACCACTTCGCTACGCGCTCATCCGAAAGAATCAGCTCATCCAGCTTCGGCGCAAGCCACCGGCGGCCCCAAACGTGGGCGCGGGAAAAATTGCCGACCCCTTCCACGAAGGGGAGGCTGTCATCGCACATCGTAATGACCCGGTAGCGACGCCCGGTCAGAGCGCGATGCAGCAGTACCCGAAGCGGAATCCCGCCGAACTCACTGACGAAAACCACATCGGGGCGAAAGCGGTTCAGCGTCTTCCATACCCCCTTGCCGCCGTGCTCGCCGGTCAACACCAGCTTCGTCGGAAATTCCTCGGCCAGCTGGTCGAAGAAACCGGCGCGATACGGCATCCGCGCGGGATGGAAGATCAGGAGCTTGGGCTGCTTCATAGGGGCAGGATCTCGTCATAGACCTTGCGCATACGCGCGAAGACCGCTTCCTCGGTGAAAAGGTCGCAAAAACGCGCGTATACCTGCTCGGAATAGCGCTCGAACGCGCCTTCGCGAAGAATGCGGGCGACGGCTTCCGCATAGGCTTCGGCGCTGAGGGTTTCCACGATCAGGGCGTCGTCCCCCACCGTGGAGCGGTTGAATCCCTGCGGACTCGCGATCGGGACGATCCCGAAGCTCATCGCCTCGGTCAGGGCATTGGACTGGCCTTCGCGAAGCTGCCGCGAAGGGAAGAGATAGAAATGCTTGTCGGCGAGCAGCGGCGGAAGGGCCTCGTGCGCACAGCCGGGTTCGAAACGGAAGGATCCCGGAGCGAGTTCCGCCTCCATTTTCTCCCGAAGCCGGGCCGTCAGTTCCCGCTGTCCGCTGCCGATCAGCGTCAGCGTTACGTTATCAAACTGCCGCTGAAGCAGGGACGCGGCCTCAACGATCAGCAGCGGATTCTTCTCCACCTCGATGCGGCCGTAAAAGAGGAGGTTGACCCGGTCCGCAGGCTTCTCCGGACGCAAAGCCGGATAAAAATCCGCGGAGACCGCGTTGGGGTAATGATACACCGGGGTGTCGCAGAGGCTCTTAAGTAATGCTTCGTTCTCCTTTCCCTGCGAAAGGATACCGTCCGCTTTCCGGACAATCCGGCGGAACTGCCACCGGTACCCGTTTCGGAGGTTTTCGTAGTAGTGCTGTGCTCCCCCGCCCCGCATCTCATAGACGAGCCGGTAGCCCAGACTCTTGGCGAGAAAGACCTGCACCGTTTCAATCGGGATGGTCGGGCCGTAAAAACCGGAGACGTGGACCACGCTCCCCCGGCGCTTTCCCAGTAGCAGGACCGTAAAGCAGGCGAGCACGTTGGCCAGGAAGCGCAAGGGATACATCACCCAGACCTGAAGCCGGGTTTCCGAGGCCTGGCTCCGGTAGCGCCGGATGGTCCGGACCCGGTAGCCGAAGGATTCGAGCATCCGAACGGTCCGGAGATTCCCCACTTCCCCGCCCCCGAAAGGCGTTTTCCCCTTGGCAGGCAGGGTCCCGATAAAGTAAACCTGCTTACAGCTCATTTTCGATTTCTTGCGCCAGTCCCTCTTCCGCGACGGCCTCGCCTTCACCGGCTTCTCCTTCGCCGGCTTCGCCCTCCTCGCCCTCTTCTTCCTCATCCTCCTCCTCTTCTTCTTCCCCTTCGGCGAGGGCCGCGTCTTCCCGTATCTTGTCGCCTTCGCTCATCAGGATCGTCGAGAAGGCCAGGAAGGTCAGCAGGTGGTTGGAGAAGAAGTTCTCCGATTCCACGAACAGGATCACGTGGTAGGCCAGGATAAAGGAGGCCGTGACGAGCTTCGCCTTCCGGAACAACCAGAACAGGAAGAAAATGTAGAAGGCGAACATCAGGTAGCCATACTCCAGCAGCGAGACGACAAAGGTATTATGGACGCCATAGCGGGTATCGGCCACGACGGAAGAATTCACGATACCGCGCCCTACGCCCCAGGCGGTAATGTCAAAGGAAGAGAGGGCGGAATTGATCTGCTCGCTTCGCCCGCGGGTATTCGCCTCTTTACCGAACATTTCATACCCGCCGAAGAGCTCTTGGTTGGTAGAAAGCTCCGTCTGGACGATGTACGCGCCGACGAGCGCCAACACCGCAAGGAATGCGACGAAGATCCAGGACTTCTTCATCCCTATCTTGAGCAACACAAAGACCAGCAGCCACACCGCCAACATCAGCAGGGCCGCCCGTTGGTGAGACGCGAAAATGACGACGAAGATGAAGAAAACGGCAATAAGACGCCGCAGCTGCCCGCGGGTCTTTCCCTCCTCGGCGAGGAAGAAGCTGAACAGGGCTATCGTACCGAGCGTACCGACACTGTTGGCACTGTCGAAAAGGCCGAAGAAGCCGGAATACTCCGCCGTCCGGTTCTCCAGCGAGGCCCGTATCTCCGGAAGGAATACGACGGACATCAGGATAAAGCCCCAGAACAGCGCCCGATACACCCACTTCGTCTGGATGGAAATCTTGGGATAGACGACATACAGATAGCACACCGCCAGGATGTTCAGCGCCTGGAGCGCCGTGGTTTCCGAATAATAGACGTGGCCGGCCAGAATCACCGTAAACACCAGCAGGATCAGCAGGTCCTGTCGGGTAAACGCCTTGGCAAAAACCGCCTGCAGGTAATACATCGCCGCCATCACGCCGAGGGTGACGGACGATACGACATAAACGGTCAGATCTTCCTTCAGGTCCGGGACGATGTTCGTCCAGTAGAGCAGGAGGGTAAGGACGTATATGAAAAAAATGCCGGTATTGATGAGCGTTCTCATTCTTCTTGCGTGCAGGTTTGGGCGTCGTCAGTCGCCTCAGGGATATCGGTTTCCACCTCGTCATCGTTCCCGCCGATCAGCACGACGGAGAAGGCCAGGAAGGTCAGCAGGTGGTTCGAGAAGAAGTTTTCCGATTCTACGAAAAGGATTACGTGATAGCCCAGGAGAAAGGCGGCCGCAACGGGTTTGGCCTTCCTGAACAGCCAGTATAGGAAAAAAATATAAAAAGCGAACAACAGGTAGCCGTACTCAAGCAAGGTAATGACGAAGGCATTGTGTACGCCATAGTTGGTGTCATCGATAATGTATTCGTTCACGACGCCGCGCCCCTCGCCCCAGGCGGTAATATCATAGCTGGAGAGGGCGAGACTGATCTGCTCACTGCGTCCGCGGGTGCTCGCTTCCTTGCCGAAGAGCTCATACCCCCCGAAGAGTTCCTCGTTGGTGGAAAGCTCCGTCTGGATGACATAGGCACCGGCGATCGCCAGAATCGCAAGGAACGACAGGTAGATCCAGGACCTTTTCATCCCCATCCGGATCAGGATATAGACCAGCATCCAGACCAGGAGCATCAACAGGGCTGCGCGCTGGTGGGATGCAAGGATCACGAGGAAGATCAGCAGGAAGGCGATCAACCAGCGGAAAGGCCGCTGATCCCGTCCCTCCTTCAGCAGGAAATAGCTCGCCAGCGCAATGAGTCCCAGGGTACCGACGCTGTTGGGGCTGTCGAAGATCGCGAGGAAGCCGGCGTACTCGTCCGTCTGCTTCTCGATCGACTCCCGGATCTCCGGAATGTAGCAGACGGACATCAGGATAAAGCCCCAGAATACCGCAACGTACACCCACCGCGTATGGATGGAGACCTTGGGATAAACGACATACAAATAACCTACGGCCAAGATGTTCAGCGCCTGGAGCGAGATCGTACTGGTATAATAGGTGTGGCCGAGCAGAATCAGCGTAAACACCCCCAGGATAATGAGATCCTCCCAGCTGAACTTCCGTTCAACCGCCGCCTCCACATAAAACGCAAGCCCCATTACACCCAGCGTGACGGAAGAGACGACATAGATGGCAAGGCCGTCTTTCAGGTCCGGGACCAGATTGGTCCAGTAGAGCAGAAGGGTTACGATGTATATGAGAAACAGGCTGGTATTGAGGAAGGTATTTCTCATTCTGTTTTCTTGCCGTTCAGCTTGAGGATCACGGCCGGTATGCCGCTTACGATGGCGTTGTCGGGTACATCCTTCACCACTACGGAGTTGGGGGCGACGATGACGTTATGGCCGATCCGGACCCCGCCGATTACCTTGCAACCGACGCTCAGATCCACGTGGTCACCGATGACCGCCATCCCGCCTTTGTGGTTGTTCCCAACGATGACCCCGGAATTGGCCGTACAGTAGTTCCCGACCCGGGTGCAGTTCACGATGACCCCGCCGACCAGATGCGGCACGCGGAAGCCGTATCCGACCACGTTCGGCAGGATATTGACCCCGTAGCGGGCCCCAAGGCGGTGCCAGCGCAGTTTGCGCAACGCTTTGACCACCGTGCCGAAAAGACCCTTCTTGCAGTTCAGGGCGTATTCGTAGCGGCGGAGCGCTTTCATATAGCGATAGAAGCGGTAGGTATCGTTACCGTACCAGCAGTTGGCGGCCATCCGCAAACAGCCGCAACCGCTCCGTTTGATATTCACCTTCGCATCCTCTGTCAGATAGAAGCGGAGGTCTGCCCGGGATTCAATCATCTTAGTTCATATTCTTCAAGATAGCGAAGCGCCGTCCGTTCTAGGGCGTAGTGGTCGCGGATATAGCGGCTGGCCTCATCGAGCGCGGCTTCGCTGTCATAATCGTCAAGGAGTGCGCGAAGGGCCGCGGCACAGGCCTCCGGATCTCCGGAAGCGAAAAGGTGTCCGTAACGCCCTTCCCGGACCAGTTCCCGCGGTCCTTCGATAGCGGGGACGACCACCGGCAGCTTCGCCGCCATCGCTTCCGCAACGCTGAGCCCGAAACCCTCGGTCCGCGACGCCATTACAAAGGCGTCATACCGCTGCAAATCCGCGTACAGGGCGCTGGTAGGCAGATTTCCGCGCAGTAGAACCCGATCGCCGAGCCCGTAGCGCGCGATCAACGCTTCGATCTTCCCGCGGTCCGGCCCGTCGCCGATGATATCGAGGGTCAGTGCAGGGTCCGGGAGCCGCGTCATCGCCTCCAGCAGGATATCCTGGCCCTTTACCTCGATCAGGAGCCGGCCGACCGTAACGAGACGGACGGGCGCCACCTGAGGATCGGGCCGCCGGTAGGTGCGCCGGGCAATGGCCCCGGTCGGAATCCCGTTCGGGACCACGGTGGCCGGGATCCGGTAGCGCTGCTCGAAGTCCATCCGGACGGCCTCCGAGATCGCGAAGACTTTCCGGTAACGCTGCAGCCACGTCCGGCTGACTTCCCCCTGCGACGAAACGGAATGCCGCGTGAAGACGCATTTTTGCCATAGGGGCCGCGCCAGAACACGGATCAGCGATCCGACGTGGCAATGGATCACATCCGGATGCAGCCGCCGCAGGCACCGGTTCAGCCGGATCAGCGCCAGGGGGTTCTTGCTCCCGGGCCGCCGCCGCAGCAGAATCACCCGGACGGCCGGACTGACGCTTTTCAGCAGGCCCTCATCGACCAGGTCGTTGACCACCAGGATGCAGACCTGGCATCCGGACGCAGCCTGCGCATTGGCAATGCCGACGAGCAGGGTCTCGATCCCGCCGACGCCGAGGGACCAGCTCAAGTGGACGAGGGTCTGTTGCTTCTCCATCCTTTATACAAAACGATAGCGCCGCTTGAGGTGCAGCCGGACTAGAGATTCATGGACAAAGCGGCAGAGTCCGCCCCGGAAGGGAAAACGGTCTCCTTTCACATCGACGACCGCCAGACCGTCCGGCAACTGGTTGTACGTATGTATCCCGAAGCGGAAGTGGCTGTGGGGCGAATAGATCCGCCCGATTTCTTCGAAGGAGAACCCGCCGTCCTCCACTTTCATCTCCTGAAAGACCAGGGCGTGCCCGTAGCTGTAATTGGACTCCTGCGCCGGACGGATCCAGCGCCCTTCGTACCGGAAGGGCATACCGGCGTTACGGGCCGTATTGTCTTCGAAACGGACGTCCTGTACCTTCCGGTACGGGCCTTTCAGCGCCTCGGAACGATAAATGCGCAAGTGCTGTCCGTTCGGCGTCGGGTCGGCGGTCGAAAGAACGACATACGCTTCCCCGGATCGGATCAGGACCGCATCCGTCAGTTTTTCATCAATCAGCCGGCCAACCCGTTCCAGCCGCCCGGCCGCATCATCGTATCGATACAGGTCCCATCCGCCGGACTGATAATTCTCCGGACAGACAAAAACCGTCCCGCTTTCCCGCCAGATCATCGGGAACGACAGGTGCGTCTCCAGGTCCAGCAGGATCCGGCAATCCTTCACCGTCCAGTCCGTCCGGTCCACCACGATGCGGGCAATCCGTCCACGATGGACCTGATAATCAAATTCTTCGACCAGAAGACGGATTTCTTTCTCATCCGCATCGAGGAGGAAGGGATCGGCAAACCACTTCTTCTTTTCGAAGACGCCGTTGTGTATCCAATGGATCCGGCCGGCCTTCAGGTCGTCCAAACCCTTTTCGCAGATACCCAGCAGCCAGGCTGATTCCTGCCATTTGCGTTTCCCCCGCCCTTTCATCGTTTCCGGTTTTTTCCTGAGAGGATCCGATACGGACGCTTGAACAGGGCCGTCATCAGGAGCCTGCCCCAAAAAGCGCTTTTCCCGCGCGTAGGTGCCGGATCCTCGGGATCATACTCCATAAAGGCGTCCGCTTGTTTCATTTCGCGCCACATCCGGCGCCATCCGATCCGCTGTCCGTTCCAGAGCTGAATCTCGTCAAACTCCGGCATCACGTAGATTTCCCGGATGGAAAACGGTTCCGTCTGCGTTGGGGCTCCGACGCCATACCGGAACCAGCAGAGCGGCATGTTCGCCCCCGCTTCCGTAACGGCGATCGCGTTGCCGTCATTCCGGAAGTTGATTTCCATAAACCAGTCCCGGCCTTCCCGGTCCCGGAGAAATTCCATACTGAACAAGCCGCGGAAGCCGCACTCCCGCAGGAAGCGTTCGCATTCCGCCACGGGCTCAGTCCCGTCCAGGTGCTCGTAATGCAGGAATCCCGTATTGGTGACCATCGGCTGCGAGAGGATCCGGCTCCGTCCGGGGATCCGGACCTGATCCGTGCTGACACCGATCAGCTGATACTCCATCGCCTTGTCGATAAACGCCTGCACCTGGACCCGCGGAGACTGGCAGCGCAGCAGGGCGGCCCGCAGCTGCGCTTCATTCTCACAAACGCAGATATCGCTTTTAGCGCCCTCCGTACTGAGGAGCGGCTTGACGATGCAGGGATAAGGGACCGCCTCCAGCTGGGGAGCCTTCGTCTCCATTTCGATCGATGCGGGTACCCGGAGGCCACAGGAGGCCGCAAGACGGGCCATCACCGCCTTATCCATCAGGCGGGCCACTTCCCCCTGCCGCCCGCAGCCGGGCAGGCAATAGGTGTCCGCCAATTCGTTCCGATGCAGGTCGATCTCCCGTGCAGCGCCGTCCGAGGCGCAAAAAACGACCGGCTTGACCGGCTCCGGCTTCCGCCCTTTCAGCAGCGGGACCACCGACGCCACATCGGCCACGACGGCCGATTCGGCCAGATAGCGGCTCCGCAGCAGATAGCTGTCGGTCTTTCCATCGTGGAGCACGAGCGAGACCCGGACGCCGGCCCGTCCGAGACTGCGGATGAGCCCGAGCGTGTTATGATGGCTTCCGCCCAGTATGATCGCGCTCGCGTCCATCGCTTATGCGGTCCGTTCGGCCAGGTGCCGGAATTTCCGGCCCGGACCGATGCGGGTTGACAATTTCTCGAGCAAGCGGCAGGCATACGCATAGAGACGCGCCGAGCCCAGCAGCTTGAAAATGGGGATGACCTCGATCGTATGCGGCAGCATTTTCGTCGTCAAGGGATACACCTGATAGGGCTCCATTGCGTTCCGGAGCAGGTAGCAGGCCATCTTGTAGCAGTTCTCCCGGTTTTGCAGGGGCGGGAGATCGACCCGGTCGATCAGGTCGAAGACTTCCTGCTCCGTCTCGGGCGCATAGACCAGATGGAAATCCGAATAGGAGCAACGGCTGAGCGCGATCACGGTTTTGCCCCAATAGCTGCTCTCGAGGCCCATCGTCGAGTTGAAGACGATGACCTTCTCCGCCTGATCCATCAGCGTGTAGGAGCTGATCGGCGAGGTCGGCGGGATCAGGGTAACGTTCGGATACTTCAGGTCGTAGAGCATCGTATGGCTCTTCCAGGGAACGTCTTTGAGGTTCGGATGGATCCGGAGGTAGAAATGGATCTGCGGATCGTCCTTGTAATGCTCGAAGAGCGTTTTGAGCGCCACATACTGGTTCGGGAACAGGACGTAGGAATCATAAGCCTTCGAAATCGAGAAGAACTCGTCTTCGGAGGAGTTGAAAATCGCGATGTTGCGCTTGCCGGCATCGAAGCCCTCCGGAAGCATCCCGGCCTGCTGCCCCGCCGTATAGACCTTGTCCCCGGCGGGTTTGGCGTTTCGCCGGTTCTCAAAGAAGGAGCGACCGATCTCGGGGCCCTTCTCCCCGACCTTCTCCCAAGCCGTCGCGACTTTGCCGCCAATGGCTTCGAAGGAATGCGGGATGTCGTTGAAATAATTGTTCTTCAACATCAACCCATCCGGCTGGCGAGCCTGCTCCGTCGCGACGTAATCGATGCCCCGGGCCCGCGCCAGGTTGTAAATGGGCTTGTAATTGGCGAAACGGCCGTTATGGAAAACGACCAGATCGGGCCGGATCTCATCGAGCAGGACCTCGCCGACGAGGGTCGAGCGGATTTGACTCCGCATCAGGGTATCCAGATAGGCTTTCAGCGTATCGTTGAACGTCGGCATCACATTCCGCGTATAGGTCACAAAGGTCGAGAACGCCCCGTAACCGATTTCCACCTCGTGGAAGGTCAAGTCCTTCAGCGACTTGACATCCGAATACACGAGCGGATAGGCCGCCGCCTCCCGCTTCATTTCCGGCGTCAGCCGGGACGAGACCGGGATCAGGTGGAAGCCTTTCCCGGAACGGACCAGCGGGCGGATCAGCTTGCGCATCGTATGCGTGCAGAGGGCGCAGTTGGCCCGGTCGCAGGCGTGGCAGATGTTGCACCCCTTCACGCTGTGGTCGCAGAGCAGGAAATAGATCTCATACCCCGCCCGGTTGCGGAGGACGGCCTCTTCGAGGGCCATATAATCGTTGTGACCTACAAAAACGAGCGCTTTTTTCATACTTTCTTAGGGCCGTGCATTACCTTCCGGCTCAGCAGGAAGACGCAGCCGAGAATCAACAGATAGACAGGGATATTGAAGCTCAGTGGATAGTCCAGCAGCACGACAACGATAAAGCCGACGTAGAGCAGGAGCATCGCGAGGTACCAGCGCAGCTTCATCTCATTGATGTGCTTCCAGGCATAGATCAGGCGGGAAACCGACATCACGAAGAAGGACACGGCGACCGCGATCGCAGCGCCCTGCAGACCCCAGAGCCGGATGCCGATCACGGTGGCGATCACCGAAGCGCCCGCGCCCCAGAGGCTGCTGTAGAAGAAGTATTTGCTCTTTTTCTCCGCCATAAAGACGCCGCCGATCGTGCCCGAAAAGTTCTGCAGCACGACGCTCAGGGTCAGCACGGGAACATACCTCCAGGCCTCGAAATAGGCATCCGACGCGAAGACGTAGATGACCACCTTGCTCAGTGCGGAGATGATGCAGCCGCCGACGACCATAATGAAAAACAGCGACTGGACCGTCCGGTTGAAAAAGCGATTGAAATCCGGCTTCCCGAATTCCTCCAGCATCGTGATCCCCCAGGCCGTCGAGAAAATGGCGACCAGGGCGGAGAGCAGGCCCGGGAACTTGTTAGCGACCGCGTAGATGCCCAGGGCGTCGAGACCAAGGTTCGCCTCCATCACCGGCCGGTTCAGGCCGTTGACGAGCCACCACATCAGGCCGTTCGGGATCAGGGGGATCCCATAGGCGAGCAGTTCCTTCAGCGAAGCGCGGTCAAAGGCGCGTACGGACAGATAGCGGTAGGACCCGGAGGCCAGGATGCTGAACGCCGAAGAGAGCAGATTCGCCGCAATCATCGCATACAGGTAGCCCTCAAGGCCGTAGCGCGGCAGCAGGACCAGCGACAGCAGGGCGATGGCGGCGGTATATACGATGCCGGTGATGCTGAACACCTTCATCCGGTCGATGCTCCGGGTAAAGGACTGGCTGTACTGCTGGATGAACTGGCAGATCGCAAAGGCCAGGACGAACCAGATCCGGTCGAAAAAGGTCCCCGCCCAGCCGAAGCGTCCGCTCAGCAGGTCCAGCAGCACGAACAGTCCGCCGAACAGCAGGGTCATCAGCACGACGAAAAGATAACCGGAGGTATAGTAACGGGCCCTCCCCTTCTCGTTGGCGTTTTTCGGGAAAATGAAGATCGAATCTGCGACACAGCAGGACAGGAAGGACATCAGGATCGCCGCATAGGTCGTGATCAGGTCCGTGGTGCCGTATTCGTCCGTCGAGAGCCAGTAGGTATAGAACGGCAGCATCAGCATCCCGATAATCGAGCTGCCTGCCTTGCCGAGGAATACCAGCAGGGTGTTCTTTCCCAGACGTTTGATCCGATCCTGCATCTTCTCTGTGAATTATTTACCGGATAGCCACGCCTTCAGCGCGGGATGCCTCCGGTCCTTGTCCGACAGGAGGATATCCCCCTCCGGCAGCTGCCAGTCGATCCCGAGGTCGGGATCATTCCAGGCAATGCCGCCTTCGGCTTCCGGATGATAGTATTCATCACATTTGTACTGGAACACGGCCTCCTCGGAGAGGACGCTATAGCCGTGTGCAAAGCCTTTCGGGATAAAAAGCTGACGGTGGTTCTCCCCGCTGAGGATCTCCCCGTGGTACTGTCCGAAAGTCGGGCTGCCTTCCCGGAGATCGACAGCCACATCGAGCACCGCGCCGCTGACGACCCGGATCAGTTTCGACTGCGCATAGGGAGCCTTCTGAAAATGCAGGCCGCGGAGCACCCCGTAGCGGGACTTACTCTCGTTGTCCTGCACGAAGCGGATGCCGCCGAGAGTCTCCGCGAGGTCGCGTTCACTGTAGCTTTCGAAAAAATAGCCGCGGGCATCACCGAAAAGCTTCGGCTCAATCAGCAGCAGCCCCTCCAGCGGGAGCTTTACGATACGTTCAATCATGCTCAAGAATACGCTGATAGCACGCTACGAGGGAGTCGTGCCAGTTCGGGACCGTGATCCCGAAGGTCTTCTTTACTTTCGTCTTGTCGAGGACGCTGTAGTGCGGCCGCTCCGCCTTCGCGGGATAGTCCTCGCTCCGGCAGGGAAGGATTTCGCAGGTGTTCCCTGCCAGGTCGCGGATCGCGCAGGCGAAATCATACCAGGAGCAGGCGCCTTCGTCGGAATAATGATAGATGCCGGGCACATCGAAGCGGCGCCGGGCGATCACATCGAGGATAAAGCCCGCGAGATCGGCCGCGGCCGTCGGGGTCCCCACCTGGTCGGAAACGACCTGAAGACGCTCCCGTTCCCGGGTCAGGGCGAGCATCGTCTTGACGAAGTTCTTGCCGTAAGGCGAATACATCCAGGCGGTCCGCAGGATCAGATACCGCTCCAGTCCCGAATCGAGAACCGCCTTTTCGCCCTCCCACTTGGTCGCACCGTACACGCTCAGCGGCGCAGCCGGAACGACCTCGGTATAGGGCCGTGAACGCTTCCCGTCAAAAACGAAGTCGGTCGAGATGTGAATCAGGAAGGCACCCGTTTTCCGGGCCACCTCCGCGAGGGTGCCCGGGGCCCCGGCATTGAGCTGCCGGGCGGCGGCCGCGTCGCTTTCCGCGCGTTCCACATCGGTATAACCCGCACAGTTGACGATCACGTCAATCCCTTCGGAGGCGCAGACCTGGGAGACGGCATCGGGATTCGTGATGTCGAGGTAGAGGGTCTCTTCTCCCTGCAGCGTACGCACATCCGAGAAGAGAAAACGGTCACGGGGACAGCCGGCGGCACTCAGCCGATGGATCTCCCGTCCGAGCTGTCCGCCCGAACCGGTAACGAGAATGTGCAGGCTTTGATCTGCGGTCTTCATAACAGGGTACAATTGTATTCCTGCCCAAAACAGCGCTTTGAGCAGGATCGAATCCGCGGGGGGCACGCCGCCTGTCCAAGCGGCCTCCGTCCCCGGCGGGATCTGTCTTATACGGCAGCCAGGGGCGCCCGGTCACCGCCGACAGTCATCAGCGGGCGCAGGGCCTCCAGCGTCTTTTTCTTTAAAACCGGCTGCGCGCACTGGCGTTTCAGGGCGGAGAAGCGGTGGCAGTCCGACCCGGTCATCGCGTACCAGCCCTTCCCGAGCAGGTATTCGGCCCGCTTCTGCGCGAAAGGACCGTAAATACCGAGAATGGAGGGCAGGTTGAGCTGCAGCAGGACGCCCATTTCGTGGAGGCGGGCGTAATCCTCAAGGGGCATATAAGCGTAGCGCTCGGGATGGGCCAGAATCGGGCGGATCCCCTTCGAAAGGGTGCGCTCGAGTGTCCCCCAAAGATCCAGCGGGGGCGCCATCGTCGAGGTTTCGACAAGCACGTGCCCTTCCCCGTGCAGGAGCAGGTCGCCCGCGGCGAGACGCTCCTCGTAGAGGTTGTCGAGCATATATTCGGCCGCGAGGTGCAGCCGGATCGGTCCCGGATACTCCTGCGTACGGAAGCGCTCGAACCGGACCTGGAGATCCTCGGTCCGGTTCGGAACATCTTCCATAATATGCGGGGTCATCCAAAGCTCCTCCACGCCCTGCTTCTCCAGATAGGACAGGACGGAAAGCGACTCCTCCAGGGAGCGCGACCCGTCATCCACGCCATACAGGAGATGGCTGTGATTGTCGGTCGCGCCCTGGAAAAGACCGCTCTCAGGAAGGGTGACCTTTTTGCAGAAAAGGGACATTCGGGGCTAATTTACTTGTCCTCGCCCTCTTCGTGGTCATCCTTTTTGTGGTGACGGTGATGCCGGTGTCTGTGGTCGGAATCGTCATTGTAATAGCCGTAGCCGCGGCCATAACCGTAGCCGTAACCATAACCGTAGCCATAGCCGTAACCGTAGCCATAACCGTAGCCGTAGCCACCGTAGCCGTAGCCACCCATATGGTTCAGGTCGACGCCGTTCAGGATAATCGCCATACGTTTGTAGCGGCCTTCCTGATACATCTGCTCCACGACCGGGACCGCACGCTTGTCAAACAGGCCATAGCGAAGGACGAGGATGGTGATATCGGCCTTCTGCGCAATCAGCGCGGTATCGGCGACCAGGTCAATCGGCGGGCAGTCGAGGAAGATGTAGGTGTAACGTTCACGGAGGGTATCGAGCATCTGGCCGAAGCGCTCGGAGACGAGGAGCTCAGCAGGGTTCGGAGGCAGGGTACCGACCCCGATGATGTCGAGGTTATCGGACACGTGGTGGATCACCTCATCGACTGAGCTGACCTTGCCGCTTAGGAGGGCGGCCGCGCCGGTGCTCTCGTTGAAACCGAGGGCCTTGCCGCAGGTACCCTTACGGAGGTCAAGGTCGACCACCAGGGTCTTGGCGCCCTTGAGGGCCATACTGGCCGCCAGGTTGACGATACAGAAGGTCTTACCGGCGTTCGGGGTGAAGGAGGTCAGCATCACGACGCTGCTCTTCGAGGCGGCGGTCATCACGTCGAGGTTCGTACGCAGGACGCGGAAGGATTCATTGATCGCATCGCGCTTGCCGGATTCAACGTAGATCTTCGTGTTCGCGTGGTCGAATTTGCCACGGCGCAGGTTCCGGAGGAATCCCCGCTTATGCTTTTCGCTCTGCGGAACCTCGGCCAGGAACGGGACGCTGAGGCGGGCCAGGTCACCACGACCCTTGACGGACGTATCCATCGAACGCATCAGGTAGATGAGGGCGAAGGGGAAGCCGAAGCCGAAGACCAGGGCGACCAGATAGATCATCATCGTGTTCGGGGAAACCGGCGAAGAGGAAGCGGCCGGGGACATGATCGTACGGGTGATACCGACGGTAAGGTTGCTCTGCAGTTCGTTCTCCTCGCGTTTCTGCAGAAGGAAGGTGTAGAGCTGCTCCTTGACCTTCTGCTGACGCTCGATGGAGAGGAGTTCGAGCTCCTCGCCGGAGGTCGAGGCGATACGGCGGAGAATGTCCTTCTCCTGTGCCTCGATCTTGTCGTACTGCAGCTGCAGGGTCGCGATCAGGTTATCGACGCTTCGGCCGATCGAGGTCCGAAGGGCATCCAGATTCGCGTCCATATCGGCAATGAGCGGGTTGTTCGCCGAGCTGATGGCCACCATACGGTCGCGATCGAGGAGGATGCGGTTGTATTCGGCGATCTGCTGCGCAACGGTGCTGCTCTCCAGGCCGGTATTGGCCGGGATCAGGTCGGAGGAATGCGAGGCATCGTGCAGACGCTCGCGGATGCTCTTGGCGATCGCGAGCTGGTTGCTGACATCGAAATTACGGGAAGCGTACTGCGTGGATTCCTGCAGGTAAGCCTGTGCGAGGGCGTCCACGTCGGTCAGCTTGCGGGAAGACTTGAATTCCTTGATGTTGTTCTCAATGCCGCCGAGTTCGCGCTCGATGATGATGAGACGGTCATTGATGAACTGGGAGGTATTGCGCACCGACTTGTTCTTGTTGTTGATCCAGGCTTCGTCGTACACGTCGAGTAGGGTCGAGAGCACGAGTTCCGCGCGCTTGGGGAAGCGGTCGGTCATCGACAGGACGATAACGGAGGACTGCTTGGTGGAAGGCGAAGCGGAGAGGCCGGCGGAGAAGCCGAGGGCCGCCGCGCGGATGTTGCTCCAGGAAATGGTCAGCGGGTTCTTCCACTCTTCCGTATGCAGGGTCTTGGACAGGATCATCGTACCGACCGGGGTATCGAGGGTATCCCCGAAGGCAACCGTCATCCGGCCGGGAACGATTTCACCCTTCACCATAAACTCGGAAAGGACGACCGAGGTGGTATCCTTCATCCGGGCGACGAAGGAGAAGCCTTCCTTCACCTTCGGATAGAGGAGCTCCATATGGACCGGGGTATCGAGGTAGCGCTCACGGGTGCGGAGGAATTCCTTCTCCGTGTAGCGGGTCTGCAGACCCAGACGCTTCACCACGATCTGCATCAGGTCCGGGGAAGCAAAGGCCTCGATCTCGTTGTCGACGTTCGTACCGCCCGTCATATAACGGGAACGGGCACCCACGAGGGTCGTCAGGTCGCGCATCGTCGAACTCTGCGAGTCCTCATCAATAATGACTTTTGCAGCGGCCTGGTAGGAAGGAGCCGTGCGGTAGAGATAGAACTTGGCAAAGCAGAGGCAGACTACGATGGATAGCAGATACCACCATTTAAAGTTCCAGACCATCCGCCAGAGGTCGGCGAGCTGGATCGTAGAATCATCGCTGCGCTGGAATGTGCTGCGGCTGCTTTTCTTGGGAGTTTCTTGTGCCATATCTTACTTGGATAATGTTACGACGAGGGTGATAACGGAAAGGGATACCGAGGTCAGGGAGATCCAGAAGCTACCGGACTTGAAGTAGTTCTCGTTGATCGTGGACTGGCCGGCGCGGACGGAGTTCGGCACGACGTAGATCACGTCGTCCTGCTGCAGGTAATACGCCGGGGAATCGAAGATATCCTTGGAACGGAGATCGAGCACATAGACATTGCGCTCGCCGTTGTGTTCGCGGATGACCTTGACCTGATCGCGCTGACCGAAGATGGTCAGATCGCGGGCCAGGGAAAGGGCCTGAAGGATGGTGATCTTGTCACCGGGGATGGAATAGGTTCCGGGGGAAGCAACTTCACCGAGGATGGCAACCTTGAAATTCATAAACTCGACCGTGACGACCGGATCCTGCAGGAAACCCCGGGAGATCAGTTCGTCCTTGATCATATCCTGCAGCTCGAAACGGGTCTTTCCTGCGATCTGCAGGCGTCCCAGCTGCGGGAAGTTGATGAAACCGTCATTGTCGACGACATAGCCGACGAGACGCTGCTGGCCGCTCGAGGTCGTGCTGAGTTCCGAGCCGGCCTGGTAAGAAGCCATCGGAAGGTTGAACTGCGCGGCCAGGGAAGGGACGCGGCAGGAGACAATGATCGAGAGCTGGTCCATCGGCTGGATCACAATACCGTGATTCTCAGCCAGATCCATCACCGTAGTCTCATCGACATCCTGAAGGTAATTGATTTTCTTCCACGTGTTGCAGGAAGCCAGGGCAAAGATGAGCACGGCTCCGGCAAGAACGGATTTCAAAACGGAACGATTCATATCTTTAAACGTTTTACTTTAAATATCCTCATTCAGTATAGCCGCCAGCGGGCTATAAACGTGCAAATTTAACTTTTATTTTTCTCTTGTGCAAGTGTTACGCGCACGCGTTTTTCCGATACTTTCACTATCTTTGCATCCGGTTTAGTTGACGCTCCGATGCAAAAGCCTGCTATCTATCTTTTTACGGACGGCGCCGCGAGCGGAAATCCCGGTCCCGGCGGCTACGGCGCGATTCTTCGCTGCGGTCCGCTCGAGAAGGAATTCTCCGGCGGATACCGCCTGACGACGAACAACCGGATGGAGCTCCTCGCAGTCATTACGGGCCTGGAGGCGATCCGCTGGGAAGGCGCCGAGGTGGAGGTGTACAGCGACTCTGCGTACGTGGTCAACGCCGTGACGCAGGGCTGGCTGGAAGACTGGAAACGGACCGGATTCAAGAAAAAGAAAAACAGCGACTTATGGCTTCGCTTCGACGCCGTGGCCCGGCGGCATCACGTGCATTTCCACTGGATCAAGGGCCACGCCGGACATCCGGAGAACGAGCGCTGCGACGTCCTCGCCGTAGCGGCCCGGAGCCTCCCCTCCCTGCCGGAGGACGAGGGCTACCTGGCCGAAAGCGGAGCGGAGAGCCAACTACTTATGTAGCATATACTTATCAATCACGATATGGAGAACAGAAAACCCATCGTCGGCATCACGCAGGGAGACGGTAACGGCATCGGTTACGAGGTCATTATCAAGTCCCTGGCGGACAGCCGCATCCTCGACGCCTTCACCCCGGTGATCTACGGTTCCTCGAAGATCTTCGGCTTCTATAAGAAGGGTATCCACAACCTCGACGCGATGGACACGAACGTCATCAACTCGGCCCGCGATGCGCGGGAACGCCGCATCAACATCGTCAACTGCCTGCCGGAGAACTTCTTCGTCGAGCCGGGCAAATCGACCCCCGAATCCGCCAAGGCGGCGATCCGTTCCCTCGAGGCCGCCGTCCAGGATATCAAGGACGGACTGATCGACGTGCTCGTGACGGCCCCGATCAACAAGCGGGCGATGACCGCGGAGGGTTTCGGCTATACCGGCCACACGGAGTATCTGGAGAACGAATTCGGCAGCAAGGAAGGCGTGATGATTATGGTCAGCAACGCCCTCAAGATCGGCGTCGTCACGGGACACATTCCCCTCAAGGACGTCTGCCACGAGCTGACGACGGAGCGTATCCTGCAGAAGCTTCGCCTGATGAATGCCTCGCTCCAGCGCGATTTCCGCATCCGGAGCCCGCGCATCGCGGTCCTGGGCCTGAACCCGCACTGCGGCGACGGCGGCCTGCTCGGCGACGAGGAGCGCAGCATCATTCTCCCGGCCGTCAAACAGGCTGAAGATGAAGGCATCCTCGCCTTCGGTCCCTACTCCCCCGACGGCTATTTCGGCCTACGGAACTTCGCCCGCTTCGATGCGACCCTGGCGATGTACCACGATCAGGGCCTCGCCCCGTTCAAGGCCCTCGCCTTCGAAGACGGCGTCAACTACACCGCCGGTCTCCCGATCGTGCGGACTTCCCCGGACCACGGCACGGCCTACGAGCTGGCCGGACGCGACGAAGCCGATCCGCATTCGATGATGTGCGCGATCTATCAGGCGATTGACATTCTGCGCAATCGCCGCGCTTATGACGAATTGATGGAAAACCGCCTTGAGGACGGGCCCGCTACTTCGCGGAAGGGCGCTCCAGGCGCGTAACGGCGTCGCAGTAGGCCGCGATCTTCTCGCGGTGTGTAATAAAGATCATCGTCTTGCCCTGCGTTGCAGGCGAAGTGGTCAGATTTTCGAGCAGCTTCTCTTCGGTCTCCGGATCGAGCGAGGAGCTGAATTCGTCTAAGAGCAGGATGCTGCCCGGACGCAGCAGAGCGCGGGCGATGGCAATGCGCTGCGCCTGCCCCTCGGAGAGACCGGCTCCGCCTTCGCCGCAAAGGGTGTCCAGCCCGTCAGAGAGCCCATAGACAAAGTCCGCTACGGCAGTTTCGAGGGCCGTCCGCATCGCCTCCTCCCCGGCCTCGGGATTGCCCATCAGCAGGTTCTCCCGCACGGTGCCGCTGAACAGGGAATTCCCCTGCGGGACATAGACCAGGTTGCGGCGCGTCCGCGGCGAAGCGGGCAGCTGCTGCGCGGCGTCATAGAGCACAATGCGCCCGGAAAGCGGATGCAACAGCGCGAGCATCAGCCGGATCAGGGTACTCTTGCCGACGCCGGTTTCGCCGACGATGGCCGTACGCGATCCGGGGCGGAAATCCATCGAAAGGCCGCGGAGAATGTCGCGATGGCCGTCCGGATAGCGGAACGAAACGTCCTCGACGCGGATGCCGCAGGGCCCGGCGCCGCTCAGCAGCAGCGGCTCGCCCTGCTCCTCCTTCGGCGCGTCTTCGAGTTCCATCAGGCGGTCGATCGAGGCCGTCGCATAGATCAGGGCCGGAATCTGACGGGTCAGGCCGACGGCCGGGCGCTGAATCTGCCCGACCAGCTGCAGGAAGGCCGTCATCATACCGAAGGACGAGGTCCCGGCGCTGATGCCATAGACCCCCCAGAGGAAGGCCGCGATGTAGCCGCCGGAGAAGGAAGCGCTGATGAGCGTGCGCGAAAGAATGTTGAATCGCGTCCGCTCACGCACCTGCCCAAGTTCAAGGCCCTGCAGGTCGCCGAGGCGGTCCTCCATCGCGGGCTCCTGCTCGAGCGACTTGACGACGGTGCGATTCCGGAGGCTTTCCTGGATGTGGCTCTGCACCTGGCTCTCCGTCTCGCGGATCCGGCGGGTCAGCTGTCGCATCCGGCGGAAGAACACCTTGCTGATCAGCAGGAATATCGGGGTCAACAGCACCAGCAGCAGGGTCAGCCGCCAGTCCATCAGCGCGAGGAAGACCGTCGCCGAAAGCAGCTGCACCGCCGTCGTCACCATCTGCGGCAACTCCGTGCAGATCACCCCCGTAACCGTCGCGACGTCCGTTTCAAGCCGGTTCATCATATCGCCCGTATGCATCCGTTCGCGACCGGCCCAGCGGGCCTGGATCACCTCCGCATACAGCCGGCTCCGGATCAGGAAGTTCATCTTTGAGCCTGTGATGGACTCCAGCCAGGTATTGCCGGCCGTCACGCCGAGCCGGAGGATCAGCACGCCGCCGGCCAGGCAGGCCGTCAGGGTCAGGTCCCCCGCCGCAAGCCCAGTCGCGATATCCACGAGGTGCTTGCACAGGTAGATGAACCACAGATTCAGGGCGACATTGACCGTCCCGAGCAGCAGGTTCACCAGCAGGGCGCCCCGCACCCCTTTCGAGTGCCGGTACAGCCAGCGCAGGTATTTCATCACACTCTTCATTTCCTATTCTCCTTGGGAAAGGCGCCGGAGCCCGTAACGGGTCGCGCCGAAGAAAAAGCGAAGCGAGGCGCCCGGGAAGGTGCCGAAATGCCGCAGACGGTCGCGGACGACCAGTTCCCAGAGCGAGCGCCATTTGCGTTTGGCGTAGCTCTCCTTTGATTTATCGCGCGCAGCGTGGCCGAACGCTTTCCCGAAATTCCCGCTGCGGAAGATAAAGCGTACGATCCGCCGGTTTTTACGTCGCCATACTTTCTTATAAAGGGGCATCCGCACCGGATCGATCCCGAAGACTTCGACCGCAAAGCCCGCGAACACCCGCCAGAGCCGCAGCAGCCCGAGGGCCTTCAGATCGGCCTTCAGCTGCGCTGCATCCACGCTTTTCGCCCGGGAGGCGACGAGATGAGCCCAGTCGAGCAGCTGCCGGAAACCGACGCCGCCGCCCCAATAGTGCTGCAGGAAATGTACGAAGACATAGATGAGGTTGAAACGGTCGGAAGGGACCGGAACCAGGACACCTTCGAGCGTGACCCGCTCCCGACGGTCCGCGGACAGTTCCTCCGCCATCATCGCGTTGACCAGGCGATCCAGCCGCGGGGCCATTTGCGTGGCGATGCTCCCGTGCAGCTCGACTTCGACCTTTCCGAAGAACATCCCCTGATGCAGGATCTCCGGCGCCTCGGCCTCGACTTTCGTCGCCTTCGGCAGCAGGATTTCCTTCGCCTTCGGGTACTCGTCGGGCAGGATCAGCAGGTCGATGTCCCCGCTCTCCCGGTGCTCCGGGAAGGGGTACAGCCGGGCCAGCACCTGTCCTTTGACGACCACCGGATGCAGCCCGTCCTCTTCGAGGCGGGTCGTCAGCTTCGGGATAAAGCCATCCAGCCGGCGGTTGCGCCGCTCTATCGCGAGCAGATCCGACAGGAAGGGATCGAGACGCTCATCGTCCTCGACGGGCGCCGCGGGCCCCTGCAACCGGCCGATCCCGTCGGTTACAAAGCCAACCATCCCCTGCTGCGCAGCCAGGCTATGCAGCGCCTCCCACTCCAGACCGGCGTCAAAGAGCGGATCCGGCGTGCCGGAAGGCGCAGGCTCCTGCGTCCCGATTCCGTAACGGACCAGGGCGAGAAACTGCCGCTGTGCGCGTTTGGGGGTCCGGTCGACCATCGGAACTACTCGACGAGAAGGCCGATTTTCTTCCACTGCTCCAGCAGTTTCTCACTGTCGGCGAGGGCGGTCTCCCGCTCCACGTCGTATTCTTCCAGGAGCAGGTCCGCCATCTTCTCCGCCGTAAAGTCACCGGCCCCGGAGAGCTTCCGGAACAGGTAGGCCGCGGTATCGTTCAGACTGACCAGTTTGCAGAAATTCATATTGCCGCTGCCCTCTCCGGAGATGACATTCTGTCCGCAGATGTTGCGCAGCACAAAACCTTCTTTGATTTTCATATTACTACAATCGTTTTATCAGATGGACGCGCACTTTGGCGCGGAAAGGCAAAGATACAAAAATCCTTTCAGTTTTCGCCAAAAATCCCTATCTTGCGTCAAAATGCGGCGCACCCGATGAAGCAGAACGCACAGCAAACGGAGATCCAGTTCCTTTCCGGCGTCGGTCCAAAACGGGCCGCGCTGCTGCGCAGTGAGCTCAGCGTGGAGACGGTCGGCGATCTGCTCCGGCTCTATCCCTTCCGCTATATCGACCGGAGCACGATCCACCGGATTGCGGACATCGTCCCCGATATGGCCTACGTGCAGATCCTGGCCCGTGTCGAAGCGGTCAGTCTCTACACCGGCGCCGGCCGTGCCGCGGATCCGGCCTCGATGAAAACGACGACCATCAAGCGGATGAGCGTGACGGTTTCCGACGAGAGCGGACAGATCGAACTGACCTTCTTCAAGGGCATCCGCTGGATGAGTTCACGCCTCAAGCCCGGAACGACCTTCCTCTTTTTCGGAAAACCTTCTGTCTTCAACGGACGGATCAACATCGTCCATCCCGAAGTGGATGAGGCAACCGCCTTCCAGAGCGGCTCCGTCGATGGCGCGCTGACCCTGACGGGCATCTACCCGAGCACTGAAAAGCTCAAAAGCGGCGGGATCACGGAGAAGGTGATGGGCCGTCTGATGGCCGCCGCCCTCAACCTCGCCCTTCCCGACGTCGAAGAGACGCTCCCGGAATACATATTAAAGGAGAAGGGCCTCGTCCCGCTCCGCTGGGCCCTTCGCAACATCCATTTCCCGAGCGATCCGCAGGCCCTTTCCAAGGCGACCTACCGCCTCAAATTCGAGGAGCTCTTCTTCCTGCAGCTCTCCCTCCTGAAGCAGAAATTCGTGCGCAGCCGCAGCGAGAACGGCATCCCGATGCCGCGGGTCGGCGAGGCCTTCAACGCCTGCTACAACGCTCTCCCCTTCGCCCTGACGAGCGCGCAGAAGCGGGTCATACGCGAGATCCGGGAAGACCTCCGGAGCGGGCGTCAGATGAACCGCCTGCTGCAAGGGGACGTCGGTTCCGGAAAGACGATGGTCGCCGTGCTGAGCGCCCTCGTCGCGATCGGTAACGGCTACCAGGTCTGCCTGATGGCCCCGACAGAAGTACTTGCCAACCAGCATTTTGCGAATATTCAGAAATACCTCGCCCCGACCGGCGTCCGAGCCGTTCTGCTGACGGGCTCGACCGGCGTCAAAGCACGCCGCGAGATCCACGCGGGGCTCGAAGACGGCTCGATTGGCCTGATCATCGGCACGCACGCCCTCATCGAGGACACGGTCCGTTTCCGGCAGCTCGGCCTCGCGATCGTCGACGAGCAGCACCGCTTCGGGGTGGACCAGCGCGCCCGGCTCTGGAGCAAAACCGGATGCGGCGCTCCCCCGCACGTGCTCGTGATGACCGCCACCCCGATCCCCCGGACTCTCGCGATGACCCTCTACGGGGACCTCGACGTCTCCGTCATCGACGAGATGCCCCCGGGACGCAAGCCCGTCCAGACCCTCGTCGCCGGCGAGAACAAGCGCTTCCAGCTCTACAAGTTTATGAAGGACCAGATCGCCCTCGGGCGGCAGGTTTTCGTGGTCTATCCGCTGATCTTCGAGAGCGAGAAGCTCGATTACCAGAATCTCGAAAAGGGCTACGAGGACATCGTCGCAGCCTTCCCCTTCCCGCCCTACAAGGTCGCGATCGTCCACGGGCGGCAGAGCGCCGAGGAGAAGGACTTCAATATGAAGGCTTTCGCCGCCGGGCGGGCCCATATCCTCGTTTCCACGACGGTCATCGAGGTCGGGGTCGATGTCCCGAATGCGTCGGTGATGGTGATCGAGAGCGCCGAACGTTTCGGTCTGAGCCAGTTGCATCAGCTCCGGGGACGCGTCGGACGCGGCAGCGAGAAATCCTACTGCGTGCTGATGCGGGGCGAAAAACTGAGCAAGGAGTCGAAGAAGCGGCTCGACCTGCTCTGCTCGACCGAAGACGGTTTCGTCCTCGCGGAAGAGGATCTGAAGATGCGCGGCCCGGGCGATCTCGAAGGGACGCAGCAGAGCGGCCTGCCGATCTCGCTCAACATCGCTTCCCTCGCCCGTGACGGCATCCTCCTCTCCGACGCCCGCGCCTATGCCGAACACATCCTCGACGGCGACCCGACCCTCTCCCGTCCGGAGAACGGTCCCCTCGCCCGTGAATTGAACAAAGAAAAATACGCCCTCCGGCGTGATTACAGCCAGATATCCTAATGTCCTCTCCGATCCGAAAGTTTTTCAAACGCATCTATAATTTCCTGCTTAATCCCTTTGAAAGGAAAAAGCCGGAAACCCCGTCCGTCGTCGTTCCGAACGAAGACTTTTTCCCGAAGGTTATCGAAAGCCTCGACCGGGGCGAGACGACGACCATCCCCGTCAAGGGCTTCAGTATGCTGCCCTTCATCCGCGGGATGCGGGACTGGGTCGAGCTGCAGAAAAAGGACAGCTACGGGGTCGGCGACATCGTACTCTTCCGCCACTGCGGTCGCTACGTGATGCACCGCATCATCCGGGTCGAGGGCCGGAAGGTGACGATCCAGGGAGACGGCGTGGCCCGCAATGTTGAGATCGTCCATCCGGAAGCGATCTTCGGTAAGGCAATCCGCATCTTCCCCGACGGTGACCTCTCCCGACCGATCGATCCCGACGAGCCGAAGCGGCTTCGCCGCGCCCTGCGCTGGCATCGCCGCCCCAGCTGGTACCGCACCTTCTGCCTCCGCCTCTACCGCTTCTCCCCCTGGAACTACATCTGGCTTCGGCATCAGTAGTACAGGAGATGTCCCAACGTCATGCCCGGCTTGACCGGGCATCTCATACCGGGACATCTCCAGCACTCGCTAGCACCGCCGACTCGCATAAGCCGGCTCGTCGGCTACCGATCGGACGCTGCGGGGGCTCCGTGAAAGGGCCCTCCTCGCGCCCGCCGGTTGCTAACAGGACGATACATATCCTCCACCTAACGCTGCGGCAACTTGGAATTGATAATCAAGCGTTTACATACTTTACTTCCCAAAAATCAGAGGGAAGTAAATCACATTACTCATTGACTCACAATAGCAAGCTGCCGAATGGATAAGGTCACCGCACAGCGCCCGAGGGGGTCCACGCGATGTACCTCCTCCGACAAAAATGGCCGTTTTTGCTTGAGGAGGTCCCGACGGTGGACCTCCTCGGACAGCTACCTTTGGAGCAAAGGGCTTTTCTGCTTGCAGGAGATGACGGGATCTATAGCGGAAGCGATGACGGAGACTGTCTGACGACGTTAGACGCACAAGCGAAGCGTGCGGCTAAAAGGAGGAGTTCGACGTCAAGCCGACGATGCCGGTCCCCTTTTGCCGACAATTGACTGAGTTGCGCCTTCGCCCTGTAGCTGACGCCGGAAGTTAGCGAATGCTGAGAAGCTTATGGGTTTGGAGGGAGAGGCGCCAGGTGGGGTGAGAAAGGATGTAAGCGACGCAGGCGGCGGTGTTGCGGGCCGTGGCGGATGCGGCGGCTCCGGCCGCAGGGGAATCCGTGACGGAGGCAGCAGGGGCAGTCACGGCAGAGGCAACAGTAGCTGCAGGGGCAGCAGCAGGCTCAGCGCAGGGCTGGAGGAAGTGCCAGGTGGCGGGGAAGGAAGCCCAGCGGGCGGGGTCGTCGCCGGCGGCGTACACCACCTTGATCTCATCGGCAGAGGTCAGCCGCACCGCCGCAGCACCGGAGCCGGAGCCGGCAACGCCCGGCACATCGCACTTCGGACTCAGCGTCACCCAGTCGATTCCTGAAGGAAGGGGGCAGGTCCCGTTCGTCTCAATATGGACCCGGAAGCCGGCATCGTGGAGGGCCGCAACAAGCGCATCATCCACCTGCAACCCCGGCTCGCCTCCGGTCAGCACCACCAGCGGAGCGGTACTCTCCCCTGCCTCGCGCCGAACCTGATCGACCAGCGCCGGCAGTTCCATCAGCCGAGAAGAACGATGGTCGGTGTCGCAGAAAGGACAGCGGAGGTTACAGCCGGAAAAACGGACGAAGACCGCCGGGGTCCCCGTCCAAAAGCCTTCCCCTTGCAGGGAGTAAAAGATTTCGTTGATGCGATAGGTGTGCGACATAGGAAGCGGAGCGGCTAGTCCCGCTCGTAGGCCGCCATATTCATCTCGGACTCCCAGACCTCGACCCGGTAGGCGTGCTCCACGTGGTCGCAGATCCAGCGGGCGATGTTCTCCGCCGTGGGATTGATCGGCAGGACATCGTTCAGGTTGCGGTGATCGAGCGCCCCCTCGATATCCCGTTTGATCTGAGTAAAATCGGTCACCATCCCGTCGGCGTTGAGCTCCTCGCTCCGGCAGTAGATCTTCACGATCCAGTTGTGTCCGTGGAGCTGCTCGCACTTGCTTTCATAGGAGAGCATCAGGCTGTGCGCAGCGCTGATTTCCAATCGTTTGCAAACGTAATACATCGCGCAGGTGTTCCGTTAAAGCAGTTTCGTCCAATGATCCAGCCACTCGAAATAGCTGCGGTGCCAGTAGATGGCATTCTGCGGCTGCAGGATCCAGTGGTTCTCCTCCGGGAAGACGATCAGCTTCGCCGGGACACCCATCATCTTCGCGGCGTTGAAGGCCGCCATACCCTCATCGACGGGGACGCGGAAGTCGCTTCCGCCGTGGATGCAGAGAATCGGGGTGTGCCAGTTCTTGACCAGCTTGTGCGGAGAATTCGCGTAATGGCGGACGGCCTCGGGCTTGTTGCTCCAGGGCGAGCCCGCCTGCTGAATGCCGCCGAAAGTGATCCCGTCGCCGGCAGGACCGGTCTGACCGGGCGTATAGGCATACTCCATCGGCGTGCCGCCATTGTCCCAGTTCGGGAACCACATCTCCTCGGTCGTCATATACATATGCTCCTCATTGAAGATGCCGGCGTGAGCGACGAAGCAGTCATAGACATCGCCGTGGATGCCCGCGAGATAGTACACGCTGTAGCCGCCATAGGAGGCTCCGCAGGCCGCGATCTTGCCGACATAGGGTTCGGCCTTAATCATCTTTGCAGCCGTAAGGTAGTCCTGCATATTCAGGCCGATGTAATCGCCCGAGATCTGCTCGCACCACGGCTGCCCGAAGGCGGTCGTACCGCGGCGGTTCGGCAGGACGACGACATAGCCCTGGTGGCACATCAGGAGGTAGTTCCAGCGGTAGGACCATTCCTGCGAAAGCGAACCCTGCGGGCCGCCGAGGCAGATTTCGATGGCGGGATAGGTCTGCGTCTCGTCGAACTCCGGCGGGAAGAGGACCCAGGTGAGCATCTTCTTGCCGTCCACGGTATCGATCCAGCGGGCCTCCGTCCGGTGCGGGGTGAGCTGCGACAGGATGCGGTCGTTCTCGTGGCTGATGCGAACCATCAGGCCCTCGAAGCGGGAGCCGGGCTGGCCGGGAACGGACACGGCAACGAGCTCGGTCGGGAATTCCATTGAGGCATACGCGGTCAGGAGCATTCCGCCGGCGGTAAAGCCGAACGGAGCGTGGAAGTCATACCAGGCATCCTCCGGGGTGATGCGCATCCGGGCACTGCCGTCAGCAGCGACGCGCCAGATGGCGCCCAGGCCTTCGGTCAGCGAGGAATAGAAGATCGATCGACCCTCCGCATCCCAGCAATAGCCATCCGTGTTGTAAGGGAAGTCCTCGCTCAGGCAGCGGATCTGCCCGGCATCGGGGCCCTCCATCTGCGCGATCATCAGGCGGACCTGGTCGGCCTCATAGCCGTCCCGGGCCATCGACAGGAAGGCCAGGCGCGTGCCGTCCGGGCTCCAGGCCGGCGTCGTGTCGTAGCCGCCCCGGGTCGTCAGGGCCGTCGTCTCCCCCGTCTCTACATTATATATATAAATACAGGTATTCGTCGAGAAGGCGTAAGCCGTACCCGCGAGTTTCTTGCAGGAATAGGCGATCCGCTTGCCGTCCGGGCTCCAAGCGAGCTCATCGATGCCGCCGAACGGGCCGTTCGGCAGTTCGAAGAACTCCTCGCCGGGACCGAGCAGGTCCTTCGAGTTTTCCGGCGTAACGGTGCCGGATAGCGGGGCGATAAAACTGTGGTTGATCGTTTCCGTCCAGTGGTCCCAATGGCGGTACATCAGGGACGTCGTCGCATAGGCCTTCGCCTTGTCGAGGGCGGGATCCGTCTCGGAGGGAATCTCCACGATGCCGCGAACGCCGCTAACATACAGGAGCTGGCTTCCGTCCGGGGACAGGGAGAATTCGTCGATCCCTGCAGGGACATCGCTCAGCAAGGTCCGCGCCCCAAGCTTACCCTCGGAGAAGGAGGCCTTGTAGAGCTGGCCGCCTTGAAGGAAGTAGATGGCATCGGAAGCCGGGCTCCAGCGGGCATTCTGGATCGATTTTCCGTCACGGGTGAGCTGGATCTTCTCGCCGAAGGAGCTGTCCGAAAGGACCTCCTGCACGAAGAGGTTGCGGCAGCTGCGGTTCTCCGGAATCGAGTTGTAGCTGACGCCGTAAAGGATCCAGCGGCCGTCCGGAGAGAGCTGCGGATCGCTCAAGCGACCGAGCGCGAGCAGAACTTCCGGGGTCATATGTCCGTTTTCGACCGTAATCTCAGACGGTCCGATGTAGGCGGGATCTTCCTCCGCCGCTTTGTCGTGGGAACAGGCTGCCATTGTGAACAGGGCCAGGGCCATCATCAGGTATCGTTTCATCGTTGGTATAATTTGGCTATGGATTGGTGGAGGGCCAGCGACCCGTCCATCCGGGCAATGTTATCCGACTGCTCCAGCCACTGCTCCGCAAGGGTGACCTGCCCGAGCAGGTAGCAGCAGAGGGCGATATTGTAGCAGCCGGCGCTCCGTTTCGCGGCGGAGCGGCACTTCTGCACCAGGGTCATCCAGCGGTCGATCGCCGTGACGTAATCCCCGTCCAGCGCATCCTCGAGCGCATAAATCCAGGGATAAGAGTCAAAGTAGTAAAGCTCGAAATAGACGTTTTTCCACTCGGGGTCGAACTCCGAGCCGATCTCGCCGATGCCGGCGAACTTGTGCACGTCGTCCGTTCCGCTCAGGGCATCCATTACGGAGAGATCATAGTCCGGGGCGGAGGTCCGGGAAGGGTTCTGCAGGAGGAAGACCACGTCGTCCCCCGTCTCCATAATCATCCGGACCAGGGTATCCTTCGCCGAATAGTTCCCCTGCGGGGTCCGTTCGAGGCAGAAGATGTTGACCCGGTCAACAGCGCCGCCGAAATAGCTCCGCTCCAGGCGCCGGGCGAGCTGGTCGGCCTTGACGGCGTTGTAGCCCTGCACGAGGCTGTCCGTATCCGAGAGATACACCACGGCCATCGTCCGGCCGCGCAGGTCGATCCCCGAGGCCGACGGACGCTGCTCCTGCAGCGACAGATAATAGGTCTGCGGCGCGCAGGCGGCCATCAGGCCCAGAACCGCCGCCGCAGCGGCTACCAAGAGATAGGAAAAACGCTTTTTCATCGCTAGCTATTCATCTATGCAGATCAGATCTGCGGTCAGGTCATAGGCGTCGGCCGAGACGATCCGTACCTGGAGGAAGGTCCCGACCAGCGAATGCGGCTCGATCCCGTCAAAGGCGGCCGCGTCGTAGCGGACGAGAATCTCCCCGTCCACTTCCGGACTTTCGAACTCGCTCCGGCATACGAGGATTCCATCCGGCGAGAAGCCGTCGACCAGCACCCGCACCGGCGTTCCGACCCGGGCCTCATTGCAGCGGAGGGAAATGTCCTGCTGCAGGGCCATCAGACGATCGAGGCGGCTGCGCTTGGTCCGCGGGGTCACCGTATCGGGCAGGTGCGCCGCACCCCAGGTCCCCTCCTCTTCGGAATAGGTAAACGCGCCCATCCGTTCGAAGCGGGCCTCGGCGACGAAATCCATCAGCTGCCGGAACTCCTTCGGCCCCTCGCCGGGATGGCCGACGATGAGGGTCGTTCGGAGCGCCACGCCGGGCACTTTCTCCCGCATCCGGCGGATCAGCGCCCGCGTCCAGGCCCCGTCAACGCCGCGCCGCATACTTTTCAGCACGGGATCGGCGATGTGCTGCAGGGGGATGTCCATATAGCGGCATACCTTCGGGTTGCGCGCCATCGTTTCGAGTACGTCCTCCGGAAAATCGGCCGGGTAGGAATAATGGATGCGGATCCATTCGATGCCCTCGACCGCCGACAGGCGCTCCAGCAACTCGGCCAGACAGCGCTTGTGATAGAGGTCGAGGCCGTAGAAGGTCGTATCCTGGGCGATCACGACGAGTTCGCGCACCCCCTGCTCCGCCAGCGCCCGGGCTTCCTCAACGAGGGTCTCCATCGGAACCGAACGGTGCCGCCCGCGGATGAGCGGAATCGCGCAGTAGGAACAGGCGCGGTCGCAGCCCTCCGAGATCTTGAGGAAGGCATAGGGCAGGCCGGGACGCGTCAGGACGCGGCGGGCGGCGTTTTCGCTCTTACAGCCCAGCGCGTGCACGAGCGGCTCCAGGTCGCGGGCCCCGAACCAGCCGTCCACCTCCGGAATCAGCGCCGGGAGCTCGGCCCCATAGCGCTCGGAGAGGCAGCCGAAGACGAGGATCTTCCCGTAGCGGCCTTCGGCCTTCGCGGCGACGGCCTGGAGGATGGTCTGGATCGACTGCTCCTTCGCGTCACCGATAAAACCGCAGGTATTGATCAGCAGGACATCCACCCGGGGCCGCGTCTCCTCCTCCGGAACGATCTCATAGGCGTTCCGGATCTGGTAGAGGAGGTGCTCCGTATCGACGGTGTTCTTCGAGCACCCGAGGGTGATGACCTGCAGGAGGGGTTTCATTAGTCCTCTTTCTTGAGCTCGGCTTCGCGATCCTCGTCGGTCATAAAGTCGAACGAGGCGAAGGCAGCCAGGCAGCGATACCACTCGAGGACCTTTTTCATATGCGAAACATAGAAACGGTCGCGGTCGTAATCGGGCAGCGCCTTCTCGAAAAGGGCCTTCAGTGCCTCCGGGGCGGCCTTCTTCGGATCCGGAGCTTCTTCTGCGCCGAGGGTCTCCTTCAGCTTCAGGAAGACTTCGCGGAGTTTCACTTCGCCCTCAGATGTATAGATGGAGATGTCTTCGAGGGTGGTAATGCGGCTGCGGGCGTCGAAGAAACTGCGCTTTTTGTCTTCGAGGGCTTCGGCGATGACGCCGCCGCGGGCCTGTGCAACATAGGTATAGAGGCCACCGTGACCGTTCACGGCAAGGGTTCTTGCAAGATCAGTTTTCATAGGTTAAAGGGATTCAATCAGTTGGGTAAAGAGGGTCGACATCTTGTCGGCTGCGGCATTCGCAGCGGCGACGATCGCGTCCCCATCGGTTACATAATCATCGGAATAATCATCGTGGGCGACATCCGTAATCACGGACATACCGAAAACCGGGATGTCGGCGTGGCGGGCGACGATCACCTCCGGAATGGTGCTCATCCCGACGGCGTCGGCGCCGATGCAGCGGTAGAAACGGTACTCAGCCGGGGTCTCGTAGGTCGGGCCGGTCAGGCCGACATACACGCCTTCGAGAACGGGAATTCCCTTCGCTGCGGCGATCTTCTTCGCCCGGGCGATCAGGGCCGGGTCGTAAGGCCGGGTCATATCCGGGAAGCGCGGGCCGAACTCGTCGAGGTTCGGGCCGATCAGCGGATTGGGCAGGAGGTTAATATGGTCCCGGAGAATCATCAGGTCGCCGGGATGGAAGTTGTGGCTCGTCGTGGCGCCGGCTGCGTTGGAGACGAAGAGGGTCTTGATGCCGACCTTGATCATCACGCGGATCGGGAGGACGACCTGGTCCATCCCATAGCCTTCATAGAAGTGGATACGGCCCTGCATCGCAATGACCGTCTTGCCGCCGAGCTCACCGACGATGAAATTACCCTTGTGGCCGATCGCCGTCGAGACCGGGAAGCCGGGGATGTCGCGGTAGGGAATCACGATCGGATCTGCGATCAGGTCCGCGAGTTTACCGAGTCCGCTGCCGAGCACGATACCGACCTGCGGCTTGCGGCCTTCGAGGCGGGAAGCGACACAGGCGGCCGCCTCGTGGATGGTTTTCAGTCTTTCGTCCATAGTGTTATCTTTTTTACATTTCATTCTCAAATAGCTGCGCAATCCGCGCAAAGGCCTTTTCCCGGAGTTGCTCCGGCGAGCCGTCATTCACGAGGACCGCGTCGGCGCGGGCGGAAAGGTCTTCCTGCATTGCCTGACGCCTCCTGAGGGCCTCCGGAGAAGCGCCGTCCCTTGCCGCAGCGCGCTCGAGGCGCAAGGCCTCGGGGGCATCGACCCAGAGCGAGCGGTCGATCAGCGCCGCAAAGCGCGGCCGGGCCAGCACGATCGCCGATTCAAAGGCGACGAAGGGTACCCGCCCGGGGCCCGTCCAGGGCCGCTCCGGAAGGGCCTGCTTCCAGGCGAGGAAATCCGCCAGCACGCGGGGATGGACCAGCTCCTCGAGCGCCTGCAGGGCCGCCGGGTCGGAAAAGACCCTTGAGGCCAGCACTTTCGGCTCCATCCTCCCCTCCTTCAGCTGCGGCAGATCCAGCCGCTCGCCAATGGCCCGCACCAGGGCCGCATCCCGATCGTAGAGCGCCCGAGCCCGGGCATCGCTGTCATAGACCGGCACGCCCGCTTCAGAGAGCATCCGGCAGAGCGTACTCTTGCCGCCGCCGATGCCGCCCGTTACGGCCAGGACTTTCGCGCCGCTCATTCGACCTCCTCCACGCAATGGACCACCTCCGGCTCGAAGTGCACGCGGATCACCCCACGCGGATCGGGATTGCCGAGCCGGGGAATGCAGTCGCCGTTGAGCGAGGCTTCGAAATCGGCGTAGTCCACCCGCAGGTCCAGCTCCTTGAACGGATCCGAGAGCATCGGGAACTCCGCGAAGACGGTCATTTTCACCGTCGCCGGATAGGCCTTCACGCTCTTTCCCGGGGGGACGCCGGCGATACGCACCTCCACCTCGCGGGTCATTTCGACCGCACGCGAGACCGAGATGGTGTACTTGACCGTCGGGGGCGAATAGCGGACGCCGGGGATCGGGTCCAGGGGGATGATATCCTGGATGCTCGAGGCGACGTCGCTCAGGCGGATCGTCTCCGTACGCACCTGCGAGATGCGTTCGAGCTGCAGCGCATCGCCATACACGGTCACCGAATCGGGCTCGACCCGCAGCGGAGACATCTCCACGTACTGCGAGCGGAAGCGAATCGACTTGACCGGAACGACGGGCACCTTCTTATGGCTCTCGGGCAGGAAGCGGAAGACAACCGTGTCCGAGATAAAGCTCTCCAGATGCACGTTGTCGCCATAGAGATCCTGCACGTACTTCTCCAGCGCCGAAGCGGGGATGTAGAACGCGTCCTCGCTACGGGAGGGATGCAGGTCTGCCGCCTGGAAACGGACCCGGCGGGGTTCCTTGCGGGCCGCCATCCGGTGAAGATGCCGGATGTTGAAGCCGGAGGCGCGGCAGCGGGCCTGGATCACGGCCTGGTTCGTGGAGGACTCCATCCGGCCGTCCAGGCTGCTCTCGGCGATAACCTCCACCGACAGCACGGTGACGTAGTCGGAGGAGAGATTCTTCAGGAGCCAGATAACGGACGCAATCAGCAGGGACAGGGCGATGACAGCCCATCCCTTGCTCTTGTCGCGCAGGGCGGCAGCGATCCGGTACGGCAGCTCCACGGCGCGTCGGATTTACTGCTGCGGAGTGAAATCCTTCTGCAGACCGGCCTTCGCCACGCGAAGCTTCGTCTCGCCGTCGACCTTGATCAGGGCCGTGGTCTCATTCACCTCGACGATCTCGCCGAAGATGCCGCCGACCGTGACGACCTTGTCGCCCTTCTTGAGGGCTTTGCGGAAGTTCTCCGCTTCCTTCTGCTGCTTGCGCTGCGGGCGGATCATAAAGAACCACATCACACCGAAGAGCAGGATCATCATAATCCAGAAGGTGCTGCCACCGAAGCCACCGGGCTGTCCGCCCTCGGTAGTCTGTTCTGCAGCGGCGCCGGCGGTCTCGGTAACGGCCTGTCCGGCGGTTTCAACGACCTGCTCCGCCTGGGCGGCAGCAAGGATCAAATTCGCAATGATAGGATGCATAATAAATTCTATTTTAAATTGTTACTATTTCAGGGATTTCGGCAGGCCCTTCTCTTCGATCAGGGCGGAAACGGTCTTGTCGAGGACGCCGTTGACGAAGGAAGCGCTCCGGGGGGTGCTGTAGAACTTCGCGATCTCGACCCACTCGTTGACCGACACGCGGGCCGGTACCTGCGGGATGTGCTCCACTTCGGCCAGGCCGAGGATGATCAGCACGCGGTCCGCCGCGCAGATCCGGTCGCGGTCCCATCCGCGGGTCGCCGCGCTGACCCGGTCGTCGTAGTCCGCGTAGCCGGCAAAGGCGCCCTGCAGTAGCTTGCGGGCGAACTCCCGGTCGCTGTCAACGGCCTTGCCTTCCGCGGCAAGCATCTCGCTGCGATACAGGGGCGGGAGCTCCCAGCGGCCCTTTTTCGCCACCTCTGGCAGCAGCTGACAGGCAACACCAAGGGCATAGTCAAGGTCATCGACCCAGTAGATCGACAGGTCCTCGATGATCTTTTCGAGATCCGGGTCGTCCTGCAGCAGCTCCTCGAAGATGTGGCAGAACAGCGCGGCATCCTGCACGAGGCTGCGCTCGGGGTTGTTCATATATTCGGCATACCAGGGCTGCTCGGTCAGCCGCTCATAGAGTTTGCGCAGGAGGGCGTCGTAATTGTCCCAGGCGAGGGGCTTGCGCTCCAGCTGTTTCTGAAAATCGGGGTCTTCGAGCAGCAGGCGGGAAAGGCCGTTTTCGACGAATTTGAGGTTCGGATTTCGCTCTTCCTCGCTCGCGCTGAACTTCGCGCGGGAGGCTTCGATCCGGCGGGATGCCTCGGCCGTCAGGGCCGGAATTCCATTCAGGACAAAGAGATACAGATCCCGTACCGACTCGCACGAGCGCTCGAATTCGGCCAGGGCGTCCTTCAGAGACATCGAACGGTTCCCGCTGTAGGAGAAGAGTTCTTTGAACGCCTTGATCCGGAGGATTCTTCTGTTAAGCATACTTTTCAAAAAAAATTCTTGCAAATATACTGAAAATTGAAAGAAATTTCGTTACTTTTGCGAGAATTCATTTAAAAAACAGAAGTATGTATAACGAGGATTATGAGAATGGCCGGGGCTACGACCGCAATGCAGAGGATGTTTACTCCAAACCCGTCCGGGCAGGAAAGCGCACCTACTTCTTCGATGTGAAGACGACGAAGGGCAACAATGATTTCTATCTGACCATCACCGAGAGCAAGCGCCGTCAGGATCACGACGGTAACTTCTCCTACGACAAGCACAAGATCTTCCTCTACAAGGAGGACTTCGACAAGTTCGCCGAGGGTCTCGCAGAGGCCGTGGCCTACATCCGCAACACCTGCTTCAAGGGTGCTCAGCCGGAGCCGTACAAGCGCCAGGAGCCTGCCGCCCAGGACGAAGACCAGTTTTAGTCGCTTAGATTAAACCCCCATACTTATGCAAGGAAACGGCCCGCAAAATGCACGCGCCGCGGCTGATTATATCAGGACGCGGCTCGTCGGAACCCCCTATGAAGGCGTCCGTCCCGCCGCCGGCATCGTTCTCGGCAGCGGCCTCGGCGCCCTCGCCGACAAGATCGAGGACCAGACGGTCATCCCTTACTCCGACATCCCCGGCTTCCCGGTCTCGACGGCCGTGGGGCACAAGGGAAACTACATTTTCGGCAAGCTCGGCGGACGGACCGTTGTCGCGATGCAGGGCCGGATCCATTACTATGAAGGCTACGGGATGGACAAGGTCGTCCTCCCGATCCGCGTGATGATGGCGCTCGGAATCGGCGTCCTCTTCGTCTCGAACGCGGCCGGCGGCGTGAATTTCCATTTCCACGTCGGCGACCTGATGGTGATCCGGGACCACATCAACCTGCTCCCGAACCCGCTCATCGGCCCGAACGACGACGAGGAAGGCCCGCGCTTCCCCGATATGACGCGCCCCTACGACCCGAAGCTCATCGCCAAGGCCCGCCGGATCGCGCGCAAGAGTGGCTATTCCCTGCAGGAAGGCGTCTATCTGGCCGATTCCGGTCCGTCCTACGAGACCCCGGCCGAGTACCGCTTCTACCGGACGATCGGGGCGGACGCCGTCGGAATGAGCACGGTCCCCGAGGTGATCGTCGCCCGCCACGCGGACATTCCGGTCTTCGGGATGTCGGTCATTACGAACGAGGCGCACGATGACTACGCGGATGATTACGCCAACGACGGCGAGGATGTCGTCCGCGCCGCCGCTGCTGCGTCCGTCAAGATGACCGCCCTCTTCGAAGAGCTGATCCGGACGCTCGATTAAGTTAACTTAGCACCAGGAAAAGTGCGGAATCGGTTCGAGTTTGAACAGGTTCCGTTTGTGCCGGTCGTCAATCCGCTGTTTGACGGCCGGATCTTCGCATACCCCCGTCCGAATGTAGCGGTCAAGGACGGCATAGGTAAAGCCGAGATTGTCCTCGTCCGTTTTGCCCGTCAGGCCGTCCGAGGGCGCTTTTTCTACGAGGTCCACGGGCAGGCCGAGCGCCTTCCCGACGGCGATCACCTCCTGCACCGTCATCCCGCCGAGCGGGGAGAAATCCCCCGCCGCATCGCCGTAGCGGGTCGAATAGCCGACCCAGTCCTCCGAGAGGTTGCAGGTGTTCGCGACGCGACCGTTCAGCGACTGAGAGACAGCGTACAGGGACGCCATCCGAAGGCGCGGAGCGAGGTTGATCCGCGTCTGCGTGGAAACCGCAGCGCCCATCCCTTCTTCCAGTTTCTCCCCTACCTCGGCCATCACTGCCTGAAAGGCGTTGCCGATGTTGATCTCGAGGTGCGCGATCCCGAGGTGCGCAATCAGCCGGTTCGAATCCGCGATGTCGGGCTGGACGCCGTTCGGCATCGTCACGCCGATGACCCGGTCCTTTCCGAGCGCCGCGACGCAGAGGGCCGCGACGACGCTGCTGTCCTTGCCGCCGGAAATCCCGATCACGGCGTTGCATCCCGGACCGTTCTGATCGAACCAGTCCCGTATCCACTGCACCGCCCGGTCCCGGACCGCTGCGGCATCAAAAGTATAGGCTTGCATAGGCTTCCGATTTTCCCGGCAAACTTACATAAAAAAACGCGAATCCGGTAAAAAAAGCAGTTTTTCAAACGAAGTTTGCGCAATTTTTCGTAAATTTGTAGGCAGTATGGATTATTGCGGCTATGCTCGAAACGATCAAGACACAACTGGACCGGCTGATTGCCCTGTATGAGGCCGAAAAGGCGGAGAACATCCGTCTCCGGAGTCGTATTGACACGCTGAGCACCGAAAACGATACCTACAGGAAGCAACTGTCCGAACGGGAAGAACAGATAGACAATCTCAGGTTAAAGCAGGCCTTCTCCGCCCCGGAATCCGGCGCCAATCCGGAAACCCGCGCGAAGCTCGCCAAGATGATCCGCGAGATTGACAAATGCATCGCATTGCTGGAAAGTTAAAATGGAGCAGAAGATTACGATCCGCATCGCCGGAAAGGATTTCGTCCTGAAGGCGAGCAGCCCGGAAAACGAGGAGCTGATCCGTCTCGCCGCGATCGAGATTGGGAAAAAGCTGCTCGCCTACCAGTCCCGGTTTACGGGACGCGAGCTGTCGGATATCCTCAGCTTCGTCGCCCTGAACGAGGCGATCACGGCCCTCACCCTGCAGCGCAAGCTGGACGGGGCCGCCGCCGAAGCCGACGAGCTTTCTGCGCATTTGGAAGCCTATCTGGCCCAGGAAGAACAGGAAGAAAAAGCTTAGCCGTCAGGACGTCGGCGTGCTGAAAACAACAGTACAACAACGTACCGGGTTGACTCAGGCCGGGGATGACAGGCCCCTGGTTACCTTCGCGGGATTCCGCAGCGATGCGGGACGCGGGAAGTCAGTAACCGGCCGGGACCCAAATCTTATTTTTTAAGATTTTCTGACACTACGCCCCTGACGGCTTTTTCTTTACAGCGGCTTCCGGAGAAGGTATCGCCCTTTCCGGAAGCCGCTTTTCCGTGCCCGGAACTGAAACGTATAACCTTGTTTAACCACACCTAGACCAAGAAAATATATGACTACGACACTGAGTCTTTTACTGGGTATCGCGATCGGCGCCGTCGTGGCGCTGGGCGCCTACCTGATTATCCGGAAACTGATACTTAAGGGACGCCGGGACGAAATCATCGAAAAAGCCGAAATCGAAGGCGAAAAGATCAAGAACGAAAAGATCCTCCAGGCCCGGGAGAAGTACCTGCAGCTCAAGAGCGAGCACGAGCGGACCGTCAACGAGCGCAATGCGCATCTGCGGGAGGCGGAGAACCGCATCCACCAGAAAGAGGCGGCCCTGAACCAGCGCAGCAACGAACTCGATCAGAAGCAGCGCGAGACCGACTCCGCCCGGCAGAGCCTGAAGGCCCGCGAGGAGAACCTCAACCGCAAGACCGCCGAAGCGGAAGAGCTCCGGCAGCAGGTCAACCGGCAGCTCGAAGAAGTCGCCGGAATGTCCGCGCAGGATGCGAAGAACCTCCTGATGGAGAATATGAAGGCCGAGGCGCGCAGCCAGGCGCAGGCCTACATCAACGACACCGTCGACGAGGCCCGGCTGAACGCTGCGAAGGAAGCCAAGCGGATCATTATCAACACGATCCAGCGTACGGCGACGGAAACCGCGATCGAGAATGCCGTCACGACCTTCCCGATTGACAACGACGAGATCAAGGGCCGCATCATCGGCCGTGAGGGCCGCAACATCCGCGCCCTGGAGGCCGCTACAGGCGTCGAAATCGTCGTGGACGACACCCCGGACGCGATCCTGCTGAGCGCTTTCGACCCGGTCCGCCGCGAGGTGGCCCGACTGGCCCTGCACCAGCTGGTCATCGACGGGCGCATCCACCCGGCCCGCATCGAGGAAGTCGTTGCGAAGGTACAGAAGCAGCTCGAGGAGGAGATCCTCGAGACCGGCAAGCGCACCTGCATCGACCTCGGCATCCACGGCGTGAACATCGAGCTCGTCAAGCTCGTCGGCCGGATGAAATACCGTTCCTCCTACGGACAGAACCTCTTGCAGCACTCCCGCGAAGTCGCGAACATCAGCGCGATCCTCGCCTCCGAGCTGGGCCTGAACCCGAAGATCGCGAAGCGGGCCGGCCTCCTGCACGATATCGGCAAGGTCTCCGACGAAGATCCGGATCTGCCGCACGCCCTCCTCGGTATGAAGCTCGCCGAGCAGTACAAGGAGCGCCCGGAAATCTGCAACGCCATCGGTGCGCACCACGAAGAGGTCGAAATGACCAGCCTGATCGCCCCGATCGTGCTCGTGGGTGACGCGATCTCCGGCGCCCGTCCGGGAGCCCGTCGCGAGGTCATCGAGTCCTACATCCGCCGGCTCAAGGGGATGGAGGATCTCGCCCAGGCTTATCCGGGCGTCACGAAGGCCTATGCGATCCAGGCGGGCCGCGAGCTCCGCGTCATCGTCGGCGCCGAGCAGGTCACCGACCAGCAGGCCGGCAACCTTTCCGCCGACATCGCGAAGAAGATCCAGGACGAGATGACCTATCCGGGTCAGGTCAAGATCACGGTCATCCGCGAAACCCGCTCGGTAGCTTATGCGAAGTAAATGCTTCTCCCTCCTGGCCGCTCTGGTCCTTTCCCTGCCCCTTTTCGGGCAGCAGGCCGGGACCGTTGCGGACCATACGGTAAGCTGGGAAGTCTCCAGTGAGGAAATCAGCCCGGACGTCTACCGGGTAACCCTCAACGGGACCATACTCCCCGGCTACCACATCTACGACACCCAGGACCCGTATTCCGGCACGGAGCTGGAGCTCTCCGGAAGCGGCTTCATCGCCGATGTGCTCCGGGAAACGGAGCCGGCAACGGACGGCGTGTACTACGACCGGGCCGTGTTCTATTTCGATGTAATGATGGACAGCCGAGAACCGGTTACGCTTGAGGGCAGCCTCTACTGGACCGCCTGCCGGGAACAGGTCTGCGGCTTTCCGGAAGAATTCCCCTTCACCCTGACCCTTACGCCCCGCTCCTATGCCGGAGCCGGCTCGGAGACCCTCACGATCGAGGACATCGAGCCGACGGCCCTGACCCGGGAACGGGAGACGGGCGCCGACGACTCGCTGTGGGCCCTTCTGATCGAGGCCTTCCTCTGCGGCCTGCTGATGCTGCTGACCCCCTGCGTTTTCCCGATGGTCCCGATGACGGTGTCCTTCTTCCTCAAGGGCAGCGCCTCGCCGGCGGCCGGACGTTTCAAGGCGATGATGTACGGCGTGTTCATCGTGCTCCTCTACACGCTCCCGATCACGGTGCTGATCCTGGTGACCTGGCTCGCGGGCGGCGACGACACGACGGCCGACATCTTCAACTGGTTCTCCACGCACTGGATTCCGAACCTGACCTTCTTCGTGGTCTTCATCCTCTTCGCCATTTCCTTCTTCGGCGCCTTTGAGATCACGCTCCCCTCTTCGCTCGTGACCAAGAGCGACCGCAAGGCGGACCGGGGCGGCCTCGGCGGCATCTTCTTTATGGCGCTCACACTCGTGCTGGTGTCCTTCTCCTGCACGGTGCCGATCGTGGGAACGGTGCTCATCTCGTCCGTGCGCGGGGCCTTCTGGACCCCGATCCTGACGATGCTCGTCTTCTCGATCGCCTTTGCGCTGCCGTTCACGCTGCTGGCCCTTTTCCCGAGCTTTATGAAGAAGATGAAGAGCGGAGCCTGGCTGAACAGCGTCAAGGTCGTCTTCGGCTTTATCGAACTCGCCCTCGCCTTCAAGTTCCTTTCGATGGCGGACCAGTCGTATCACTGGGGCCTGCTTGACCGCGAAGTCTATCTTGCGATCTGGATCGTCATCTTCTCGCTGATGGGGCTCTACCTGATGGGGAAGATCCGCTTTGCGCACGACGACACGCCGGTGGAGAAGATCTCCATCGTGCGCCTCGGCCTGATCATCACGACCTTCTCCTTCGTCGTCTATATGGTCCCGGGTATGTGGGGCGCACCGCTCAAGGCCCTGTCGGGCTACCTGCCGCCCCTTGAGACGCAGGATTTCAACCTCTTCGTGCCGGGCGGCCTGCAGGCTGCACCCTGGCCGGGAGACACGGCGGGTCAGGGTAACGCACCGGAGTCCGAAATGGCGCGTCGCTACGACCTGAAGATGCCCCTGCAGCTCGAAGGCTATTTCTCGATCGAGGAAGGCCTGGATGCCGCGAAGACGCTCGGAAAACCGGTCTTTGTCGATATCACGGGACATAGCTGCGCGAACTGCCGCGAGATGGAAAACCGCGTCTGGAGCGATCCGGCGGTCTATGCGCTGCTTCGCGACGGCTTTGTCAAGGTCGCCCTCTTTACCGACGACAAGAGCGAGCTCGCCGAGCAGGACTGGATCACGACCGACAGCGGGAAGGTACTCCGACAGCTCGGCGCGGCGAATGCCTACATCGCGCTCAAGCGCTTCGGCGTCAATGGGAAACCGAACTACATCCTGCTCGACGAGGACGGTGAGGCGCTATCGGATATCTGGGGCTATAACCTCGACGCGGGGGCCTTCGCGGCCTTCCTGCGCGACGGGATCGAAGCCTATCGGGTGAAACACGCAGAAGCTGAATAAATGATGATGAAACGAATCCTTTTCCTGGCGGCCTCCACAGCCGCCCTCCTGCTGCTATTCTCGTGCAGCCAACCCCGGCAGGTCCGGATCGAAATCCTCACCACGAACGACGTCCACGGCCGCTGGTTCGACGAACCGTACGAGGGCGGACCGCAGCGGGGATCGCTCCTTGCCGTCAACACGGTGGTGGACAGCGTCCGCGCCGCGGCGGGATCGGACCGGGTCATCCTGATTGATGCCGGTGACTGCCTGCAAGGCGACAATGCCCCCTACTATTATAATTATGTCGAGACGGAAGCCCCGCACCTTTTCCCGCGGCTGATGGCTTATATGGGCTACGATGCGGTCTGCGTGGGCAACCACGACATCGAGACCGGCCATCCCGTCTATGACCGGGTGCGCCGCGAGCTCGAGGACGCGGGCATCCCCTTCCTCGGCGGCAATGCGATCGACGCAGCGAGCGGAAAGCCCTATTTCACGCACCATACGCTCATCGAGCGGGAGGGCGTGCGCATCCTCCTGATCGGCTACACGAACGCAAACATCCGCGCCTGGCTCGACGAATCGCTCTGGAAAGGGATGCGCTTCGAAGCGCTGCTGCCGCTGGTGCAGGGTGAGGTCGATGCGCTACGGGAAGAGCTGCATCCCGACGCGGTCATCGTAGCGACGCACTCAGCGACCGGCCAGGGTGACGGGACCGTCCTCGAATCCGAGGGCCTCGATCTCTTCCAGAGCCTCCGCGGGGTCGATTTCCTGATCTGCTCGCACGATCACCGGCCCTACGTCGCCGTGACCGATTCGATCTGCCTGATCAATTCCGGCTCGCACGCGCGGAACCTCGGGCACGGGATCCTTACCCTCGATCTCGATGCCGACGGGAAGGTGGTCGGGAAGCAGCTGGATGCCGAACTGATCCCGGTTAAGGCAGAAAAGGCCGATCCCGCAATGCGGGAAGCCTTCCGGGCGGAGTATGAGGCGGTCAAGGCCTTCAGCCTCCGGGAAGTCGGGACGCTCACCGAGGCGCTCCGCACCCGCGACGCCTACACCGGCGAGAGCCTCTACATCGATTTCATCCACCTGATCACTCTGCTGAGCGCCCAGCCCTACGGGGCCGACATTTCCTTCGCGGCGCCGCTGACCTACAACGGCACGATTCCCGCCGGCACCCTCGTCTATAACGATCTGTTTACAATTTATCCTTTTGAGAACCAGCTCTTTATCTGCGAGATGACGGGAAAGGAGATCCAGGATTACCTCGAATGGGACTACGACCAGTGGATTCAGCCCTCCCCCGGGCCCGAGGATCCGCTGCTTCGGATTGTCGAGGGCGACGACTCGCGAACCGGCGCGAGGGGCTGGTCCTTTGTCGGCCGCTCCTACAACTTCGACTCTGCGGCCGGACTCAACTACACGGTCGATATCACGCGTCCCGCCGGACAGCGGATCCGGATTGCAGGCCTGGCCGATGGCCGTCCCTTCTCTCTGTCGAAGACCTACCGCGTCGCGATGACCTCCTACCGCGCCAACGGCGGCGGAGGCGGCCTGACCGAGGGTGCCGGGATTCCGGCCGAGGAGCTCGAAGGCCGCATCGTCGCCCGGCTGCCCGAACTGCGGGAGCTCATCTACCGCTTCCTGCAGGAAGAAGAGGGTGCGATCTCGCCCGAGCTGATTGCGAGGTATAAAAAAGTCCTCGGCAGCTGGCAGTTCATACCGGCGGCCGAGGCCTCTAAGAAATTACAGCGCGATATCGAGCGCCTGTTCGGGACGGATTAGTCTCCGAGCGGTTCCAATTCATAAGCCGTGTCGTAGGAGAGGGTATCCTCCTGCGGCACGGCTTGTCCTTCGAAGAGGGCATTGATCTCCTCTTCCGAAAGGCCCCCTTTCGCAGCTTCCGCTTTTTTCTCAGCAGAACCGTTGCCGGTGCAAGAGGCCAGCAGCAGCGCGGAAAGGGCCAGGGTCAGAAAGCGCATTACTTCTGACGGTTCTTGTATCTCTGATAGAACTTGTCCACGCGGCCAGCGGTGTCGACCAGCTTGACCTTGCCCGTGTAGAACGGGTGAGACGTGTTGGAGATTTCAATCTTGACGCAAGGGTACTCGACGCCATTGACCTCGAGGGTGTCCTTGGTCGTAGCGCAAGAGCGCGTCACGAACACGGTGTCATTGGACATATCCTTGAAAGCTACAAGACGGTAGGTTTCGGGATGAATTCCTTTTTTCATTTCACTAGTGACTTTAAAAAACGTTTTCTCTCAAAAAACCGCTTCGCATAAGGCGAAACGGATTCTTGGTGAGGACTAGCAGACTTGAACTGCTGACCTCCTGCCTGTCAAGCAGGCGCTCTAAACCAACTGAGCTAAGCCCTCAAAAGGACTGCAAAGGTAGTAAGTTTTTTTGAATCGGCAAACTTTCCGTCCAAAAATTTCACTTTTTTTCCTTTTCAGCCGCGTTACCAACCCATTTTGATGTTTTCGGCCATCGCTTCGGCGAGGCGCTGACGTGCCTCCCGGCTCGACCAGGCGACGTGCGGACTGAAACGGAGCCGCTCCGGATGCTGAAGATGCATCAGCGGGCTGTCCAGCGGAAGCGGTTCCTTCACATAGACATCGAGCGCCGCACCGGCAATCAGGCCCTCATCGAGCGCCCGAGCCAAGTCCGCCTCGACAGCAATCCCGCCGCGGCCGGTATTGACCAGGAAAGCCGTCCGTTTCATCTTTTTGACCTGCTCGTAGCCAATCAGCCCCGCCGTCCGTTCGTTGTAGGGAGCGTGGATGCTGATCACGTCGGAGCCGCTCAGGAGTTCCTCCAGCGACACGGCCGGATAGTCCTTGCAGTGCGCCGTACCCGAGGTCGAGAAATACTGCACCTCCATCCCGAAGGCGGTCCCGATTGCGGCCACCCGCTGCCCGATCGCTCCCATCCCGACAATGCCGAGGCGCTTTCCCTTCAGCTCCATAAACGGGGTCGTGGGATCGGTATGGACGCTGCCGGCCGAGTAGGAGCCGCTGCGGACCTTTTCATCATAATAGAAGGCGCAGCCAGCGAGGTTCAGGATGTGCATCCAGGCGATCTGCGCGACCGAATCGGTCGAATAGGCCGCGACGTTGCGCACGAGCACGCCACGCGCATCGCAAAGCGGAACATTGATGTTGTTGATCCCGGTCCCGGCTTCGCAGATCAGGCGTAGCTGCGGCCCAGCGGCGTCGAGGAAGGCCTCGTCGACGATCACTTTGTTCAGCAATACGACATCGGCTCCCCGCGCCCGCTCCCGGGCCTCTTCGGCGGTAGAAGAATAGTAAGTAGTCAGCTCGCCCAGAGCGGCGATCGAAGTCAGCGGGGTATCCCCCATCGTGCCGGCATCGAGAAAGACAATCTTCAGCATAGGGCATCAAAGGAATTTAGCGACAGCGGCATAGTAACTCTTCGAAATCGGCACGTTCTCCAGGCCCGGCGTATCGAGTTCGGCCAGGGCGAAGCCGCTGCTGTCCTTGCGCACGAGGCGGATGTGCTCCGGGTTGACGAAGAAGGAGCGATGGCAGCGGATCAGGCCGTGGCGGGTCAGCGACTCCTCGAGGGCCCGCATCGACGAGCGGAGGTTGTAGCTGCGTGGCTTTCCGCTATCGAGATAATGCACGTTGACGTAATTGATCTCGGACTTGACGTAGAGGACGGCCTCCTGCGCGATGATAAAGCGGAGTTTCTTGTACTCATCGTAGAAGCGGATCAGGGACTTGTCGTCCACGGCTTCCTCCTCCCGATGCCGCAGATAATGCAGCTGCACCCCCATCCCGAGAAGCGTATAGGGATAGATCATCGTGATCGAGAAGTAGGTGAAGCAGCGGGTCAGGATCTCAAACAGCGGTATATCGACCCCGATCACCGCAAAGACGATCGCCAGATAGAGGGTCTGGAAAAGCGCCGTGAACACGAGCTCGCCTGCGCTCCAGAGGACATAGATCGCCCAGGTCATCCGCAGTTGCCGCCGCAGGATAAAGAGCAGCATCCGGGTAATCGAGAGGACCGCGATCGTAATCAGGGTAACGAAAGTCAGATTCAGCGTGTAGCTTGACCCCCCGGTCGTCAGGAATTCGGAGACGTGGAAGGGGTCCACGACCAGCACGTAAACGAAGAGAAAGAGCGGAGCAAGCAGGAAATGCATACAATTGCTCGGCATCTTGTAAAATGTTTTCGGAATCACCTTCATTTTCGTCCACATTTTTGTTGGGACAAAGATACAAATTTTTTGAATTTCATCCCTAAATCGGCACTTTTATCCCTAAATATCGTTTTTCGTCCCTTTTCTTTCGTCCCTACAACTTTATTTGTGTAAAGACTTGCAGACCCCGTAACTTTGCCATCGAGAAAAACGAAAACGATTATGAAAAACAAGGAATTTACCTCCGTTGAAAACCTTGGGCGTACGGACTCCGAGCCGCGCAGCATTTTCGTCCGTCGCCGCCGCCTGCTCTCCGAGGATGAACTCAGCGCTATGGCGTCCGCTCCCCGCTTCCAGTCCAAGATGCGCTCCGCTCAGGCCTAAAGCCCGAAGCTTCTTTCCGATTTCCTTGGGAAATCGAAGAGAAAGTCGTACATTCGCGTCTTGTTAATGGCAACGTACGCGCTTTGGGACATACAGGAGCTGCCGCTGGGCATTCCGATGATCCGCCGCAAGGTGGAGGCTTTCCTGGAGACCAATGGTCTTCGCCTGGAAGCCGTGGATGCGTATTTTGCCATTGAAAGTCCCGAAGGCCGGATTCTGGCCGGCGGGGGTTACCAAAAAGACATACTCAAGTGCATCGCCGTCGCGGAGCCTTATCGCTCCGAGGGGCTGATGGCGCCGATCGTTTCCCGACTGCTGCAGGAAGTCGGTTCGCGGCAGGTCAAGGTCTTCACCAAGCCGGAGAACCGCGCCGTCTTTGAGAGCCTGGGCTTTCACCTGCTGGCCTCGGCCCCGAAAGCCATCCTGATGGAAACGGGCGCCGGCCTTGAGGCCTACTGCCGCTATCTGGAAGGCTTCCGCCGCCCTGGGAAGGTCGGCGCTATCGTACTGAATGCCAATCCCTTCACCCTCGGGCACCGCTATCTCATCGAGAAGGCGCTCAAGACCGTGGACCGGCTCTTCTTGATCCCGGTCCGGGAGGAAAACCCGCCATTCTCCTATGCAGAGCGCGTAGCGATGATCCGCGCCGGTGTCGAAAAATGGGGTGAAAAGGTCGTTGTGCTCGAAGGCAGCGACTACCAGATTTCCGCCGCGACCTTCCCGAGCTATTTCCTGAAAGAGCCGTCGGACGCCGCCGAGACGCAGATGCGCCTCGATCTCGATCTCTTCAGCCGCCATATCGCTCCGGCGCTTGGCGCTTCTGTCCGTTTTGTCGGGAGCGAGCCCGCCGATGCGCTGACCGCCCGCTACAACCGCCTGATGAAGCGCGAGCTGGGTGACATCAACTTGGTTGAGATCCCTCGCCTGAAAGGCGCCAACGGCCGATTTGTCACTGCTTCCCGCGTCCGAAAGGCCCTCGAAGAAGGCCGTCTGTCCCGGGCCGCAGCGCTCACGCCGGCCTCAGACCGGCCCTACCTGCTGGCTGCACTGGCCGAGCGGGCCCTTCGTCTCGAAGCTGAAGCACCCCTCAAGCCCGGCCTGGTCTGCCCGGAAGGTCCCGGTGCGCACCGCGATATGGACCTGCGCCTGATGCAAAAAGGCATCGCGGCGATCCGGCCCTATTTCCCGGCGATGGTCCTCAGCAGCGATCCGGATGCACTCCGTCAGCTCGGTATCGAAGCCGAAGCGGCCATGCTTCGGGCTACGGGCGGGGTCAACACGCACCGCGGCGCCATTTTCGCCTTCGGACTCGCCCTCCGCTCAGGTGGTAATTCCCGGAAGATCGCCCGCCTCGCGAAAGCCGTCTGCGGTCCCTTACGCACCCCCGGCGCCCGCGAAAACGCGCTCGGAGGGTACCTGGACGTTTTCGCCTTCGGGCTCCCCTACTACCGCGATATCCAACGGCAGCCGTATGCCCTGCAGCGCCTGCTGTGTTACTATATGGCGACGTTAACCGACAGCTGCGTCCTGCACCGGGGCGGAGCGGAGAAGGCCGAAGCGCTGAAATCGCTGGCCGCTGAAGCGTTCGAAGCCCTCCATCACGAAAGCGACGCGGTAACGATCGAAACGCAGCTTCGCGCGCTCTGCCGCTACTGCGAAAAGGAAAACCTTTCCCCCGGCGGCGCGGCCGATCTCCTTGCCTTGACTATATTTATCGATTCCATTAACGCATAATTACACACAACTATGGTAGAACTGATTCCGCACGGCGTGTTTCTTCTTGACGGGGCGAAAATCGTCTCCGAAGGCCCCCTGAGCCCGGACGAAGCCCGCGAGCAGACCCTTACCTATCAGATTCTCAGATCGCACGATATTAGCGGTGCGAAGGGCAAACAGCTCCACATCCGCTTCGATGCGATGGTTTCCCACGATATCACCTACGTCGGCATCATCCAGACGGCGCGCGCGAGCGGCCTCGAGACCTTCCCGCTGCCCTATGCGATGACCAACTGCCACAACTCCCTCTGCGCCGTCGGCGGCACGATCAACGAGGACGACCACGTCTTCGGCCTCTCCGCGGCGAAGAAGTATGGCGGCATCTATGTCCCTGCCAACCAGGCGGTTATCCATCAGTACGCACGCGAAGCGCTGACCGCCTGCGGGAATATGATCCTCGGCTCCGACTCGCACACCCGCTACGGCTCCCTCGGCAATATGGGTGTCGGCGAAGGCGGCGGCGAGCTCGTCAAGCAGCTGCTGAAAAACACCTGGGACATCAACGCCCCCGAGGTCGTCCTCGTCTGGCTCGAAGGCAAGCCCAGGCACGGCATCGGCCCGCACGACGTCGCGATCAGCCTCGTCAAGGCCGTCTTCGAGAGCGGCTTCGTCAAGAACAAGGTGCTCGAATTCGCCGGCCCGGGCGTCCAGGAGCTCCCGATCGACTTCCGCAACGGCATCGACGTGATGACGACCGAAACGACCTGCCTCTCCTCAATCTGGATCACTGACGAGGTGGTCAAGGCTTACTACGAGGAGCACGGCCGTCCGGAGGCCTTCAAGGTCCTGCAGCCCGGTAAGGTCGCGTACTACGACGCGATGGTGCGCATCGACCTCTCGAGTCAGGAATCGATGATCGCCCTCCCCTACCATCCCTCCAACGCCGTCACGATCCACGAGCTCCAGGCCGACCCGGAGCGGGTCCTGAAGGCCATCGAGGAAGACACGAAGAAGCGCTTCGGCGAGAGCGTCCATCCCGACCTGCTCTCCAAGATCCGCGGCGGCAAGGTCTGGGCGGACCAGGGCATCATCGCCGGCTGCTCGGGCGGTACCTATGACAACCTCTCCGAGGCCGCGACCATCCTCAAGGGCAAGTCGATCGGCAACGACTACTTCACGATGAGCGCTTATCCGCAGTCGACCCCAGTCTATCTCGCGACGACGCGGGGCCACATCGCCGAGGAACTGCTCGAAGCGGGCGTCGTGATCAAGCCGGCCTTCTGCGGCCCGTGCTTCGGCGCCGGTGACGTCCCGTCCAACAACGGCCTTTCGATCCGCCATACGACCCGCAACTTCCCCAACCGCGAGGGCTCCAAGCCCGGCCAGGGGCAGATTTCGATGGTGGCGCTGATGGATGCCCGGTCAATTGCCGCAACGGCGGCCAGCGGCGGTTGCATCACGGCCGCGACCGATATCGAGTACACGGACAACCACCAGCCCTACCATTTCGACGGCCGCATCTACCGCAGCCGCATCTATAATGGCTACGGCAAGGCCGACCTGTCGCAGGAGCTCCGCTACGGCCCGAACATCAAGGACTGGCCGGCGATGTATCCGATGGAGAAGAATATGCTCCTCGAGCTCGCCGCCGTCATCCACGATCCGGTCACGACGACCGACGAGCTGATCCCGTCCGGCGAGACCTCGAGCTATCGCTCCAACCCGCTCAAGCTCAGCGAATTCGCTCTCAGCCGCCGCGTGCCTGAGTATGTCGGCCTCTCCAAGCGGATCCAGTCGGAGGACCACGAGCGCCGCGCCGGGAACGTTCCCGCGAACGTCGCGGCCGCCCTCGCGAAGGTCGGCGCCTCCGCGGCGGACACCTCCTTCGGCTCCTGCGTCTTCGCCAACAAGCCCGGCGACGGCTCGGCCCGCGAACAGGCCGCGTCCTGCCAGAAGGTGCTCGGCGGCGATGCGAACATCTGCTACGAGTACGCGACGAAGCGCTACCGCAGCAACTGCATCAACTGGGGCATCGTTCCCTTCACGATTGCGCCGGAGACGCCCTTCGACTATGCGGCCGGGGACTTCGTCTTCGTCCCGGGCATCCGGGAGGCGATCCTCGGCGGCGCCGAAGAGATTGACGCAAAGGTCATTACGAAGGCCGGCGACGTCAAGCCGATTCACCTGTTCTTCCGCAACCTGACCCCTGCCGAGCGGGAAATCCTTGCCGATGGCTGTTTGATGAATTACTATAAGAATAGAAAATAGGAGATGGTTGGTTATATGAGATGGCCGATCACGTCGGCCATGACGTAACGTCATTCCCGGCTTGACCGGGAATCCCAAACAGCCCTAACGTCATTCCCGGCTTGACCGGGAATCCCAAACAGCCCTAACGTCATTCCCGGCTTGACCGGGAATCCCAAACAGCCCTAACGTCATTCCCGGCCCTAACGTCATTCCCGGCTTGACCGGGAATCCCAAACAGCCCTAACGTCATTCCCGGCTTGACCGGGAATCTCAAAGAAAGAAACAAACAACACAGATATACAATGAAAAAAATCCAAATGACCACACCGCTCGTCGAGATGGACGGCGATGAAATGACCCGCATTCTGTGGCAGATGATCAAGGACGAACTGATCCTGCCCTTCGTTGACCTGAAGACCGAATACTACGACCTGGGCCTTCCGAACCGCGACAAGACCTCCGACCAGGTAACGGTCGACAGCGCGAATGCGACCAAGCGGCTCGGCGTCGCCGTCAAGTGCGCCACGATCACCCCGAACGTACAGCGGATGAGCGAGTACAACCTGCACCAGATGTGGAAATCCCCGAACGGCACGATCCGCGCGATGCTCGACGGCACCGTCTTCCGCACACCGATCACCATCCCCTCGATCCATCCGGCCGTGAAATTCTGGAAGAAGCCGATCACCATCGCCCGCCACGCGTACGGTGACGTCTATCGCGACGTGGAGATCCAGACCACCGAGCCCGGTATCGCCAAGCTCGTCTTCGAAGGCGCCTCCGGACAGCGCATCGAGGAAGTGATCCACGAATTCGCCGGCCCCGGCGTCATCGAGGGTATGCACAACACCGACGCTTCGATCCGCAGCTTCGCCCACGCCTGCTTCAAATACGCCCTGGACGTGAAGGAGAACCTCTGGTTCGCCACGAAGGACACCATCTCGAAGAAGTATGACGGCCGTTTCAAGGCCATCTTCGAAGAGATCTTCGAGGCCGAATACAAGGAGCAGTTCGAGGCCGCCGGCATCGAATACTTCTACACCCTGATCGACGACGCCGTCGCCCGCGTGATGCGCAGTGAGGGCGGCTTCATCTGGGCCTGCAAGAACTACGACGGCGACGTGATGAGCGATATGGTCTCCACGGCCTTCGGTTCCCTCGCGATGATGACCTCCGTGCTGGTCAGCCCGGACGGCAAGTACGAGTTCGAGGCCGCGCACGGCACCGTGACCCGTCACTATTATAAATATTTAAAAGGTGAAGAGACCTCCACGAACCCGATGGCAACGATCTTCGCCTGGAGCGGCGCCTTCCGCAAGCGCGGCGAACTGGACAAGCTGCCTGAGCTGATCAACTACGCGAACCAGCTCGAAGCCGCCTGCTTCGACACGCTGAACGAAGGCCTTGAAACGAAGGACCTCGTCAGCCTGAGCTCCGGCGTTACGCCGAAGGGCCTGACCTCGCTGCAGTTCCTGCAGGAGATCCGCGCCCGCCTCGAAAAGCGTCTCGGCGCCTAGATATTCCGGATATAATCCAGGAGCGAACCGTCCCGGTTCATTACGACACCCACGATCTTCTCGCCGAAAGGCAGCGGATCGGGGGTGCCTATTATAGACCGTGCCTTCGCGGCGAGGTCGTGGATATCCACTACCTTCAGGCCAGCCTTGCGCAGACGCTCAGCTACATCCGGGCGGGACGGATTGACGGCGATGCCGTATTCGGTCACCACGACATCCACCGAGGCGCCGGGCGTGATCAGGGTCGTCACCTTCGGCACGACGCAGGGGATGCGGCCGCGAAGGAGCGGGCAGACGATGATCGACAGGGCACTGTCGGCGGCGGTATCCTGGTGTCCGCCGATCGCCCCGCGGATGATGCCGTCGGAGCCGACGAGGACATTGACGTTGAAGTCGGTATCCACCTCGAGGGCGCTCAGGATGACGATGTCGAGGGCGTGGGTCGCACTCCCCTTGTGCTCACCGGAGGCGTACTCGATCGAGGAGACTTCCTGGTGGAAGGGATCGCTTTTGATCGACTCCGCCGCGACCTTGTCGAAGGACTGGACGTCGATGAGGCGCCCGATCAGGCCCTCTTCGTGGAGCTTGACCATATGGGCCGTAATGCCGCCGAGGGCAAAGGAGGCCTTGATCCCGCGGGAAATCATCTCCTCACGGATGTACTTGACGACGGCGAGCGAGGCGCCGCCCGTTCCGGTCTGGATCGAGAAGCCGTCCTCGAAATAGCCGCTGTTGATCACGACCTTGGCTGCGGATTTCGCGAGCAGGATGTCCCGCGGATTCTTCGAATCGCGGATCGCGCCCGCCGAGATCTTCGAGCTGTCGCCGACCGAATCGACCAGCACGACCGACTCCACGAGCGAAGCGGAAATCGAACGGGGCATATTCGGGAAGGGAACGAGGTCGTCCGTGATGACGACCACGTGCTCCGCGTACTGCGCGTCCGGCAGGGCGTAGCCGAGCGAGCCGCAGATGGACTTCGCATTCTCGCTGCGGGAATAACCGCAGGCATTGCCAAGCTCGTCCGCGGACGAGGCGCCGAGGAAGGCGACGTCGATGTGCAGCTCGCCGGAAGCGATCGCGCTGCCGCGGCCGCCGTGGCTGCGGAAAACGACCGGCTCCTCCATCAGGCCGTGGGAGATCGCATCGGCGAGGGCACCACGGAGACCGGAGGTGGAGATTTTCGTAATGACGCCGGCGCGGATGTGGTCAATCAGCGGCGCGTGGACGTCGGAAAGGCTCGAAGCCGCAAGGTGCAGGCCCTTGAAGCCCATCTCCGCGAGCTTGTCCACCACGAGGTTGACGACCTTGTCGCCGCCGCGGAAATGGTGGTGGAAGGAAATGGTCATACCGTCGCGGAGACCGCTCCGGCGAATCGCCTCTTCGAGGCTGGTCAGTTTCGAATGGCGCATCATAGGGCAGCCTCCTCTTCCGTTAAAACGCCCGAGGCAAGGGCCAGGGCGATCGTCCGTTCAGCGCGGATGACGACCGGGCGGTCCACCATCTTGCCGTTGACGGCAATGACACCGGAGCCCTTCGCCTGCGCTTCCTTGATCGCAGCGACAATCTTGAGGGCCTTCTCGATGGCCTTCGGGGTCGGCGTAAACACTTCATTGACAATCTCGATCTGACGGGGATTGATGATCGATTTCCCGTCGAAGCCGAGGGTCTTGATATACTCGACCTCGGCGCGGAAGGTCTCCATATCGTCAAGGTTGGAATAGACGGTATCGAAGCAGGCGATGCCCGCAGCACGCGCGGCGACGACGATCGTCTCGCGGGCCAGGCGAAGCTCATCCCCGCCGGGGGTACGCTGCGTCTTGAGGTTCGCGGTGTAGTCCTCGGCCCCGAGGGCGATGCCCATCATCCGGGGCGAAGCCGACGCGATTTCGAAGGCGTTGACGATGCCGAGGGCACTCTCGATCGCCGCCATAATCTGCGTCCGGCCGACGGCGCCGATCTCTTCTTCCACCTTCAGGATCTCGGCCTCGAGCTCCCGGACCTCGTCCGCGGTTTCGGTCTTCGGCATACGGATCACATCGACCCCGGCCTTGACGACCGCCTCGACATCCTTCTTGCCGTAGGGCGTCGAGAGCGGATTGATCCGGACCACCATCTCGGTCGTGCCGTAATCGATGGATTTCAGCGCGTTATATACGAGCAGCCGGGCCGCGTCCTTTTCCGCCATCGTGACGGAATCCTCGAGATCCAGCATAATCGAATCGGGGCCGTAGATGTGTGCATCGGCCATCATTCCGGGATTGTTGCCCGGAACGAACATCATCGTTCTTCTCAGCCTTTCCATACGTCAACTCCCGTTGCGCGGACGGCGGCCGCGGTTACACGTGCCCGGATCGTGCAGTCCAGGGCTCCCTTATCGACGGCGGTGACATCCGCCTTCTCGATCCCGAGGCCCGAAAGGGTGTCCGTAATCAGGGCCCGGATCTGCGCACCGAACTGCGCGGCGACGGAGCTTTCCAGCGCAAGGGAAAGGCCGTCAGTGGTAGCGGGCGCAATGCGGACGAGGATGTCCCCCGACTCGAGCGTCCCGGCTACGGCATTCTGAATCTCCATAGCGATTATTCTGCCTGTTTTTCTTCTTTTTCTTTCGTGGAAAGGGCTTCCGCCGCTTCGGAGGCGTTCTCCGCCCGCTCCGTGGCCTGCGAGGCCTTCTCGTCCGCAACGGCTGCGGCGGCATCCGCGGCGGCCACGGCTGCGGCGGCGTTCTCGGCCGTCTCGGCGGCCTTCAGGGCCTTCTTGCTGTCCTTCAGCGTTTTCTGAGAGTCCTTCAGGGCCTGCTTGGTATCCTTGGCGGCCTGCTTACTCTTCTTGATTTCGGACTCAGCCTTCTTGATTTCCTGCTTGGCGAGCTGGATCTTTTCCTTGGCCTCCTTGATCTTGCTCTCATCGGCCTTGATCTCCTCCTTCATCCGGGAGATCTCGTTCTTGCGGGAGATCAGGTCCGCCTTCGCGGCAGCGCTGCGGTCCTTGGCGACCTTGTAGGTCTTCTTCTGGATGTCGAGGGCTTTCTTCTTGAGCTTGAGGGACTGCTTCTTCTGGTCGATGGCGAGTTTCACGCTCTCGATCGCGATTTCCTGCTGCCGGATGATGTTCTCCTGCTTGGTGATCTCGATCTTGGCAGCTTCAACCTCGGCCTTGGTCAGGGCTTCCTGATCCTTGTGCAGGCGGGCGGCGTCGGTGACTGCTTGCTGGTCAGCGTTGACCTTGTCCTTGTGTTCCGTAACGGTGGTCTGCGCGGAAGCGGCCCCGATGAAGGCCACGAGCGAAATGAGAGTCAAAAAGATGCGAAGTTTCATAGTATGGATCGGTTATCGTTTGTCTTTGTAGTAGCCTACAAAAGTAACAAATTCCCCCCATACCATCAAGATTTTTTATAACTTTGCACCCGCTATGGTAACGATTGAATTAGAAAAGCGACAGATCCCTGTCCTGCTCCTTACCGGCTACCTGGGTTCCGGCAAAACGACCCTCCTGAACCGTATCCTCTCCAACCGCAAAGGCATCCGTTTCGCCGTCATTGTCAACGACATCGGCGAGGTGAACATCGACGCCGACCTGATCGAAAAGGGCGGCATCGTCGGGCAGACCGACGACAGCCTCGTCGCCCTGCAGAACGGCTGCATCTGCTGCACGCTGAAGATGGACCTGGTCGCCCAACTCGGCGAATTGACCGCCACGGGCCGCTTCGACTACATCGTCATCGAGGCGAGCGGCATCTGCGAACCCGCGCCGATCGCACAGACGGTCAGTACGATTCCGCAGCTCGGGCCGCAGTACGCCAGCGGTTCCCTCCCCTACGTCGATTGCATCGTGACGGTCGTTGACGCACTCCGGATGAAGGAGGAATTCGACGGCGGAGACGCGCTGAGTCGCGACGGCATCGGCGACGAAGACCTGGAGCGCCTCGTGATCGAGCAGATCGAGTTCTGCAACATCGTGCTGCTGAACAAGGCCTCGGAGGTCTCTCCGGAGGAGCTCGGCAAGCTGCGCGGTATCGTCCGCGGGATCAACCCGGGCGCGAAGGTGCTCAGCTGCGATTATGGCGACATCGACCTCGACGAGATCATCTACACGGGGATGTTCGATTTCGACCGGGTCGCGACGTCGGCCGCCTGGATCGCCGCAATCGAGGGCGAAGAGGAGGAAGATGAAGAGGCGGAAGGCGAAGCCCTCGAATATGGGATTGATACCTATGTATATTATCGCCGCGGCGCGATGGACCTCAACCGCTTCGACGAGATCATCGCGCGCAAGTGGCCGAAGAACATCATCCGCGCCAAGGGCATCTGCTGGTTCAGCAACAACAGCGACAAATGCTGGCTCTTCGAACAGGCCGGCAAGCAGATCAGCCTCCGCGATGCGGGCCTGTGGTTCGCCGTGATGCCGAAAGAGCAGCTCGCGCAGATGATGCAGCGCGACGCACGCCTTCGTGCCGACTGGGACCCGGTCTATGGCGACCGGATGCAGAAAATCGTCTTTATCGGCCAGCACCTTGACAAAAAGGCGCTGTCCGATCTGATGGACAGCGCCCTGATGCCGGAGGAGTAGCTTTCCCTCTTAGAATATCCACTTCAGACCGAAGCAGGGACGGGCGTAGAAGCCGTCGTAGCCGGCGAAGTTGCAGGAGAATTCGACTTCCGTACCGATGTTCAGGTTCGGAACGCCGATGTGCTGGCCGATATTGTACCAGAGCTGCGGCTCGGAGATGAAGACGAACTTCGCCTCCTTCCCGAACTTCTCGCTGCCGGGCTCTTCGCTCGTAGCATACACGTTCTCGCCCCAGAGATCGGCAAAGCCGTTGAAGCGGAGGCCCTTCACGCCGAAGAGGTCCTGCATCCCCCAGACGAAGGTGAACTGCACGGGGAAGTCGCTGGTAAACCCGCGGCTGAAGGTCTTTCCGAGGAGCTTGAAATTGAAGGTGTTGCTGAAGTCGGCGTTGTGGATGAAATAATCGACGCCGAGGAGGAAATTCTGATTGATGCCCGGAAGGCCATTATACTCGACCTGCAGACTCAGCGGCGCGACGGCCGTTTCCTGCCAGAAGTTCAGGCAGCGGGCGATTTCCATATAGCTGCCGCTCGGGGCCTGGACGTTGTCGTTGTGGTCCCGGTAGTTGTAGTCGTAATCGACGAAGAAGTAGGTATTGCCCCAGGGGTCGCCATAGAAGCCCTCGAGGGTAGTGGTGATGTGACCGCGGTTCTTGCCGAAGTCGTAGAAGACCTGGAGGTTGGTCTGCGCGAAGGCGGAAGGGGCCAGCGCAAGGGCTGCCAGGGCAGCGAGGAGGAGGTGTTTGTTAGCCATATTTCGGGTGGTTTTATTTTCTGAGGGAAGGGTTGATCTCGAAGTCGACGGCCTTGTCTCCGCTCGGGTTCGCCCCGAATTCGTAATCCTTGCCGGGCAGGACGGCGTTCAGGATGACGCCGACGAGGGCGGCCGTCGCGAGGCCGCTCAGCTGCGTGAAGCCGAGGTCAATCGCGCCGGCGGGGCTGTAGGTGATGCCGATCGCGAGGACGAGGATCAGCGCGGCGATGATCACGTTGCGGCTCTTGGTAAAATCGACGCGGTTCTCGACGATGTTGCGGACGCCGACGGCGGAGATCATACCGTAGAGCACGAGCGAGACGCCACCGATCGCGGCTGCGGGCATACAGGCGATCAGGGCGCTGAATTTCGGGCAGAAGCTCAGCAGGATGGCGATCACGGCCGCAATCCGGATCACGCGCGGGTCATAGACTTTCGTGATGTTGAGCACGCCGGTGTTCTCGCCGTAGGTCGTGTTCGCGGGGGCGCCGAAGAGGGAGGCCAGCATCGTGGCGAGACCGTCGCCGATCAGGGTCCGGTGCAGGCCGGGGTTCTCGAGATAGTTGATGCCGGTGGTCGAGGAGATGGCGCACATATCGCCAATGTGCTCGACCATCGTGGCGAGGGAGATCGGGACGATCGCGATGATGGCGCTGATCAGGGTGGCCCAGACGGGGCTTTGGAGGGTCGGGAAGACGGTATTCTGCCACTGGAACGGCGTGCCGATCCAGGCGGCCTCACGCACCGGGCTGAAGTCGCAGAGTCCGCAGGCGGCGGCGACGAGGTAGGAGCCGAGCACCCCGAGGAGGATCGGGATGATGCGGATCATTCCCCTGCCCCAGATGTTGCAGACGATGATGATGGCGATCGCAAGGAGGGCAATCCACCAGGAGGAACTGCAGCTGCTGATCGCGGTGCCGGCGAGGGTCAGGCCGATCGCGATGATGATCGGGCCGGTGACGATCGGCGGGAAGAAGCGCATTACCTTCTTTGCGCCGAACGCGGCGAAAAGGCAGGCCAGGATGAAATAGATCAGGCCCGCAGCGAATACGCCGATGCAGGCATATGGGAGGAGTTCGGGCTGGAAGTTCTCGGCTCCAGGCTGTCCTGCGACGGCGGCATAACCCCCGAGGAAGGCGAAGGAGGATCCGAGGAAGGCGGGAACCCGCAGCTTCGTGCAGAAGTGGAAAATCAGGGTTCCCAAACCGGCGAACAGGAGGGTCGCCGAGGTCGAAAGGCCGGTCAGCAACGGAACAAGGATCGTTGCGCCGAACATTGCGAATAAGTGCTGGAAACCGAGGGTAAGCATCTTGCCCTTGCCGAGAGAACGGGCATCGTAGATGGCTTGCGAAGGATTTGTCATTATATAGGTGTTAAAGGTTTTGCTACCGCTTAGGCCTAAGATGACCAGACAAAGGTACGAAAAAATCGGCGGCGGCAGCAAGATTTTTTGCGGAAAACTTTACACAGGGAAAAGTTCATAAAAAAAATTTGTGGATTCCGAAAAAAGCCTTACCTTTGCATTCCCAAAACGATGGTGCTGTAGCTCAGATGGTAGAGCAATGGACTGAAAATCCATGTGTCGGCAGTTCGATTCTTCCCAGCACCACAGTAACCCGCTGATTATCAGCGGGTTTTTTGTTTCCGACACGGTTTCCGACACGGTAGAAGCCCTTCACGCCCCGACACGTAGCTGCACATAAATCGCCATTTCAGACTATTCTGGTGGCGTTTTTGAGGTGACATCACTACACCTTTGGGTAACCTGAGTGGAGTCTTGGGGTATCGAACTTCAGCGTGTCGGTGACCGTGTCGGTGGGAAGGATGTGGGATGGTTGCGATTGCCCACTGTTTTCCCACAATGGGGGTAAAATCCTGCTTTGATGTGTCTCTGATGTTGTTTTCACGTGGTGTTGCTGGCAATTGAACTATTTGAACACTGCCAGTTATGCCTAAATTCACTCCTAGCGTGCTGATTTCCGACTGCTGGGGCTCCGTCGGGGACCTCACCTTCTATCATGTGGACGGCCGCTGCTACTTCAAGAAGAAGAATCAGTGTGAATTCCCCGGGACTGACGCGCAGAACAGCCAGCTCGATGTTCATCGTCGGGCGCTAGCAGCCTGGAGAACTCTCGAGCATTCCGTTCAACTGACCTGGAACGCCTTTGCAGAGCCTGTTATAAGCCACAAGCCGCCCTTTGACAATACCGCGCATATCTCCGGCCAGAATCTCTTTGTAAGCGCCTATCATGGCTTCTATACGCTGGGAGACGAGCACGTCCCCTACCCGCAGGCCTGGCAGAAGTTTCCGGTGCATTCCCTGGACTTCGAGGACGCCGCCGTTGATGGCTCCGACCTCCGCCTTTGCTTCCACTCTTATTTTCCCAAGACGGAGCCTGCAGGCCGGTACCAGGTACTTTCCCGCATCCAGCTGACGAAGCCCGGCTACGGCCGAAATCAGGGCCATATGCGGAACTTCCTAGCCGACGCGCCCTGTGTCTCCGGCGATGGTCGCGTTTGCATTGTAGTGGACGATTTCCGCCGGCGTTGGGATCTGGATCTTGACGAGTATCAAGTCCACGGCCGGTACGTCCTTCTTGACCGGCAAACCGGATATCGCAACATCCCGCGCGAGTTCTCTTTCTCAATGAAGCTGGAATAAAAAACATTCGAACGTATGGCGTGGAGCGTTCCGGGCTGGTTCCCGGGACGTTCCCTCTACACAGTAAGACCCCTGTAACCCATAAGGGCTGCAGGGGCCTATTCTATTCGATAAACAGGGAATTTATCGTATCAATCCCATCAGCAACAAGTCCTTGTCTGCCTGAGCTGTTCTTTCCGGGCCGAGGGAATGATTTCTTCGTGGAAGAAGTAATTCACCACCACGGGCGGCTCGCCGTGAGCGGAACGCCGGCTATCATCGTTACGGACATAAGGCAGGCCTTGTTCGGCGCAGAAGCTGCGCATCCTGGCGTCAAGTTCACTCCAATACGTGCGGTCCTTCCGGGTATAGATGTCGCGGTAGAGGCCATCCAGTTCGGGATGGTTCTGATGAACCCAATCCAGAATGCGGCCCCTGTAGTCGCCCCTCAGATTGAGGTTCTCCAGCCACACAAGATTGCAGCAGTCCTTTGCCCGCAGGATGATTTCCTGGACATCGGTAATACCAGGGAAGATGGGCGAAATGAAGCAAGTCGTCTGTACCCCGGCCTCGTAGAACTGCCGCATGGCCTCCAGACGTCGCTCGATGCTGACACCCCGGTCCATCTCTTTTCTGAAATCTTCGTCCAACGTGTTGATGGACCAGCTCACGCGGGCGTTCGGGAAGGTCTTGATAAGGTCCAAATCCCGGAGCACCAGGTCGCTTTTGGTGGAGACGCTCACGCTGATGCCGCTGCCCTGGAGCTGTTCCAGCAGCGCACGGGTGCGTTTGTACTTGGCCTCACAGGGCTGGTAGCAGTCCGTCACGGAGCCCAGGAAAGCCTCCTTCCCGGCATATTTGCCGGCGTTCTTGATCTCCGGCCATATTTTCACATCGACAAAACTTCCCCACGGTTCCGGGTGGTTAGTGAAACGCTTCATAAATGAGGCGTAGCAGTATTTGCAGGCGTGGGTGCAGCCCACGTACGTATTGACCGAGAAGTCCGCAACAGGCAAGTTGGACTTCGTCATCACGGTCTTAACTTCGATTTCTTTGATTGCCATACTGGTACAGATTGATAAATGTGAATTTATCTCCCTACAATCACTTTACCAGCACCTTGCCCCCGGTGACGTCCTGAAAATGCTCCGTGGCCCAGCCGATGAGGCTATCGATGTGCGGCATCAGGGATTCTCCCAGCGGGGTGAGGCTGTACTCCACCTTGGGCGGGATGACAGGATAGGACTTGCGGTGGACCAGGTGGTCGCGCTCCAAGTCCTTCAGCTTCGTGGAAAGCATCTTCTCCGAGATGTCGGTCATCTCGTGGAAGATTTCCCCAAAGCGCAGGGTGCCACCCTTGTGCAGGTGATATAATATAAGGAGACTCCATTTGTCCCCGAATCGGTCGATGACGTTGCGGATGGGGCAGGTCAGGTATTCTGCATTGATTTCTTTCATGGCGGATGTTAGTTTGTGGCTACAAAGTTAAGATAATTCTTCTTGCTTACCAAAAGAAAGCGGCTATTTTTTATGCAGCGAAAATAGTTGAAAATTTTTCAAAAATTATTTCGGTCATACAGCGCTTTTTAAGCCATTTCTTACACGGATGTCAGCCACTTACAAATTTGTATCTACTTGACAAAAGGTTTCCAGCATTGTACCTTTGCATCCAGAAAGACAAACAACAACTCAAAACACTAATACCATGAACACCCAGAAAGAACAAGTGACTGCCCTCCTGAAGGCAATCGAGACCGGCGCTTCCGAGCCCATCGCTTACATCAACGCAAACCAGTACACCCAGCACAACCTCGGTGCAGCAGACGGCCTGGCAGGTTTCGGCGCCCTCCTCGCCGGACTCAAGGATTATCCCGAGGCCCCCAAGGTGAACACCGTCCGCGTATTCCAGGACGGAGCCTACGTGTTCGCCCACACGGACTACAATTTCTTCGGCCCCAAGATCGGCTTTGACATCTTCCGCTTCGAGGACGGCAAGATCGTTGAACATTGGGACAATCTCCAGGAAACTCCGGCCCAGGCCAACCCTTCCGGCCACACGATGATCGACGGCGCCACCACTCTGAAGGACCTGGACAAGACCGAGGCCAACAAGAAACTCGTCGAGGGCTTCGTGAACGACGTCCTTATGGGCGAGAATATGGCCGCCCTCCCGTCCTATTACGACGGCAACAACTACATCCAGCACAATCCCGGCATCGCCGACGGCCTGGACGGACTGGGAAAGGCCCTCTCCGATATGGCCGCCGCAGGCCTCAAGATGGTCTACTACAAGAACCACAAGATCCTGGGCGAAGGCAACTTCGTGCTCAGCGTGAGCGAGGGCGAGTTCTGCGGCCGCTACGTGGCCTTCTACGACCTCTTCCGCGTGGAGAACGGCTTCATCGCCGAGCACTGGGACGCCATCGAGGACATCCCCGCCGAGGACAAGTGGCTGAACAAGAACGGAAAGTTCGGATTCTGATGGAAGAGGCCCTTCAATTTCTCAGGGACAACAAGGAGGTTGCCTTCGCCACCGTCGGCGGGGGCAACCGTCCCAAAATTCGGGTGTTCCAGATCATGAAAATGGATGGCGACACCCTGTTTTTCGCCACGGCTCCTACCAAGCGCGTCTATGCCGAACTGCAGGTGAATCCCGCCGTGGAGATCCTGTCCCGGAAGGACAACATCTCCGTCAGGGTGGCAGGAACGGCTGTTTTCGACGTGCCTGACGATACTTGCCGGGAGATCTACGATACCAACCAGGTCCTGCCGAGGCTCTACGCTGATTACAAGAAATTGTCATATTTTCGCATAAGGATCGAAGACCTTGACTATTTCGACCTAACCCCGACGCCTCCGGTGCTCCGGCACTATGACAGGGCTTCCGGAGAATACAAAGACATCAACCCTTACGGTTCCAAGAAATGACACGCACTGAGCGTATAAGCAACCTGAATTATATCTGCCGGTATCTGCTGGATGAACATCCGCAGTACCGGGGCGCAGCCGTCCCTGAATCGTTGGAAGATAAACAGCGTCTTATGCGCTCGCTGCTCAATATTCGCCCTCCAGAGCCCGTGAACGATGATTTCCTAAAGGCGCAGGACTTCGAATTACAGGCGGAGCTGGAAGAGAAAGGCATCGTTTCGTTGCCCGGCACCGGGCTCTTGGAGTGGCAGGGCGACATCACACGTCTGAAGGTGGACGCCATTGTCAATGCCGCCAACTCGCAGATGCTGGGCTGCTTCGTGCCCCTGCATCGCTGTATCGACAACGCCATCCATTCCGCCGCTGGAGTGCAGCTCCGGCTCGCCTGCGCCGAGATGATACAGGGCGGCGACGAACCTACAGGCAGAGCACGGATTACGCCCGGATTCAACCTCCCGGCCCGGTATGTCCTGCATACCGTAGGCCCGATCGTTCCCACGGGAAGACCACTCCGGACACAGGAAGTCCAACTCGCATCCTGCTACCGCAGTTGTATGGATCTTGCCTCGGAGAAAGGCCTGGTGTCCGTCGCTTTCTGCTGCATCTCCACCGGCGAGTTCCGCTTCCCCAACGACCTGGCCTGCAAGATAGCCGTTTCCACGGTGCGCTCCTGGCTGGCCACTCATCCGGAATACACGGTGAAAACCGTAGTCTTCAACACTTTCAAAGACATCGACCATGAACTCTATACAAACGCCCTTGCAGAAGGCTGAGGCCGCGATTGCCGAGGCTGATTACATCCTGATAGGAGCCGGTGCCGGACTGTCCACAGCGGCAGGAATCCACTATGTCGGACCGGAGTTTGAGGCGACCTTCAAAGATATGATTGAGCGCTATGGATTCACGGATCTGTACACATCTTCGTTCTATCCGTTCAAGACCGAAGAGGAGAAGTGGGCCTACTGGTCACGCCATATAGACTATGCCCGCTTTGCTCCAGAGGCAAAGCCGCTGTACAAGCGCCTGCTGGAGCTGGTACAAGACAAAGAGTACTTTGTCATCACCACTAACGTGGACGGGCAGTTCGTCAAGGCCGGGTTCGATCCGGACAAGGTGTTTGAGGTCCAGGGCGACTACGGCCTGATGCAGTGCGCCACGACCTGCCACCCTAAGCGGTATAGTAACGAATCGTTGGTAAAGCAAATGGTTGCCGAGCAGAAAGACTGCCGTGTCCCTTCAGAACTGGTGCCGATATGTCCCGTCTGCGGCGGGCCGATGGAAATCAACGTGCGTAAGGATCGCTTCTTCGTGGAAGACGAGCGATGGCACGCTCTGGCGCACCGCTACTATGAGTTCGTCGAAAAGGCCAGCGACCAGAAGCTGGTTCTGCTGGAATACGGCGTTGGATACAACACGCCCACCATTATTCGTTTCCCTTTCGAGCGGATGGCTTCAGAGTTCCCGCAGACAACCCTCATCCGCATCAACAAAGACTACCCGGACTGTCAGACACCGGGGCTCAAAAACTACATATCTCTCAGGACGGGATTTGAACGGTAAATTTCGATTTAGCGAAGCAAAGTTACTGATTTTGCGGGACACCAAAAAGGAGGTGCCATAGGAAAAGTTGAGCGATTCGTAAGGCCTGGCTCGAAATTTCTTCGTGCCGGGCTACACGCTATTACGCCCCTTTATAGTCTATTATATCTAAAGCAAAACTTTCGTTAAAAATGCGTAATATATTGTTTTGCAATTAGAAAGAAATACACTATATTTGAAGTGCACAAGGGGTTGTGTAGCTAACTTGAACCTAAACTTAAACCTATGCAAGCGCTTCCTTCCATTGCTTTCGGGGGCTTCTCCGGTTCAGCCAAGGGTGTTACGGCTCGCCAAGTTGCGGGCCGTACCATCCTTTCGGTGAAAAGCTGGCCCACCGGTCAAACCACCAACGCCCAGGTGGCCCGCCGGACCTCGATGTCCAAGATCTCGAAGTCCTGGAAGCTTCTTTCAAATGATCAGATGCGGGAATGGGACCGCCTCGCGGAGCACACCTCCGGGCAGTCCGCCTTCGGCCAGAAGGCCGAGATTTCCGGCATGAACCTTTATATCCGCCTCAACGTCAACCGAGCAATGGCTGGAGAAGCTCTCCTCTCCACTGCCCCGTTGTCCAACGTCTCCGTACCGAACGTCATTTACAACCAGGTGGCCATCACTCCTGAGCTGGTGGTCTTCGGCGGCATCACGCACGAACCCAGCCCGTACAAACTCGTCCTGAAGATGTCTGCCTCCCAGAGCGCCGGCGTCTCCAACGGCTGGAGCAAGACCGTCATTATCACGCCTGGTATGGAAGACGACTGGGGTGAGGCCGATGTAACCACTCTCTACCTCAAGACCATCGGCGTGCAGCCAGTCCCGGGCCAGAAGGTCTTCATTGAGGCTTACTGGCTGGATACCTCCACTGGCTTCGCAGGCCAGCCTATTCAGGAATACAGAAAAATTTATTTAGAGGATTTTTTTCTATTTTCAGAGCAGTTTGGATGCTCTAATGGGTAAAATTGTCGAAATTCAGCAGGTTAACCGTGCGAAATTGTCGAAATCTAGAACTTTAGGATGTATTCCTGTTCATCCCGGAAGGCGTTGCACTGTTCCAGATAAGCCTTGAGCGCATCGTAATCGGAGCCGTCCAATCCGCTGCTCCAAAGACGCACCCGCTCCATGGCGCGAATGATAGTCGCGGGCTCTCCGTTTTGAGTCAGACGCTTCAATGCATCGATGTAGTCGATGCGGTACACAGTGGGGATGATAATCTTTGGCATCCCTGCTGCAGTCAGCTCTGCATTCATCATAATACGAGAGATTCGACCATTTCCATCCATAAAAGGATGAACCTCACTGATCATGAACAAGATGAAATAAGCCTTGGCAACAGGGTCCTGAATAGCATTGTATATCTCAAACCCTTTCTTCAATGTTCCGCGTACAAGACGATAGTCGACGAAGTGGGAGTTACCGGCCTTGTTATTCTGTTCCTTGAAGAGCCCGGGCGTCTTTGTGGGCCGTGCTGACAGAAGGATTGAATGACGGCGCTGGAGGATATTTATCAAGTCGTTTGGGTCTTTGGGCAAGATGGACATTTCCTTCCGGTTTGAAGTGATGTAGAAGGTGCCCAGGACGTCGTGACTGTCTTCGTCTCTTGTGGGGAGCGCAACACCGGTATCAACTATCTGCTTGGCTTCCTCCACCTCAAACTCGGTCCCCTCTATGTAATTGGAGAAATAGCTCTCGAAGAAAGCGAAGTTCTTGTAGGCCGGTTCTGTAGTATTTATGTCGGCGTAATGTTTGAAATCCTTTTGGGAAAGATGCTCAAACAACGTACTGAACAGGCTGATACGCTCCGGATCATACGGCTCACCTGCCGCCCAGGCCTTGGCGGATTCTCCTTCCAGGGCCTCCGCTTCCCGTGTGGAAAGAATTGCTCCAATAATCTTATCAAGGAGTTTAAACTCGTTTTCCAATTGCAATTGTCCCGATATTTCGCGGGCTTCATCACGAAGACGATTCAACTCTTTCTCCCCATTTGCCAACAGTTTCTTTTCAAGCTTTTCTTCAAGTTGAGCCTGGGGAATGCACTTGGAAACTCCGTTTCTGACATAGCCCAGCTGAAGGTTTTCCAAGTATGCGCGGGCGGGATTGGAGATGAATAGGCCGTCCAGATAGGGTATGTCCTTCTCGATGGGTTTAGGACCAGCCACGAGGTGCAGAGTAATACCAGGCAACGAGATGTTCTTGGTGTATGCGTATGTAAGATAGAAGTGACCATCGGCGGACGGCCGGAGTTCGAAAGCTGAACGATGGCTAATTAATGCGCCGGGATACAACTGGCCAATTATCTTGTATAGATTACGTCGGACAATGTTTTCCGGAGTATCCGTCAGGTTCGTTGTATAGACGCGAGATGCTATCTTATGTAACTTCTCCTCCTTCTTGAGACGCGTGATCATAGCCGACATTTTCTTGTCGGATGAAGCGATTAAGATTTCGGGCAACTGGGTATTTTTTTCCATTTCTTAGCGTTATTTACGACAAAGATGGGTAAAATTTTCTAAATTCAAGCCTCTTTTGAGGTAAATTTGTCGAAATCTACTCTCCTAGCGCCTTCTCCATGGCGTCCATTGCATCGGTCTTTGCCTTCTCGGCGATGTCAATGTAGGGTTTCATTGACTTGTAGTCGGCATGTCCTGTGAATTTCATCACAACCTGTGGCGCAATGCCGATGGAGAGCATGAAGCAGATGAAGGTCTTTCGTCCGCAGTGGGTGGTGATCTCGGAGTACTTGGGGACGGTGATGTCGTAACGGCGGCCCTTTCGGAAGCCGGTGATGTGGATGGGATCATTGAATCCGCAAAGCTCGCAGATCTCCTTCAGATACTGGTTCATCTTCTGGTTGCTGATAACAGGAAGGGCCAGGTCTCCGGGGAAATAATCGTCTTTGTACTTGTCCAGGATGGCCTGGGCGTAGCTGTTGAGCTTGATCTTGAGGCGAGCATTTGTCTTCTGGGTGACGACTGATATGGCTCCGTCCTGGACGTCGTACCGGTGGAGGTTGGCCATGTCGGAGTAGCGGAGGCTGGTGAAGGCGCAGAAGCAGAAGAGGTCGCGGGTCTTTGCCATGGCGCCGGGCTCTTTGACTTCTTTTTCGTATTCCTTGCCGGACATGTCCTTAAGTTTGACTTTCTCTCCGGACTTGGGAACCTGGTAATTGTAGAGCGTCAGGAGCTCATCGTGCGTCAGGAATATGACGGGCTTAGCAGGAACCTTGAAGACGGGATGATAGGTGGCTACATCCGGGAGATGGGCATAACCGTGGGCCTGGCACCAGTTGAGGAAGGCTGCGAGGTTCTTATACTGCTTACGGACAGAGCTATCCTCCAGCTCCAACTTGAAGCGGAGGAATTCCACGTAGGCGGCGAGGCCTTCTTTGTCAAAGAAGCTAAGAGGGCACTGCTTGTTGAATTTCCCCAGTTGATTCTTGAAGGTCTTGTTCGCCTTGGCGGTCTCCAGCGTCCAGCTCACCTCACGTGCGCGTTCCTTGAGATATTGATCCACGTAGCTGTAGGCGGATGGGGCGGTTTTCTCCAAGGCCGCTTCTTTGGCGTCCTCGGCTTTTTGCTGCAGGGCATCGTTGTCTTTGTTTCCTTTATGGAGCTCGGCCAGATGGACGTCGCTGGCGTAGAGGACTTTCTTCAGCTCGGCCGTGAGCTGAGAGACGGTGGGAGCCTCCGAGAGGGTGAGCTCGTAGTCGGAGAAGTGGCTGACGATTTTGCCCATCCGGCTGTTGATTTCAGCGCTGGTGTGGCCTGCTTTGTTTTTGTAGGTCTTGGCGACCATCTGGGCGTCGACATCGAACTTTTCTGGTGCCACTGTGTACCCGATGCTCTGCTGGATGCGGGTGCCACGAATGAAGAGTGAAACCCTTATAGGGCACTCACCAGCCTTGTTCTTCTCTGGCTTAAGATTGAATCTTGCTTTCATACTGGGGTTGTGTGCTGGAAGCCTTGATTTATTTCTTTAATATTCTTATATTTGCGTGTTCTTTGACAGTTATGCCAGCTGAAAACACGTGTTGCAAGGCACTCTACTGTGGTTTTTCCGGTAGGCAGGCCGACACGGTTTCCGACACGGTTTTTTCTACACACAAAGATACGTAGAAATCCGTTAAGAAACAAATATTGTTGGAAATAAATCAGTTAGGGCTGTTTTTAGTGACGTCTTGACACCCAGTTGGAACAGGGTTCATAAATTCCCAGCACCACTTTTTAGCCCGCTGATTTTCAGCGGTTTTTTTTTGTACGCCTTCCTCCGGGCGCAACTGACGGCCCCGTTGCGGGACCGTCGGTGCCGTTTACCCCTCTTTTTCTCACCCGACTGCCCTGCGTTTGAACCGTCAGTTACGGTATTCCTATCCTTTCTTCTTAAACAACTTCTTCAGATCCATACTAAAGAAGTCCTCCAGCGGAAGGCCTTCCGGGCCGACGATGAAAGCGGCCGGTGTACGTCATCTGTTTTATGGATTTCACGCTGAAACATTATGGCGTCGAGATCCCGCAGGGGAAGTTGGTATTTACCTATCGATTGGTGGAAGAGGAGACAGGGGAAGAATATGGCCGTTGGCTGAATATCTTCCTCTGCGAGTTGCCTCGGCTCAAGGATGTGTATGCAAATGACCTGAATCCGCTGGAACAATGGTTTGCTATTCTGAGGAATTTACCTAACTTTGCACATAGGCCGGCCTGGTTGAAGGGGCGTTATGAACGGCTCCTGAACCGCGCCAGGCCGAAGGGACTTACAACGATTGAACAAACGCAATACCTACGAGCTATGATTACGGATTACGAAAAGGAAGATATCGCGAAGGCTTACCTTCGCCGTGGTCGGGAAGAAGGACGTGAAGAGGGTCTTGAAGTAGGAAGGGAAGAAGGACGGGAAGAAGAGCGTGCTCATAGTCGTGCAGCCATTCTTGGTGTGGCCAAGAGTCTTTTGGCTTCAGGGATGTCCGTAACAGAAGTTTCGAGGCATACCGGTATCCCAGAGAAAGACCTTGAAGGGATCCCTCACCGTACGTGATACCGGTTTCGAGGGGGCATCGTGCCCGGATTGAAATAGCTTTGCGATTGTTAAAATAGCTTTTACCTTTGCAAAAGAAAGTACCACGAGTGGCTATGACCCACGACCTTGCACTATAATAAGGAGAAGGAGCCATACCCGGGTCGGTATGGCTCCGCTGCTTTTTTATGTGGCTCGCGCGAGCTTAGCTGTCGGCTAGTCGCGGGGACGGAGCTTACGGTTCGGGGTCCACATCCCAGCTTGAGGGGATGCCGTTATTTCCTCTTGGCCACTTAGTATTATTGCTGCCGGCGTTAACTGTAGTCTCCGGGTTTCTTACGAAGGTACCGCTAGATGCTACGTTAGTAACCCAAGCGGCTGTATACGATCCATTATTCGGATTGGCAGCAAGACACTTGATGTAATTCAATGAAGTACAACCATTAAACATATTTCTATAACAGCCTGCCACAAGAGTTCCTGCAGGAAGGTCCGGTGCAGTTGTCAAACTTGTACACCTCGCGAACATCTCATCATAACAATTATTTTGTAATGTGGTTGCCGGAAGTGCCGGAGCAGCCGTGAGTTTGCAATCGGAGAACATTTGCTGATAGCATCTTGGCGCAAGATTTGTGGCAGGCAGGAAGTCCGAATTGATAGAAGCAAGCTTAGAACAACCTCGAAACATTTCTCGATAACAGTCAGCCACCAAATTAGGCGCCGGTAAAGCAATGGACACGGTAGTCAATTTCGTGCACTGCCGAAACATACCTCTATAGCAGTCAATCGAAACCGTAGTAGCAGGGAGCTCCGGTATTCTGGTAAGGTTCGTGCAATTACGAAACATATTCTTATAACACTTGTCACCTAAAACCGTTGCCGGAAGAATGAGCGGTTCTGTCGGATTGATTTCTATATAACTAATGGTTGCAGTACCTTTAGAGAAAGCCCCACTGAAAGCGTTGGCAGCAATGGTAGTTTCATCACCATCTTCATCGTTTAGAAGAGACATTATATTCCCGGATATATAGCATACTTTGTTGTTTAGTTCCGTAAAAATTGGATTACCTGCGGGGGTTTCCCATTCATCGGTCTGTACATTCTTATAATCCGTGCGCTGACCCCTAACACGGATAACCTCATCCTTAGCCAGATTGATAACTGAATCTTTTTGGGTGTATTTCTTCCAGGTCGCCCCATTGTCCCTACTATACTCAATTCCGTCTTCGGCAGCATAGTAATTAAATATCACTTGAGTGCCAGTGTAAGGTGCTGTAATACTAAAATCGGGCTGGAAGCAGCGGGTGACTTTATAGTACGTATTGGCTGACAGCGTCTGGTCAGCAGCGAAATTCCCATCATATTCGTTGGACGTCGTCGGGGTCGTGCAATTCTCCACGCAAATCTGGCCGGAACTGATATTGTCACTGGTGTTAAAGACGCCAATAAAATCGACGTGACCCAATTGGGCGCTTCCACCCGACCAGGGAATACCCGTAAAAGTCCGGATTGTAGACGCGCCTCCCGCGCTCTTGATGGAAATGCCGATTTCTGTCGCAGCCGGGTTGGTAAGACGGGCCTTCGTGATATACTGGATGGAGAAGTCAACAAACACCGTCTGCTGCTCAAGGGTAAAGCTCTTGTCGCCGAAAGCCGCGGACGAGGTGAAATGGCTGTATTTTTTCACATAATCCGCAAGACCGCCCGCTTCATACGCGATGGACGAAGGATAGGTTGTCGCCGTTATCTTACCATCCGAAATCGTGTACAACGCAGCATTGGGCCCCACCAGCGTAGCGGAAACCACAGTTTCGTCGGAGGGCATCGTGCCGACACAAGTGAGCGTCCCGTCAAACGTGCCGTAACTCGTACCTTCACCGCTGATAAGATCAAGGGCTCCGTAAAGCTCATCATCTCCACTCTTGTAGCTGACATAGAGCTTGTCACCCGTCTGGAACACATAGGAACCCGTGCCGAACTCTCCATCGATAGAAGCACGGGTAGGGTCTGAACCCTGCACTACCGCCGTATAGGGGATGGTAACGGTATCCTTTCCCTCCGGGACAACCGTCTCCTTTTCCTTGACGCAGGAAAGCGTGAGGAACAATAGAATATATAGGAAGTATCTCAATCTCATAGCCATAATTCTAAATATTGCCACCTTCTATTGGATCGACAAAGCCACCGTGGTACTTGATGGAACGGACGTAAGCCGTTCCAGGCGGATCTGTAGTTTTCAGCAGTTTGGTTCCATCGGCCTCCAGATGCAGATAGTGGGAATCCGCGAAGCTCCAATAGTTGCCAACGGGGAGGAAAAGGAACTGGCTCTCATCGGTATTATCTACCACCAGAGCGCCGCTGATGCCGGCCATCGACATCGCTATCCAGCGGGTATTGGCGTCGCTGAGCAGTGCGTTCCAAACCGCATCCGAAGGAAGGGTAACACCCGAAGGAAGCGCATTGAATGCATACTCCGTTCCCACCGCCCAAGGCGTTGAGGCCCCATAGCTGACCGCACCCAAGGTATATCCCGCCAGGAAAACATAATCTGAAGAAGAAGCTGACACCCAGGAGGGGGAATCCATTCCCGGGAGCTTGTAGGCGCCGCGTGCCGCAATGGCCGGGTCGCGCAGCTTGTAGTAGTGTTTATACGTAGCCCCCTCCGTCCTCAGGGCAAAGTACGTGTCGTCACCCGGGCTGGGAACGATCTTGCCGCTCACATAATAGCCTTTCGCTTCACCGATGGTGTCATTGTACCCGGTAATCCAGCCTCCCGCCGCGCCGGATGTATTCTCGGCAATCGTCCCATCGGAGGCAATGCTGCTCAGACCACCCGGCTTCACCTGGTTGCAGGCCAGCTGAACATTCGCGGCCGCATCGGCATTCGGAATAAAGAACTGCGCATAGCCCTCAGGCACTTCCATATCGAGCACAGCGCCCAGCGTACTCATCGCATTTTCCAGATCTGTAATCTGATACGGCGCTTTTTCGGCTTGAAGGAAATAGGAATCCGTATAACTTGCGCTAAAAGACCATTGGCCAGCGCTAAATGTGGGCTCGGCACTGTTGCCATAAGGCAAATAAATCGCTGTCAATGATCCGATGGCAGACAGTGAGGGACTCCCCTCGCCCGGATGAACTGTGGGCGCAGCATCCCACGCCGAGCCGTCATAGGAAAGCGTCAGGTAATGCGTGGTTATACTGGAGAAGAAAATAAAAATCTTATCCCCAGCCGTCCATCCGCTTTTTACGGCCTTGGTCTCCGTAGGATACATAACCGTAAAATCGAAGCGGAGCTGGGAGAGATCGTATGTCGTGGCCACCGGCTCTTCGGCCGGGCCGATTTTCCGGCAGGCCGAAAGCGCAGCAAGCGCAAGAACAAGGATGAGTAACGTTTTTTTCATATCCCTACCTCCTTCTTACAAGTCTTCCTCCGGATCAAACGGATTGTCCGACGGGAATAACGGTTCGAGATGGAATTCGAGACACGTCCATCCGCTGGGAATACCATTGAAAATCTTGTCGGAATACGCGCCCGGGTGCAACCATCCCTGAGTGGGGTCAACCAGAGTACCTTTTATGCCGAAGCCCGGCGCATAATAAAATGTTCCTGTAGCCTTCACCTTATTCAGCCAGTCGTTACAGGAAGGGTTCAGGTCGTTCGCCCCCGTACCGCCATCTCCGCTCCAAGTCTCGCGGCTTGTAGCCAGACAAATGAGCGAAGTAAACTGAGTGGCGTTATAGAACATAGCGTCATAACAATCTTTCACCAAAACAGGAGCCTGCAGACTCACCGGTCCAGTCAGGGCCGTGCAATTTTTGAACATCTCCTTATAACACAACTCTGCCAGTGTCGTTGCCGGTAGTTTCGGTGCCGTGGTCAAACGGGAGCAACCCAGGAACATACCCTGATAACACGATTCTGCCAAGGTCGTCGCCGGTAAGGCCGGGGCCGTCGTCAAATGGGTACAACCCTGAAACATACTGAGATAACACGATCCTGCCAAGGACGTTGCCGGTAATGCCGGCGCTGTCGTCAAAGCGGAACAACCCTGGAACATACTGCGATAGCACTCCAGAGCCAGACTCGTAGCCGGGAGGAGTGAAGAAGGGACGTTCGTCAGGCTTGTACACCCTTGGAACATATAAGCATATACATATTGAGCAAGCGTGGTGGGAAGCAGTTCTCCGTTGATGGTATGAAGGCGGGTGCAACCCAAAAACATAGAACGGCAGGCATTCTCCCCCATTGTCGTCGCTTTAATATCCGGGGTTTCCGTAATTCTAGGGCACTTGTAGAACATTTCCCTGTAAGCGTGGGCCGGGATGGATGTAGGCTTCAGGACGGAAGGGATGTCGGTCAGTTCCGAGCAATCGCGGAACATAGCGTAACAGCCACTTTGCCCCACCTGGGTCAGACTGGCCAGTTGGGGCGCAGCCACAAGCCCGGTACAACCCATAAACATTTCACGGCAACCATTCATACCAATCTTCACCAGCGGCAAATCCGGCTGTCCCGCCGGCAGGCTGTTGACAGACTGGCAGTTCCGGAACATACCATAGTAGCAATCTCTCGGCGGGGAGACCACGTCATTGGTCGCGGGAAGTGCCGGAATATTGGTCAGCGATTCGCAGTCGCTGAACATTTCCTTATAACAATAATCCTTCAGGACTGCTGCACGCAGGCTGGTTGGCGCAGAGACCATCGACGTACAGCCCATAAACATCTGACAATAAGCGCTGATACCAATCGTTGCAGCGTCCAAATCCGGAGCGGCGAGCAAAGAACTGCAGCCATAGAACATACGCTTATATGCGCGATCGACAACGGTTCCGGCGTCAAGTCGGGGCGCTGTGAGAAGCGAAGTACAACCTTCGAACATACTCTCGCAGCAATTGTCAGTAGTGGTCGTCGCAGGCAAAACCATCGGGGCCGAAATCAGGGCCGTGCAGTTCATAAACATCGAGTTATAACCTCTTGAACTCACCGTGGTAGCCAGGAGCTCCGGCGCCGAGGTCAGGCTGGTGCAACCCTTGAACATACTTTCGTATGCACTCGTAGCCACGCTGGCGGCCGGCAAGGCGGGAGCGCGCGTCAGGGACGTACAGCCCTCAAACATCGATTGGAAGCACGACGCGGTGGTCGCATTGGGCATTTTCAAGTGGCGACCGGAAGGGATGTCGATATAATTCGTGTCTTTAAACAGCTCTTTAAACAGGTTGTTGTTGGACGCGGTTAAAGACACCAGCCCGGGGTCATACTCTGCGCCCCACACCAAGGTCATAATATCACCGAAAATATAACAGGGCTTATTACCAGCACTAGTAAAGAGTGCGCCGCTTCCCGAAATCGTATTCGCAGATGATCCCTGAACCAGAATGGATTCTGTTGCATTCAAAGCAATGGGATCACTGGTTATATCATTCCAATGGGCACCCTTGTCCGTGCTGTATTGAAGTCCGTGGCTGGCATAGGTATAGGTAAACGTGATACTGGTCCCATCTTCCCTTGCTTCAATCACAAAGCAGTCCGCATCGATCTGCGTCTCGTCAAAAACGTAGTAATTGTTCTTTACCAAGGTCTGATTGATATCTTCCTCCCAACGCCCGGCCTCTTGTTCCGTCCCATCATTATAGGTAAAAACAATGGATGCGTTTGAGAGGGTCGACGAGGCATTCAAGGTAGTTGACGGCAGCGCTACGACAAAATTGCTTTGCCTGTCCGTGATATGATCCGTCACCGGAACAATCCCGGAGAAAAGGGTGAAATCGTCCTCCCCGTCTTCGAGATCATTTAAGTTGGTAATGGTAGCCGTAACGCCATCCTTGTACTCGCTCGGAAGACGGGTCGGATCAAATGTGACCGTAAAAATCAGGAACGACATCTGCTGCTCCAAACGGAACGTATAGGATCCAAAAGTGCTCGTTCCCGTAAACTCGCTAAACTTTTGGACGGCCTCGGCGAAGGTTTCAGCAAGGGAGTTGGCAGCGTGTTTCGGGAGCGTCGCCGCCGAATTGGACCCGATCTTACCGTTCTTGCGATTGGTATGGATGCGATCCTCCGGACTTACCAACGTAGCCGTCAAAGGCGTAGATGCACTGGGCATAAAGCCGACACTCTTGAGTTCGCCCTCGAAAGTGGCCATCATAGCCCCCTCGCCGGCGACCAGACTCAGGATGCCGAAGACTTCTTTACTCGGGTCCAAAGGATCCGTATAGGTAATATAGAGTTCATCCCCCAGTTCAAAGATATACCGGTCGATGATATCGAGCGTGGCGCGTGTCGGCAACGATTGCTCAACGGTCACACGATAGGGTATGATATGGACAGCTCCGTCCTCCCCATCGGGAACCGCCTCCTCCCGGACACAGGAGAAGAGCAGTGCGGGCAAAGCCATCAGCAACAAGGCCATATATTTGATACAATCCTTCATTCTCTTACATCTTTACAGGGTACCGCCGTGGATCGGGTTCTCGTCAAACGTATCGTTTCCGCCCCGGATGGACGAGTCTCTGCCGTTATAAACAACGCGCACAAAGCGATAGGTGGCACGGGAAGGATTTCCTTCGGTCGAGCCGATGAACAAAGTATGCGCATTGATGAGTCTCTCGAAAGTAGCGTGGATGTTATCCAGGTCTCCGGCCGGCCATCTCCGGATGTCCACCAGATTGCCATTCCAGTAAACACCGTTCTTGTCCAAGCGCAGATGGAGCGGCTTTTCAGAATCGATGACGCTATAATCATATCCACGATAACCGATGCTTGTCTCGACTGTCCAAGTGGGTTGGAAATACAACCAGGTCGGACTATCGACCGTGGATGCAGTACAGGACGGATAGAAGACATTGAACTGGTTCGTGGCCCAATCCGTACTGTTGAGACCGATCGTGACGATTTTGTCAAAACCAATATCCGTTTTCGTCAGGCCATCATTTCCGAACGGGATATGAACGCAGTTCGTAATATCAATATTCGCCTCGATGAAGTCTCCGGAAGGGAAATCAATGCCTTGGATCATCTGCCGCTTCCAGCGTTTGATCTTCGATTCGTCTGTATAATAATCCGGTTTGGAGCCAATCGCTGCAGAGCCATTGATTCGCGTGATCTCTTCGGGCGTATAAGGGCAGTAATACACTTTGAGCACATCCATCGAAACGATATCCGATCGGGTGATATTCCCGGCCTCATCCCTCACCTCAAGCTGGAAAGAATACGTACCCTCTTGTAAAGCCTCTCCCGGATTATCAAAGTAAACGATACGGCTGGCATAGGTAACGTTCGTTCCGCCATAATCCGGCAGATCCAGCGGCTGATCGATGCTTCCCGTAGGCGTGGTCCGCTTCAGTTTCCAGGAAACGATATGATGATCCTCCAGATTGTACGCGGTAACCAGGAGCGGGAACCGGGGATCCGTTTGGGCAGCATTATACTGCAAGGGCAGCAGGCGGAGGGAAAGCTTGAGCTCGGATTCAATCCGGATCGGGGTCTCAAACTCGCGCTCGGTCCCGAACGTATTTCGTACGATGGCGTGGATGCTCATCTGTCCATAGACACCCGCAGGAAGCTCATTCAGGATGGCCGCACCATAGTTGACGAACTCGTCATCCTTGAGCACCATCGTGGAATGCGACAGGGTATAGGGGATGGGTCTGGTCCTCTGGTTGCCGGCCGCATCGGTGTAATGCAGCCGCAGCTCCACGTGATTGATAGCGGCGCCCACGGAATTGAAATTCATCTTCATTTCCAGGTTGTCACCCCGACTCAGATGATCCCAGTTATTGACAACAATTTCACCGGAGATATCGCCCCGCTTGGTATGGTCATCCTGAACACAACGGAATTTATAGGTTGAACTTCCCTGATTCTGCAAGTGAACACGCCTGTTCCCTTTTTGCGTGTTATAAGCCCAGCCAATTTTTTTAACCGTTTTAGACTCGCTGGTTTTCCGCTTGTTGCTCTCGCCCAAGACCCCTAAGGAGAAATAGGTACGACAGAGATACTTGGCGTTATCAACCCAATAATCATCCGGAAGCAAAGCCGACATCAGCAACAGTTCCGTCATATTGGGGACGCGGTACCCCGGCGGGCAAACGTAGTCATTCACGGAAATGTCGTTATTCAGAAATTCCATTGACTTGGTAACGCCCGCTTTTTGAATGTCGTCCGCCGGATTCATTGCCGTAAAGCTGAGGTACACGCAATTGTGTATCGAATACTCGTCGTGGTAAGGCAGGTCCTTCTCCGTGTATTCCCGAATCGATTTGTTGTTCAGTCGCGAGAAGGTGATGGTGTAGGTTCCGTCGTCGTTGGGCCAGGCATCCCCATTCGGATCAATACCCTCGGCACACTCATAATACTGGTCCACCATCATATCCACCGGAGCATAGCTGATATCCGTGGGTACGCCCAGTTCACGGTAGGTCCCCACATTCCTCAGACAGCGTACCGATGTCACTTGATAATGCTCGGCAGGGACTTTCGTCCAGAACGTATATTGATCATAACCGGATTTGGTACAGCCCTCCTCGGCACGGATCACGCGCGGGTTGATGATATCGGACATCGTGCTGGATACCGTTTCGGAGCGCCATTGAACGCCGACCTGGGAAGTAGGATCTTTGGGCTGGTACAGGCGGGCCGTATGCGAAAGGGCCTCATTCCCTACCCACATACCCACCAACTGGTTGATGGCGCCCGTATACCAGCGGAGTTCGTCCATATCGATGACCCCGTTACCGTTGTTATCCCGGTTGCGGGACATACAAGCGTAGGCCAGATACTTGTAATCCTCCTTCATCTCCGGCGTATTATTATCCACGGCGTAATTGAGATAGTCCCCCCACTCCTGCGTGTGACCGGTCATCAGCCCCCAAAGGCCTGCCGTATTCAGACGGCCGTTCTCCTCGTCATTGTACAGGAGCGCATTCGCAGGAAGCGGCGTGGCATCCGGCCACCAGGGCCAGGCGTACGGGTCTTCCTCTCCTTTGTGCAGCTCGTCATTATGCTCCGTACCCCAGATGTTCGACAACGAGGGCGAGTAGATATTATAGATGGTTTGGATCGACTGCTGGATAATGGAATGGCTGGAGGTAATCACGTCACTCTCCCAATCCCTGCTATACTCCGCGTCAGACAGAATATGCAGCTCCCTCGGCTTCGCATTCACGAATTTCCGCCAGAGATCCTGATCCAATTCTCCGGTGAACGGATCCACTTCATAATAATACTCATCGACAAAGGCCGTGAAAAGGATCTCGTCATTGGCGTCAAAATCATTCGTATGTCCTGCGAATTTTTCCTCGTTCTGCCAGAAAAGGTAGTTCACCAACTGGTTGATATCCAAAAGAGTAGGAATCGGAGCACCGCTGGAAGGTGTCCAAGAGGGATCATAGGTGGGGCTCAGTTCCGTACCCGGGCCGGGATAGACGCTGCGTGTTCTTTTGTATTCATCGCCATCCATCTCATTGAGCATAAACTTCACCCAGAGACAGTCACAGTTCTCCGGCATCACATACCATCCGTTTGCATCCACCGCGCTCGGGCCGAGTCCATTCTCATTGAACGGTGACTTGATATGCCAGGACAGGATAGACCGGTTCTCGTGCCCACCGAGAGAATTCTTACTCGTATCGCCCAGTTTCTCTTTGTATTTGAATACCATACTGTGGTATTCGTAATGCGCATCGCAGTTGATGATACCGTCGGTAGTGAGCAGCAGGGAGCCTTCCTGGCCGGGTTCATACTCCTTCTTATTCTCCCCGGTTCCATCCCCCATCACCTCCACGTAGATGCTGTTGGAGTTGTTCACTAATATATTATAGGTATAGGAATACCCCCGGAGGGTGTTGTAATCGTCATAATTGGCGGTCGCGCTGCCGTTAAAATCGCCCAGGTGAACGGTGAATACGGCTTCCGTCGTCAAAGCCTCGGCGATGCTGGGATCAATGGCACCGATACCCGCCTCGGTAAGGGTGAGAACGATGTCGAACTCAACATACGTGGCATTTTCCTTGGCAAAATACCAATCCCGATTCTCGCCGGTAGATGGATCCTTTTCCTGGAATTCGCGGCGATGGTACCGGTAATTGGGTTTGTCATCCGTCAAATCGCAATGAGCCGGTAACAGCTCATCCGAAATGGTAACCGAATGATTGCATTCCTGTCGGTTCTGGAGCATATAGAAGGAGAAAACCTCCCAGGTGCCATATGCATCCCTTTCCGTTCCTTCGAAATAGAAGTCGGCCGTATCGAAATACGCTTCGTTGTCATCGGGAACGCGATCGACGAGAGGTTCATCAGACAGGAAACTCCTTCTGGGGACACGGCATACCCGCCACAGACGGGGATTGACGGACGAAATATTGGTGGAGTTGGCCCGAATGCGGAATTTCACCTTGGCATCCAGCGGATTCAGGACAACCTTATAATCCTCGCCATAGTCGGCGGTTGAAACGCCGCTGGTCTTATCCCAGGCCATATCGGCCGTATTCGACACATCCAGTTTTCCCATCATCAGAAAAAGGTCGTCGCGGAGGGTCAGGTCCTGCTGCAGCCGGACTTCAATTTGATTGAACTGTGCCCAATTCGTAATTTCCCTCTCCAGGTATTTTTCCGGTTCCGCTTCACCGTCGAGGCTCATCAGCGTATTCTTGATGTTGGCGAGCACCACCAGCCGGCAATTGCTTCGGGCTTCCGTCGAAATCTTCACCACGCCCCGGGTCTTCTTCGAGCTCCCTGCGGCTACGTCCTGCAAGGTGATATTGTCTACGAACCATCCCTCATTGGGCTGGCCTACCAGGGTGGCACGGTCGGCCATCAGATGCTGGTAGGCGAAATAGCGGGAATAGAAACATTCGCCGGTCGTCTTGTCAAAGATCATCACATAGAGATCCCGTACCGTAGACTCGTCGGCCCGGTTGGCCTCGGCCTTGGTTCCCAGCAGCACCTCATTCAGTTCCTTGGCGCTAAAGTCCAGCAGTATCGTGATGGGCGTCCCATCGGGTACGCGCACGCTTTCCGTCTCCATCTCTTCCCGTACGCAGGACGAAAGGAGCAGGATGCCCATTAGCATTAGCAAGAATATATGATGAACAAATACTTTCATTCAGCCTAATTAAATTCAACGGATTCGGTTTTACTCACCCACTCGCCGACAACGAAGTTAAACGACACATCACTGCCTTCGCCGATACGAATCTCGATCGTCAGGTGCTGGTTACGAAGCAGGGCCGCCACGTCCTCAAAATACTCGTCGAAGACGCGAAGACCTCTCTCCGGATGCGCGGGATCGGTATAATATCCATTGGTATACGTTGCCCAATCCGGTTCAGGATCGCCCGCCTGGATGATCTTCCAGCTAAAGGATGCGGAGCAATAGTAGATGCCACCTTGTGCCCGGCTCGGGAAGACGTAGTAGGTCCCGGCGATCGGGGTACCCTCTGTCGCGATGGTAACCTGACTGGCAGCACTCATCAACAAGGGTCGGAAATCACCGGCACTCGTCGGGGAATCCGTACCCTCAGGCGGTATGAGATAGCCCCACTTGGGGTTCATATCACTGATATAGAAATTAACATCCTTCAAGTACAGGGTATCGCCCGTCACATTCTTGAACTTCACCGTCACCTGGGCCACACAGCGGAGCAACTCGAGGCTCACGCTTCCGTTACCGGAGCTTTGTACCGTCAACGACCCCTTCGCGGAAAGCGGCATACGGTCACTGACCGTCGGTCGGTTATTGTCGGTCAGCGGAGTGAATGTCAAAGTATTCAAAGTAGCGGCAGTAATCGTCGTAAAATCGGTACTGGGCGAGAACCATACGCTTCCGTTATTCGTGTTGGCCACCGCATACACAGTGTATTCGCCCGGATCGAGATCCGTGAACTTCACCTGCAAACGCTTTTGCTTGGTACTTTCCTCATAAGCAACACTGCCATCCATCGGATTGGAACCCAAGTAGCGTTTGGCAATGGTATGGGTACTGTTGTTCTCGATCAGAATGACCAGATCCGGCGTATCCGGGGTTTCATCGTTATCGTCTGCATCCAGGAAAAGGATGCCTCCCCCATCGACAGGATTCCCATCGCCCGGCGTAGTGGCACGGGTGGCGATATCCCCTGTAGTAAAGGTAAGGGTCACGGTACCGCCGACAGGCTGCTCGGTCCGGGTGCAGGAACCCAGGACCAAAAGCACCAGCGTGATGCACAGCGATATGAATCCCCGTTTGATCATAGCATAATACCGTGCGTTTGCGCCTCAACGGAGTCCCATTCCGTAGTAATCACCGTGACCACCACACCGCCGTCCACGCGGATATGAATCTGATACTCATACTTGTAACCCGCCGCCCAGGTGGTCAGCAACCGGCCGTCGGTCTCGTTCGGGACCGTACTCAGGCTCAGGGACAAGGAGGAGTTCTTGGTCCCGTCATTATCATACTGGAAATCCATCTCCAGCCGGGCCGCCGCCGTTAACGTCTGCGGGACCAGCAGGTTATAATTGCCATTGACTCCGCCATCGGGCCAGGACACGCTTCCGCCGGCTGTGATCGTTTTGTCCGAATTAAAGCCGAACAATTCACCGACGGTATTCAAGGCCGGGTCGATCCAGCTCACGGAAACCGTAGAGGGAGGCGTCAGGGAAAGCACCGCTTCGTCGCTCACCACCAGCCCTTTGAAATGCAGTTTCTTCAGGGTGAAACTCTTTTCTCTGGAATCATTGTACACAACCACCTTCACCGCACAAAGCAGATGCTGGAAAGTAAGGGGAACAATCGCTTCGCGCGTCTCCTCGTCAGTCCCCGCTCTGCGCATTCCGGCCGCCATCAGGTCGTACTGCTCATCCGTCGCATCGTAGAGTACGTGCACCGAAGTCGGGTTGATGGATTTGGTATAAACCCCGGACTTCCATTTGTAGAAGGCGAGGAAATCATAGTAGTCCGTGGTATTGTTGGCCCATTCCCAGGGCTGGGAGGGGTCATAACTGGTCTTATTGCGGGCATCGGACAGGGCGCCGCAGGTCACTTTCTGGTTGTCGAAGATCCACTTCTCCCCATCTCCGTCGGCGTGCCAGCCGAATACTGCGAAATGGTCCGTTTCATTCGTCGCGAAGGTCGTGCCTTCTACGGTGGTTCCGCCCTTGGTCGAACCCGTGCTCAACTGCAGTGAGCTGGCGTTGAACCGGATGGTCCCGCGGCCGGCGTCGGGGTCGGCCAGTCGCTGGCACCCGCCGGAGAGGGCGAGCGTCAGCACCAGGGCTGCAACATATATGATGTTTCCTCGACGCACGTTAATCTACATAATGGTATACCCACGGGGCGGCATCTTCCCAAGGAACGATGCTGGCGCTGAAGACGATCGGTCGGTCTCCAGGGGTAATGCTTACGTTATAGGTATACTGGTAATTCTGGTCCCAGCCCGCAGGGGCTATCCAGCCGGGATGAAGATCGGTGATCAGAATCTCGGCTTCCTCAGGGACCGGATCTCCGACGCTGGGTATGACGACATACGAGATGTAAATCTTGGCGGTCGTACCCGTGAGGATCTGCGGAATGGGCATCACCGCCAGGTCGGTCGATCCGGCATTGTCCACTTCCGGATTGTCATCGGTGGTCAGCGGAGTGGCATCGGCATACACGGTAATATTGCCGTTGTTACTGTGCCCTGTCCAACTGCCGCTCGGATCGCCGGGATGTCCCGCATTCTGATAGACGCCCCGGATGCTCACTTCCGTCAGCCGAACTTCGTAATCATCGGACTCGTCATCGACCTTCACGAAATGGAAAACGATACGGGAAAGCAGGTGACGGAAAACGAGGTGAACCGGCGTGTCCAGGTTAGGTTTGGAGAGGTCCTTGACGGAGGCGTCAAAATCGGAGCTCATCAGGTCGATCAGGGCGTTGCCGGTTACGGTGGTGTAGTCCAGATAAGGGATGCCGGTCGTCGCCGTGTTGGCATAGGCCGAACCTCCCGCGCTTTCACGGAGGGTGAGACCGGCAGCGTTATGGGGGCAATAAGCCCAGAAGGAAAGGGTGTTTTCCTCGTTGTTGGGCCAATACTTGACCGGGGCGTAGGTATAGATAGAAGGAGTCGTAAAGGTTACGCCCTGGTTGTACATAAAGTTGGGGGTCCATCCGCCGGTGCTCCACGCGCCCGCTGCGCCACCGATCACGCCGGGCTGGTACCAGGCGAAGACGGCGAAGGTGGTGTTGTTCGGGAGCAGGGCTTTGGTTGCGGTTTCCGTCAGACTCGAGTCGAAGGAAACAGGGTCGCCCTCCGGAACGTCCATCCCGCCCTTGCCGCAGGATACGGCGAGGAGCAGGAATGCTGTCATTCCGAGCGAAGCTACGCTTGTCATTCCGAGCGCAGCGAAGGAATCTATGAACCGCTGTTTCTTCATTGTCATTGGTACCCAGTCGGGCGGTCAGGCCCGACTGGATAAAAGAGAGAGAGATTAAGCGGCGGTGTTGACCGGAAGATCGATGTCAACATTGGACGGATCAGCCCAGTCTTCAACCGTAGCCTCGAGTTTCACGGTGGTCATACCCAGGACGATGTTCAGGTTGTAGTTGAGACCGCAGGCGAAGCTCGCAAAATTGATGCTCTTGTCAATGACATTCTTCACGCAGCTGATGCTACCCTCAAGATTCGCATCCTGAGTCGTAACGTAGTACGTAATCTTGACATTGAGCGTGGTATTCGAAGCCTTCGGGATAAACGTGTAATAGGTCGCATCGGTCTTGGCAGGAGCTGCGCCAGTAAAGACATTGACATTGGTCTTCGTCACACCCGTGATGCTCGTCGGGAAGGTGGTCTCACCATCAACGGTCGCCTTAAGCGACGAATGGATATCAGCATTGGGGATCGTCAACGTCGTCGAAGCGGCATCAGGCGTTTCCCAGAGAGCCGTATTGGCGGCCGTATTGTTGAGGTTCAGAACGCCGGAAGGATAGAAGGATCCCGTGATTTCGATCTTTTCGATGGTAATCTTAGTATTTTCATCGATATCAGCAGTGGAAACAGCGCCCTGGCTGGGACGGACCTCGTCAAAGAAACCGCGTACATTGACATTGAAACGGGCAAGGGCGTGTTTGAACTTGAACGGGATCGTACCGGTAATCGTCTGCTTGGTCTGGTCCTTCCAAGGCAGGCCGGTGGCATCGTTCACAGCCCAGCACAGGTCGACGGCCGTGGACGGAGTCGGGTCGATAACGTAGGTAATCTTCGGATCACCGGCGGCGTTGTTGGCTGGAGCTTTGGCTGTAATATTGTACGAACCCGGCGTCTCAAAACCGGTATTGCTAACAAAAGGAGCATACGCGAAGAAACTCACATAGTCGGTGGCAGCACTGTGAGCGCTGGCGCCATACTCGTTCGGCCAATACTTGACAGGCGAGTATTGCCAAGCGGTAGAATTCCAGAAAACGCCCTGGTTGTACATAAAATTCGGCTTGTTAGTACCGGCGGAGACAGCCGCTGCATAGTTCTGGTCATCAGTATAATAGGCAAAAACGCCAAAACCACCGCCACTCACTTCGGAACGCTGAATGGTAGCTGTGGTGGTCTGACCAGCCGCACCTGCCTTGGTCTGGGGTACGTACACGCCAAACGTAACCGGCGTCTGGGTAGTCTCCTTCTGGAAGACCTCGTTCTTGGCGCAAGAGGCCAGAACGGCTGCTGCGAGCGCAGCGAAAATAATTACTTTTTTCATAAAAACAAAAAATTAAAAGTGAATAAAAAAGAATAAATAATATATTGGATATTAATAGTTTACATCGGTATTTCAACGCTTTCCCCTTCTTCCCAGTCGGCGACCGTGGCGTCAAATCCGCTCGGATCGCCTTCCGGCGGCACGTCCGGCGGATGGATCTCCGGCTTCTCTACGCTGCCGAACACGAGGCGGTAGAGGTTGCGGTAGCCTATCGGCGGCTCCTCGGAGGTAATCTTGTCGCCCACGTTGAACACATAATGCTCAACCGTGGAATTGTCCACCAGCAGCGCCGCGACGTTCAGCGTCGAATCGCGCAGCGGGCTCGGCTGCTCCCCTCTCGGGAAGCCGAAGGTCGTGATCTTGCCGTCAAGGTGGCCCACCCGGGTCGTCGGGTCGTCCATCGTCAGCGACCACTCCGTCAGCAGCTGCGTTCCCTCCTCGTCGCCGGTCCGGTCTTCGGTCAGCATAAAGTTCTGCGCCATTCCCGAAGTGCTCGCCCGCACCGAACGCAGCACGTCCGCATTGTCGGAGTAGATCGTGACCCAGTACTGCGAAACGATGCTCCGGGGATGGACCGGGACGCGGATCGTATAATAATTCACCAGCTCCTGCGCGCGGGATGGACTCATCGCCGCCTTCGACTGGCTTTCGGCCTTCAGCTGCGTGTATTTGTAGTGCTGGTATTCCTCCACCATCGCCTCCGTGACCTCGAATTCTTCGGAAACGCCGGCGACCATCAGCTCCGGATTGTCGATCAGGATCTCCTCCTCGCCCTTGCTGTACCATTTACTCCGCGTCTCGCGGACACTGACCCGCGCGCGATCCCAGGAAGTCATCTCGGAGAATTCCAGGTTGCTGAACTCCTCCGGGCTCTGCGAAATCATAAAGAGGCGATAGTGCCCGGGCTCGAGCTGAACGGCGCAGGAGTCGACATTGGCGGTCGTCTCGGAGCGGAAGAACTTCCCGTCGCGGAAAAAATACATCGTCACGCCGCTCGGCTTGATTCCCTCGGGATAAACGTCCACCTTCCAGATCACCTTGACGATGACCTTCACGCCGGGCTCTTCAACGTAATAGAGCGGGCGGCGCTGGCAGGAAAGAAGGAGCGTCATCATCAGCATCAACGTTATCACTATCCAACTACGCTTCATTGATCCCCCCTCCTGGCCCTCTCGGCCGTGAAAATATACTTGATGCTGACGCCCAGTTTCGTGGGACCGAACCAGGAGTAGCGTCCATTGTACTGCCAGAGCAGCTTGCTGTCGTCGGAATTGCCTTCGTAGTAGCGGTAGTGCGTGCGGAAAACGCCGACCGCCCCGAACGCGTCGAGCCGCCATTTCTCCCCGAGCCGCCAGGCGTAGCCATACTCCAGGCCCGCGGTCTGGAACTCGCCCTGCCAGCCCGTATGGCGCGGCTCCAGGTCGTAGTAGCCGGCGCCGAGGTCGAGGCCGATGAAATGGCCCCGCAGAATGTCCATCCGGTCGCTCGCGTCGCGATGACCTAGCCAGTAGCGCACGCCGAGATCGAGCTTGAGCATCTCCCAGGCGCGGTTGTTCGCGGGGTTGACCCACCAAGGGAAGGTGTAGTCGAGAAGGACGCTCCAGTTGTGCCCGATCGGGAGTTCAAGGGCGAAGTTCGGGGTAATCAGCACGTCGTAGAGCAGGTTGGTGCTGGCGGCAAAGAGCGGGTAGCGCTCCTTGGGCTGGTCGGTCTCCGGCTCGGTCTCGGTGTCCGTCGTCGTTTCCGTTTCGGTCTCCGTTTCCGTCGTTTCCGGCTGGCCGTTCTCCGGCTGCTGCGTCTCGGTCTCGTTTTCCGGCTGCAACGGCGTCGGCGGCAGCGTCGTCTGCCCGGCCTCCCCCGTCTGCCCGGTCTGGCCAGTCTGGCCGGCCTCCTCCGCGTCTTTGTAGCGGATGGTCACGAAAAGGCAGCGCAGGTAGCGGTAATGGGCCTTCAGGATGTAGCGATACAGGTCGCCCACGGCCGGGTCCTGCCCGAGGCGGTGCGTAAGGCGCCATTTCTTCGTATCCGGGCCGACGCTGTTGTCGTCGAGAATGCGGAGAATGCGGCTGCGGGAGGCTTCGCTGATCAGCGTGTCCTGCACGATGCGGCGCCGCAGGGGGTCCCAGGCCTCACCGCCGGCTTCGACGGTGATCAGGGAAGCGTAGTCGGGCATATATTCCGCCACGAGCGGGCCCAGGGCAGCGGCACGGGCCTGGCTCAGCGCGAGATTGCGCTTCAGCGGGCCTTCCGGAGAGGCGTAGGCGATGACGCTCACCGACTCAATCCGCTCTGTACCAGCATCCTGCAGGAGCTGCGCGAGTGACGCGACCGCCTCCCGGTTCTCCAGGTAGGTGGCCTCGTATTCACTGCGGTCACAGCGGAAATAGATTGCGGCATAGTCCTCCCCTTTCTCTCCGGGGAAGAGTAACACAGCAACCGCGGCCGCGATCGATATGAGCGAGCCAAAAAGCACTAAAAACTAGCCTGTTAACCTAAATTTCAACGCAAAGTTACAAAATCATTACCCCCCCCCGGCGCTCAATTTGCGCATTTACATACGCAATATGCGCCCTAACACGCGTAGAAGGCCGATTTTGGGTTTCCGGGGCGATCATAAACGCCTGAAATAGGACAACTTAACGGACTCGTGCAAATAATGCCATTTTACAGCCGTCTGTGGCCGAAAAGTGTTTCGAATGGTTTCGATTTTAGGGAGAAAATTGGGGATTTTTTGCAATGGCGGTAAAAATCCTTACCTTTATGGGCCGTTAGCCCTATCCGCATATGACCGATTTTGCCGCTATCGATTTTGAAACCGCCAATGAGCAGCGCTCCAGCGTGTGCAGCGTGGGGGTCGTCGTCGTTCGCGGCGGACAGATCGTTGACTCGTTTTACAGCCTGATCCATCCGGAGCCGGAGTACTACCAGTGGTTCTGCCGGCAGGTGCACGGACTGGGTCCGGAGGACACGGATGACGCGCCGGTTTTCCCTGAAGTTTGGGCGCAAATCGCGCCGCGGATCGAGGGGCTTCCGCTGGTCGCGCACAACGCGCGCTTCGACGAGGGCTGCCTCAAGGAAGTGTTCCGCGTGTACCGGATGGATTACCCGGATTATTGCTTTTACGATACGCTGGCGGCATCCCGGCGGCACTTTGGTTGCCGCCTCTCCAACCACCAGTTGCAGACGGTCGCCGCGGCCTGCGGCTACGACCTGTCGCGGCACCATCACGCCCTCGCCGACGCCGAGGCCTGCGCGCACATTGCCCTGAAAATCTTGTAGTTATGATAGACGAAATTCTCCGCTTCAATGCGTCGTTCGTGGCCGAGAAGGGCTACGAGCCTTATGTCACCGACAAGTATCCGGCCCGGAAGCTGGCGATCCTGACCTGTATGGACACGCGCCTGACGGTGCTTCTGCAGGAGGCGCTGGGGCTGAAAAACGGCGATGCGAAGATCATCAAGAATGCCGGCGGCGTAATTCCCTCCGAGACGGATTCGGCCATCCGCTCCCTGCTGGTGGCGATCTACGAGCTCGGCGTGAAGGAGGTGATGGTCATCCACCATTCCACCTGCGGGGCCTGCCATATGAGTTATGAACATTTCCGTCCCGAGATGATTCGGCGCGGCATTCCGGAAAGCGTTCTGGCGGAATGGGAAGGCCGGGACATCGCGGGGTGTGGAGGCCGGGGCATCGCGGCGTGGCTCGAGGGTTTCCACGACACGGAAGCATCTGTCCGACAGACCGTTGCGGCGATCGTGAACCACCCCCTCGTCCCCGCCGACGTCACCGTCCGCGGCTTCATCATCGACTCCGTCACCGGCGCCTTGACGGAAGTTATTCCGTAAACTTTTTCCCGGCATTCCAGGCGCCGCCGACGATGGGGCCGATGGCGCGGTAGCACATTCCGGGCGCGTCAAAGACGATGGGCTGGAGCTTCGCCAGATCGACTTTTCCGTCCGTGAGGATGCGCTCGTCGGCGCTCATATTGACCACTTCGCCGACAAGGATTCCGTCGGCCCAGCTCACGACCTTGCACTCCAGCGTCAGGGGGTATTCGTTGATGATCGGCGCGTCCACATTGGGGCTCGGCGTTGCCGTGAAGCCCACCCGCGCGACCTTGTCGGGGACCTTATGGCCGCTGACCATGCCGAAATAATCGGACTCCGCGACGGTATGGATGTCTGCGAAGGAGACGGTGAAGGCGCCGGTCAGCTCGAGGTTCTCCGTGGTCTTGTGCTTGGACATCGAGACGACGATCTGGTTGTGGTCATACTGCCCGGCCCAGGCGGCCATCATCACGTCCGGCGTGTGGTTTTCATCCCAGGTCGCGATCATCACGCAGGGCTGCGGGGTCGTCATCAGGGCGTGCGCGGCGCCGAAATTCTTCCGGCCGGCCACTTCTTTCAAAGGTTCGCTGGTGCTCATATCGTTGACTGTTTGGTTGTTAGCGTTGTTGCAGCCGATCGCCATCAGGGACGCTGCAAGGGCAAAAATGAGAATCTTTTTCATAGGGCTAAATCATTAAACGAATCCGACCTTCGGACTTGACGAAGGTGTCGGGATGGGCCATCACCACCGCATAGACCTGCTTGCCGGTCACCGGGGCCCCGTCCGCGCGGGCATAGAGCCCGCGGGCATTGATCAGCCGGGCAATCTGCTCGGTCTTCATCCCGTAGCCCGAACTAGCGAGCAGATACACGATGGCTTCTTCGAGTTTCATAACGTACAAAGATACGGAATTCTGCGAGAAAATTCGTATTTTTGCCCTATGCAGAAAATTCTCATCCTCGACTTCGGTTCTCAGGTCACCCAGCTTATCGGCCGGCGGCTCCGGGAACTGAACATCTATTGCGAAATCTATCCGTTCAACAAGTGCCCCGAGCTGACCCCCGACGTGAGGGGCGTCATCCTCTCCGGCAGCCCCTGCTCGGTGCGGGACAAAAACGCGCCGCAGGTCGATCTGAGCCCGCTGAAGGGCCATTTGCCGCTGCTCGGCATCTGCTATGGCGCGCAGTATCTGGCGCAACAATATGGCGGCCGGGTCGAAGCCTCCGACTCCCGCGAATACGGCCGGGCGATGCTCCGGACCGTTAAGGAAAATCCCCTGCTCAAGGGCATCAGCCCCGAAACACAGGTCTGGATGTCGCACGGAGACACCATTTCAGCCCTCCCCGATGGCGCAGAGCGGATCGCATCGACCGCCGACGTGGAGAACGCCGCCTTCCGCTTCGCGGGCGAAGACACCTACGCCGTGCAGTTCCATCCGGAGGTGTACCATACGACGGAGGGCGCGAAGATCCTGGCCAATTTCGCGAAGACCATCTGCGGTTGCGAAGCCTCCTGGACCCCGGCCTCCTTCATCGAGAGCACCATCGCGGCGCTGCGGGAGCAGATCGGGGCGGACCGGGTCATCCTCGGCCTTTCCGGCGGCGTGGATTCGACCGTCGCGGCCGTGCTGCTCAACCGGGCCATCGGGCCGCAGCTCACCTGCATTTTCGTGGACAACGGACTCCTGCGCAAGAACGAGTTCCGCGATGTCCTCGCGACCTATAAGGATATGGGCCTCAACGTGATAGGCGCTGACGCGAGTGCGGATTTCCTCGCCGCGCTGAAGGGCATCGAGGAGCCGGAAGCCAAGCGCAAAGCCATCGGTCGCGTCTTTGTGGAAACCTTCGAAAAATACGCCCGGCAGATTGACGGGGCGCGTTTCCTCGCGCAGGGCACGATCTATCCGGACGTGATCGAGAGCGCCGGCATCGAAGGCATCGCCGCAAAGATCAAGAGCCACCACAATGTCGGCGGCCTGCCGGAAAAGATGAACCTGAAGGTTGTCGAGCCACTGCGGATGCTCTTCAAGGACGAGGTGCGCCGCGTGGGAACGGCCCTCGGCATCCCGAAGGCGCTGATTGGCCGGCATCCCTTCCCCGGTCCGGGCCTCGGCATCCGCGTCATCGGCGAGGTGACGGAGGAGAAGCTTTCCATCCTCCGCGAAGCCGACGACATCTTCATCCGGGCGCTGCGGGAGGCGGATCTGTATGACCAGATCTGGCAGGCTGGCGTCATCCTGCTGCCGGTCCGGAGTGTCGGCGTGATGGGCGACCAGCGCAGCTATGAGAACCCCGTGGCCCTACGCGCCGTGGTCTCGACGGACGCGATGACGGCGGACTGGTTCCCCTTCCCGCACGAGTTCCTGCGGGATGTCTCGAATGAAATAATCCGGAAAGTGCGCGGGGTGAACCGCGTCGTCTATGATATCTCCTCCAAACCGCCGGCAACGATCGAGTGGGAGTAGCCGCTACGGTTGCGGTGGACGATAATTTCGAGGAGATGGCTGATCTGGTAGGCCTTGTTCTTCTCCTCGTAAAGCGGGATGATTCGGGTCGGGCTGGAGAGGTCGTCAATGTTGATATAGAGGCGGTAATCGTGCTCGACCGTCGAGGTGCGTGAGCCGACCGGACGGGTCACGGCGTTGATCGCCCCCAGGGATCGGGCGACCCCAAAACCGTCATCCTGGTTATAGCCGATGCTCGTGCCGCTGGCGAACCCTTCCGTAATGTAGCTGACGTTGTCCTCCATCTCGACCTTCTGGTCATCCGTCAGCTGGTAGCCGAGGATCTTCGAGAAGGGGATGGCCTCACCCCTGAGATACAGGGTACCGCTCTCTTCGAAGACGAAGAGATAATTCTTCAGTTCGTAATCGCTCCCCCCGATGCAGATGCGCTGGGCGCAGTTGCCGTACTGTTCGGTAAGCTGCTGGTATTCCCGGTCAAAGCGGCGCTGCAGGACGTGCAACTGCTCCGCCGCAGCCCTTGCCGCGGCCTTTTCCTGCGCCGCTTTCTTTTCCTGGATCTCGCGCTTTTGGCGGGCCCATTTGTTTTCCGTCACGATGAGAAAAGCAACGAGTGCGCCGACGATGACAACGGAGGCAGCGATGATGAGATACATCTCAGGCATAACGGCTTATTTTTTCAATCCTTTTTCATATTCCCGCAGCGCGCGGATCGCTTTCGGGCAGAGGATGATGATCGAAATGACGGTCACCCAGGCCATCACGCCCACCCCGATGTCGCCGAGCTGCCAGATCATATCCGCCTCGCGGGCTGCACCGAACACGACCGCTCCGAGCATCAGCAGCTGGAAGACGCGGATGGTCAGTTTCTCGCCTTTCGGAGACAGGCTCACCCCGTCGCGACGCCGCCGGAAGAGGTAGATGATGCCCGTCTCGGCGTAGAAGTAGTAGGCCATCAGCGTGCTGAAGGCGAAGAGCACCATCGCAATCGATACGAACTGGCTTCCAAAGCCGGTAAATACCGTATCCACAGCGCTTTGCGTGTACGCGACGTAATTGCCGCCGAGTTCGGGCGCGCCTGCGTAGAGCATCTGTCCGGGAGCGTCTCCAAGGATGTTATAGGTGCCGGAGGTCAGGATCATCAGCGCGGTCGCCGTGCACACGAGCAGCGTGTCGACGTAAACGGAGAAGGCCTGCGCGAGCCCCTGCTGGGCCGGATGCGGGACGTCGGTCGCGGCGGAAACGATGGCGCCTGTGCCCTGCCCCGCTTCGTTGGAGAAGATGCCGCGTTTGACGCCCATCGCGATCGTCGAGCCGATGATGCCGCCGCAGATCGGGTCCATCCCGAAGGCGCCGCGGAAAATGGCGGCGAAAACCGCGGGAACCTGCTCCCAGTTGTAGCCGACGACCACGAGCGACATCAGGATGTAGGCGAAAGCCATAAAGGGCGTGACCACGGAGGCAACGTTCGCGATGCGGCGCACCCCGCCGAGGATGACGAGCCCGAGGAGGACCGCCAGGGCGATGCCCGACACGAGCGGATCGACGGGGAAGGCGTTGGCCATCGCGGAAGAGACGCCGTTGGCCTGCACGGTGGTGAGGAAGACGCCGCAGGCAATGACCGTGATGCCGGCGAAGATAATGCCGAGCGGGCGCAGTCCAAGGCCGTTTTCGATGAAGCTGAAGGGACCGCCCCGGTAGCCGGTCGGGTGTTTGAATTTAAAAATCTGCGCGAGGGTCGATTCGACGAAGGCGGTCGAAGCGCCGAAGAACGCGACCACCCACATCCAGAAGACGGCGCCGGGTCCGCCGAACGCGATCGCGGTCGCCACGCCAACGATGTTTCCCGTTCCGACGCGACCGGAGAGGGCGATGCAGAAGGCTTCGAAGGAGGTGAGGCCATCGGCGCCTTTCCGTTTGCTGAAAAGGGAACGGACCATCAGGCCGAAACGGCGCAGCTGCACGAGCCGGGTTCGGATCGAGAAATACAGCCCTGCAGCGATCAGCAGGACCACCAGGGCCGGGTTCCAGACAATATCGTTGATTTGCGAGATGATGCGTTCCATAGATCTTTCGGGCAGAGTTGGCGCGGGGTTCAGGTTTGCAGGTGTTGAATTGCGGGTTTCGGGCTTGCGGGCGGGTTTCAGCGCGAGTTTCGCAAAGATAGGTATTTTTGACGGGAAGGGCAAGGGGGTGTGCGGACGCCGGGGGCGGTTTCCCGACGTCATGCCCGGCTTGACCGGGCATCTCATACCGGGACAGCTTGTTCACGTCCGCCGCAGGCACTACCCTTGCCCGCCACGCTTGCTCCGGCCTTATTCCTCTGCTCACCGCCGGAAAGGGCCCCGCCGCCCGGCTTTTCCCCTCTCCACTGCCGGATGATGTCCCCGCGTCCGGACTCCTCCCCTCTCCACTGCCGGAGGGGGTCCCGACGCTGTACCCCCACCAGCAAAAACGGCCATTTTTGCTGGAGGAGGTCCACACCCTGGACCTCCTCCGGCGGGTCTACAGCCGAAATCAATAGGATTCGAGCCAATACGATACCTGGGCAGGGGTGGTTTCAATCAGCCGGGCGATTTGTTTGGGATCGGAATGGAAACGATGGCGTAGTTCTTTGGCCAGGCGGGCTTTTTCCGATTCGCTCAACTCTGATAGTTCTTTCCAGAAAAGGGTCTTGCAGATATCGGTTATGGCGGCAGCGAGGACCTGGTCACGAAACGACGGAAGCAGGTTCGGGCCGCTGTCGAAGCGCATCCGCGCCTTCGATGAAGTCCGGATGAAAAAGGTGTAGCGGCCGGCCGTCCGGTACAGCGCCTGCACGAAACGGATGTTGATAAAAGAGTCGGGGAGGATGTAGCCGGATGGCGTAAGCCGGTATTCCGGACCTGGTGGCAGCTCGCTTTTCAGCAATCGGATACGCTTCCGACCGCTCAGGCTGGCGAGAGGCGTGCCGGGGACCTTCTCGGAGCGGTAATAGCAGGCGCCGCTGCCCCAGGCGTATTCGGAGGGATGGGTACAGATATTCGCCGCGACAGGGTTCATCACGACGTAGGCGATGCCTCGCTCCAGAGCCTCTCCCCCGTCGTGGGGAAGTTCCCGGATATCCACGCGGTTCCGCCGGAGAAACTCTTTGACACCGTACTTCCTACAATAGTATTGGGAGTAGAGGTGCTTGATGCGATTGACGTACTCGGTGACATCCTCCGGCGTTTTGGCAGTTACGACGAAATGGAGGTGATTGGACATCAGGACGAAGGCCAGCACGTTGACGGGGCTGTTCGCAGTGATCACGGCGACGTGGTTCATCCCGATTTTGAAATCTTCATCTTCGCGGAACCAGATGCGGTCGGAGAGGTGGTCGGTGGAGACAAGGTAGTATGTCATAGTTCTTTTTCCAAACGTAAGTATATTTTGCGGAATCCAGTACCCGACGTGCGGTTTTTCTTTCATTTTTTGCCTCAAAAAGCCGTGTCTCTTAGAAGACACGAGGGGTACCGTCGCGCACGTTGACAAGAAATTTTTGCGAGTTCCGCTGCCGAGCCTCTCGACCGTCCGAGGGGGTCCCTGCGAGGATCTGTACTGCAGGTCCTCCCCCGACGTCATGCCCGGCTTGACCGGGCATCTCATACCGGGACAGTTTGTCCACGTCCGCCGCAGGCACTACCCTTGCCCGCCACGCTTGCTCCGGCCTTATTCCTCTGCTCACCGCCGGAAAGGGCCCCGCCGCCCGGCTTTCCCCTCCGGTCGGGCTCACTCCCCCCTTCCACTGCCGGAAAGGGCCCCGCCGCCCGACTTTCCCCCTCTCCACTGCCGGAGGGGGTCCCGACGCTGTACCCCCTCCGGCAAAAACGGCCATTTTTGTCGGAGGAGGTCCACACCCTGGACCTCCACGAACAGCCGCCCCCCTCCCCGGGCGTCTTTATCCCCTTCTTTCCGCCTTTCCACCGCCCCTATAGGTAGCTTAAGACGTGTATACGTCCTTAGCGTCCTGCT